>ERZ791837.695-NODE-695-length-25192-cov-3.120221_pt1 | contig 25192 bp, 28 predicted proteins | sample MGYA00510292_ERZ791837 | MGnify/ENA primary metagenome ERZ791837 (study PRJEB30046, sample SAMN00715259) | human gut metagenome | study: EMG produced TPA metagenomics assembly of the A metagenome-wide association study of gut microbiota in type 2...
TACGGTGTGTTATGGATTATTTTCAGTGTAATTTCATAATCAATATTATACATACAGGCGTTTCTTTTTTGAGGAACGCCGATTTTCTGTATATCACAAAAAAACTGTAATGTTGTTTTCCATTTAACACGGCATAAACATCCAGCAAAAATTGCCATAAAATTGGTGTAAAAAGTCATTCCACTTTGTGCCATTTTATGATAAAATAAACACATTGAGATGTGATTTTTATTTGGCAATAGAAAATGATAAATTTGGAGGAAAATGATATGAAAAGGAAAACTACAGGTAAGTTTATTGCATCATCAGCAGCAATTTGCCTGCTTTCAGGTATTGTAGGCACATCACCATACATCTCTATAACTACAAAGGCAGAAACTTACGGCAGCCGTATTGTAGTAGACCTTAACGCAGGTGACGGCAGAAAGGCATCATACTCAAAGACAGCGGAAAACTGGATAGCAACAGGTGATACTCCTACTGCAACTATTGAGGGTGTGACATTCAAGCTCAGCAACGGCGGCTCAATCGGCTCTGAAGTTCGCATGGTAAACTGCAAGATATTGCAGCTCCAAAGCGGAATATATCCCTATCTGACAATGGACGGTGCAAAAATAAATGACGGAGACAACGGCGGTATTTTAAAGCTGGAGATCTCCGGACTTTCTTCCGGAAATCACTCCCTGAAAATGTGGCATAGCTGTGTTGACAATGCACAAAACAGCAGTCTTTCTATTTCCGTAAATGGCAAGACTACTGCAACAGGAGTAAAATGTCCCACAAGAGTTACAAATGAAGATGATGCAGGAATCTCCTATTCCACATTCAGCGTAAAATCAGGTGAAACCGTAACTGTTCTGATTAAGCCAGAGGGCAACGGTGCAATGAATAACGCATGGCTCAATGCACTTGAACTGGACGGTGCCGATCCGGTAAAGTCAATTTCAAAAGTGTCTCCGGCAGACGGTGAGAAGCACTATGAGATACAGAATGGTCTTACATGGGCAGCAGGTAAGGACGCTAAGAGTCATGACGTGTATATCGGCACAAGCTATGACAGCGTATTTGCAGCAGGAAAGAATTCTGCTGAATATAAAGGCAGTCAGACAGGAACAAAATTCGATTTAGATGACAGCTATTCATCTATGAATACTTATTTCTGGAGAGTTGACGAAGTTGACAGCAGCGGAAACGTTGTCAAAGGTGCTGTTTACAGCTTCAATACCGCACGTCTTGCATTTCCTACAGCTGAAGGTTATGGACGTTATGCAAGAGGCGGTCGTGGCGGCAGAATAATTGAAGTTACCAATCTCAACGACAGCGGCGAGGGAAGTTTACGTCAGGCTCTGGAAGTTGAAAAAGGTCCGAGAATAGTCGTATTTAAAGTTGGCGGAGTTATTGAATTGCAAAAAGCTCTTGTAATACCAGACGACGGCGGAGATGTTTACGTTGCAGGCCAAACTGCACCCGGAGACGGTATAACACTCATAAATTATGACTTTGGCGCTATGGGTGCTCATGATGTTGTAATAAGAGACGTTCGTGTACGTGTTGGCGATATGAATGGAAAATCTACGGGCGGTATGGGTCTTGGCAGCTGCAACTACAGTATAGTAGATCACTGCTCAATCTCATGGGCAACAGATGAGGGATTTAGTTCACGTTCTGCTCAAAATATTTCTTTCCAATGGAACATTATTGCTGAGTCTCTGAACGAATCCGTTCACTACGATGCAAATGACAGAAATAAAACAGAACCACACTCCTTTGCAGCTTCTATCAGCGGCTATACAGGCAGCTTCCATCATAATCTTCTTGTTGACAATACAGGACGAAATGTATCCCTTGCAGGTGCTATGGAACAAGATGCAAAAACATATGGTGGTCAGCTTGATTTCAGAAACAATGTTATCTACAACTGGCGTGATCGTACAACAGATGGAGGTGTAAGACGTCTGCAATTTGTCGGCAACTACTATAAAGCTGGCGCAGTCAGCAACACAAACCTTCATGTCGTGTCACTGGACGGAAACGAGCTTGGTACAAATGATATGCAGAAGATGTACGTTTCCGGCAACAAAATGACAGATAGTAAAGGAAATTCCATCCTTAATTCTAATGATGATGCATGGGCAAAGGGCAAAGCTAAATCAGGCGGTAAAAATTCTACTGATGCCGATGTAAGAAGTGATTCACCGTTCTTTGAATCTTATGTAAACACACAGTCTGCCGATGATGCTTATAAGAGTGTTATTGCCGCAGCCGGCGCAAACAAGCCCAGTTATGATTATCTTGATTCACGCTATATCAAAGAAGTCACTAACGGTACATACACCTACACAGGCAGCAAGGCAGGTCTCAAAGGAATTATTGACAGCCAGAATGATGTCGGAGGCTATCCAAACAGTTCAAACTTCAAAGGCGGCACAGTTCCAAAAGACAGCGACCATGACGGTATGCCGGATGCATGGGAAATCGAACACGGTCTGAATCCAAATAATGCTTTCGATGGCAGCATCGTAAGTCTTTCCGCAGACGATTATACAAATGTTGAAATGTATCTAAATGAGCTTGCAGGTGATAATGTTGAGTATAATGGAATCATACAAACTATATCTGCATTTGAAACTATCGAAGCTGAAAGTTTCTCATCTCAGGAAGGTGTGCGCATCGAAGATATGTCGTCAGGCGGACAGAATATCGGATTTATCGAAAACGGTGACTGGATCATGTTCAAGAATGTTGATTTTGAAGACGGTGCAAGAAGCTTTAAGGCAGTTCTTTCAGGTAATGCTTCAGGCATTGAGCTTTATCTCGGTTCACCAAACAAATCTCCTGTTGCTTCAATAAACTTTGCAGGTACAAGCGGATTCAGTGATTATCAGAATGTGAAATTCAACATTCCGACAATTTCAGGCATAAACGATCTTTACATACGCTTCACAGGAGAAGCCGGATATCTTCTCAATGCAGACAGCTTTATATTTGACAAAAAAACTGTTCCTATAAGCGGCAAACTTATAAAAGATCTTACCGTATTTGATACTGAAAATGCAGCTGATTGGTCTATTGCAGCAAACGCTGCTGACGGATCACTGATCTTTGGTGACAGAGATGTTACATATGTAGATCTGCCAAATGAACTGATAGGAGCAGAATACATCAAAACTGCCTGCGATTCCAAAAACTCTGCTGATATTCTTGCAGAATTCACAGCAGGTGCGGATATGAAAGTTTACATTGCTCTTGACAGCAGAGTGGAGAATACTCCTGCATGGATGAGTGACTTTATAAAAACAAACATGACTGTATCCAACAGCAGCAATGTAATATTTGACATTTACAGTAAGACAGCTAAGGCTGGTGAAAATATTACCCTCGGCAGTAACGGGCAGTCGGCATACTGTGTAAATTATACTGTTCTGGCACAATCAGGAATAACTGTTATCGGAGATGTTAATGTTGACAAAAAATTTGATATGGCTGATGTTGTTATGATGCAGAAATTCCTGCTCGGCACAGGCAAACTTACTGATGCAAGCGCAGGCAATCTGTATGCAGACAACAGGCTTAATGTATTTGATTTATGTGAAATGAAAAATCTGATTTTAAAATAAAAGTTAAATGGAGGATTTACAAATGAAGAAAGTATTTTCAGTTATTACTTCGGCAGTGCTTGGGTTGTCCGTTTTTTCAGGAGCAGCCCCTATCCAAACTATAACAGCAGATGCAGCATCTGTCTCCTATCCTGTTCAGGAATTCAGACTCGGCATAGCCGATACCGACAACAACGTTACCTATGACGGCAGTTCTCTCGTTCCGTCTGTTGAAATGGGAACAGTTAACGAAAAATGGTCATTGAATTATGTCAGCAGCGGTGTTTATGAAATCGTAAGCTCTGTTGATGGAAAAATTCTAACGGCAAATGGAACAGGCGTTTCTCTTGCAGCAGACTCAGACGGAACTAATCAGCGTTGGAAGATAGAAGGTGTTCAGAAAGATTTTGACGGATATTATCTCTACTACAAAATCACAAGCAACGCTGATTCATCAAAAGCTCTTACCTATACTGATGGTGTGGGATTCAGCTTATCTAGTTATTCCGACGGTGAATATCAGAAATACAAACTTAATCTTGATGGACTTGAAGGATACGCTGCAAACAGTATGACTCCTTCGGGTGAAAAAGCAGGTACAATAGGCGGACTTCTCGGTGAAGTTGTTTACGTTTCTACTGCTGATGACCTGGAAAAACAGCTCAATTCTGTAGGTGCTCAGACTATTGTTGTTACAGCTGATATTGATATGCAGAAAAAAAGTCACACAAGAATCAGAGATAATAAAACTATCGTTGGCTGCTACGGAAGCCATACTATCTATGATTCTCAATTCCGTACAAATGATACCTATGGTGCAGTTGATGACAACCCATCTGATAATATCATTTTCAGAAATCTTAAAATGATAGCTAAAAATGTTCCAAACCGTATCTTGATAAATATCTGGTCATCAAGACAAATCTGGATCGATCATATTTACTTTGAATCACAGCTTTCCTACAACAGAACCGGTGATGGTCAGGACGAAGTTGGTAAGTTCATATGGATAAACACACCGTATGAAAGTTACTATGATGCCAAAGACAGACTGCGTTCACCAGACTATATTACAATTTCTTACTGCCATTTGAAGCATCGTTACTGGACAGTTGCATATGGCACTCAGAATGATGAGATCACCCGTGACAGAACAACTCTCCTCTACAACTGGTGGGATGAAAATGTACGCCGCTGTCCGCAACTTGGAAATGGTTCTGCTCATATTTATAATAACTATTACTCTGCATACGGCATAGATTCCAACGGTTCAGGAACAACAGGTATTATAGGCGGCGATGGCTCTGAGATGCTTTCTCAGAATAACCGTTTCCAGGGTTATTCTGTCTCACAGGCTCTTACAATGGGCGGAGACACAAATAAAAACCCTGCACGAGATGATAATTCCTATCTTTCAACAAGCACAAACGGAACACCTTCCGCTATCAAATTCCAATCCAAAAACACTTCAAAATGGTATCCTGAGAACAGCAATTACGGATATTATCTCCTCGATGCATACAACACTAAAGGTACTGATACTAAAGATTTCTGTACAAAGTATGCAGGAGATCAAATGTCTGCTTCAAATATGAAATATATCACTAACAGCGAATTTTCATCATGGATATCAAAAAAGTATGCTGATCCATTTTTAAGACACGTTGATTTTGCCTCAGCAGTTCCTGCAAGCTTCAGCAATGGTTCAACATACAGAATCAAAAATGTAAATTCAGGCCTTTATATGCAGGTAGATGGCGCTAAAGCCGAAAACGGCGCTAACGTTCAACAGTGGGGTACATCTGATGAAGTTACTCACGATATATGGAAACTCATTGATGCAGGTGAAGGATACTATTATCTTATTTCTGCTGTGGGTGACGGGGGAACATATGCTCTTGATGTTGCAGGAAAGAAAACAGCTAACGGTACAAATATTGACATTTATCAATTAAACAACGGAGATAATCAGAAGTTTATGATCACCAAAAATGCTGATGGTTCATATAAACTGCGTACAAAGATCTCAGGAAATAAATCTGCTGTTGAAATAAAGGATGCCGGAGTTAGCTCAGGTGATAATGTTCAGCAATGGGAAATCAATGGTGTCAACTGTCAGGACTGGATCTTTGAAGAAATTACAAACCCAGGCTGTAAAATGGATACAAGTGTTATATATGAATTCGAAAATGTAAACAGCAAAATGGTTATGGATATTGAATCCGGAAAAATTGAAGCCGATTCTAATGTTCAGCAATGGACAACAGGTCACTTTAAGAGCCAGCAGTGGACATTACAGGCTTTCTCAGGCGGTGGAAATTACTACTATATTCGCTCATACTCCAATCCACAATACGTACTAAGATCTGCAAGTGGTTCCAATGGCGGCAATATCAGTATTGCAGAATATTCCACAAAAGACAGCGCTATGCTCTTCAAATTTTCCAAAAATCCTGACGGTTCATATTACATTATGACAAGAGCGTCAAAGGATGCCTGTCTTATAGAAATTGCAAATGCAAGCGTTTCAAGCGGTGCTAATGTTCAACAGTGGCAGCCTACAAATAATGATTGTCAGAAATGGTCTGCTGAAACATTTACAACTACAACGACTACGACAACAACTACCACAACAACAACAACTACTACAACTTCTACCACTGACATATCTTTTGTTATTGGCGATGTAAATGCAGATAAACAGTTTACTATGCTTGATCTTATAATGATGCAGAAATTCCTGCTTGGCAACGGCAATTTGACCGATGCTTTAGCAGGTGATATGAACGTTGACGGCAGAATCAATATCTTTGATTTGTGTATAATGAAAAGCGAACTTGTTAGAATTGCTCTGAACGCATAAAAATAAAAACTTAACTAAAATCGTATATAAAATTAAAGCTCTCAGAAAGTGTTTTACTACACTATCTGAGAGCTTTTTTAACAATATAATTATTACATGAATTGTTCAAGCAATTCAAAAATTTCATCTTTTTTTGCAAGTTCGTCAGAAAAAGCAGTAGCACCGCCTGCTGCTGTTCCCAATTTAAGCGCATACTCATAATCACCGTTTTCACAACCTGCAATAAAGCCTGCTACCATTGAGTCACCTGCACCAACAGAATTTTTAACAACACCCTCACATACTCCACAAATGTGAGTTTCACAATTTTCATCAAGAAGAACAGCCCCGTCTCCTGCCATTGAAACAAGTACATTTAAAGCACCCATTTCTTTAAGTTTTACTGCATATTTGATAATGTCATCTATAGTTTCAAGCTTTACTCCAAACATCTCGCCAAGTTCAAAATTATTCGGCTTAATAAGAAACGGCTTGTACTTTAGTACACTTAAAAGCAAATTTTTAGTGGCATCAACAACTATTCTTACTTTTTTATCACTCATTTGATTGAATATTTTCTCGTAAATATCAGGTGGCAGTGACGACGGAATACTCCCAGCAAGAACTATAGTGTCGCCGTCCTGAACTTCAACAAGCTTTCCAAACAGCTCATCAATTTTCTCCTGTGGTATCTTTGGACCTTGACCGTTAAGTTCAGTTTCCTTTACAGATTTTATCTTTATATTTATACGTGAAAAACCATTTTTCAAGTGTATAAAATCAGTATCAATACCACTTTGGGAAATACCTCTTTCAATAGCTTCGCCTGTAAACCCTGCTACAAAACCTAATGCCTTTGACTTTATTCCAAGCTCTGCAAGTATCAGTGATACATTGATGCCCTTTCCACCAAAATATATCTCCTCATGCTTTGAGCGGTTTACTGAACCTATCTCCACTTCATCCGTATAAACTATATAATCAATTGCCGGATTGAATGTTATAGTATATACCATTCTAAATCCCTCCGTTATCACACTTTTAAATTAATAAAAAGTCAGAAGTTCTAACATTTATAACACAGATATTATACCATAAAATCGTGCATTTGTCTACTCTATTATATGAGTTTGACTGTAAATTTTTTCGTTTACGCCCGATTTAACGTCGTTTCTGCTAATCGTTGGTAGAAAATATAAGTGTGAATGCCACTTTTTTTCTACCATTTTTTCTACCAAAATCACACGTTTTTTGATTTCTTTTTCTTGATTCCAATTTCGTTGATTATATTTTATAATGTTGACATCTGCGATTCTCCCGTACCTTCGGGACTATCGCTTTTCTTTTTTCTACCACCGGTCTTTTTGGGCGGTGTTTTACTTGCTGCCTTTGACGTTGACTTTCTTCTTGTGGCCTTTTTCTTTTCGGCAGGCTTTTCAGCTTCAGGTTTATCCTCTGACTTACCGCCGAGAACCCTTGCGATCGTTTCAGCCGAATTGACCTTTGCATTGTATTCCAAATGGCTATAAAGATTCGCTGTGATAGTAAAATTGCTATGTCCGAGCCATTCCTGAATAGCCTTCATCGGAACATCATGAGCAAGAAGCAAGCTCGCACAGGAATGACGGAGGTCATGGAAACGCAGATGCTTCAAACCATTTCGGGTAATGACGTAATGGAAGTGCTGTGTCACATACCCCGGCGAGAGCATATTGCCGTAGTTGTCACGACAGATAAATCCGTCGAACTCCTTGTTGTAGCTCTTTCCGCAAGCCTTTTTGAACTTGACTTCCGTTTTCTTCTTTTCAAGAAGCATTTCCTCAATGTGAGGAATCAGCGGAAGAGTTCTTCTTGTGGAATTGGTTTTCAGCCTGGTCTCTACAAAGATCTTCATCTCACCGTTTTCGTCGTAGTCACTTACGATCTTACGCTGGATCGTGATAGTCTTGTTCTTGAAGTCGATTGCATCCCACCTCAGACCAAGTATCTCGCATCTTCTAAGACCATAATATGCTGCAATGTTCACTACAAGTTCCAGTTTGTCGCCCTTGAAAACCTCAAACAGTTCATTCAGCTCATCAGCATTGTAGAAGGTAGCTTCGTGCCTGTCAGCTCTCGGTACTACCAACTTGTCCATAGGGTGCTTTGGTATCAGTTCCATTTTTACAGCGTAGGCGAATGCGGAATGCAATGCCAGATAATACTGCTTTGCGGTACTGCCCTTGCAGCCACTATCCAGTTTGTAGTTGAGATAGTTCTGAATGTGGTTATGATTGACCTGTCCAAGTGTGAGATTCGGATAGTTTTCGTTAATGTACTCCATGTATCTCTTGCTAACCCTGCGGTAACAAAGGTGTGTGGTACGAGCTACATTCGGTTTGATGTATGTCAGCCACTCGGAAAAGAAATCATCGAGCAACATATTTGAAGTGGTTTCATCGCTCATCACAGCATACGGCACAGCGTTTGCAGACTTGACAGCGATCTCACCCGATGAAATGCTCTTATCGAACTCCGCAACAATAGCATCGACTGCTTCTTTCAGAGCTTTCTTTGAACACCTCTCAGGCAATTCCGTGTTTACCCACTTACGCTTACGCTTTCCGCTGTGATCTTTATAGTCAAAGACAACATAATGCTTTCCGTTCTTCACGGAAGTAATGTATTTGTAAGGCAGACTTGCTTTCATTTCTAATATCCTCCTTTGAGTTGAAAGCGGTAGAAGTCTGCTGTTGACTACTCTATTATAGCGCGTAACCAAATATAATGCAATACGATCAGACCGCTTTTTCCTTTTTTCGGCGCTTTACACTGGGGAATTCTCCGATTTTTGTAAACTTTTTTCCTTTAGCTCAATCACAGAGGATTTTGTCACTCTGACGATGCGTCCCAAGTCAAGCCTTGTGAGCTTTCCCTGCTTTACTAATAGGTATGCGTAGTTACGGCTGACACCGAGCATTTCGCATACTTGTGGTATCGTAACCACATCAGGATATTTCCTGAACATCTGTCTAACGGATTTTTTCTGCATAACGCTCCTCCTATCTCTCAGGAAGAAGAAAAAGAAAACAAATAGCGTTGATGTTTCATATTCAGTTTTCAAGATACTGAGCCGACCTTATCGGACGGCGTACATCGTCTGTCGGTTATTTTTATGTCCAAAGATTGATGTACTGTTGGCAGCTCCTACTCAGAGAAGTAGAAGCTCCCGACGGCACATCGACCGTCGTTCAAAACAAGGAGGTGTGTGTGAAGCACCATAGGCAGTACCCGATGAACGGATACTCCCGACAGCGTTTCAGCTATCGTCCTGTTCGATAAGGGGCAGGATACCCTCATTCTTTAACTGGTAATAGATGAATATGCGGCCCTGCTGCGTCCAATATGAATGGACTTTGGCAGTAGGATCACCATTCTTATCGTAAACAGTGTGTGTCTTTGACTTCATATATCCTCTGTCAGCATACTTCTGATACAGAAGCCATATCTGCCCCTGCTTATACTGTATGCCGTGCTCATGAAGCCACTTGTTCAGCCATATCGCAGACTTGCCGTAGTCCTTTGCGATAGTGCTTATGGTCATAAGCCCTTCGGATTGTAGCACCATATCACAGTAATCGGCTTTCGGTTTCATGACCTCGATTTGCTTTGCCTGAACAGCAGTTGTTTCGATTAGATTATTATTCTGCTGATTTGCAAGCTCCAGTTTCTGGTCAGCGATCTGTAACGCTCTCGCCATGACAGCATCGGGACTGTTCCATTGCTTTTCAAGGTTCAGGAAATATTCACGGCAGCGCTTGCCGATCTCGGTACGCTGTATCATACAGAGCTGCTTTGCCATATCAATAGTCAGGTTATGGTCAATCTGTTTCTGCGGCATAGCTCTGCCATCTTCACGGAATACATTTTTGAACACCGTGAAAAAGTCCGTATTTTCACGGAATCCGTAATCACGCATCCGGTCAAACCATAATGCATAGTGCGTTTTGATCTGAAGCACTTTGTGAAGCTCCCGTCCGCTTACGGTGCGCAGATCGTTGTTATATCTCACAGCTATTGAAATCTCATTCATATGTAACACCCTCTCTCTTTCTTGTCGGTGTTTTTGTGTTTGAAAAGAACCCCTGCTATTGTCGGGAACGGAATCCCGTCCCCGACACAGGAGCGACAGCGTATGGCTGTCTATTTGAAAATAGGAGAAATGGAACTGTCGCATTCAGAGATGTTTTTGGCAGAACCCAAGCCGTCAGCTCAGGCTCTCCCGACAGCATCTCTGCTGTCTTAGTGAAAGGAGTTTCGATATATCATCGAAAAATGAAAGAAAAAAGCGAACCTTCGGAAACGGCACAGCCTGAAAATGGACAAAAAAGCCGCGCCGTTCCCTCAGCTCTATATAACCTTCAACAAGAAGGAGGATCGTGAGAAATACTGTGTCCGCTTCGCACCTGCGGAATGAACCCCTTCACCTTACTACCGTGAAAATCGAAAAAGTGGGAAAGAATTTCATGATTTTTTTGCTTCAAAAAGAAAAAATCGGCATTTTGCACAAAAGCAACTATTTGTTTTCGTGCATGATGATATACTCTTTCAGCTTTTCCTTTGCAAGCCTGAGCCGATACCTCACCTTATCTTTTGTAATGCCATACTTGCTGGCGAGATACATCAGAGTCACCTTGCTCGTGCCATAAAAATAGTCCTTAATAAGCTCATATCCCTCCGGAAACTCTGCTTTGAGCATCTCCATTGCGATAGGCAGGAAATCAAGCCGAGCCTGAAACATCGCTTCTTTTTCGGCTGCTATTTCGTTTACGGGAAGTGTAGAAGGATCAGCTAGAACTGTTTCGATCTCTTTATAATCCACGGAAAACGCACGGAAGTCAGCTTCTTTTTCCTCAAGCCACATTTCCTGGCGTCTGAGCTTGTTATATTCCTTTTCGATATGTTGCGGCACGTCATCTCCAAAGTGTGTATAGAAAAATCTCCCCATTACTTGCCGTCCTCCATATCAGATGTCAGGTTCGTAAGAGGTTTCATACCGAGCTTCTTCATGCGAGCATTATAAGCTGTAAGGGTATAGCTCTCGTTGTAGGCACAGCCGTTCAGGTAGTCAGTGAGGATATAGTCAGCCTGGCTCTTGAAGCCGTATGTGCCGGGGATCAGATTATCGCTTTTGAAGAAAAGGTGTCTCTGCCTGAATGGGTGAAGTCTGAGAGCGATACATACTGCACACAGATACCGCTGCCGTATTGTTCTCTCATTTTTCAGGTAACGGGAGATCGTACACTGGCTTATACCCGTCATTCTTGCAAACATATCCTGAGTGATACTGTACTCGTTCAGATAACGTGCAAGTGCATCACCAAAGGTGTCTGCATCCTGAAGAAGCCTATTGTCCGTCCCAAATATGTAGATGGCATAGCTTTGGGGTTCTTCTATTTCAGTGAACAGCGGAATCCGAGGAATCTGAATAATAGTTTTCATAAAAATCTCCGTCCTTTCCGTCGGACGGAGAAGCGCAAATGAACACAGTAATCCTGTCATTCGGTTCTTGACCGTCCGACAATCAAACATTACTCGTTCATTTGACTGTTCATTATTCAGTTGTCCATACAGTGATCGAGTAACCCTATTGCGCATTAGGTTCACTGTATGGAGCAGAGTCCTCATATCGGACTGCTTACTCACATAATTATAAACCAAACAGCGCGAAAAAGCCAGATAACAACCGTTTCCGAACGGAATAATCGTTATCGTTCAAAACACCGTATTTCCGCATTTATGTGATACCGCCTTTGTGATATACTCCTTTCCGAGAATGATACTTTTTATCAGTAGACAAGTAATAAAGCATCTGATTATGTATTATTCCAAAAGGAATAATTTTCACAGAACTTTCATTTTACAAGGCAATTTTTCATCATTCTATCACATTTCAGCATAGAAAAAACGGTCTGATCTGCTCAGACCGCCTTTAAGCTGTATGCTATGGGCATACATACTCAGCATTTGTTACAGCAAAGAAGAAATCCGCAAGGCAATCATTGCAGACTGTCATCTATTGTAATTGTCCTGTACACAGCTATCACCTCCGTATAAATCGAAATATCCGATCAGGTCTGTATGGTACTGTATAGGAACAAACAAAAACCGAGTTGTATGCTTGTCATAGTATTATTACACCGGAAAACCGGATATAACCTGTGATTATAAGAAAAGAGCCGTTATCTAACAGCTCTCGTCGTATCGGAACTTTGAATCCACTGGGTTCAAAGTTCTTAATCATGGAGCGTTCATTCACCGATGATTTCCTCATCAGTAAGCTCGATCTCTCCATTCTCTTTTTCATATTCCTTTATTTTTTCTTTCACAAGAGTTTCGATCATGTTAGTCATAGAGCGGTTCTGTGATTCAGCAATCTTTTTTATCTTTGCATGGTCAATCAGATTCAGGCGAAGTGTAAACGAAGTTTTTATAATAGCCATAGCGATACCTCACTTTCACTATTATCATACCACTTTAGATTACTTTTGTATGCAGTCATGTTGACACCACATTGATACCATGTTATACTTAGTATATACTGTATGCAAAGGAGTTTGTGTTATGTTGAATATCTTCACCGTTAGTTTTTTCGGGCATCGGAGCATCGAACGAGTTTCGGAGATCGAGAACCGTCTTGATAAACTCCTGCATGACATTATCACGCAGAAAGAGTATGTCGAATTTCTCATAGGGCGTGATGGGGAATTTGACCTTCTTGCTTCTGCTGCCATTAAGAGAACTGTCCGTGAATATGGATACGGTAACACGCATTTTACTCTGGTTTTGCCATACATGAAGGCAGAGTATCGTGACAATGAAAAAGAATACCTCAACTACTATGATGAGGTCGAGGTATGTGAGGAATCGTCCGATGCTCACTCGAAGGCAGCTATTCAGATCAGAAACAGGAATCTTGTTGACCGTTCCGACCTTATTGTGTGCTGTATCCAGCGCAAAAGCGGCGGAGCATATAAAACAATGCAGTATGCTGAAAAGAGAGGAAAATGCATTATAAATCTTGCAGATAATTGAAAAAGGACGGTGTTGCCGTCCTTTTTATTCTTTCATAGAGATAGATCGTATCTTTTCACATATTTACTCACATCAACACCGCTTTCCATATACCGAAGCAGTATTTCCGCACAGGCACGGCTATCGCTGTCAGCCTGGTGATGATCGAGGGCTATACCGTAGTGATCGCACATCACATTGAGGTTATGCTTCATATCAGGAAGAACCCGTCTGCCGATCTGGACCGTACACAGGTATTCCGCAGACGTTTTCCATGTGATGCCATAACTTTGCAGGCAGGAACGCAGGACACCCATGTCAAAGACAGCATTATGGGCAACAAGGATACCTTTGCTCATTATAGGCTCTATCTTCTTCCAAAGCTCTGCAAAGTTCGGAGCGTCTTTAACCTTTTCAGAATCTATGCCCGTGAGCTGCGTATTGAAGTAGTCGAAGTGTGTTTCGGGATCAACGAGCGAAAAGTAATTCGCAACGATCTTATTATCCTTGATCGCAGAGATACCGATTGCACTCATACGATTATTTGCACTATTTGGCGTTTCAACGTCAAACACGATATAGATTGCCATCAGAGCATCACTCCCACCACAGCAGTTTATATGTTAATTATACCATAGTGAGTTAAAAAGGTCAATCGTGAGAAACAAAAACAGCCGACATTGCTGCCGACTGTATATTGTCACGCTCCTATTTTCTCAAAGCCATTCAATAGCTGTTTATCTGAGAATTTTGAGAGTTTGCCGTCCAACCATTCTATGAAAACATTGTCCATTTCATCTATGTAGATAATAGTTGCCGTAGAGCCTACAGGATATTCTCCGGTGACCGTCTCTGTCATCTTGATTTTTGCCCCGACTGTAATTAAATCCATCATAGCTATAACCTCCTGATTTCACACACTTGCTCTATTATACTACAACAGAGATTGAGTGTCAAGTCAATAATAACTAAATTGAGCTGCATCGTCATGGTGCAGCTCTTGTTTTATTTCAGTATCTTTTTTATCTGCTCCATACTTGCCTGGGGCAGTATCTTTTTCAGGTGGTCAAGGATAAGTTGATAGGATTCTTCCGGTTCCCTCTGATAAACCTTATCCGTAAAGGCAGCACCCATAAACTTTTCAGGAGTGGAATACTCAGCTACGCCCCACCCGTATGGCTGACCGTTCTTGTCTGTCATGTAAGCGAAGTTGCTTGTGATCACATAGCATTGCTCCTGTAATCTGATGATAGCCGTATCAAAGCCTTTGTTGCCGCCCTTGCGGTAGTCTCCGAGCTTTTTCAGTTCTTTGGATATGATCGGAGCGTGACTGTCAAGCAGATCATAGAGGACTTTATCGGTATGTTTTGCAAGTCCCTCATCATACCTTGCATCGAAGTCATAACCGTCACGACGATAGTTTGCAAAGTCGGGAAACCATACCTTGCTGATATAGACCGCCTTATGCTCAAAGAACTTTCCATAGGCACAGCCTGTTTTCTGAATGACCGGACCTTTCCATTCCCACGCATCCCACTGTCCGCTGTCGGAATAATACCAGTGTTCCGGTGCAATATGTTCCTCTATGGAAAAGCCTTCGATACTGTTTCGGAAGAACGGAAGAAATCCGTACTTATTTATCGCTTTTATCAAGTCAGCTTCAGACCAGATCGTGAACTGCATACCTGCCATATATCTCAGCTCCTTTTCCTTATTATATCATGGCAGGCAAAATCGGTCAAGGTATGACACGATTTGATGATGAGAAGTATCATAACAGAAGTAAGATTCAAGGAAATCGTAATTGTAAATTTTTTGTGAACATTTCCATTTTTCTTTCCCACTTTTTCTATTTTCACGGTAGTAAAGTGAGGGGGTATGCGCACTCAGTCGCACAGCTCCAATTCCCATACAAAGTGGGAAAAATCCGAGAGCCGCAGGCTCAATTTGAAAAACGCCCGATCAGGGCGGTTTCAAAACCAGCAAGCACGGCATTGATGCACTACAAATTGAGATTTGAGTGACTTTCAATGCAGATGCTTGTCAGAGGGCTCTGCCCCTAAAACCCCGAATAGAAAGGAGAGAAAATGAAAGAAAAAATCAAGAGAACACGGAGTGTTCAGGTTAGGTTGTCGCAGGAAGAATACGACTTCCTTGAGCAGAAGTTTCAGCTCAGCGGTTACAAGTCCAAGAGTGAGTTTATGCGTATCGCATTCTTTGATACCCTTATCGTGAAATTCAGCACCGAGGATATGCAGGAACTTCTTAGACTTGTCCGCAGTATTTCCAACAACGTGAATCAGATAGCAGTCCGTGTAAACAGTACCGACAAAGTGTATGTTGAGGATATGAACAACATCAAGGACGGAGTGGAGAAGATTTGGCAACAACTAAGATATTTCCAATCACAGCTACGGTCGGTCAAGCAATAGCCTACATTGCTGCTTCTGCTAAGACCGACAACGGCAGACTGATCAGCACCTATTTGTGCAGTCGTATCCCCGATAAAGCTGCTAAGGAATTTGCCGAGGTCACAGCAACAGGAACAGGCAGAAGCAAAGTCCTTGCACAGCACTTCATTATGGCGTTCAAGCCCGGTGAAGTTACCCCTGAAAGGGCTATGGAGATTGGCAAGGAAATGTGTGAGAAGTACCTGAAAGACCAGTACCAATACTTTCTTGCCGTCCATACGGATAAAGGTCATGTACATCTTCATTGTATCTTCAATAATACGAACATCATCAACGGACTAACTTTCGAGACATTAGAGAACCGCAGATATACCGAGAAAGACAGGTCATACAACAAGCTCCGCACTCTTGCTGACGAGGTATGCAAGCGGCACCATCTCTCCGTTGTCGAGCGTCCCGAAATGGGCAAAGGAAAATCTCATTGGGAGTGGGATATGAACCGTCAGGGACTATCGTGGAAGGCAAAGCTGAAATACACGATAGATCAGGTCATAAAGGAGAGCGAGGACTTCGATGATTTTCTGCGAAAGTGCGCTGATTTCAGAGTGCTTGTCGAGTACAATCCCGACCACAAGATCGACCTGAAATTTATGCTTGCTGAGCAGAAAGAACGCAATCCGAGAGCAAAGATGACTCGCGCCCGAACGCTGGGCTGGTTCTATGAAACTGAGCAGATCAAAAGCCGTATCGCACAGTATCAGGGAGTGCTTGTCTATGTGCCGAGGTCGAAGATAAGAGTTATCACAAAAAAGCCACCGAACAAGTTCGTTCAGGACGCTATCGACCGTGGCAATATGAAGCTCGCCAGTATCGCAAAGAATGTGATAGCCGAGTATGGTGTTGAGCCTGATCAGATAAAACAGGCGGCTATATCGGAATACGCTCACAGCCGAGGACTTCTCTCCGAGCTGAACAACATGAAAACAGAGATTGAGGACTTACAAGTAAAGCTGAAAGTCCTGCGGAAATACCGCAAGCTGAAAGTGTACGGTGAGGAGCTGAAAGCCCTCAGCGGAAGTGCTGCGAAGAAGTACCGCAAGGAATACAGTGCAGAGCTTACCGAGTACGGGCAAATTCGCACTAAGGTGTTGGAACTTTACCCGTCCGGTCATATCCCGACCGTGGAGAGCCTGGACAAAAAAATAAACGCCCTTATACAAGAGCGTTCATTGAAAGATCAGCAGTTTCGTGAAGCGGACAAGCGGGCGCGTGATCTTGCCGACGCACAGCGTACCATTGAGGAGTTTCTCCGTCAGGAACGCAATGAACAGCAGCAAGAACGCAAGCGTAAAAAGAATGGGAATCTGGAGTGATTACATTATCGAAGGATCAGCACCATACCAAGTTTGGACTTCATTGTCTGGTCTCTGGTCAACTATCCAAGCAATTCCGAAGACATATTTATTTGTTTGAGTGTTTTTCAGAATCTGATATGATACTCCGTTATCGAAATAATCATTATCATAATCATAGTAATCGCTTATTCTGGTTCCGTCAGAAAAATATCCGCTGTCACCCTCCATACCGATAGAGAGCTTGATATTATTCTTTACAAAACTCTTTAATTCCAAATTATCGCCTGTCTCGACAAAATCATCATCTATATTTTCATAGCCGTCTATAAGGCATTTGATTTGATGTTCCTGACCATCAGGAATGAAATCAATGACAATTTTATATCTTCCATGAATGTCCATACAGGTTTTATCTCTATTTACAGGAATAGCATTATAACTAATTGCTTTGTTATCAATCAAAATGATAATATCTCCCAAAGGTGTTGATAACATATCAATCACTCTCCGTTTTATGTTTAGTCTTGTATTCTTCCAACGCCGTGAGCAACAGCTTATTCACGCTCATACCGAGCGATTCTGCATAAGCCTTGATCTTCTCACGCTCTCCCTTTGGGACGTTGACACGGATATAATCGTAATGCCCTTTGAGGTACTCCGTGTTCGGAGCTGACTTTTTTCGCTTCTTGCCTGCGGTACACTCCTTGCAATACTTCTGAGAGCCGGAGGTCACGGTGTAGGTCTTACCGCAGATCGGACAAATCTGTTCGCTGCCGATCTTCACGGCAGAACCGGACTTCTTTTTCTCCGCATAGGCACGGTTACGGGCAGCCTGAGCCTTATCACGGCAGTAAATACAGTATTTGGCACGGGTGTTGTTCGTCTCAAACTCCAGTCCGCACATTTCACATTTATGCTTAAACAAAGGTTATCCCCCCCCTGAATATAGGTCATTACACCTATTCTATCAAAAGTTGGGTGCAAAGTCAAGTATAATCCGAAATTTAGTCAAATCACACTGGGGAAAACCGAAAATCGGGGTGCTGATTGCTGCGCCCCTACAAAGATTCCAAAATACCGAAAATTATACTTGACATTGGGTGTAAAGTCAAGTATAATAAAAGCACAACAGGAACACAGAAACCCGAAACCACGAAAGGAAGGTAAATACCTATGTTAAACAAATTCTTAGTAGCTGGCAGAATGACTGCCGATCCCGAAATCAAGACCATTGGCGAGAACCGCCTCTGCAAGTTCACCATTGCTTGCGACCGCCCGAAGCGTAAGGGCGAGGAAAACCCCGAAACCGACTTCTTTCCCTGCACCGCCTGGAATCGCAACGCTGATGTGATCGTCGATTGGTTCGGTAAGGGCGACATGGTGACACTCGTCGGCTCAGTCCACAACAACCGCTACGAAAAGGACGGTCAGAAGCGTTCATCTATCGAGGTCAAGGTCGAGGAGATCCACTTCTCAGGCGGCAAAAAGAAGCAGGAGAACACAGTACCGACCGGCAACGGCAATCCATACGCAGGAACAGAGGACGATCCGCTGTTCTGAGCCAAAATCACAGGAGGATAAGAAAATGGAAACTACTATCATCGCAATCAGCAACCAGAAAGGCGGAGTCGGAAAATCCACCACAGCCTATAACCTCGGAGCTTGCCTTGCTCTGAATCACGATAAGAAGGTTCTTCTCATCGACTTCGATCCGCAGGCAAACCTCTCCGAATACCTGAAATACGAGCCGGACGGCAACCCGACCATGACACAGCTTATCATGTCATTCTACGCAGGAAATCCCGTGACTGCCGAGACAGCTCAGAAGGCTATCCGTCACAGCGAAACCGCAGGAGTGGACTACATTCCCGCCGACATCAATCTCGCCAATGCGGAAACGCTCATGGTCACGATGATCTCAAAGGAGCATATTCTCCGCAGGATACTCACGGAAGATGTGGTCGGAGCGTATGACTTCGTGCTGATCGACTGCCTGCCGTCCCTCGGAACGCTCCTTATCAATGCCCTCACCGCTGCGGACAGGGTGCTGATACCCGTGCAGACACAGAAGTTCAGTATGGACGGCTTGCAGTCCCTTGAAGCACTCACACAGCTCGTCAGGGCAAACACCAACCCGAAGCTGAACCTCATCGGAGTGCTGCCAACTATGGTTGACCGCACAAAGGTCAGCAGAACGGCGATAGAAACTCTCAACGAAAAGTACGGTGATATGCTGTTCAGGACAAGCATCAGCAAGTCCATTGAAGCGGCGAAAAGCTCCGAGAACGGCACACCGCTTTGTCTCACAGGTCACAAGTTAGGTCAGGAATATGATGAATTGGCTCAGGAGGTGCTTTCAAGATGTTAAGTATGTCAGAACTCGCAATGAACCCCAACCGCAAGGTCACTACCAAATGCTACGGCAAAGTAAAGGTGTGGGACGACCGTGAAGAAGCTCAGGCGTATTTCCTTGAAGCGATGATGAACAGCGACGGTTCAGAACATGACCGCTACTCCTGCATCTTCATTCAGCTTCAGAACGGACTGAGCTGCTGCACCGATGAAGATGACGAGGAGGACGAATGATGAAGCCGTTTGATACCGACAGGACACCGTGGCTTTTCACTCCTCACGATGACGGAGAGCTGGACGAGTTTTTCAGCTCAGACCACAGCAAAGTCATAGCAGAAACTTCACAGGAAGTAATCGCAAATCTTTCTGAGAGCCGTGACAGACTCTCTGGAAAGCTCTGCTACACCTTCAATTACAATCAACGCAGATACAGATACACGCTTCTGCGGTTTGCGGATATGATCGTCCGTGCAGATGTGACGGCAAAAAAGCTGAAAAACCGTATCATAGAGCTTGACGCAGAGAACCGTGAGCTTCGCAAACAGCTTGCGGACATGGAAAGGAAGATGAAACAATGAATACACCGCAGTTTGACCTGAGTGCTATGCTCTCCACACCGCAGCAGACCGCTGTTCAGCAGATTCCTTGCGACAAACTCCACCCATATCACAATCACAAGTTTGAGCTGTACTCCGGCGAGAGACTTGAAGATATGGTAGCCAGCATCAAGGAAAATGGTGTGCTATCACCGATCATCGTTCAGCCGGACGGAGACGGATACGAAATTCTTATCGGTCACAACCGCTGGAATGCTTCTAAACTCGCAGGACTGCCGAATGTTCCGGCGATTATCAAAGCAGGACTTACCGAGGACGAAGCAGAAATGTATGTCATTGAGTCGAATGTTATGCAGAGAGGCTTTGAAAACCTCAAAATTTCGGAGCAGGCTGCCGCTGTTGCACTCAGACACAGCGAAATGTTCTCTCAGGGCAAGCGAAATGACATTCTCAGGGAGCTTGCACGCCTTGAAAATCCCTCAGCCGAACCCGACAGCTCAACTTTGAATCCAGTGGGTTCAAAGTTAGATACGAGCGAGAGCATCGGAAATGAGTACGGTGTCAGCAAAGGCTCAGTAGTAAGGCTTATTCGTATCAATAAGCTCACTGATGAGCTGAAAGCCCTTGTGGACAGCGGAGAGCTTTCTATCCGTGCGGGTGTGGAGCTTTCTTTCCTGTCAGAAGATACGCAGGCGGTTGTCGCTGAATGTGCTGAGGACTGCAAGATCGACATGAAAGCAGCCAAAATACTCCGTGCTTCTGCCGACAGCGATGGCAACATCGACCGTAATATCGTTCACACTATTCTTTACGGCGATGACACCGAGCCGAAAGTGAAGCCCAAAAGCGTGAAGATCAGCCATGATATTTATACCAAGTATTTCAGCAATGGCGAGAAGCCGAAAGAAATCACGGAAACGATTGAAAAGGCACTTGAACTATACTTTAAGAATATGGAGGACGAATAATATGAAGAAGATCATTACAACGGTATTCTGCACTGCACTTGCACTCTGCTCAGGCTTGACCGTCTATGCTGCCGAGAACCTTGACCGTGACGATATCGAAGCAGAGATTTGGGAGGATATGTGGAACGGCAAGGGCGATAATGGACTTGACTTTCCCGAAGCATCATACAAGCATCATCTTCTTGACAAGTGGCTTGACGAGAACTATGGTTCGGAAGATTATGACTGGACCGAAATCGGAGAGCTTCAATATGAATACAAGGACTACTACCGTCGTCTGATCGAAGATTGGGATTTTGAGGACGATAATGAGGGTGGCTGGACAATCAGCACCGAGGACAACCATTACAGCTTTTCTCTGCTTAACGGTATGTGGCAAATGACAGACAAAAATGGTGATACCGTTGACACATTCCAACCGTTCAGCACCTTAGAGGAGGACGAATCCGAAATCGCAGGCGGTTACAAGATCAACGATAACGGTGCTGATAGTCCGAGAGTGATTGGAGAGGTCACAGGCGGAACGGAAACGGCTTCTGAGGACGGTTCTTCCGCAGAGGGCAACGATGCCACTGTTAGTCCGTCAGACGTTTCTGAGGGCGATTCTGACGGTTCTGGTGCAAGTTCTCTTGCAATCATTGCAGGAGTGGCAGCTCTCGCAGGAGTCGGCGGCGCAGCTTACTACTTTACAAGAAAGAGAAAGTGATTTTATGATTTTTCAAAGCAAACAAAAAGTAAACGGTGCTCCCGTATGGGAAGTCGATCCCGACACACAGACGGTTCGCCACCGCAACCCTAAGACGGGCAAAACAGAGCGTTATGTGTTCCACACCGATCAAATCAGGTATTATCTGCACCACATTGAAGATACGCGACCCGATCTCTTGCAGGAGATCGTTGACAAGGGCGAGATTTACAAGCATCTGGACGATCTTGATACAAAGGTCACAGACGCAGTAAACCGTCAGACCGACTTGCTTATGCAGTCGAGCCGTGACTATCAGGTTGCCGTTGAATCGAGCAATCTCAATGCAGTTGGCTCTATCGGCAATCTGCTTCGTATGCAGGCGCAGAGAGCCGTCAATGAAACGATGATCTACTTATGGAGGGACGAATAATGTTTTGTGCGAACTGTTACAAGGAAATTCCGGCGGGCAAGAGCTATTACAAGCATCAGGACACCAATCAGAGCTACTGCTCCCTGGACTGCCTGAATGACCACATGATCTATTCTCACACGATCACTCTTGAAACGAGCGACGGTGCGGAAACCACCGAGGAACAGGACAATGACGAGTGAGGATTTTATCGTGGATTTGCGGAGAAACGGCGTAAAGCTCATAAAAAACGACGGCTCTCTTATCGAGATACCGCCGGACTTCCTGAAACGAGCCACCGAGCTATGCAGTCAGCTCAGGTGCAGCTCGATCACCTATGATATTGTTGATCCGCAGGATAGTGAGCATACAAAGCTGAGAGTGCTGGATTGTGGGTATGCGGAATAATAAGAAACGGATAGCCGTCTGATGAGGACGGTCTATCCGTGTATGCGTTATTACAAAGACATCTTGAAGATTTCCTCAACATCGGCAGGGGTAAGCGTTGTAAATCCGACCAGCTTGCCCTTTGCGCTGCAGGCTTTCTTTGCCATGAGTGCGAAATTCTTATCGTCAATGCCGAGGTCGCTCAGACGGCTCTGAAGTCCGAGTGTCTCAAAGTAGAATTTCTCAAGAGCTGCGATAGCTGCCTTAGCTCCGTCCATATCGGAAAGAGAAGCATCTACGCCGAGGACATTCACACCGAAACGCTTGATCTTCGGTGCAGTTTTATCGCTGAGGATATAGGTCAGCCATCTCGGAATGATGATAGCAAGTCCGTGACCGTGGGTGATGTTGTAGAAAGCGGAAAGCTCATGCTCGATCATGTGAGCGATAGCGTCCTGAGAAACACCACTGAACAGGAAGCCGTTGAGCGCCCAGCTCGATGCCCACATCAGATTTGAACGTGCCTCGTAATCATCGGGCTTTTCGATAGCGACAGGAGCGTACTTGACTACGGTTTTCAGCACCTCCTCCTGCATACGGGTGAGCATATCCATTTCTTCCTGATCGGTGAAATATGCCACATCAAAAACGTGCGCCATAATATCCGCACTTCCGCTTGCGGTCTGGTATGCGTTTACGCTGAATGTGTTTGTAGGATCGAGGAAGGAAACATTTGGTCTTAATGTCGGTCCGAAAATAGGCTGCTTTTCGTTCAGTTCCACGTTGCTGATAACACCGCCGATGTCCATTTCGGAGCCTGTTGCGGAAAGAGTAAGGACAGCAACGATAGGCAGATTGTCGGGAACGAAAGCCTTTCCTGTGATGATGTCCCAGCAATCGTCACCCTCATACTTTGCAGTGGCAGCCATAGCTTTTGTTGCATCGATCGTCGAGCCGCCGCCGACTGCGAGAAGAACATCAATGCCTTCCTTTTTGCAGAGCGCAGCACCCTTGTTGACGGTAGTGTGATGCGGATTCGGCTCAACACCGCCAAGCTCAAACACCGTCATATCAGCCTTTTTCAGCTCTGCGATCACCTTATCGTACAAGCCGATCTTCTTGATAGAACCGCCGCCGTAAACGAGCAGGACTTTCTTGCCGAACTTTGCGATCTCCTCGCTCAGATGATGAAGCTGATCCTTGCCAAAATATACCTTTGTTGTGTTGCTGAAAACAAAATCTTTCATAACCGACCTCCCGATAATAGTGATTTTTTTACGTCTAAGAAATAGTCGTGATTTGGGCTATCTCTACTTCTTATTATACCAAGCCGCCCCGAAAAAGTCAATCTCCACACACTTTTTCATACCCTTTTCATTGCAATATACCGCCGTCTGTGCTATAATTGACTTATAGAGCAGATCGGAGGTGAATGCAATGGATAACGAAACCGAAGAATTAGTAAACCGTGCATTATACAAGCAGATCAAATCAATGAACCGTGCCGAAATGGAGACTTTCGTGAGAAATGTCTTTGCTCAGGGCTATCAGAGAGCCGAGGAAGAAACGCACCCCATTGATTATGACAGCTTACGAGCCGATCTGAGCAAGATCAAAGGTATCGGAGAAAGTCGGCTTAACGAGATAATGACGGTCATCGACAAACATATTGCAATCAATAACGATGAATAGGAGGAATTTCCTTGACCGTTGATACCAAAGAAGTAGTCACCACGATCGCCTATATGATCGGTGTCCGAATGTCGGCACTCACCGCAAGTTATGGGGAATGTGCCGAGCTGATAGACAAGCTCAAATCCGACCGTGATGCTACTGCGATACGATATTTATGTAAGCTGCGAACCGTGCTGATGCAGAAGTTCAAAAAGACCGATGATCTGATGCGGTATCAGCTCAAAAACCTGCATAACATCGAGTGGTATGACCACGAAAACATCAAACAGCTTGAAAAATGGGGCTTTACCATTATTCAGGCAAACTCACGCTCCGAGAAGTATATGCAGGAGTTTACAAGGCTCATCAATGAAAACATTGACAAATGCTCCCGTCTGTTCTATGACTGGCTGAATTGGGAGTATATCCGAGACTTGTTTTTTGTCCCGAAATACAACAAGAACGGTGTCATGAAGCAGGAGTTCACCAAATACATGGCGAACATCGAACATTACCCGTTTCAGATGTATATTCACTGGCAGCCTGCCGATGTGGGGAGCATCGTCTATTCCGACCGCAAGTTTCTGAAGATCATCTACGGTCAGCATAATGACAGCTTCACAGACTTCACGAAATATAAGGACGCTGATGATGAGACACGAAATAATATTTATGAATTTATAGAAAGTTCTGAGAAAACAGCAATTGCCGTCGATTGTGAGAACAGCAATCCCTTTAAGCTGTATAGTGTTCTGAAAGGCTTAAATCAAGTTGAACTTGCCAAGATCGAAAAAATCACGCTCTATGACGATCCGAACACTACCGCTGGCTGGGACTGGCTCTCCAAATTCACGCAGATACCCGTTGAACATATAGAGATCGACCGAGTGACAGACAGAA
>ERZ791837.701-NODE-701-length-25058-cov-3.959765_pt1 | contig 25058 bp, 20 predicted proteins | sample MGYA00510292_ERZ791837 | MGnify/ENA primary metagenome ERZ791837 (study PRJEB30046, sample SAMN00715259) | human gut metagenome | study: EMG produced TPA metagenomics assembly of the A metagenome-wide association study of gut microbiota in type 2...
CCATGAAGATGAAAAAGTAACCAAGCCACCTCATATAATCACCAGACACCTGATATGCTAAATCAGTTCCGTCTTTTCCTAAAAACAACGATGAAATCTGTGTATATAATGTTTCAATAACTACGAATGCAAGAACTGCAAAACATACGTCTAACACAAGCGCGGCGTGGTATCCTTTTTTAATACGCTGGCTCTGCTTTGCTCCCAGATTCTGTGAAATATATGGCGAAACTGCATTTCCAATAGATACAAAGATTAATGAAAAAACATTTTCTACTCTCATTGTCGCAGCATAACCTGCAAGTGCCTGTGTACCGAAAGGATTGACAACTGCCTGTACTATCATCATGCCAATTGACACTGTGGACTGCTGAAGAACAGATGGAACCGCAATTTTAAGCATTGAGCACAATTCTTTCCTGTCAAACCATTTAAAACAACTTTTATAACGATTCATCCTGTAAAAAAGAATCAAAAGTGAAAACACTGCAGAAATACCTTGTGCAATAAGTGTCGCAATAGCTGCACCTAACACGCCAAGGCCAAGCCACGCAACCATCCATAAATCCATAATAATATTCAAAACAGATGAAAATATCAGGAGAATCAGCGGAATTTTTGATTCACCGATTGAAGTGAACATAGTTGAAAGAATATTATACATAAATAAAAACGGAAATCCCACAAAATAAATACGCAGATACAACACTGCTTCATCGAGTATATCAGCAGGAGTTTGTAATAAATTCATCATTGAATGAGAAAAACAAAGCCCAAATACTCCCAGAAGTATGCTTAAAACCAAGAAACTAATCAGTGACGTTGACACAATTGTTTTCATTTTACCATAATCCCTGGCACCAAAATAACGGCTCACAAGCACACCGGCACCTACGCCGGCACCGAGTGCCACACAGATAAAAACATTAGTAAGTGCTGCACAGGCACCAACAGCCGCAAGTGCGGAAGAACCAACAAACTGACCGACTATTATTGAATCAGCCATATTATATACTTGTTGAAAAAAACTCCCCAGAATCATAGGCATCGCAAAAACTGTCAACGCTTTAAGCGGTGCGTCTGTGATTAAATATTCATCTTTTGACATTATTGTATTCCTCCTAAATTATCCTGCAGACATAAAATCCTGCTCTCTTTCATCTTAGTCATTTCCTGTACTTAAAGGCATCACAAAATCAAAAAAAAACAATGAAGCTTCACTCTTCACTGTTGCAAAATCAAATGTTCCCGGCGGGAATCGAACCCACAACTAGCGCTTAGGAGGCGCTCGTTATATCCATTTAACTACGAGAACAAAATTGGTATGCCAATAAAGATTACTCCTCATTAACATACCAATTATTGTATCATATATTACTTACATGGTCAAATACAATTAAATCACCATCATCACATAAAATTTGGCTCACAATCTTATTCAAGAGTAAACTTGTCAATTGACTCTTTCAATGCGACAGCAATCTCATCAAGCTCGATTGTGCACTGGTTAAGGTTGTGCATTGTAGCATTTACTTCTTCTGCTGAAGCAGTAACCTCTTCTGCTGCTGCTGCTGTTTCTGTTGAAATTGCAGCAACATCTTCCATCTTCTCGATAACGCTCTGTCTGCCGTCATCCATCTGAGTATTAAGATTTGTAATATTATCAAGACCTTCCTTGAGTGCATTAACTGAATTAGAAATTGTATTAAACAGGTTCTTAGTATCCTGAATTGACATATTCTGTTCTGTTATAATGTCATCTGTCTCATCAAGAGTCTTCTCAACAAGCTGTGACTTTTCTGAAATCTCATTTACAATCTGCTTAATCTCATCTGTAGAAGCCTGTGACTGTTCAGCAAGCTTTCTGATTTCATCAGCAACAACAGCAAATCCACGTCCGCTCTCACCGGCTCTTGCAGCCTCAATACTTGCATTAAGCGAAAGAAGATTTGTCTGCTCTGTAATCTCTGTAATCGCATTTGAAATGAAGTTAATCTTTTCGATACTTTCAACCATTTCCTTCATAACTTCCTTAGAAAGTCTTGAATTATCAATAGACTGCTGTGCCTTACCGATAAGGTTATCAACAATCTCAATACCCTGATTACTTAACTTCTGTGTTTCAACTGACATATCATTAATATCACTTACATATGCCTTAGTCTCATGAAGTTTTTCTGCAAGATTTTCAACTTCCTTAGTAGCATTGCTTGTACTCTCAGCCTGTCCTACAGCACCTGTAGATACACTCTGTATAGCTTCTGATACCTGATTTACAGTCTCAGTTGTAGTCTTGCTGATTTCTGAAATATTTTCTGAAGACTTGATAATAACTTCTGAATGTTCTTCCACATCTTTTATAAGTACAGATACATTATCTACCATTTCATTAAAGTTATTCTCAAGTGTACCAAATTCGTTCTTCTTTCTTATAGGAATTCTCTGTGTAAGATCTCCAGAAGCTACACTCTTCATAACACCGTTAATCTTCTTGATTTCTTTTGTAAATGTCATAGTTACAAGAATAGCAATTATAATACCGATTATAAATGAAACAACACCTGTTCTTACTGTAGCATTTGTAATCTTTGAAACAACTGAAGCAGTTTCTTTATCACTTACAAAACCAACAAGTGTCCATCCTGTTACCTCATCCTTTGTAGCGATAACTTCTACATTTTCACCATTAATCTTTTCTGAGAAAATATTGATGCCATATTCATTTTCGCTGCCTTTGTAACTGTTTAACTTATCCCAGAAGCCAAGTGATGTAACACTTCCGCTGCAATATGTATTTCTTTCATTATCAACGATAACCTGTCCGTTGCTGTCAACAAGAAGAACATAACCAGTATTTAAAAGACCAATATTCTGAACATACTCTGTTACTTCTGAAAAATCAATATCCATACCCACAACGCCGTAATTTTCATTGTTTGTATACTTAATTTCCTGTGAAACAGTAAAAATTGTATCACCTGTCTCGCTGTCTTTATATGGGTCGCTCATATATGCGTAAATATTATTTCTTGCAGCAAGACCGATACTGTTCTTATACCATACTTTTGATGTATCATTGGCATTAGTCACAACTGTTTTCTTATTAGTTGTCTTACCATTTGCAGGATTTGGCTCAACCCAGCCTGTAATCTTATATCCAGTCTTTGTTGTAAAGAATGCTCTCTTTGCACCGCTTGTAACCTTAACTGATGCACAAAGTGAATCCTGAATTGCTTTTACATTATCATCAATAGTTCCCTGATCTTCAAGATGCTTAACTTCATTTTTACGTGTAAGCAAATCGATAGGCTGACTTAGTGTTTTTAAATAAGTCTCAAAACCTTTCTTTGTCTCCTGAAGTGTCTGCTCACTTGTAAGCTGCATATTACTTCTCTGCGTTGACTTTGTTGTAACAACAACATCAATTGCCAACATGAATGTAGGAATACTGATTGCAATTATAAAAAATATAACAAGCTGTACGCCTATACCTCTTAACCTTTTCATAGCATTTCTCTCCTGTCATTTTATTTTTGTTATTTGTTAAATTTAACATTTCCCTGAAGCCATATCTGCCCTTTGAAACGTCTGCCTACCATAGGTTCCCCGAGTAAATGTTTTTCATTTATCCCCAGCGTAAATTCAACATCATTACATTCAAGATTCATAATATATATATTCTCTCCCGTATAAGAATTACGCTCTTTTGATAACTCAAGAATTTCACCTATTACCGAATACTGGTCACATTCAACTCCGCACGGCATAAATGTTGAATCAACAATTGAAAATACATCTTCATACATAATCCTCTGACAAATCTTTGTATATGTATCAATATCTTCAATTGTAAGACTCTCCCTTGCTTCTTCGTCACCATTTTTTGCCGCTGCAATAAGCTTTCTTCGCTTTTTTTCAGCTTCTGTATTTTTAGCTGATTTACGACTGTTTTTATCTATCGGCAAAAGAATCATACCACCAAGTGAAAGTGCTGACAATACCACCGGTGTATTTTTTATAGGACATTTTGCAATAGCATTCCTTGTATCCGGATTAAATGAACCTTTTATATAATCAGGACGGCTAGTTACATAATTCATATAATCCATGACATTTTGTAAATAAAAAATAAGGGTCACACCTGTCCGCGATTCATCACATACAATAGAATATGATTCCTTATCAACATGCCTTTCTATTGTAAGCTCATCATTTTCAGAGATTTTATTTCCTATTATAAATGGGTAATAATATTCATATACGAACTTCTTTCCTTCGTATCTTCCAAAAATATATATCCCTGCCGACTCACTTACCCTTACAACAGCAACCCCACGTTTTAATGATTCATTTTTTAATATGTATCCCTCATCAATACATTGTCTGACAGCCGCCTTGATAAATCTTGACTCTTTCATTGAATCCATATCTGAAAATCCAATGGCACTTAAATATAAATTCATATATTCCTCATTCCTACAATGTATCAACAACAAACAATGTGAGTTTTTTTAACAAATCTATCTCTGTCTGTGGATTATACTCACTTCCATCTGCATGAGTGAGCATTTTTATTACCGGTCTGTCAGTTGAATCTTTATTCTGTCTTATTACTATTCCGACATCACCATCATTAAGAACAACCTTTATTCCAACAGGATACCATGCAATCGTCTCAAGAAACTTTGCTGCTATAGTAGAATCATACTTCTTACCTGCATTAACACGAATATACTCAATTGCCTGATAAACCTTAATCTTCTTATTACCAATTCCGCTTATAAGACTGTCATAATCATCACATATTGAAACAATCTTAACTTCTGATTTTAATTTGTCGCCCTTCTGTTTAAATGGAAATCCTTCTCCATCAACCTGTTCATGATGAAGAAGAATAATCTCCTTTGAAACATCTGAAATCCACTCTTCTTCCTGAATAGAGCTATATCCATAAATAGTATGTTTCTTATATTCCGGAACGTCTGATGCTCTCATCTGTGAAACACTGATATCAATATACGGAACCTGTATATACTTCAATCCTATATCATGAAGTATCGCACCCATGGAAACATTACGCACCTGACGATCATTCATCTTTAACCTTAATGCCAGAATCGTAGAAAGCACACATACATTAATACAATGTGAATACATATCTGTACTAATATTTCTTATATCTGTTACTGACTCAAGTACCTCAGGTTCAGATAATACACTGTCAATAATCTTGTTAGCCTGCTCACCTATTCTTTTTAATTCATCATTATGTTTATAAATATGACGCTCAAGTATACTCTCAACAACCTTTTTTGAATTTTGAAGGGTTTCTTCAACGTCAAATTTTACATCATCTTTTATGTATACAGATGGAATATTATACTTACGCAGTTTATCAATATACTCTCCACGCAGTACCGTGTCAGACTGTATTAAAACCTGATCTTTGGCAGACATTATCGGAACAGCAAGTACTTCGCTCCCATTTAAATCATCAATCTTAACCAACCTCATAGAACTGTTCTGCCCTCCATTTGTCTAAAACTGTTCAAAACAAATTCACCTCTGCTTATGTGTATAATTTATCATATTTTAGCTATTTTTACAACCTTTACAGATGTAATATACTTACTAATCCACTATGCTTACGCCAGTCAGATACATCCGCACAAGTTCATTCATTTTTACACTGTTATAACATAAAAATACTGTGGGCAAAATGTATTGCTCACAGTATTTACTAACTACAAAATATATCATATATTAAAATGCATTTCAATAAATTGTTTACTTTGTTTATTTAATATTAATAATTATACATATATTAATGTGGTGTAATTATTCGCCAAGCTTAGATTTACCACCCATATATGGTCTTAAAACTTCAGGAATTCTTACGCTTCCATCTGCCTGAAGGTTATTTTCAAGAAATGCGATAAGCATTCTTGGTGGTGCAACAACCGTGTTATTAAGAGTATGTGCAAAATACTTATTCTTGTTTTCATCCTGAACTCTGATTTTAAGTCTTCTTGCCTGTGCATCGCCAAGGTTAGAACATGAACCTACTTCAAAATATTTCTTCTGTCTTGGAGACCATGCTTCAACATCGATAGATTTAACTTTTAAATCTGCAAGATCGCCTGAGCAGCACTCAAGAGTTCTTACAGGAATATCAAGACTTCTGAATAAATCAACTGTATTCTTCCAAAGTTTATCAAACCACATCTTGCTGTCTTCCGGCTTACATACAACAATCATTTCCTGCTTTTCGAACTGATGAATTCTGTATACACCTCTCTCCTCAATACCATGAGCACCTTTTTCTTTTCTGAAACATGGTGAATAGCTTGTAAGAGTTTTAGGAAGTTCTGATTCTGGTGTAATTGTATCAATAAACTTACCAATCATTGAATGTTCACTTGTACCGATAAGATAAAGATCTTCACCTTCAATCTTGTACATCATGGCATCCATCTCATCAAAACTCATAACGCCTGTAACAACATTACTTCTTATCATAAATGGAGGTACACAGTATGTGAAGCCTCTGTCAATCATGAAATCTCTTGCATAAGAAATTACTGCTGAATGAAGTCTTGCAATGTCACCCATAAGGTAATAGAATCCATTACCTGCCACCTTGCCTGCTGAATCAAGGTCTATACCATTAAATTTGGCCATGATTTCTGTGTGATATGGTACTTCAAAATCAGGAACTACAGGTTCACCGAATTTTTCAATTTCAACATTTTCGCTATCATCCTTACCAATTGGAACACTAGGATCAATTATGTTAGGAATCGTCATCATAATCTCAGTTACTTTTGCATTAAGTTCACTTTCCTGTGCTTCAAGTTCCTTTAATCTGTCAGCATCTGCATTAACCTGAGCCTTAACAGCTTCTGCTTCTTCTTTCTTTCCCTGTCCCATTAAAGCACCAATCTGCTTAGAAAGCTTATTTCTGTTTGCACGAAGTTCATCAGCTTCTGTCTTAACTGCTCTTGCCTTTGCATCAAGTTCAATAACTTCATCAACTAACGGAAGCTTTCTATCCTGAAATTTATTTTTAATATTCTGTTTAACAATGTCAGGATTCTCTCTGACAAATTTCAAATCTAACATTTTTCCTCATTTCTGCACTGTCTTCTTATATTTATAATCTAAAATAATACATCACGTGAAACATACGCTTATCTTCATTTGTGAAACAGTGCTATCCACAAACTAATTTATATCCTTTGATATTATGCACCATTTTACTTATTTTTTCCACTATTTTCAAGCATTTCATTAACCTTTTTGCCAAGTATGGCGTCGCCGGTTCTTCCTGCAACTGCCTCATCAAGAGCTTTTTGTTCCTCTTCGCCAAGTTCAATATAAGACTGACCATCAACAATCTCTTTAACATAAGCAAAGCAACCATTATTACTATGCATAACATTTACAAGATATCCGTTATTCAGCTTATCAAGCATACATAATGCAAAACTGAGTTTTCCGCCCATTTCATGGAATGCATCATACTTAACAACGCCAATCTTCTGGAATGTATATTCCATTTTTTCATATATATCTTTTATATTGTTTTCATTCTCAATAGATAGTTCTTTAATCTGATTAACATCTTCCAGATTACCCTTTATAAGTTCTTCTATAGATGTTCCATCACTTCCACCCATGAATTCCTTGTATTTCTTTTTCATTGATGAAGTTTTGCATATAGATATAATCGCTATGATTAGCGAAATCAACGTTACTGCCGCCATTCCCGTAAATACATATGCAGCATCTACAGAAAACAAGCCATAAAAATCAATCATCTTATCTCTTATCCTCCTTGTTTTGCGAAGCAAAATCCCAATGTGCATCTTTGATGCACTATACCTCATGTGAGGAGAGGATTGCCTCCTTGTTTTGCGAAGCAAACCTTATTCCTGTGTTTTTTTGAGCATCTCATATATTCTTTCTAATTCTGCCTGAGAGTAATACTCAATTTCAATTTTGCCCTTATTATTATTTTTGTTTTTTATTGCAACCTGACTGCCTAATATTTTGCTGAATTTATCTTCAAGGTCTCTGTAAATAAAATCATTTTCTGGTGCCTGTTTTACTGGTTTTTCAGGTTTATCAAGATCTCGCATAAGTTTTTCTACTTCACGCACACTAAGCTTTTCGTCAAAAATCTTTTGTGCAATCATATATTGCTTATCACCATCTTCAATTCCAATAATAGTTCTCGCATGGCCATTACTTAATTTTCCTTCCATAACCATTTCCTGAACTCTAGAATCAAGCTTTAATAATCTCAACGAATTAGTAATTGCTGCTCTTGATTTAGATACCTTTTCAGCAACTTCATCCTGCTTTAAACGATAATCCTTTATAAGTCTCTGATATGCCTGTGCCTCTTCAATTGGATTCAAATCTTCTCTCTGAATATTTTCAATAAGAGCAATTTCCATTACTTCCTGGTCAGAATAATCTTTTATAATAACCGGCACTTCTTTGACTCCTGCCAGTTTTGCTGCTCTCCATCTTCTCTCACCGGCAATTATCTCATAATAATTATCCTTTTTCTGCACAAGTAATGGCTGTAATACACCATACTGTTTAATTGATTCAGATAATTCAATAAGGGCATCTTCATCAAACATTTTTCTTGGCTGTTCTCTATTTGGCTCAACTTGAGATAATCTTACCTTTGTCTCTGCCGGCTCTTTAACCACAACTTCTTTAACTATTACTTTTTCATTTGTTTCTGCTGGCTCTTCCGGAATCAAAGCATTAATTCCACGTCCCAATCCTTTACCAAGTCCTTTTGATGAACTTTTACTGGATGAGGTTTTTTTGCTAACTGCCATTTATATATTTCCTCCAACTCATTTAATAATTTTGTTATATCACTTTCAATTTAATAAGACATAGGTAATCATCTACTCATAACTTCATCTGCAAGCATCCTATAACTCTCAGCTCCTGATGATTTTGTATCATACTTATTAATCGGCAATCCATGACTTGGTGCTTCTGCAAGTCTGATATTTCTAGGTATGATTGTCTTATAAATATTCTGTTTTAAATTATCTTTAACATTCTCTACAACCTGAAGTGACAAATTTGTTCTCGAATCATACATTGTAAATACAACACCTTCAAGTTCAAGAAGTGGATTCAATTTTTTCTTTACAAGATTAATTGTATGTATAAGCTGAGTCAAACCTTCCAACGCATAATATTCGCATTGAATTGGAACTAATACAGTATCAGCTGCTGTCATCGCATTTACAGTAAGCATACTTAGTGATGGGGGACAATCTAATATAACATAATCATAATTATTTCTTACTGTATTAATTGCATTTTTTAAAATATATTCTCGATTTTCAATATCAATCAAATCAATCTCTGCCCCGGCAAGATTTACATTAGATGGAATGATATCAAGATTTTCAAATATATCTTTACATATTGCATCAGATATATCAATTTCTTGCAACATAACTTCATATATTGTATTATCTACATTGTCCTTTGCTATCCCCAATCCACTTGTCGTATTTCCCTGCGGATCTATATCTACAACTAGAACTCTTTGACCTTTTTCAGCAAGACATGCTGAAAGGTTAATTGCTGTCGTAGTTTTGCCTACGCCACCCTTCTGATTTGCTATTGCTATTATTCTCCCCATAACTCCTCGATTTCCATATATGTTCGCGTTCTTGCATTTACTTGCATATATTTATTCAGCTGCCACAACCAATAATGTTTCACGTGAAACATATATATAACTTATAAATATCACATAAGATGTTTCACGTGAAACATCTAAAGAATATATATCACATTAGCATTTTCATTAATTAAATATAACTCAATACCATTAATAATTATAACACACAATATTTATTTTTTGTTGTATATTATATAATTTTTTCTTTATTTTTTTTGATACATTAGACAGTCATCAATTTTTTATAAACATAAGTTTTATATAATAGCACACATATATAATAACATATATAATAACAAACATAAAAAAAGATGAGACTTGACCTACAAATCTCATCCATATACATATCAATTATATATAATTAATTACTTAATCTCAACTATTCCATTTTTAATTGCAAAAACTGCAGCCTGTGTTCTATCTGATACATCAATTTTCTTAAATATATTTGATATATGATTTTTAACTGTTCTTTCGCTAATATTTAACATTGCTGCAATTTCTTTATTAAGAAGTCCCTGTGCAATAAGCTTTAATATTTCAAGTTCCCTCTTTGTAAGAGAATCTATCATAGATTTCTTAACATCTCTCCTTGCAAGGCTTGAATTAAGCATTACTGTAAGACTAGGTTCTACATAAATCTCATTTTTTTCAACGCTGTCAATAGCGTCCTTTAAAATAGCAAAACCTGAATTTTTTAAAACATAACCATTACATTTATAATCAAGAGCCTTTATTAAATAATCAATATCATCATAAAGTGTAACCATTATAACTTTTTTATTTATATTTTCCTGACGCATAATTTTTAATGTCTGTAATCCATCAAGATTTGGCATATTAATATCCATAATTATAATATCAGGATTTGTCTTGTTAACAACATCAAGACATTCATATCCATCTCCTGCCTCTCCAACAACATTATATGCCTTATCTAATTCAAGAAGACATTTTAGACCTTCCCTTACCATTTTATGATCATCTGCAATAACAATATTAACTGCCATAATACTTAACTCCATTTATATCTATTTTTCTTTGTACTTCAAAGGAATATCAATATAAAATTTAATTCCTTTATCATTATTTTTTGTTACTTTAACAGAACCATTAAAAATGTATAATCTGTCTCTTATCATTGATAATCCTTGTCCTTTAGTATTTTTACATACATTATTATAATCAAATCCACATCCATTATCAGCCACAAAGAATTTAATGCTTTTTTTTGTTATCTCAATACTAATATAAATATTTGTTCCTCTTGAATGTTTAATAGAATTTGTACACAATTCAAAAATCATTCTTATTACATTAATAAGAAGAACCTTATCTATATCCGGACATTCATCGCCTTTATATTCATATTGAATTAACATATTTGTTTTTTTTTGAAGTAAATCAACCATCTTACAAAAACTATCTTTAAAATTAGAATTTTCCAATGGCAAAGGTCTTAGATTAAAAATTATATTTCTTAATTCACTAATACAGTTATTTAACATATCACTGTTATTTTTAATTTCAATTCTTGCACGTTCAATATCACTCTGCATAATATGCAGAATAAATTCATTTTTAAAAATTATTGCCGCCAAATCTTGAACTACAGTGTCATGTATATCCATCGCAATACGTCTTCTGTCTTTTTCCTGATTAGACAATTCATTCATACTTACTGTATGTGAATATACTTTTGAATTATTATTATATATCTCTGATGCAATTACATCATTATTACAATCATCACATAATTTTTTTATACGTTCACATCTGAATGTCAATTCCGAAAGTTCATCTTGCAACAAACTTTTTTTTGAAAGAAGCTCTTGTCTTTGACTCTCAAGTTTTTGAATCTCATCCTCACGAAAACATGTATCATAATTTTTTGATTCAAATAATGATTCAGGTTCACTTTCCTTTTGTCTTATTTTTTTAAGATAATTGTCAATTGAATCTATATCAATATCCAAGCCTCTTATAGAATAATTTATTTCATTTATTTTATGATTAGTATTATCATATTCTTCAATTAAAAACTTACTAACTTCACTCATTAAATATTCCCCATGCTTGCCAAGGAGCAGCTCATAAAAAACACAACCGAACTGTATATTCATAATATACTATTTATATTACAACAATATCATATTACCTTGAAACATTTACAATATAATACATTATATTGAGTAAATTTTAAAGTATTTTTTTAATATTCGTTGCGAGTTTAGTACATATATACTATAATATTATTAATATTATGGTAAATGAAACATATGATTCTGTATAGAATGGAGAATGTAATATGAATAAATGGAAAAAAACAGGACTTGCCGTAACTGCATCTGCAGCTGTTATTTCAACGGCACATATCATTAATCAGATGATTTTTTCATCTTCTGTTGTTAAAAACCTTACCAATAAAGAAACACGCAGTACATATAAATGGAAATTTGGTAATATATCGTATACTATTTCAGGAGAGGGTTCTCCAATTTTGCTTATTCACGATTTAAAATCTTCCTGCTCATTATGCGAATGGGACAGAATAATAAAATCACTTGGCAGAAATCATACAGTATATGCCATCGACCTGCTTGGATGTGGTCATTCCGATAAACCGAATATAACATACACAACATATATGTATACACAGATGATTCAGGATTTTGTTATTAATGTCATTCATAAAAAAACGGATATTATTGCACAGGGTGATTCAGCCCCAATGGCAATAATGACAGTGTATTCTAATCCATACATTTTTAATAAACTGATTCTTGTAAGTCCACAAGATATAAAATCAGCATTAAAAACTCCGGATAAAATGTGTGAAATAAGAAGATATCTTCTCAACTCACCTGTTTTAGGCACTCTCATTTATAATATATGCATGAGTCGTCAAAAGCTTAATTCCGGATTTGTATTAAAATACTTCAATAACAAAAATTCAATATCACAGAATCTTATTGATACATACAGTGAAAATGCACATCTTGGCGGAAGTAATGCAAAATATCTTTTTACAAGTACAGAATGTCATTATACAACTGTTTCTATAAGCAAAGCTGTAAGTAAAATTGACAATAGCATTTACATTATTAATGGTTCATGTGACACAACTGCTATTGAATCTGCAAAATTGTATAAATCGCTTAATCCGGCTATAGAATCTATTACAATTGAAAATGCAAAACATTATCCACAGATTGAACAGCCGTTAAAATTCATAAAAAATATTGATATTTTTCTTAGCTGAAACCAATTAAAAATCCGGATGTTTTTCTATCACCCGGATTTTTAATTTTTTATTTAATTGGTTCCTTTGAAGGCAGTCCTGATTTTCTAGGATATTTCTTAGGCGTAATTCTGTTTTTCTTTATAAATACAAATGAACGTCCAAAATCTGTACCTGGAAGACTAAATTTATAAACATGCTTAATTTCACCACCAAGCACACCGATTGCTTTTTTAGATGCCTCAAGTTCTTCATCTATTTCACCCGATTTATATGCAATAAAATATCCACCCGGCTCAACAAAAGGAAGTACATACTCACTTAATGTTGCAAGATTTGCTACTGCTCTTGATACACCAATTCTGTATTTTTCACGATATAATGGATTTCTCGCTCCGTCCTCAGCTCTGCTGTGAATTGCATCAACTTTTTTAATTCCAAGCTGATTTATAACTTCATTTAAAAAATTAACCCGTTTATTTAAAGAATCAAGAAGACATACATCTGTTTCCGGAAATGCAATCTTTATAGGTACTCCGGGAAATCCCGCACCCGTTCCTACATCTATTACAGAAACATTCTTAAAATAGTTAATTTTATTTTTTATATCATTATCTGTTCCGGATAATTCACAAACAGCTTTAAAAACAGCCAGACTATCCACAAAATGCTTAACTAATACCTCATCATATTGTGTAATACCTGTAAGATTCATTACTTTATTCCATTCAACAAGAATTTCATAATATTTATCAAACTGATCACATTGATTATCCGTAAGTTCAACATTAATTTCTTTTAATATTTTTTGAAATTCACTTCTGTCCAAATACTTTCTCCTTACATCTTTTTTCTTCTGAACTGTTCCATATAAACAAGAAGAACTGAAATATCTGCAGGTGATACTCCTGAAATTCTTGATGCCTGACCTATTGAACGTGGTTTCATCTTATTGAGCTTTTGTATTGCTTCTTTTCTTAATCCGGTAATTTCATTATAATCTATATCATCAGAAATAATCTTGCTTTCAAGTTTCTTGAAATGTTCAACCTGACGCAGCTGTCTTTCTATATATCCCTCATATTTAAGATTAATATTCACCTGTTCAGCAACATCCCATGCAAGCTCCGGTCTGTGTTTATCAATAGGTGCAAGAATTTCATAATTTAATTCTGGTCTTTTAACAAGCTCAGCAAGTGTAACACCTGTCTTTAATTCTGTACTTCCGTACTTTTCAAGTAAATCAAGGACTTCTTTACCTGTACCGATATTTACAGATTTTACTCTCTCGACTTCTTCAGCAATCTGCTTTTCTTTAAGTTCTACTTTAGCCATTCTCTCATCATTAATAAGACCAACTCTGTGACCATATTTTGAAAGTCTCAAATCTGCATTATCCTGTCTTAAAATCAGCCTGTATTCTGCTCTTGAAGTCATCATTCTATATGGTTCTGTTGATTCCTTTGTGACAAGATCGTCAATCAATACACCAATATAGGCCTCTGAGCGGTCAAGAATAAGAGGTTCTTCATTTTTTACATACATTGCAGCATTGATACCGGCAATTATTCCCTGTGCTGCAGCCTCTTCATAACCTGAACTTCCGTTAAACTGTCCACCCGCAAAAAGTCCTTTTATTTTCTTAAATTCAAGTGTTGACTTTAACTGTAATGCATCTATACAGTCGTATTCTATCGCATACGCGTTTCTTACTATTTTTACATTTTCTAATCCCGGTACAGTACGATACATCGCATACTGAACATCTTCAGGCATTGAACTTGACATTCCACCAAGATACATTTCATTAGTATAAAGTCCTTCAGGTTCTATAAATACCTGATGTCTTTCTTTATCCGCAAATCTTACAACCTTATCTTCAATTGAAGGACAATATCTTGGACCTGTTCCGTGAATAACTCCAGCATAGAGCGGAGAACGGTCAAGATTATCTCTTATAATCTTATGTGTCTCTTCATTTGTGTATGTAAGCCAGCATGAAACCTGGTCTTTTTGTACTGTTTCAGGGTCGGTTGTAAATGAAAATGGCACTACTCTTTCATCACCAAACTGCTCTGTCATCTTTGAAAAATCAACAGAACGCTTGTCAACTCTCGCCGGTGTACCTGTCTTAAATCTTCTGACTTCAATTCCATTATCAACAAGAGACTGTGTAAGGTGATTTGCAGGAAGAAGTCCGTTTGGACCTGTTTCATAGCTCACATCACCAAAAATACACTTTGCCTTGAGATATACACCTGTACAAAGAACAACTGCTTTAGCAAAATAACTTGCACCTGATACTGTCTTTACACCTTTTATAATGCCATCTTCAACTATTATCTCTGAAACTTCAGCCTGACGCACTAAAAGATTATCAGTATTTTCCATTATTTTTCTCATTCTGTGGCTGTAATCAGACTTGTCAGCCTGGGCACGAAGTGAGTGTACAGCAGGTCCTTTTGATTTATTAAGCATCTTTGACTGTATAAATGTAGCATCTATATTTTTGCCCATCTCACCACCAAGAGCATCTATCTCTCTTACAAGATGCCCTTTAGAGCTGCCTCCTATATTAGGATTACATGGCATCATGGCTATGCTTTCACAGCTAACGGTAAAACAAATTGTATTAAGTCCAAGTCTTGCACATGCAAGAGCAGCCTCACAGCCGGCATGTCCCGCACCTACAACAACTACATCATAAGTTTCGCACAAATTTTTCACAGCAGTCTCCTTAAATAATCTTTATTTTCCCATACAGAATTTACTGAAAATACGGTCTGCAAGGTCATCTTCAACCTCTTCGCCTATAATCATTCCAAGTTTTTCGTACGCCGTCATCAAATCAATTGTAAGAAAATCCTCGCTCATTCCCTGATTTATTCCATCTTTTACCATATGAAGGCTGTCAAGTGCCTCCTGTAAAAGTGTTTTATGACGCACATTTGTTATATATATTTCTTCATTAAATGATATTTCACCGTTAAAAAACATGTCTTTTATCGCATGTTCAAGCTTATCAAGCCCTGTCTCATTCTTTGCTGAAATTGAAACCATGCTGAATTTATTAAGATTCTTCAAATCCTCAGGTTTTACAACTTGTTCCATATCTGACTTGTTTAAAAGAACAATAACATTTTTGTTCTGAATAAGTGAAATAATATCATCATCATTTTTATCCAAAGGTCTTGAACTGTCAACAACAAATATTACTAAATCTGCATCCTGTGCATATTTTTTTGCTTTCTCAACACCGATGCTCTCAACATAATCATCTGTCTTTCTTATTCCGGCTGTATCTACAAGATTAAGAGTAACTCCACCGAGATTTACCTGTTCCTCAAGTACATCTCTTGTTGTTCCCTCTATATCAGTTACTATCGCACGCTCCTCTTTTGCCAGAGCATTAAGCAGGCTGGATTTACCCGCATTAGTTTTCCCCAAAATAACAGTTCGTATTCCATCCCGCATTATACGACCGTTATCAGAAGTTTTCAACAATTTATACACATTATCCACACAGTTATCCACATCTTTTTCTATGTTATTAACATAGTTATCCAACGAAATATGTTCAGGGTCATCAAGTGCAGCCTCTATATATGCTACATGATTAAGGATAACTTCCCTTATTTCCTTTATTTTTGCAGATAATTTTCCATCAAGCTGGCTTACAGATGACTTCAATGCGTATTCATTTTTTGAATTAATAACATCTATTACCGCCTCTGCCTGCGATAAATCAATTCTTCCGTTAAGAAATGCTCTCTTAGTGAACTCGCCGGGTTCAGCCGGTTTTGCACCTGCTTTAATCGCCGCTTCAAGAACTTTTCTTGTTACAAGAATTCCTCCATGACAGTCAATTTCCACAACATCCTCTCTTGTATATGTGTTAGGTGCACGCATAACTATGACAAGCACCTCATCTATAATATTACCGTCTTCATCAACAATATTTCCATAATGAACAGTATGGCTGCTGACTTCAAACAGTTTTTTTCCGTTTTTAGATACAAATATTTTATCTGCCGTCTCAATGGCATCTTTTCCGCTCATTCTTACAATACTTATTCCACCACTGCTCATTGTACTTGTTGAAATTGCGGCTATTGTATGTTCCATACCTAATACCTCTGATTAATATTAAAATTGTCATACAGATTGTGGCTTTTACAGCCACAAACCGCATGACTTTAAAAAATACACTGAATTAAAACAGATACAAATTAATATCTTGAATTTTTTTCTTTGTCAAGATATACAACTACATGTCTGAATGGTTCTTCACCCTCACTTCTTGTAGATACAAACTTATCGTTTTGAAGTGTTGAATGAATAATTCTTCTCTCATATGGATTCATCGGCTCAAGTGAAACAGGCTTTCTGCTTCTCTTTACCTTATAAGCAATATTCTTTGCAAGTGATTCAAGAGTTTCTTTTCTTCTGTTTCTGTAATCTTCAGTATCAACTTTAATTCTTACATATTTGTCTTTTCCCTTATTTACAACAAGGCTTGTAAGATACTGGATAGAATCAAGTGTCTGTCCTCTCTTACCTATAAGAACACCCATGTTAGGGCCAGAAAGTTCAACATTTACACAATCAGGATCATCAAATTTAACATCAATCTTAACTTCAAGATTCATTGCCTTAAACATATCACCTAAAAATGTTGTAATTCTGCGTTCAACTTCTTCATTAGGCATAACTGTTGTATATTTTGATGTTTTCTTAGGCTGCTCTTGTGAGTCATCCTTAATCTCATTATTATCAACTGATTTTACAGGCTCAGCTTTAACAGGCTCATATGAAACAGATGAATCTGCTACTTTGTGTGTTTCTGTTTCTTTTGCCTTGACATTTGCCTCAACCGGCTTGTCTTCTTTCTTTCTTACTTTAATTAAAGCAAGTTTTCTTCCCATTCCCAGAAAACCGGCACTGCCTTTTTCAATAACTTCATATTCTACTTTATCGCTTGTTGTTTCTAATTTTATTAAAGCATTAGTGAGTGCTTCATCAACATTTTTACCTGAAACTTCAATATAATCCATAGTAAACCGCACCTCCGTTAATTCTTCTTAGAGTTTTTCTCATTATACTTTGCTACCATTCCGGCCTTTTCAGCAAGGCTGCCAGGTTTAGCTGATTTATAATAATTAGTTGCCTCAAGAATTTCTTTTACTTTTTTATCATTTTGTTCTTTCTTCTGCTGAAGCTTATCGATTCTTTCCTGACTTTTTGTCTGTGAATCAATCTTCTTAGTGCTTGTTGTAGCATTCTTAGCTATTTTTTCAGGAGGTAATCCCTTTTTGGCACGTTTTTTGTTACGCTGCTCTACATTTCTTCTTACAATCTCATCAACACCGAGTTTATCATAGTAACGATTGATGCAAATCTGAATGATTGTCTGGATTACAGCCGTTGCAATCCAGTAAAGACCAAGACCTGCAGGTACTGAGAATGCGATAAATGCAGACATAATCGGCATAAAAATATTCATCATCTTCATTGATGCAGCTGCCGGATTATCAGAATCATCCTGATTTGACTTGCCCTGACTTACTCTTACACTGATATATTGTGTAACACCTGATAAAATAGGTATAAGTATAGCAATATTTAATGCTAATGTAGGTACCTGTGAAACATTGATTCCGATGAAAGTATTCATCTCAGTAATCTTTGCCTGATTATCAGCAATTACAGATGCATAAGATGTGAAATGCTCTTTAAGCAAGTTCCACTGTTCTGTTGTAAATGAGTTCATCGCAACTACAGCATCATTAACATTTGACCAGTCAACTTTTGCAAGTGTACCTGTATTAAATGTATTACTCATAAAATCAGAATAATCAGCCGCACTCATAATACCATTGCCGCCATCACCAAGAATATTAATAAATAATGCCTTGAGTGATGTTACATACATAGGAATTCTCTGGAATACCCTGTATAAAGCAAGAAGAATAGGAAACTGGATAAGCATCTGGACACATCCACCCATCTGTGAAGTTCCATACTTTGCATATACAGCTTTAGTTTCCTCCTGCATTTTAAGCATTGCATTCTGGTCACCTTTTTTATCCTTATACTTGTTCTGAATTGCTCTTACTTCAGGTCCGATAATAGAATTTAGCTTCATCATCTTAGACTGCTTTGCAGTAAGTGGAAGCATTAACAATTTTACTAATAAAGTAAATAAAATAATTGCTATCGCAATATTTCCCAATCCGATTGCATTGATTCCAACGAAAAGAACGTCAAGAACTTTTCCAAGTAAAGATGCTATCGGCTCGATGATTGCATTATACATGTGTTTCCTCCAAACAATAATCCATATGTCAAAGGCTATTTAGTTATCTTTTTTACATTCACTGCCCCTTTTACCGGAACAGGATCATATCCTCCTTTAACAAACGGATTACATCTTAATATTCTTTTTAATGCCATAAATCCACCCTTAAATGCACCATATTCAGTAACTGCCTCTTTTGCATACTCTGAACATGTCGGGTAATAATTACAGTAGCTTCTTCCTTTATAAGGAGATATAGCATGTTGATAAAACCATATCAGCTTTAATAATAACTTTTTAATCATTATTTTCCTCTTTTGGGTCTGTAATTATATCAAGATGCTTCATAAGATGAAGCATTGCACTTTCAGTTTCTTTATAACCTTTTTCTTTCAGACCCGCTCTTGCCACAACGACAATATCAAGACCACGCTTTACATTATCATTATTAAGACGAAATGCTTCACGTATAAGTCTCGCAAGTCTGTGCCGGACGATACTGTTCCCGACCTTTTTACTCACAGATACTCCAAGTCTTAATGTATCCGTTCCATTCTCTAAAATATACATAACAAGATACTTATTCGCATACGAAATCTTCTTATTATATACTTTTTTAAAATCACTGTTTTTCTTCAATGTTTCAAAATTACTATACTTCATATCAATACTCATGCCTCTCGATAATTATCAAATATAGGACATTCACCAGATTCTCATATAGACAAATAATCCGGCTTTATGCCCTGCGTAAAAAAAGACAGACGAACGCCCATAAAATATTGGCACCCGTCTGTCGAAAAATTAAAATTAATTAAGCTGAAAGTCTTTTTCTACCCTTAGCTCTTCTTGCTGCTAAAACTTTTCTTCCGCCTGGAGTACTCATTCTTGCTCTGAAACCATGAACCTTAGATCTCTGTCTTGTCTTTGGCTGAAATGTCATCTTCATTGTAAACGCACCTCCTTCTTATACCACAATAATATGGGTTATATTATAATCCTGTTTTATGTGGCAGGAATATTATATCAAGTCTAATATTAAAACATCAGCATTTATTATATTAAGAAAATGTCACTAAGTCAAGCAAAAAAAATTATTTTGCAAAATAATTTTTTATTCACTTTAATTAACATTTAATACCACTATTTCAACAAGTTATCCACAAAATGTGTATAATTCGTGGATAACTGTTGATAATTATGCCTGTTTTCCACTTTTATACTCAAAAACCGCCTATTTTCGACATGTATTGTGTGGAAAATCAATCCACATCTCTTATCTTTAAAAATGTTTCTTCCTATTATAATATCAGTTTTACGTCATACACAACATATAGTTTCTTCCACATCAATTCACATTAATTATCCCTGATTGTGATTTTAATTTTACACACTCAGTCATATCTTTGATGCCTTGATTAAAACCTCGTTTTGGTATATTATATATTAGAATAACTTTACATTTTAATAAACCGAAAGGTGTACTATATAATTATGGAAGAATTAAAACAAAAGTGGGATCTTATAATACAGACCCTCAAAGAAGATTACGACATTACAGATATGTCTTTCAGAACGTGGATAAAGCCTATTCAAGTATATTCAGTTGTAGGCGACAAAATTACTCTTTTAATTCCTGAAAATAATAACGATGGTGACGGCAAGGGATTAAGCTACAATATGCGTGTTGGCTATATAGAAAGAAAGTATCTTGCAGCCATCACTCTTACAATCGCTGAAATTATGGGCAGGGAATATGATGTAACACTCATGTCTTCTATTGATAAGGAAAAGATTGATAAGAAGCAGAAGCAAAAAGATACTTCCGCATCCAAAAATAATAATATACAGAATCTTAATCCTAATTATACATTTGAAACTTTTGTCATCGGTAATAATAATAATCTTGCACATGCCGCATCTTTAGCTGTTGCCGAGACTCCCGGTGAAGTTTACAACCCGCTTTTTATCTATGGTGGTGTTGGACTTGGAAAGACTCACCTTATGCAGGCTATTGCACATTTTATTATCAAGACTAAGCCTGAACTTAAAGTTTTATATGTAACATCAGAGACATTTACCAATGAGCTGATTGATTCCGTAAAGAACCAGAAGAACTCTGAATTCCGTGAAAAGTACAGAAACATTGACGTTCTTCTTATCGATGATATCCAGTTTATTATAGGTAAGGAATCTACTCAGGAAGAATTCTTCCATACTTTTAATGCACTTTATCAGGACAGAAAGCAGATTGTAATATCTTCTGATCGTCCTCCTAAAGAAATGGAGACACTCAGTGAACGTCTGCGTACTCGTTTTGAGATGGGGCTGCCTGTAGATATACAGATACCTACATATGAAACCAAGATGGCGATTCTTAATAAGAAAGCCGAACTTGGCGGATATGATATTCCTTATGAAGTAAAGGATTATGTTGCAACGCATATCAAATCAAGTATCAGGGAACTTGAAGGAGCTTTAACAAAACTTTCAGCTTTTGCAAAACTCTCATCTAATCCTATAACTGTAGAATTTGCTGAAGAAGCATTAAAGGATTTAATTTCTCCTGATTCAAGAAGAGAGATTACACCTGAGCTTATTATTGATATAGTAGCAGAACACTTCAATATTAAATCAGAAGATATTCTCTCACAGAAGCGTTCTGCCGATATTGTATATCCAAGACAGATTGCAATGTATCTCTGCCGTCAGATGACTACTAATACAGTACAGTCTCTCGGCAAAGCATTCGGAAACCGTGACCATACAACTATTCTTCACGGTGCTGACAAGATTAACAAGATGGTTATAAGTGATGAAAATACAAAATCAACAATTGACATTCTTATAAAGAAGATTAATCCTTCTTAATGTCTTATAACTTATTCACATTATCCACTGAATAAGTTGTTGATATCATGTTATACGTTGTTTAAAGCCGTGGATAACCGTTTATTTTTATTTTTTGATTTTTTTGTCAAAAAAGTTATCCATACGCATTTCACACCAGAATCAAGCGGATTCAACAGGGTTATGCCAACGCTTTAACCCAGTAATTTCAAGGCTTACAACCACTTATTAACTTATTAACAGCCCCTACTACTACTACGACTGATTAATATTTATATATATATGCCATTCGATTTTGTTGACATATCATGAAAGGAGTTTTACACATTATGAAATTAATCTTTACAAAGAGCAGCTTAAACAAAGCAGTCGGTATTGTTATGAAAGCAGTTCCAACAAGAACTACAATGTCTATATTGGAATGTATCCTTATCGATGCTTCGACAAATGAAATCAAATTTACAGCCAACGATATGGAACTCGGTATTGAAACTATCGTAGAAGGTGAAATTATTGAGAAAGGTAAAGTTGCAATAGATGCTAAGATTTTTTCTGAAATCGTAAGAAAGCTTCCGGACAATGATATCACTATAGAGACGGATGATAATTATACTTCAACAATTACATGTGAAAAGAGTAAATTCAACATTGCCGGAAAATCAGGAGACGATTTTTCATATCTTCCTGTAATTATCAAAGAAAAGAGTATAAGTCTTTCTCAGTTCACATTAAAAGAAACTATCAATCAGACAATTTTCTGTACATCACCTAATGATAATAATAAGATGATGACAGGTGAATTATTTGAAGTAAAAGATAATGTACTCAAGGTTGTAGGTCTTGACGGACATAGAATTGCAATAAGAAATATTAATTTATCAGGCAATGCAGATGATGTTAAAGTTGTTGTACCGGGTAAGACACTTAATGAAATAAGCAAAATCCTTTCATCAGATGCAGAGTCGGTTGTAAATATTTATTTTACTAATAATCATATTCTTTTTGAATTTGATAATACAATGGTTGTATCACGACTTATTGAAGGGGAATACTTTAAGATAAACCAGATGCTTTCAAGTGATTATGAAACAAAAGTTGTAATTAACAAGAAAGAATTTCTTGATTCTATTGACAGAGCTAACCTTCTTATCCGTGAAGGAGATAAGAAACCTATAATTATTAATATCACAGATGGTTCACTTGAAGTAAAGGTACAGTCTGCAATTGGTTCACTCAATGAAGATATTGACATCAACAAAGAGGGTAAGGATATCATGATTGGATTCAACCCCAAGTTCCTGATCGATGCTCTCCGTGTCATCGATGATGAGGAAGTGGATCTGTATATGGTAAATCCCAAGGCACCCTGTTTTATCAAGAATGCAGAGGAAAGCTATATTTACCTGATCCTTCCCGTGAACTTTACAACAGTTGCTTAAACTTAAGAACAGAGGTTAAATCAATGCATACGATCCGTTTAAAGGATGATTATATTAAGCTTGGTCAGGCATTAAAGGCAGCCGGTGTGGTAGAATCCGGCGTGGATGCCAAGTTCGCCGTACAGGATGGCCTGGTAAAGGTGAACGGACAGACGGAATTACAGCGTGGCAAAAAGCTGGTATCCGGAGATAAAGTGGAATATGATGGCGAGACCATCGTGATAGAATAAGCAGGTTACTATGATCATCAAATCAATCGAATTGGCAGATTACAGGAATTATGATTCTCTTGTCCTGCAGTTTGACCGGGGGACAAATATCCTCTACGGAGACAATGCGCAGGGCAAGACCAATATTCTGGAAGCAATCTATGTAGCTGCCACCACAAAATCGCATAAGGGAAGCAAGGACAGAGAAATCGTTAATTTCGACAAGGAAGAGGCACATATCAGAACTTATCTCGAGAAAGACGGTAAAGAAATCCGTGTGGATATGCATCTGAGAAAGTCCAAATCCAAAGGAATTGCCATAAATGGCCAGAAGATCAAGAAAGCAGCGGATCTTCTGGGGCTTTGTAATGTTGTGTTTTTTTCTCCGGAAGACTTGGGAATCATTAAAAATGGTCCCTCTGAGCGGAGAAGATTTGTAGATATGGAACTGTGCCAGCTGGACAATTTCTATCTCTACAATCTCAATCATTACAACAAAATTGTCAATCAGCGTAACAAGCTTCTCAAAGATATGTATATGAATCCGGATCTGAAGGAAACTCTGACTATCTGGGATATGCAGCTGGTATCTTACGGAAGTAAGATCATAGAGAGAAGAAAGCTGTTCGTGGAACAGCTCAATGAGATTCCCGAAATCGTGGAAGCGCACTTCATCACCGGTTCGGGCAATATCCTCGTGAAGCTCTACTGCGTGGACAACGAGCACCTCATGCGCACGATTTTCGACGGCATCCTGCGCATTCAGGGCGTCTCCTCGACCGAGACCCAGATCTCGCTGCAGGAAGCGTTCCAGCGGCAGGTGAACATCGATTTTATCGAGGAATAGCATCCGGCGGAGAATCATCCGCTCTCCCCGCACGACGGAGACCCGATGGGGTCTCCGTTTTTTCGTGCCTGCGAAGGAAAGGGTGCAACCCGATTCGTTATCATATCCCGGAAAAACCTGCTGGTCCCTGATTTTCCGGACCTGCCGGGCACCGGAACCACAAAAAGCCGACATCCTGCAATATACCCCGAAAACTGCCCGCCCCCGGCCAAGCGCCGAACCTGCCGGCACAAAAGGAAAGCGCCCCGCCTGTTTTCAGGCGGGGCACCCCGGCAAACAATTGTTTAACTGATGATTATCCCGGAAGCCTATTCGGCGGACGAAGCCGGTGCTTCCGATGCGGAGGAGGAGTTACCCTCACTTGACCCTTCACTCTCAACCTTACTCTCCTCCTTTGCGGATTCTCCGGCAGGCGAATCCGTCTTTCCCGCATCGTCAGCCGCC
>ERZ791837.704-NODE-704-length-24995-cov-2.751283_pt1 | contig 24995 bp, 23 predicted proteins | sample MGYA00510292_ERZ791837 | MGnify/ENA primary metagenome ERZ791837 (study PRJEB30046, sample SAMN00715259) | human gut metagenome | study: EMG produced TPA metagenomics assembly of the A metagenome-wide association study of gut microbiota in type 2...
GTATTTTTACACTGAATGAACTTAAAGAAAATTATGAGGCAATAAAGCGGCTGCTTTCAGATGTGCAGTCTGATCATGTTCATATGCAGAAATCTCTTGATCTTTTGGAGAGACTTCCTATGCAGACTGTTCCCGGAGATATTGCAGGACAGGCAAAGGCTAATGCAGCTATGGAGATAGTAAAATCCCGTGAAAATACAAATCAGAAGCTTATTGATGCGTATATGAAGATGTATGATGATCTCAGAACTGTGCTTTTTGAGAATATAGAAGCAGAGGAGACTGTAGATGGTGAAAACTGATTTGCAGCTTGCAGTACAATATACTTATGAGCTTTGCAGCAAGTATGAAGCTAAAGGAATAACTATAAAAGGAAACAGTATGTCGTCACGTGATTTTACAAGATTTGCGTATCTTAAATATATGCTTTTTCTTGCAAACTCCAATAATTTTCTTAATGAATCAGAGATAGACTTTATAGGAAGCTGTTTGGGAATGAAGGCATCAGCACAGTATCTGAATATGTTTTTGTCTGAATATAAAATAACTCAGAAAAGCGTCTGTGATACATTTTTTGCAGTACTTGAGCTTTTTACTGATGCGGATATGCTCGACGGTGATCCTACGGGAAGCATATCGCTTCTGTTTGTTGAAACAATAAATTCATTGGGTCTTATGCTCAGTGCTTTGGACGGTTCTGCCGATGTTTTCCAAACAACGTCAATTGCACAGATAATGGTAAGACTGCGTTCACAAAGGGCTGCAAAATTGCGGCTTTGGAAGAGTCCGCTCAAAAGTCTTGTTGCACGTGTGCCGGAAGATTTTATACATCAGGTCAGCAGCTGTTCAAAAGCCAAAGAGGAAAGAGAAGAGGAGGTTTCTGCTGATATAACAGAGGAAATCCCTGAAACACTTGAAGAACTTATGGAGCAGCTGCATAGTCTTACAGGGCTTAAACGTGTAAAGGAAGAGCTTGACAGTCTTATAAATCTTATCAAGGTGAAAAAACTGCGTCAGGAAAGGGGACTTCCTGAGCTGTCACTTTCTCTTCACATGGTTTTTTCAGGGAATCCCGGTACGGGAAAAACAACAGTTGCAAGACTTCTTGCTAAGATATACTCAAAGCTCGGCATTCTTCTAAAAGGACACCTTGTTGAAACAGATCGAGCTGATTTGGTCAGCGGATATATTGGTCAGACTGCTATAAAAACCGCTAAAGTCATTGAAAAAGCTATGGGCGGCGTACTTTTCATAGATGAAGCATACACTCTTACATCTCAGGCAGGTTCTAATGATTTTGGAATGGAAGCGGTCAATACTCTGCTCAAAGAAATGGAGGATCACAGAGATGACTTTATTGTGATAGTTGCGGGTTATCCTGAGGAAATGAAGCAGTTTCTTGAATCTAACCCCGGACTTCATTCAAGATTCCGTACTATGATACTTTTTGAGGATTACGATCCGATAGAGCTTTTGGAAATCTTTAAAAATATGTGTAAAAACTATGCACTTATCCCGACAAGAGAAGCGGAACTTGCCGTTCTTGATTTCTTCCAGAAACGCTGTGCAGATGCCAATGAAAACTTTGCAAATGCAAGAGATGTGCGTAATTTTGTTGACAGTGCTCTTTCCAATCAGGCAAACCGTATTGCAAAAATAAAAGGCGAGATCTCAAATGAGATCTTAACATCGCTTGAACTTGCTGATGTGGAAAATGTTACCCTTAACTGAGAGGATAAGTACATATGAAAAAACGACATTTAAGACCTATGCAGGCAATAGCCTTGGGGTTTGCACTTATAATTTTAGCAGGAACAGTTCTCCTTATGCTCCCTATATCCCAGAAATCGGGAAAGGATCTGCCGTTTTATGATGCGCTTTTCACATCTACAAGCGCAGTATGTGTAACAGGACTTCTTGTTACCGATTCCGCAGATACATTCACTGCTTTCGGGCAGACGGTCATTGGCATACTCATACAGATAGGAGGACTGGGTATTACTACTATCGGTCTTGGATTTATCACAATGGCTGGCAAAAAAATACGTATGCGTGACAAAGTTCTTCTCCGTGAGGCTCTTAACTATCCATCTATGATGGGACTTCAGGGACTTATAAAATGGGTTCTTATCACAACAATTACAGTTGAAGCAGCAGGTGCATTTCTCAGCTTTTTTGTATTTGTGCAGGATTATCCATTTTGGCACGCTGTGGGTATAAGCATTTTTCATTCAGTTGCCTCATTCAACAATGCAGGATTTGATATATTAGGCGGTGGCAGAGGACTTTCCGGCTACATTGACAATATTCCGCTTAATCTGATAACAGCTTTTCTTATTGTTGCAGGCGGTCTTGGCTTCTTTGTAATAAGTGAGGTAATAAGAAAAAAATGGCATATACGTAAATGGAGTCTCCACACAAAAGTAGTTATGCTTATGACTGTGATCCTTACATTCGGAGGAATGCTGCTTCTAAAAATAACTGACAGAGATATTTCATGGCTTGCTGCATTTTTTACAAGTGTTTCTACCAGAACCGCAGGTTTTTCCACCTATAGCATAGGTGAATTCAGTGACGCAGGTCTGCTTGTAATGATGGTGCTAATGCTTATCGGTGCAGCTCCTGGATCCACAGGCGGCGGTATAAAGGTTACAAGCGTATTTACTATGTTCAGGGCTATTCTTGCATATCCTTCAGGACGTTCGGTTACTGCATTCAAGCGAAGGCTTTCATCTTCCACTGTTCATTCAGCCTTTACAATATTTGTAATAGCGCTTACAGTGGTGTTTACCTGTACTCTTCTGCTCAGCTTATTTGAACCGGATATTCCTCTGTCATCCCTACTGTACGAGGTGTTTTCCGCCTATGCAACAGTGGGACTTTCCACAGGTATTACAGCAGGATTCTGTTTGCCCGCAAAAATCTGTATTATAGCTACAATGTATATGGGACGACTTGGCTCGCTGACTATTATAAGTATTTTTGCAAGAAAACATACGTATTATACGGAGCTGCCGGAAGGTCATCTGCCTATCGGATAAAGAAAGGAGACGTTATTATGAGAAGAAAACAACAGAAAAAACTTGTATACGGCATTATTGGTCTTGGAAGATTTGGTTATGCGATAGCTCAGGCACTTGCTGTAAATGACTGTGAGCTTATTGTGGTTGACAAGGATGAGGACAAGATAAATAAAGCTGCCTCTCTGACTGACAATGCACATATTGTAAATTCACTGACAAGTGAAAGCTTGCAGCAGACGGGTATACATGAATGTGATGTTGTAATAATAGGCATTGCAGAACAGATAGATGTTTGTATTCTGACGACCCTCTATGTAAAACGTTTTGGTGTTAAGAGAGTTATAGTTAAAGCCAATAGCCAAGAGCATGGAGACATACTTGAAATGATGGGTGCTGAGGTAGTATATCCTGAGCGTGACATGGCAATAAGGCTTGCCAATAAGCTTCTTGCGCCTAATCTTTTGGAATACATAGAGCTTAGTGATGATATAAATATTATGGAAATAGAAGTTACCGAAAAGATTGCAGGACAGAGTGTTCTGTCACTGAACGTGCGCAGAAATTATCAGTTAAACATTGTTGCCGTAAAGCACAATAACAGTGTTCTTATCGACTTTGAACCGAGTTATACATTCAGCACAGGAGATACCATTACGGTTATTGGAAGAAAGGAAAATATTGAACGGTTTGAAGCGATGATCTGATCAGCTTGTAAAACAGTATTATATATAACGAAAAATGGACTGATGCAATTTGTGCACCAGTCCATTTGCTTATTTGTTTTTATCTTTATCGCCGTTTGGATCTCTGTGATAGAATACCGGGTCGGAACGTTTCCATGCTTTCTTCTGGTTGGAATTTGTAACATTTGAAGCGGGTGACTTTCGGGGTACGATGTGAACTGAATCAGCTGCTCTCTGTTTTTGTCTTGCGGCATATGAAGAATAAATACATATGAGAATATATGCAATTGATATAAGAGAAGCGAAGATCAGACTTATATGGAATGTGGAACCCATGCCCGGTTCAGTGAAAAATGTAATGAAAGCAGATGTATTGTGTTTTATTACAGAGCGTTCTACATCGCTTACAGCAACAAGAGGAGTGCTTGCGATCACCTCACCTGAGAATTTAAGATCAAGTTGTCCGAGAACGTCTCCTTTTTTTATAGGTGCGATAATATTTTCATTGTATGTAGGGACTCTTTGTATTGCAGATGTATCCACATCTTTGCACCAGAGCATGGTAATCGCACTTTCAGGCTTTACCAGAACAAAATTATTATCACTTGCACCTGTAACAGGAAGTTCTGCAATTTCCATATCATTTCCTATTACCGTAGTATATTGAAAGCTTGAAAATGCCCAGTCGAGAAGTTCTGTTGCATCTTCAATGTGATAATATTGCAATTTACCATCCTCATCTTCAAAAGGAGCACCAAGTAATATTACCACATATGTAATACCGTCACGAGTTGCCAGTGTTATGATGTTTCTTCCATATTGATTCAGATTTCCGGTTTTTATGCCGTGCGCACCTTCGTAATAGAACATATTGTCTTTTTCTGTCATTGTGTTGGAGTGTTTCCACGCCCAACCGTTACGGGCATATGAGATGGTTAGACTTTTAGACATGGAGTTATAAGAATCTGCAGTTGCGATCTCACGGAACCTGGGTACTTCATTCAGAGCATATTTGGTAATAATCATAATGTCACGTGCAGTGGTTATCTGATACTGGTCGTATAGGCCCGTGGCATTTGTAAAGTGAGTTCCTGTACAGCCGATAGCTGCTGCTTTCTGATTCATCATTCCTACAAACTCTTCCATGCTTCCGTTTCCTATGTAGTTTGCAAGTAGATATGCAGCATCGCAGCCAGAGGTCAGAAGCATAGCGTAAAGACATTCTGTTACAGTAAGTGTATCACTTGAGCCGATATCAGCTGAACGCAGGTCATCACGTTCATCATAACTCTGGAAGTATGACATCAGGTCAACAGTAGCAGTTATCGAAGTATGATCTATGTCCTCACATTTTTCCATTACAATGATAGCAGTCATTATCTGTGCAAGATGAGCAGGCATTTCCTGATGGTCTGCATTTTTTTCGTAAATGACCGTACCGGAATCAAGATTCATGACAATACCGGCACTGCTGTTTATTGTAAACGGAGGGGTAAATGTATATGCATCCGCTTTTAGTGAACAAGGAATTATCATGCTTAAAATCATAGTAAATATCAAAACCGACAAAATAGACCTGCGGAGAATTTTCATTATTACAAACGACCTTTCTTTTAATTATATAAGTCTAAATACTTTCGACTCTTTTCTATCTTATTATATCAAAAAAAATGTGATTCGGGAAGACTTTTTTAAAAAATATATTTACCTTTTTCCGAAAATATGATAAAATAACTTTAAAGATATAATAGTGCGGCTTTTTACGCACATCTGCGTATTTAATTAAGGCAAGGAGGAACAAACGTTGGTTTATGTAACAGGAGACACACACGGAGATTACGAGCGATTCAGCGATCCATTTCTCAAGAAGCTTGAGGAGGAGGATGTGCTTATAATATGCGGTGATTTCGGATTTATATGGGATGGTTCACATCAAGAGGAAGCAGTGCTTAGAAAATTGTCTCAGAAGAAGTATACTATAGCTTTTGTAGATGGCTGTCATGAGAATTTCGACCTTCTGGAACGAGATTATCCGCTGAACAGATGGATGGGTGGAATTGTTCGTCAGATAGCACCGAATATAGTTCATCTGCAAAGAGGGGAGATATATACTATCGAGGGGGATACATACTTCACTTTCGGCGGCGGTCACAGTCAGGATATAGAATACCGTACGGAAACGGGCAACTGGTGGAAGCAGGAACATCCTACTCACGATGAGATCCGTCATGCTATATATAAGCTACAGGAGAATGATTCAAAGGTGGATTATATTATCACTCACGAGCCGCCGGCATCACTGAAGGACTGCCTCGGCGTAGATGTACAGCAGCGTCTGGAGATACATACATTTTTTGAGGATATAATAAAGGAATGCGAGTATAAGAAGTGGTTTTTCGGAAAGTGTCACATGGACAGATTCATACCACTTAAATATTATGCATTATTTGAAGAGATATTGCCTGTAGAACCACGAAAGAGGAGAGGAATATTCGGACGAAGGGACGCATAAATATCGTATTATATACCATATACAGGGCTGAGCATTATTAGTGCACCAGCCCTGTTGTTTTTTATACGCTTATAAATTATACGCTTACAAATTCTGCACTTACATACCCTATAATACCCTGATAGAATATAACATACCAGCCGTCTGTTCTGCCATAGATCGTAACGGTAGCTCCATCGGGAATAGAGCCTATTATCTGACTATTTACCGATGGAAACTTTCTGATATTTAGATTACTTCCTCCTGCTGTAACAGTTCCCGTTTTTACTGGACCTGCATTTACAAATGGGATACCGAAGTAATCACAAAGCGATTCAACAAGATTTACAGCAATAGGGGTAAGGTTGCTTTTTATCCACTGAGCATCCTGAACATTGTCGTGGTATCCTATTTCACATAATACAGCTACAGCTCTTGTTTGTGTGACTTCGCCAAGAGATGTGGTAGGCCGTGCATTGCTTTTATCAGGCAGAGGATATATCATTTTGAAATTATTTGCTATAATTGTGGCGAGACGTTCACTGTCTCGACTACTTGGCGAATAATATATATCAATTCCACGAAGCTTGCCTGAGAGTGATTCAGGTGCAGCGTTGCTGTGCAGTGCAAGATGAACGTCATAATTTCCTGCATTAGAGTCAGCTATTGCACCTGCTGCTGTACGATTTGGATCATTTCTTCTGTATTCAATGCCGCTTGCACGAAGATATGGCTCCATGCGGTCGGCTATCTGATTCATATAAAGCTCTTCGTTTCCGCCGCTTACATAAGGATTCCACTCCTGAGTTGACGGACTTAAAAATACACTTGGCATTTTTCCTCGAATCCTCTTTTCCTGTTGGTACAGGCGGTTTTTACTTTTGCCTGTTCTTTACAGTTTATGCTTTTATTGAAGAATGCGTGATTATTTACCGAATCTATCAACTAAATCTTTAAATACAGAAAACTGATCTTTTTCGCCTTCATATGGGCTTATGATTTCAATGTTATCTATGTAATCAAGCAATTCCTGACCAGTTACTTTATTGCCATTTATACCATATTCATGTTTGTTTTCGTATATTTCGGAATTAAAGTCGTAGGATGCGTAAAACACACGATCACCTGCTGTGTTACTTGGATATTCTTTTTGTATTGAAGCACTACCATACCCTGCTGCGCAGCGATGAGTTATACTTGCAAGATATGTTTCGTTTATATTATGATCGGCAATTAAAACATAAGTATAATTAACCATTCTATTGCTTGGATCAAATCCAAATGTGCCATAGAATTTTCCATTGTCATACACTTGCAATACATACGGGTCAGCCTGTATTTTTATGCCGCTTGTATTTGCTAAATTAGTATTATCATATCGTCCGATGGTTTCTTTTTTGCCGTCATTGTCAATGTCAAGATAAAAGATTGATTCAAGCTCTCCGTCTCTTACGATATTGGACTCTATATTGCACTCTATACCTATAAAAGTATCTTCTTTCATAATAGATGGCAGTATAAGCGTGTCTATAAGTCCTGCTGCACTTTCAGCATACAGAGAAAGGGCAGTGCTTGCATCACTTATTGTGATTGCACCGTCTTTGTCCATATCCGCAGCATCTTTCTGAATATCGTTTATTTCTAAGGGAAGTCCTGCTAAGTTGTATGCATAGCAAGATAGTATCGTACTTGCATCTGAAATAGTTATATCAGCATCCCCGTCGATGTCGCCTTTGCCGTAAGCTGTCTGGTCGAGGAAAGTTACATTATCCATATAAGCGTAATATTCTTCCAAGCTTACACCATCATCGGACTTGCCACTGTCCGGACCAAAATAACCAAAAACTAACTGCTCTTGCTTATCGGAGGAAAATTTATAGAGAGCACTGCTTTTAAACATATCTTTATATATGTACCCCAAAAATGTTTCACCTGTATTATTATCCTGAACAACATGAAGTTTAAATCCCTTATGAACATTATTAATTCTTTTATACAGTGTATATGGTTCAGAACCACCATTGTATACATAATACACATCAGATATTGCATATCTATCCTGGGAGCCAATATAATAATATCCGATTTCTTCCTTTTGTCCATCATTATCTATATCAATATTGAAAGAACGCTGAAAATATCCAGTATAATTTTCAATAATCATAGTTTCCGGAAAAACCTCATTCTCTGCTGACACATATTGGGTATTAACGGCAATACCTGAAAATGCCATAGTGCCTGCTGTCATAACTGCACCGATTTTACGAAATATATCCATAATTATATCCTCGTCCCCAGCTTTTCAGAATACTCATCTCTGAAAGCATCAAATCTATCTTCATCAATGGCATCACGAATCTTTTCCATAAGTGTATTATAGAAATAAAGGTTGTGCTGAACTGCAAGTCTGCCTGCGAGCTGTTCATTTGCCTTAAACAGATGACGAACATATGCACGGGAGAAGTTCCTGCAAGTCGGACAGTCACATTTAGGATCAAGGGGCAGTGGGTCGGTTTTATACTTTTCATTTGTAATGTGAACGATACCATCCCATGTGAATACTGTACCATGACGTGCGTTACGGCTTGGCATTACGCAGTCAAACATATCAACGCCACGCCATACAGCTTCAATAATATTCTGCGGAGTACCGACTCCCATAAGATAACGTGGCTTGTCCTTTGGCATGAAAGGTTCAACTTCTTCAATAATGTGATACATTACCTCGGCTGGTTCGCCTACAGCAAGACCACCGATAGCATAGCCGTCAAGTCCAAACTGTGCTATCTCTTTAATATGTGATACTCTAAGTTCATCATATGTGCCGCCCTGATTTATTCCGAAAAGCATCTGATTTGGATTTATTGTGCTTTCTTGCGCATTAAGTCTTGCCATCTCTTTCTGACAGCGTTCGAGCCAGCGAGTGGTTCTTGCGCATGAATCTTTTACATATTTAAATGGAGACGGATTTTCTACACATTCATCAAATGCCATTGCAATAGTAGATGCAAGGTTAGACTGTATTTGCATACTTTCCTCAGGACCCATAAATATACGTGCGCCATCAATATGTGACTGAAAATATACGCCCTCTTCTTTTATACGTCTGAGCTTTGACAGAGAGAAAACCTGAAATCCGCCGCTGTCTGTGAGAATAGGCTTCTTCCAGTTCATGAATTTATGAAGTCCGCCCATTGTACGCACAAGCTTGTCACCCGGTCTGAGGTGAAGGTGATATGTATTGCAAAGCTCCACTTGGCATTTCAGACTTTCAAGGTCGATAGAGGAAATACCGCCCTTTATAGCTGCGGCAGTTCCCACATTCATGAAAAATGGCGATTGAATAGTACCATGTACTGTTTCAAAGGTGCCTCTTCTTGCGTTTCCGTCTTTTTTTATCAGAGTAAACATTGTTTAGAAATCCTCCGTATTGTAAAAATGTGATAATTATAAAATACACATGGCGTCACCGAAGCTGAAAAATCTGTACTTTTCTTCAACTGCGGTTTTATATGCATTCATAGTTTCATCATAGCCGAGAAATGCAGATACAAGCATAATAAGAGTACTCTCAGGCAGATGGAAATTTGTGATAAGTCCGTCAAGTACCTTGAATTCGTAACCCGGATAAATGAAAATGTCGGTGTATCCCTCGTCAGCACAGATCTCACCGTTATGGAACGATGCTACAGACTCAAGGGTTCTGCAAGACGTAGTACCTACTGCAATGACACGGCCTCCGTTTGCTTTAGTCTGTTTTATTTTTTCAGCAGTTTCCTCAGGCATCATATAGTGTTCACTGTGCATTTTGTGTTTCAGTACATCGTCCTCTTTAACAGGGCGGAATGTTCCAAGACCTACATGAAGCGTTACGTATGCAAGTTCCACGCCTTTTTCTTCAAGCTTTCTAAGCATTTCTTTTGTGAAATGAAGTCCGGCAGTAGGTGCGGCAGCAGAACCTATTTCACGGGAATATACTGTCTGGTATCTTTCTTTGTCCTCAAGCTTAGCAGTAATATAAGGAGGAAGCGGCATCTGACCTATCTCTTCAAGAGCAGTATAGAAGTTTCCGTCGCAAGTGAATTTTGCAATACGGTTTCCATCTTCTTTTATTTCAACTATTTCTCCTGTCATTCTTCCGCCGCCGAAGCTGAAACGTGCGCCCACTTTTGCCTTTTTACCGGGGCGGCATATTATCTCCCACAGTTTATCGCCTTTCTGTTCAAGGAGCAGGAATTCTATAAATGAACCTGTTTCTTCCTTTTCACCGTAAAGACGTGCCGGCAGAACACGAGAATCGTTCATAACGAGTAAATCACCCTTTTGCAGAATATCGCATAAATTATAGAAATGCCCATGGCTGATATTGCCTGTTTTACGGTCAATCTCCATGAGCCTTGAATGATCTCTTGGCTCTGTTGGAGTCTGGGCAATGTAGCTTTCGGGCAGGTCATAGTAAAAATCTGATTTTTTCATCTTAAAATCTCCTGTTTTTTTTTAAATTCTATTGACATAGGACCGCAAAAATGATATGATAGAAGCAAGAACTAAGCGGTTCTAAGACAGAGGTGCACTTCCGATTAGTATAGTCTGACAGGATAACCAATCCGCTTTATGCAGGCAGGAAAGGCTGGAGTGCCGAAGATACAGCTTTGGTCGGGCTGTGTCTGGTCAGATTTCCAAACAGGGCTCTGACTGTCATCGTTATGATGGAGTGCTGTCCCATACACAATGCGTGTGTTGGTACTATTCTATTATATCGTATGAGCGGCCGGTTTTCAACCGGTTTTTTTATATTTTTTATATTTTTTGGAGGAATTACAAAATGAAACAGTTTCATGTGGGTATTATTGGTGCAACAGGCATGGTTGGACAGCGCTTTGCAACACTTCTTGCAGAACACCCGTGGTTCAGTGTAAAAGTTCTTGCCGCATCTCCGAGAAGTGCAGGTAAAACTTACAAGGAAGCAGTAGGCAATCGTTGGGCAATGTCAGTTCCGATGCCTGAGTCTATGGAGAATATGATTATCATGGATGCACAGGCTGACATTGAAAAGATAGCAGGTATGGTTGACTTTGTATTCTGTGCGGTTGATATGAAGAAGGATGAGATAAAGGCACTGGAAGAAGCATATGCAAAGGCTGAGTGTCCTGTTGTATCAAACAACTCTGCACACAGATTTACAGCTGATGTTCCTATGGTAGTACCGGAAGTAAACCCTGAGCATATCGAGATCATCAAGAGCCAGAGAGAGCGTCTTGGCACTAAGAGAGGCTTTATTGCTGTTAAGTCAAACTGCTCTATCCAGAGCTATGTTCCGGCACTTTCACCGCTGAGAAAGTTTGGTATCAAGAATATACTTGCTTGTACCTATCAGGCAATTTCAGGCGCAGGCAAGACATTTGAAACATGGCCTGAAATGATCGATAATGTTATTCCGTTTATCGGCGGAGAAGAGGAAAAGTCCGAACAGGAGCCGTTAAAGGTATGGGGTACTATTGAAAATGGTGAGATTGTTAAGGCAGTAAGTCCTCTTATCACAACACAGTGCCTGCGTGTACCTGTATCAGATGGTCATACAGCAGCTGTATTTGTAAGTTTTGAAAATAAGCCTTCTAAGGAAGAGATCATTAAGATATGGAAAGAGTTTGCAGGCGTTCCGCAGGAGCTTGAGCTGCCAAGTGCACCGAAGCAGTTTCTTAACTATTTTGAAGAGGATAATCGTCCGCAGGCTAAGATTGATCGTACACTTGAGGGTGGTATGGCTGTATCTATTGGTCGTCTTCGTGAGGATACACTGTTTGATTATAAGTTCGTTTGCCTGTCTCATAACACACTGAGAGGTGCAGCAGGCGGCGCCGTTCTTCTGGCAGAACTGCTGGCTGCAAAGGGTTATTTTGATAAGGACTAAAATATAAAAATTAAAACCGTTATAGTATTTTTAATGAGGAGGTATTCATAATGAAAAATACAATTTTCACAGGCGCAGGCGTTGCTATTGTAACTCCCATGCTTTCAGACGGAGCAGTGGACTTTGACGGACTGAAAAAGCTCATTGATTTCCAGATAAACGGCGGTACTGATGCAATTATCATCTGTGGTACAACAGGTGAATCCTCTACACTTGATGACGATGAGCATCGTGCAGCTATCAAATGTGCAGTTGAGCATACTGCCAATCGTGTACCGGTCATTGCCGGTACAGGCAGCAATGATACAAAGTATGCCGTAGAACTCTCTAAGGAAGCTCAGGAGCTTGGTGCAGATGGTCTGCTTGTTGTAACACCTTATTATAACAAGTGTACCCAGAAGGGACTTTATCAGCACTACAAGCAGATCGCTGATAATGTAAATATCCCTATGATACTTTACAATATTCCGAGCAGAACAGGCGTTACGATTGAGATTCCAACTGTTGAAGCTTTGGGTCAGCATAAAAACATCGTTGCTGTAAAGGAAGCGTCTGGTAATATCAGCTATACTGCTAAGCTCGCTGCAAAGTGCGGTGATATAGTTGACATCTACAGCGGCAACGACGATATGATAGTTCCTATTATGTCACTGGGCGGTAAGGGTGTTATTTCCGTACTTTCCAATATTCTTCCTAAGGAAACACACGATATGTGCCAGTATTGTCTGGATAACAACTTTGCAGAAGCAACAAAGCTTCAGCTTGAGTATCTGAAACTTATAAACACACTATTTATTGAGGTTAATCCTATTCCGGTAAAGGCTGCCATGAATCTTATGGGTCTGCCTTCCGGTCCGTGCAGAATGCCGCTGTGTGAAATGACAGATGAGCATATCGAAGCTATGAGAAATGTCCTTAATGAAAAGGGTCTTATAGGCTGATTTATAGGTTAATTGAAAGGATACCGCAGCAGCGGTAAAGGTAAAGGATAATGACAAATATTGTAATTTGCGGTGCAAATGGTAAAATGGGTCATACCGTTGCATCCTGTATTGAGTCAAGAGAGGATTGCAGGGTTTTAGCCGGTATTGATTCATATACAAAAGTTTATAGTGATTTTCCCATCGTGGAAACACCCGACAAGCTTACAGAACAGCCTGATGTTATAATTGACTTTTCAAATCCGTCATCTTTGGATGCACTTCTTGAGTATGGTCTTACACACAATGTAGCACTTGTACTTGCTACAACAGGCTACAGCGATGAGCAGATAACAAAGATAAAGGCTGCCTCTGAGCAGATACCTGTGTTCTTCACATTTAATATGTCACTGGGTATAAATCTTTTGGTACAGCTCGCAAAGACAGCAGTATCTGTATTGGGCGACCAGTTTGATATTGAAGTTGTGGAGAAGCATCACAATCAAAAAATAGATGCCCCAAGCGGTACAGCTATCATGATAGCCAATGCTATAAATGAAACACGAGATAATCAGTATCACTATGTATACGATCGTCATGCAAGACGCATGAAGCGTGAGAAATCTGAGATAGGTATGCACGCTATCAGAGGCGGCACTATCGTAGGTGAACACGATGTTATTTTTGCAGGACGTGATGAGGTTATAACCCTGTCGCATAGTGCTGCATCAAAGAGCGTATTTGCAGTAGGTGCAGTTAATGCAGCTGTATTCATCAAAGGTAAGGAAGCAGGTATGTACGATATGGCACAGCTTGTTGAAGCTCAGAAGGCGTAAGCTGTAAATTATTATAGAAAATGGGCTGTTGCACTAAAAATGCAGCAGCCCTTGTTTTTGTTGTATTATATTATTTGATTTCCGTCCATTGAGTATAAGTTACAGTATTTATGCTCAGCAAATCGAATTGTTCAATTTCAGGCAGATAATATCCCATATAAATGGCTGTGCCATCCATATCAGAGGCTTGTCCATCTTCGACCAGTACATTGGTATGCATTATTATCGTATAGAATGTATCTCTACATATATGATAGCCCTCATTATCAGAAGCTTCTCCATTGTTAAAATAGTCCATAGGAGATGAGCCGCCTATAGAATATCCGTTCATATTTGCAGAAAGTGTGCTTTCAAGCTCTTCTTCTGTAAGACCGTATTCTTTCATTGAAACAAGCTTGTCAAATGCAGCCTGACCATAGTAAACTTCGTAACTTCCCTGAAAATAGGAGCCGTTAGGATCACCTGATTCTTTAAAATATTTAAAGCTGCCGTCATCATTCAGATGGATCTCCGTGCCGATGCTGACTTTGAATTTTCTGCCGGATGCCATATCTTCTGTGCCAATATTGAAAACAGTGGTTTTGGTTACATCACGAATATCAGAGTATGGTTTGCGATTTTCTTTACATTGAGAGGCAAAGGTGAGAACGGTATTTTTACTTGGTGCAATTAGTACATCAATGCTGAAAAGAACGTTATTCTCTGTCATTTCAATGCGTCCTGCAAAGCACTCTGTACCGTCTGCTGTTGTAAGAGGTGAAACGCCTTTTTCCTTTCTGACTATCTTATATGAAGAAGAGTATGAATTTATAAGTTCATGGAAGAATTCATCAGGAGTATAACTGCCGAGAATAGACTCTCCCTGAAGCTGGTATGCTGTTTTTTTGTCAGGAGAAGTAAATGAACCATCTAAGCCGTTTACAGCATCCCATTCCGCCGGGACTTCAAATGAAACATCTCCTACAGTACAGGTTTGTTTTGCTGGATTTTCAGTGGTATCTGATGCTTTTGAATTTTCAGATTTCTCTGTTGTTTCTTCGGCAGCTTCCATAAGTGATTTTGTGAACGTTGAACAGCCTGTAAAAGATAAAGCAATTAGTGACGCCGTAATTATAACTAAAATATATTTCATGTAAAATGTATATCCTTTCAAAATAATAATATCATAAGTATTATATCACAGTTTAATGTAGTACGTCAATAGTTTAAAAATATAAATAAATTTCGTCATAGTTTTTTGCTAAAATAAAATGAATGAAATAATATATTGGAGGATATATGATGAACTTTTTAAATAAAAATGTATATGGTATTATTTTATGTGCTGCCATTGCAGGAATTGCAACGCTTATTGCCTCTTTGAGCATAGGAAGTTTTTCCCTTGAGCTTATCGGTGCACCTGTATTGGCAATTTTAATTGGAATGATAATTTCTCTTGCCGCACCGAAGTTTGTTAAAAATGAAGCTCTTGCAGGCGGTATAAAATTTACATCAAAGAAAATACTTCAATGGGCAGTAATTATTCTTGGATTTTCACTGAATTTGAATACTATTGCACAGGTAGGTGTAAAGAGTCTTCCTGTAATCATCTTAACAATTTCAGCTTCTCTGATTGTAGCGTTTATTCTTATGAAAGTTATGAAGATAAAGCCGAAAACAGCTTGTCTTATTGGTGTTGGCTCATCCATTTGCGGAGGATCTGCAATTGCGGCAACAGCCCCTGTAATTGACGCAGAGGACGATGACGTTGCACAATCAATATCCGTTATCTTCCTTTTCAATATTCTTGCAGCTCTTATTTTTCCTACACTGGGTTATAATGTCCTGCATTTCGGTTCAGAGGGCTTTGCAATATTTGCAGGTACTGCTGTAAATGACACATCATCTGTAACAGCGGCAGCATCTACCGCAGAAGGTCTTTATAATGTAAGTGGTATTCTTTCAGCAGCGGTAACAGTAAAGCTTACAAGAACTCTTGCAATTATCCCTATAACTCTTGCTCTTGCGATTTACAGAACCAGAAAGGCAAAGAAACAAGGCGGAGAAGCTTCTTCATTTTCTTTTGGAAAAATTTTTCCGTGGTTTATTCTCTATTTTATTGCAGCTGCTTTAATAACAACTTTAGTGGGACTTATTCCGGAAAACGGATTTACAGCACTCTACAATGATAGTTTTGTACCTGCAATGAAATGGCTTGCTAAGTTCTTTATTGCTATGGCAATGTGTGCTATTGGTCTTAATACAAACGTTGTAAGTCTTATCAAAAAGGGCGGAAAACCTATACTGCTTGGATTTTGCTGTTGGCTTGCAGTAACAGGCGTTTCAATTGCAGTTCAATATTTAACAGGAATTTACACTACAAATATATAACATCTGAATATGATAAATAAAAAGGCACTCCTTGTTTTTAATCAAACTGGAGTGCCTTTATTTTAATGATTTGCTTTTTTACATTTTTCCAAATCTCTTTATAAATCTTTCTTCGTCTCTTTCAAGCAATTTCTCTGCTAATTTATCGCTTATTTCGATCAGCATTCTTTCATAGGAACATTGAAGTGGAGAGATCTCGTTTTCATTTCCTGTTTCAAGACGATTCAGACATCCGCATGAGTTTGTACAGCGATTTTTAAGATCACATTCAATACACTCTTTAGGTATAGATGAACGCTTTGCAAGAGAGATTTGTTTTTTTGTGTCAATACCGTTCCAAACGTCACCAAGGCAGAAATCCTTATCACCGATAAACTGCGTGCAGGCGTATATCTTACCATCAGTGAAAACCGGCATTTGTCTGAATCCAAGGTGGCATCTTTCAGACGGATTATATCCTGTTATGCACTCTCTTATTTTACTGTCAAATGGACTGAAAAAGAAGTGAACACATTTTGCAAAACATTCTTCATAAAATTCAGCAATTTTATGAAGTTCCTGTTTCAGTATCTCCAAATGATCATCTGTCCACACAGCACGCTTTCCATATGCAATGGTGGCAGTCATTTTTTTGAATCCAATGGAATAGAGATATTCCACAGATTCTGTATAATGGGCTACTGCCTCAGGTGCAAGAGTAAGCATGGCATAGGATTCTGGCATTTCACGCAGCAGAAGCTTTGATATATTCTCTAAATCTTCAAATGAATCCTTGCCGTTATTATATTTTCGGCTGATTTTCTGCGATATTCCGTCAAAAGATACGCCTATTACCATGCCGGCTCTTTTGGCACGAAGAATGAATTTTTCGTCAAGAAGAGTTCCGTTGGTAGTGATTTTAGAATTGAATGGTATTTTGGTTTTACGTGACATTTCCTCACAGTAATCAAGCGCCCATTCGATTTTGCTGCGTTCAAGAAGCGGTTCGCCGCCAAAGAAGCAAAGTCCTGCACTATTTCCCTTAGAAAAGGCAAGGTCACAGGCAGCCTTCAGGGTATCCATGGACATTGATGTATTTTTCTTTTCACGTGTGCAGTATATGCAGTCCATGTTGCATTGTTCAGTTAGATGAAGCGTAAAATTCATATCACTTATTCCATAGGAAGTACAGGTTCTCCTGCAAGAGTAACCTCTGTTGTTTCAGTAAACATCGGAGCGACGCCTGCTGTTGCAACCTCTGTTGTTGTTTCAGTGTAAAGCGGAACATCGCCGGGTGTTGTCAGAATTGTAGTTTGAGTAGTGGTGTATATGGGAGCAGTGCCGTCGGTTATAAGTTCTGTTTCTTCTGTTGCCGTTGTAAGAACTCCGCCAAGTTCTAATGTTGTGGGTCTTGTGGTAGCACGTGATGTAATTGTTGTAGTTTTGGTTGTACTTGTTTGGTCAATTACAGCTATATCTCCTGCAAGCTTTACATTTGTAGTGGTAGTTGTAGTTTTGGCAGGAGTAGTATTGGTGTCATCAATTATAACAATGTCACCATCAAGCTGAGGTTCTGTGGTTGTCATTTCTTCAACAGAAATATCGCCGCCCAACATGACCTCTTCTGTTGCAGCGGTAGTTGTAACCAGTGTTGATTCCTCTACTGATGTCTCCTCGCCTGCGAGCTGGACTTGAGGAATGGTTCCGCATCCTGCAAGTGAACTTGCAGCGGTGAGGATAGATGCAATTTTTACAGCATACTGAGGTTTTTTGTAATTCTTTACGGGTTCAATTTTCATAAGTTTCATCCTTTCAATTTGAGTATGATTATTTCCATTCTACATTATCAAATGTAAATTGTTCTTTTGGAATGACTATCTGTGCAATAAGTCTTGACATTACACATTCTGTGGACATAGGCGGATAAATAGGTGTGCAATGTATATTTAGAGTATCGCCTTTAAAGCCGCTTACAGATACGTCATACATGACCTGAGATCCGTAATTTTGCAAAATGGCACCCATTAACAAAACATTATCTTCAAAGAACTCATTTGTATATTTTGCAGAATAAATCTCTGCAATGTCTTTACGTGAGATATAATCGTCAAGGAAGTCTATCATTTCATTTTTGCTTCTGATAATTGCATTTGAATCAAATCTTTCGTTTATATTTGAAAAGTACTGATCTATAGATATCAGGTAATCTATACTTTTACGTTTTTCTATTATAGAAGCTTTTATCTCTGCAATATCAAAACAGTTGATACGTCCGTCATTGCAAATATCGGCACGTGCCAGTTCTCCGTTGGAAAGTTTAGTCTTACCTATAATATACTTCTGGAGTGTGAGGATATCCTTAATAGTAAGCTCATTGTCGCCGTTTATATCACCTGATGGATCTATTGATTCAAATATAAATCCATTATCTTTAGCATACCTTTCAGCTTCAGTACCTTTATAGCCGTAGATAGTGAAATCAGGCATAGGCATTGCACTGTCAATATCAATGACATCGCCGTTTTCATCCTTTACATAAACACGTCCTAAAACATATCCAAGGGCTTTATCTTCTATAGTTGTTACACTTTTAGGTATGGTGATCTCTTTAAGATTATCACAGCCGAAAAAAGCTTCCTTTCCTATGAAACTAAGATTTTCGGGTAAATCTACGATTCTGAGGGGATTGCAGTTGCGGAATGCACTTTCTCCGATTTTAAAGTATGTATAATTGCTTGTAATAACAAGTTTTTGAGCAGGACACGGAATACAGTCGCAAAATACATCTGTACCAAATGCGTAAGCTCCTATTTCACCTACAGGATACCCGTCTATTTCAGGAGGGGTAAGGAGAATAAGCGGATAAATGGCAGGAAATTCATACGAAGTAAGGTCATAGCTGTCTATGCTTATGTATTTATTGACATCGTCTGTCTTTATGGAATAATACATTCTGTAATTGCCTGCTATATATGTATCATCATTGCTGCTGTTAGTTACTGATGTGTCAGAAAATTCTTCATCAGCAGCATATGCTTTGACATTATTCATAGCAGAAGTCGCCATAAGAATGCATACAAGCATACTCAAAATCTTTTTATAGTTCATAAAAATCATCCTTTTAAATTTTTATATTCATAATCTGTAAAACGTATATTTCGATCTATGGCATTAATGTATGTGATAGAATTCAAAGATTTTCTCTGTATGAAAATATCCATTTTATTGCATAGAGTAAATGCACCCTGCGGCATATCACCCAATCCGTTACACAGAAAGAAGAGAAGTTTACTTCCTTTTGATATAGTATTTGTGCCGTTATTATTAAAAACAGTATAGTTATTTATTTCTTCATTTGTCATAAAATCAAGTTCTTTTTCAAACCACTTATGGCTTGAAATAAAATCTCTGAGAGACATATATCCGCCTGGTATATAGACTGATATCTTATCTCCATATTCAAAAATTTCGTTTCCCATAGAATACTGTACTGAAATATCTGCTTGAATATATGGAACACCATAAACACTTGTGTAGTATATATTTTCAACAGTTCCGTAAACTGCATCCAATGCATTTAGAGCCGATATTTTCCAATTGTAATCATCGTATACAGCATCGTTTTTAGATAGTATATCTGTTACATCAATGATATTGTCTGTCTTATTATACGTAATTGTTGGTTTTACCCAAAAATTTTTTTCAGGATTTACATCGGAATGATTATTATTGTATGTAGTAGTTGTTGTTATTAAAAAATCAGGGTCGGTTGTTTTAGTTGTGGAAGGCACGGGAGGCAGTGTCCCATCAGAACTATGATTGTAAGTTGTAGTAGTTTGCATAGGCATCAGATATGTTGTTTTGGTAGTAGTTTGTATGATGGTTTTTATAGTTGTCACAGTAGTAACGGATGATGATACGGTTGTATTTATAGTTGTTGCTTTTATATTATTTTGTGAATCTTCATCGTTAGTGTCTGAAACTGCGTCATCGTAAGTGAGGGGGGGATTATCTTTATTATGATAAATAGTGGTTGATGACGCAGCAGACAAAGAGGAAATATTGTCATTCGTTTCTGTTTTAGAAACGGATGTTGCAATTGATGTGTATTCTGAATCTGTATCGTATATTGTTTCTTCAGAAGCATTTTCGCTGTCGCAATTGTCAGCATAGTCAGTTGATACACTTCTTGATACAAATTCATTTTTTACACTGCTGTTATTTATAAATCCTGTGAAGATCAGTACAGCAATAGCTGCGGTAACAGGAACAGCAGAGTATCTCAGAGCTTTGATATAAAAGGAAACAGGTTTCTTTTGATTTTGTGCTTCATTATGTAAGTCTTGAAAAAAATTTTCTTTTCGCATAGGTTTTTTAAATTCATATGCATCTTCCAGAGCTTTTTTCAAATCTTGTTTCATGTCCTGTCCTCCTTTTCAAAAGAATTTCTCAGCTGCAACAGAATTTTTTTAAGTCTCCGGTTAAGTGCAAACCTTGACATATTATAAAGCTCGCTCATAACTGACAACGGGACTTCATTTACATATCTTAGCAGTACAAGCTCTCTATCTTTTTCAGAAAGAGAATTGAGCGCATCTTTCAAAATGATATGGTTATTCCAGCTCTTTTCACTGTCTGTATCATCAGGGAGGTCTTCAGGCAACGGAAGAGTTTGTTTTTTTCTGTATTCATCAGTGCAGAGGTTTCCGGCAATGGTATAAAGCAGCTTTATTCGCTCTGATATGCTTTGATAGCCGGGCTTTTCCAGGTATCGAAGGAAGGTTTCCTGTGTAATATCCTCGGCTTTTTCAGAGTTTTTTATTTTAAGGCAGCAATATCTATAGATTTTGTCATATTGCTCTTCTAAGTCAGCTGACACATGAAAACCTCCCTTCTGCTATTTATAACGTTTTACAACATAAAAATGTGCGGAAAATAATGGTAAATATTCTGTGAATATTATAGTATATTTTTTTGGATATGTCAAGGTATGTATATAAAGTCAATTTAATAAATAAAAAAACTGCACAAAGAAGTTCCAAACTTCATTTGTGCAGGCTGATAAACTTATTATTCAAAAACGCTTTCAATAAGCTTTGATGCACCAGGTGGAGTGTATCTCCAGCTGCTTATATGCTCATCCTCTGTAAAATATTTTATAGGAAGCAGCGGTTCGTCTGGGTCAAACACGTCAACAATTACAAGTTTCACTTTCATCTTTTCGGGAATCAGTGCTTTTATGTAAACGCTGGCGCATTTTCCTGCTTGCAGCTGCCCCTGTGGTTCTGCAAGACCTGCAAGATTCGGAGTGAGTTCAATAAAAACTCCGTAATCTTCAACAGAACGTATTGTTCCTGCTACTGTCTCACCAGTAGAAAAAAGCGAGGCATTTTCAAGCCATGTTCCAAGAAGTTCCTTATGACTTAGACAAAGTTTTCCCATATCAAAGCCTGTTACCACAGCACGTATGTGTTGTCCTGTCCGGAATCTGTCCGAAGGATGGCTTATTCTTGAAACGGATATTGCATCAATGGGAATAAGAGAAGGGATACCGCAGCCGGCGTCTACAAAGCAGCCGAACCTTTCCATATGAGTGATACGCACAGGTATGACATCTCCCGGACGCAGCTTTGACAGATAGTTGTTCCAACAATCTTCCTGCACTGAGCGTCTTGATAAAATAGCTCTTGGTGAACCGTTTCCGTCTTGCTCAATGCGAATCACTCTGAAACATACTGGCTTTCCTGCACGTGCAATAAGTGCAATATCTCTTGTAGTTCCGTCTTTTATACCACGTGCCCCTTCTTCCCTGGGAATAATTCCCTGCATACAAGGCAGGTCTACTATTAAGTTATGAGAGCTGTCACAGACTATGGCACGTGCTTCCAGTACTGTACCTTTTCTCATGGCGCATAAAATGGCTTCCGTACTTTTGATAGCGGCTAAATTTTCAGCTGTGTGGAGTCTGCTTCCCTCTGGTAAATATTCTGTCATTTTTGACCTCCAAAACATTATTGATATTTTGTACAGCTTATGCGCCTTAGACATAATTTATGACGGGATAACAGGATTTCCGCCCATTTGCAAAAGTATTTGTTCTGCATCATGAACTGATAGGTTATCGCAGGCAAACTCTACAAAGGAGGTTTGACGCTTTTTGTCTTCTTCAATATCTTCAAAGTTATAGTCGGTTTCTACCAGTGCTGTAATATAATTCATAGATGCAATAGCTGTTGGGAGAAGTGTAAAATGTTTTTCGTGAGATTCGTTGTTAATCATTACGCTTTCAGGATTCAGAGGATAAACGTGTATTCCCTTTATAGATGGTATTCTCTTATTCAGTTCAATTGCAGCTTTCTCGGCAAAGTCCAGTGTCTCAAATTCCGCTTTTATGGTTCTTCTCATATTTATAATTCCCTTTCAGTTTGTTTTGATATATCTTTTGAAAAATGAAATAAAATATACTTGCATTTTTTTGAAAAAAATTGATGATAAAAGCTTCATGAATATAGAAGTATCAATTGCCGATAATTAAAAGGATGTCAAATACTATGGTGGAAATACAGTCAGATGTAAATAAATTGCATAATATTTAAGCAAAGTTCGTCAAATCCCTTGAAAATGAGGATAAAATGTGGTACAATGTACTAAGCTGAACTATGTGAGAGAAAGGGTCAAGGGTTTATATGACTGAAAGACAAATCACAGTGCGGGATAGCGCACAGATGCAGGAAATATGCGGTAGCTTTGATGAAAATATAAAAGCTCTTGAAAAATTATATGGAGTATCTGTTTTATGCCGTGGAGAAGAAATCAAGATCGTTGGAGATGAAAGCGCCGCTGCCAGTGCAGAAAGCGCATTGCATGGAATGCTCCATATGTCAAATACAGGACAGCCTGTAAATGTTCAGACTGTAAGGTATGTGTCTTCTATGGTCGATGACGGAGAAGCAAATGAAATAGAAGCTCTTACAGAGAACGGCGTTTGCCTTACTGCTACAGGAAAGGTCGTCAGGGCAAAAACAGTCGGACAGAAAAAATATGTTGATGCTATAAAAAAGAATACTATTGTATTCGGCATAGGTCCTGCCGGTACTGGCAAGACTTATCTTGCTGTTGCAATGGCAGTAAAGGCATTCAAGCGTCATGAGGTAAGCAGGATCATTCTCACAAGACCCGCAGTTGAAGCAGGTGAGAAGCTGGGATTTCTGCCGGGAGATCTGCAAAATAAGGTAGATCCGTATCTCAGGCCTCTTTATGATGCACTTTTTGAAATGCTTGGAGCAGAGACGTTCCAGAGAAATATGGAACGAGGTATTATAGAGGTCGCTCCGTTGGCATATATGAGAGGGCGTACTCTTGATAACGCATTTATTATTCTTGATGAAGCTCAGAATACAACGTCAGAGCAGCTGAAAATGTTTCTGACACGTCTGGGTGAACAGTCAAAAATGGTTATTACAGGTGATGTCACACAGATAGATCTTCCGGACAAGCGTAAATGCGGTCTTTTAGAGGCAATGAAGGTTCTTCGCCGTGTAGATGATATATCAGTTCAGGAATTTACAAATAAAGATGTTGTCAGACACAAGCTTGTTCAGGACATTATTAAGGCATACGAAAAATATTATAATGGAAGCGTAAAAGGAGAAAGCGATGCAGGTAACAAAAGTAAAAGTTTCAGTTAAGAATAATCAGAAAGAAATCAAGGTTCCGGTTGGAATAAGGCTGCTTATCCGCCGTTGCTGTCAGGCAGTGCTCAGCATGGAAAAGTTTTCACAAGATGCAGAAGTAAGCGTATCTTTTGTAAGCAATAATGAGATACGCCGCCTTAACAGAGCTTACCGAAATAAGGACAGTGTAACTGATGTTCTTTCATTTCCTCTTGGTGCAAACGGCAAATATGATATAAATAAAGAAACAGGATGTGCACTGCTTGGAGATGTTGTTATTTCCCTTGAAACGGCAATGCGTCAGGCTGAGATCTACGGTCATTCTCTTGAAAGAGAGATAGGTTTTCTGACCGTTCATTCCATGCTGCATCTTCTGGGTTATGATCATGAGATAAGTCCTCTTGAAGAGAGAATAATGAGAGAAAAAGAAGAGCAGGTTCTTGGAGAATTGGGCATTTCAAGGGAAAATACTTTTCTGACAGAGGAAGCGTGAGTATGACTAAATCTGTATTTGTATCCATCGTAGGAAGGACTAATGCAGGCAAGTCCTCACTCCTGAATGCTATTATAGGTGAAAAAATAGCATCTGTAAGCAGTAAACCCCAGACAACACGTACTCGTATTACCGGCATAAAGACAATAGAGGACACGCAGATGGTATTTATGGATACACCGGGTCTCCATAAGCCTAAAAATAAGCTTAGTACTCATATGATCAATGCTGCCAAAAGTTCAGTTGCTGATATGGATGCAGTTTTGTTTGTTATGGACTGCACAAATCGTTTTGTAAGCGATGAAGAGAACGAACTTCTTAAAAGTCTTATAAGATCTAAATCAAAAGTTATACTTGTACTTAATAAGGTGGATCTGCTTTCTGATAAATCAGTACTTGTTTCTATTATAACAGAACTTAGCGGAAAGTATGATTTTGATTCTATCGTTCCTATCAGTGTACTTCAGAACGACGGTATTTCTATAGTAGAGGAAGAAGTAATGAAGCTTGCAAAAGAGTCTCCTCACTTTTTTCCTGATGAAAAATTTACCGATCAGCCTGAAAAGGTTCTGCCGCCGAACTTACTTCACTGGAAATCATGGGGAATGTTCCCAAT
>ERZ791837.707-NODE-707-length-24895-cov-2.683494_pt1 | contig 24895 bp, 35 predicted proteins | sample MGYA00510292_ERZ791837 | MGnify/ENA primary metagenome ERZ791837 (study PRJEB30046, sample SAMN00715259) | human gut metagenome | study: EMG produced TPA metagenomics assembly of the A metagenome-wide association study of gut microbiota in type 2...
GGCTGCCGTAATAACTGGCATATTCATCACGGTGACAAGGGCGGCGGTCAGATTTTGCTTTGTACCGCAGGACGTGGCTATTATCAGGAGTGGGGCAAGGAGGCACAAGAGCTTCATGCCGGAGATGTGGTTGCAATACCTGTAGGCGTGAAGCACTGGCATGGTGCAGCAAAGGATAGCTGGTTTGCCCACATAGCTATTGAGATTCCCGGCGAGAATACTTCAAATGAGTGGCTGGAAGCTGTTTCCGATGAGGATTACATGAAGCTGAAATAAGGAGATGGGCAATGAAGAGATTATGGATCTCGTTACTTTCTTTACTGCTCGTATTCTCCATTGTTGGCTGTGACAGTAATCAGACAGTACAGATGAAAAAAAAACAGCATGGAGGAAATGGGAACGCAGACAGTGACAGAAGAATCACAGTCAGAATCGTCGGAAGGCATCAAAAATGTCGAGTCTGTGGAAAACGAGAACAGCATTTTAATCGTATATTTTTCTCGGTGGGGTAATACAGATTATCCGGATGATGTGGATGCAACAACTTCTGCCAGCCTTGTAATTGACGGAGAACGTTTCGGAACAACGGAATATGTAGCACGGATGATTCAGAAATCAGTCGGCGGAGATATTCATCTGATCGAAACGATGCTCCCTTATACAGCGGATTTTGATGAACTGCGGGATGTCAATCATAACGAAATGTCGAATAACACTTTGCCAGAACTAAAGGAAAGCAATCTGAATATTGCAAAATATGATACTGTATTTGTGGGATATCCGGTTTGGGCGACCGATGTTCCTCAAGCAGTAATTTCTTTCTTGAATCAGTATGATTTATCTGGAAAGACAGTTATTCCGTTTTGTACTCATGATGGTTACGGTGCAGGCGACAGTTATTACACAATTAGTGATGCAAGTAAAGCTGAAAAAACACTTGATGGTCTTGCAATCGAAGCCAAAGATGTTCTCGATTCTCAAAATACAGTGACAGAATGGCTGAATTCCATTGGTGTATCAAAGCGGGAAATCAGCTCTCTGCAAAGCGATCAAACAGCGATCAAAATTACGATTGGCGATACTGTTTTAGACGGCGTGCTTTATGATACAGCGTTGGTTCAAGAGATCAAGAAGCAGTTTCCGCTAACCGTTTCCATGGTTGGATATGCAGGCAGAGAATATTATGGAGGCATTGACTTCGATCTCGAAAACCTTGAAGGTGGTCAAAGAAATTTTGAAAACGGTGATATCACCTATTGCGAAGCCCACCATAACATGGCAATTTTTTACGCACAGACGGATAATCCGACCCTTTCTGTGGATGTCATTCCCATTGGAAGAGTGACATCTGATCTATCATTATTTAATACTTTGGACGATCGGGAAGAAATCACTTTTTCTCTGGCAGAATAATGTTTTGATTTTAACTGAAGTGCATTATCTGTATTTTTAGAATATATGTAGATGATGGAACAGTGGAATTTTATCGTTTTTTATATTTTGAAAGTGATCTCAAAATTAAGGATATTAAAAATGGAGGAATGCTTATGAAACGAATGTATGCATTTTGTATCGGAATGGTACTTACACTCTGTGCAGTACTGATTCCTGTTTCTGCAAACATACCTGAATCTGTACCTGTATATGCGGATAGTGAAACTGTATATACAATTGAGGATATTAAAAATTTGCAGAACTTTCTGCTTGTCAAAGAAACGCCTGATTTAAGCGATAAAGACTATGATTTAAACGACGATGACAGATGGGACGTATTTGATCTGTGTTTGATGAAACAGCAGTTTGTAAAACAATCTTCGACTAAAAGCGATACACTGATCGCATATTTTTCATGCACCGGAAATACAGAAACGGTGGCTTCCTATCTGAAAGAGGAAACAGGCGGCGATATATTTGAAATTGTACCGTCTGTTCCATATACGGCAGATGATCTGAATTACAGTAACAGCAGCTGCCGTGCCAATCAAGAGCAGAGCGATCCCGATGCACGTCCCGAAATTGCACAGCTGCCCGAAAGTATGGAACAGTACGATGTAATCTATATTGGTTTCCCAATATGGTGGGGAGAAGAACCAAGAATTATTGATACATTCTTGGAAAACTTTGACTATTCCGGAAAAATTGTGATTCCGTTCTGTACCTCCGGCAGCAGCAGTATTACAAGTGCAGTACAAAATATCCGGACGATGCTTCCTGATTCTGACATACTGGACGGAATAAGATTCAGCAGCAGTGCCTCACAATCGCAGATAGCGGATTTTGTTTCTGAAAAAAATGAAGAAATTGCAGCATTGCAGAAGAATACCTCCCTTGTTGCATATTTCTCTTATCCTCTTGATAATGATGTGGATTCATTGGCAAGTGCAAGCGTTGCAATTGTAGATGACAAACGATATGGTTCTACGGAATATGTAGCATCTGTCATTGCTGAAAATACAAAATCCAATCTGTTTCAGCTTGAAATTGAAGGAAGTTACGGTACAACTTATTCGGAAGTTACTACAAGTGTTCCGGAGGAAAAACGAAACGGAAAATATCCGGTATTGAAAACGCATATTGATAATTTAGAGCAATATGATACCGTTTATATTGGTTTTCCGACGTGGTGGTCAAGTATGCCGCAGGCGATGTATGCTTTCTTTGAAGAATACGATTTCAGTGGAAAGACAATATATTTATTTAACACAAGCGGCGGAAGCGGATTTGCAGGTGCAGTTAATGAAGTGAAGAAATTAGAGCCGAATGCAAATGTAGTAGAAAACGGATTGTCTGTATACTGGACATCGGTAGGCTCTTCAAAAGAGGATATTCTTTCATGGCTGGATAGTTTTGCGGCGTAATTATCTGACATTTGAAACAATCACAGTGATTTTTCATTGTGATTGTTTTTTGTGTATTTTCAATGCTTTTTAAGCATAACATCTCATAAAAAATAAGTATTAGACATATTGTGAGAACTGGTGTATAATAGAGATACAGAAAAAAATTATGTGGTAAAGGAGCATATGAAAATGAAAAAAACAGTTATTTTTCTTATGGCATTGTGTCTGACTGCATCGTTTACGGCTTGCAGCAGCACGGAGAATGAGGACTACATTTCGCAGGAATCAATCAGTGTGACAGAAGAAAGTACAAATGATAATGCGGATTCTATTCTGGAAACAACAGAATCCAGTCAAAATGCAGAGGAAACAAACGATACAGAATCCTCAGAGTATGCGGATTCCGGTGAAGATGAAGAAACATCGTCCCGTATACTGGTTGCTTATTTCACTTATGCAGAAAATGCAGAACTTTCGGATAATGCAGATGCCTCCGCTTCTGCCAGTATTCAGCCATGGAACGGACGATTGACAGGAAATACAGGTGTTGTTGCAGATATGATAGCACAGCAGACCGGAGGAGAACTATTTTCTATTCGGACAGTAAAAGCATATCCCTCTGATTATGATGGAACAATTGAAGAGGGTCAGGAAGAAAAGAACAACAATGAATACCCTGAACTTGCAACACACATATAAAATCTTGACGGATATGATACGATTTTTGTGGGCTTTCCCAATTGGTGGTACGGTATGCCGATGGCGATGTACAGCTTTTTTGAAGAATATGATTTTTCCGGAAAGACCATTATTCCGTTTTGCACCAGCGGAGGAAGCGGTTTTTCTGATGCACTTGATATCATCGCAGAATATGAACCGGAAGCAACGGTTCTTGATGGATTATCCATTGGTGCTTCTGACGCAACAAGTGCAGAAAGCGATGTCACAAACTGGCTTGATTCATTAGGTTTGGATTCATAATGATAGAGGTGAAACGAGTATGAATATTTTTGAAAGAGAACTTGCAGGAGAAACCATTTCTCCATCCGATCCGGATTTCCCGCCGATTCATGAAGTAATTCATCACGCATTTGAACTGACTTCAAAACTAAATTGTCTGGATTATGGTGATACGAGAGCAAAGGAAATTCTGCACGAACTGTTTGGCAAAGAATTAGATGACAGTACAACGTTGAAACCACCGTTTTATACAGATTTCGGTAAAAACACTACAATCGGAAAAAACTGCATGATTCAGCAATGCTGTACATTTTTTGACCGTGGCGGAATTACAATCGGAAACGGCGTTTTCATTGGACCAAGGGTGAATTTGGTCACTTTGAATCATGACCTGAATCCTGTAAATCGAAGTGCTACGATTGCAAAACCGATTGTCATTAAAGACAATGTATGGATTGGCATCAATGCAACAATTTTACAAGGTGTTACGATTGGAGAGAATGCTGTAATTGGAGCAGGTGCAGTTGTTACGAAAGATATTCCTCCGAACGCAGTTGTTGGTGGTAATCCTGCTAAAATCATAAAAACAATAAATACATCAAATCGTTGATATATCCGTAAATGAAAGGCAGGAGTAATGTGAAAAAAATAGTAGCTTGTATGCTGTCCATTTTTACATCAGCTGTATTGAGCATTTCTGCATTTACTCTTCCTAAACTTGCTCAGCATCAAGCTGATTTAGCAGAAGCTGTAGAAATCACAAGGTATACAATAGAAGACATCAAAAATTTGCAGGATTTTCTACTTGTCAGAGACACGCCTGATTTAAGCGGTAAAGATTATGATTTAAACGATGATGACAGATGGGATGTATTTGATTTATGTCTGATGAAACAACAGTTTTTAAAGCAATCTTCATCTGAAAGTAAAGTATTGATCGCATATTTTACCCGTGCAGAAAATGTGTATCTGGAAAATCCGGATGAAATAGATATAGATGCTACCTCTTCGGCAAGTGTGCTGCTTCCCGGAAATGCGGCAATTATGGCAAATCATATACAATCTCTTGTTGGCGGTGATTTATTCCCCATTGTTGTAGAAGACTTGTATCCCAGTGATTATGAAAGTTGTCTGAAGCGGATATCTGAGGAGCAGGCAGAAAATATTCATCCGGCACTTAAAAATCATTTAAACGACATAGATGATTATGATGTGATTTTTCTTGGGTATCCTAACTGGGGTTACAGTTGTCCAATGGCAATATATTCGTTCCTGGAAGAATATGATTTTTCCGGAAAGACTGTAATTCCTTTTTGTACACATGGAACAGGAGGACTTGCCGATACTGTATCTGATATTACAGATTCGCTGCCGGAAGATTGTACGGTATTGAAGCCGATTGGCGTATATCGTTCAGATATTTCGGATTGCTATGATGTAATTGCAGAATGGCTTTCAGAACTGGGAATGTATCATTAAAATAATCAAAAAATAAAGTATGGAGGAGAATACTATGGAATATACAAAATTAGGAAATTCCGAACTCAATGTATCCAGGATCTGCCTTGGCTGTATGGGTTTCGGAAATGCTGCTGAGGGTGGGCATACTTGGGCTGTAGATGAAAAAAGTTCCAATGCAATTATTAAAAGAGCATTGGAACTTGGTGTGAATTTTTTTGATACTGCTGCAAGTTACCAGAATGGCACGAGTGAACAGCATACGGGAAAGGCTTTGAGAGGTCTTGCAAGACGTGATGAAATTGTTGTTGCTACAAAGTTTTTCCCCAGAAGCGAGGAAGAAATCAAAAATGGAATCAGCGGAAAACAGCATATCAATCAATTGTTGGACAGAAGCCTTAAAAATCTTGGAATGAACTATATTGACTTGTATATTTGTCATATGTGGGACTATCATACGCCGATTGAAGAAATTATGGAAACTCTGAATGAGGCTGTAAAATCCGGCAAAGTCCGTGCAATCGGAATGTCAAACTGTTATGCATGGCAGCTTGCAAAAGCAAATTTTATTGCCGAGAAAAACGGCTGGCGTAAATTTATATCAATTCAGGGACATTACAATCTTATGTTCCGTGAGGAAGAACGTGAGATGAAACCTTTCTGTGAGGACAGTGGTATCGCAATGACTCCATACAGTCCGTTAGCATCAGGACGTCTGGTAAGAGATGCGGATTTTTCCAGCAAGCGAATTCTTGAGGATAATATTCAAAGAAGTAAGTATGATAACACAACGATGCAGGATAGCATTATTATTGAAAGAGTACGTGAACTTGCTGAGAAAAAGAACTTGACAAGGACACAAATTGCTCTTGGCTGGCTTTTGACAAAAGTAACATCTCCGATTATTGGTGCAACCAAAATCAGTCATATTGAAGAAGCGGTCAAGGCAATCGGAGTAAGTTTTACAGAACAGGAAATAGCATATCTGGAAGAATGCTATGTTCCACATAAATTAGTTGGTGTCATGGAATTTAATCATGCCTGAGAATTAATTTTGTGAAAGCTGCTGCCGTATGTGTTCTATAAATTTTGCGACAGCAAGACTTTGAGGTTGATGACGTTTCCATGTAAGGACGCTGGTCGCTGTCAGTTCAGGAGACAGTGGACGATAGCAGATTTGTTTTGTATTCAAGTATGGCAAAGAGCCTTCCAGTACAAGAGCATATGTCAAGCCATTTTGTACCATAATAGCAGCATTTGTACTCATGTTACTGGTGAATACAATATGCAGATTTTTAAAATAATTTCCAAACCAGCTTGCGAGCTCATTTTTTACAAGAGGACGTTTGACAAGGCATACAGGAAGTTTCGATAGTTCTTTTGGTGTAACAGACTCATTTTCTGCAAGTGGGTCGTCTGAACGCATCAGAACCACCCATTTTTCTTTGATGTTCATTCGGATAAATTCATATTTGTCAATGTCAACCGGCTCCAAAAGCAGACCAATATCAGTAAGACCTTTATCCAGACGTTCACGTATATGATCTGCATTGGCAGTATGAATATCATAACGCACAAGCGGATAGCGTTCCTGAAATGATTTGATCAGTTCCGATACGATTTGAACTGAGGCAAGTTCACCGCAGCCGATAGAAATTTCACCATCAACCAGTTTTTCCTGCTCTGTCATTTCTTTTTCGGTTTTGTCCACCAGTTGTAAAATTTCTTCTGCACGTCTGCGAAGCAGAATTCCTTCATTTGTAAGTGTGATTTTCCGTGAGCCTCTGTCGAACAGCTTTACACCGATTTCATCTTCCATCTGTGCAAGTTGACGGCTCAGTGTGGGCTGTGTAATGTGCAGTGCGTCTGCGGCTTTTGTGATGCTTTCTTCATTGACTACGGTAAGAAAATATCGTAATACTCGCAGTTCCATAAACACCATTCCTTTCTTTTGATGTATGTATCTATTATACTACATCCATGCTCAAAAAGCAAGTTTAGTTTTTAATATGCCTAAGTCAACGCATGCTTGACAAGCATTGATTTTTATAAAATATAAGTATTTGACATATGTTTGCGATTGGGTTATAATGTACTTATAAGATTAATTACAAAAAACAGGAGTGATTTCTATGAAAAAAATGCTATCCATTTTTACAGCAGCTGTATTGGCAACTTCTGCGTTTACCCTTCCTAAACTCGTTCAGCATCGAGCTGATTTTGTGGAAGCTGTAGAAACAACAAAATATACAATAGAGGATATTAAAAATTTGCAGGACTTTCTGCTTGTCAGAGAAACACCTGATTTAAGCGATAAAGACTATGATTTAAACGGCGATAATAGATGGGATGTATTTGATTTGTGTCTGATGAAACAACAGTATATCAAACAGAAAAGTCAGGGAAAAACGTTGATTGCTTACTTTTCGCTGGGACATAATTCCGGTAATTTTGAAACGGCTGATGCAACAACATCTGCAAGTATTGTAATTAATAATGATATGCGATATGGCACGACAGAATATATGGCAACGCTAATTCAACAGCAAGTAGGCGGAGATTTATATTCTATTGAAGTAACAGAGCCATATTCTCAGGACTTTAATGAAGTGGTTGACCAGAACCATGCAGAAATGGCAGAAGATGCTTTTCCGGAACTTGTCGGAGAACCTTTGGATATTTCGCAGTATGATACTGTATATATCGGCTATCCTGTATGGGCAACCACGACACCGAGGGCAATTCATATATTTTTGAATCAGTATGATTTGTCCGGCAAAACTGTCATTCCATTCTGTACACATAACGGTTATGGAAAAGGCAGCAGTGAAACCGTTATTGCCAATCTTTGTCCACAGTCAAAGGTTCTGGAAGGAGTTGCTGTTAATTCCAGCAATATTCTTTCATCACAGGAAACAGTGATACAATGGCTGAATGAAATTGGTATGCTGAAAAAAGAAGAAACTAATATTCAGATTTCTGTTGGTGAACATGAACTTAATGGTGTCATTTATGATACGCCGCTTGCCAAAGAGATTATGGAGATGATGCCGTTGACAGTTTCTATGGTTGGCTACGGCGGAAGAGAGTATTACGGCAGTATGCCGTCAGTACCAAAGAACAGCGGTGACGGTCAGCTGAACTTTGAAAACGGTGATATTACGTATTGTCCGACAAATAATACACTGGCTATTTTCTATGCACAAACAAGCCGTCCGAATCTGACAATGGAAGTGATTCCAATTGGCAAGGTAACTTCGGATTTGTCTGTATTTGATACGTTAGGAAGCAGAGAAAATATTACTTTTTCAATTGAAAAAGAAACAGATGCAACCAGTTCTGCAAGCATTAATTTGGAAGAGTGACATTTTCTTGTATTATTTTTGTTATCAATCCCTGAGAGAACTGTTCCACCTCAAAGGGTAAGATATTCAATTAAGGGAGGTTCTGTATAGAAATCCGTTGTGATTCATGCTGTTCCAATTATTTTCTCCCAAAAGCGAAAAGGAGTTGTTGGCTTTTGGCAAACGACTCCTTTTTCAATTCTATGAAAGTCAAGGTGATACCAATGAAAAAATTGATTGTCTGCATGATAATGGCAGGCTTGCTATGTTTCACAGCCTGTGAAAAGAAAATGGATTCTTCTCAAAATGGACCTCAAAGCAAATCATTTTTTGCCATGGATACCTATATGACAATCACAGCCTATGGAGAAAATGCAGTAACTGTTTTGAATCAGGCAGAAGAACGAGTGACAGAACTTGAAAAGCTGTGGTCTGTCACATATGAAAACAGTGAAATTTATGCCGTCAATCACAGCGGCGGAGCAGCTGTTACAATCAGTGATGAAACAGCGGAACTGCTTGGTCTTTCACTGGATATTTCCAAAATTACAGACGGTGCATTGGACTGTACAATGTATCCGGTTCTGACGGAATGGGGATTTACGACAAGTGATTATACAATTCCGACTGATGAAAAAATAAGTGCATTACTTAAAAATACAGGCTACGAAAAAGTAAAGATTGATGGAAATTCTGTTTCCATTCCCGAAAATATGCAGATTGATTTAGGTGCAGTGGGCAAAGGTTATACAGGAGACTTGATTGTCGATATATTGCAGGAAAATGATATTGAATCTGCTTTATTAGATTTAGGCGGCAATATTCAGACTATCGGCACAAAACCTGACGGAACAGACTGGAAACTCGGACTCAGAAGTCCGTTTGATGAGGGTTCATTTGCCACGCTGGAAGTTTCAGACTGTGCAGTCATTACTTCCGGCGGTTATGAACGTTATTTCACGGGCGATGACGGCGAAACGTACTGGCATATCCTTGACCCTGCAACAGGAAAGCCTGCACACAGCGGTCTGGTATCTGTAACGATTGTTGGTAAAGAAGGCAGGCTTTGTGATGCACTTTCCACATCGCTGTTCGTCATGGGACTTGACAAGGCAACAGAACTCTGGAAACAGCGTGATGATTTTGAAATGGTTCTCTTATCTGAGGAAGGCGAGATTTATCTGACGGAAGGTCTTGAGGAGAATTTTTCATTGAATCAGATGTACGGAAATTTGCAAACGGAAGTGATACACAGGTGAAAGCAAAAAATGTATTGCTTACTATATGTATTCTGATATTTTTGACAGGTTTAATCGGAAGTCTATGGCTGATATTCAAGCCTCATAGTCAGACAGTTCAGATCATACAGGATGGGACAGTTTTATATACGATCGATTTGGAACAGGCAGAAAATCAGATAATTGAGGTTGAATATCAGGGCAGTAAAAATGTGATTCGGATTCAGGATCATCAGATTTGTGTGATTGATGCGGAATGTCCCGATCAGACCTGTGTGAAAATGGGAGAACTTAGATCAAGCGCTGCACCGATAGTCTGCCTGCCAAATAAGCTTGTAGTAAAATTTGCAGAAACAGATGATATAGATGCCGAGGTGAAATAGCATGAATGTAAAACGAATTACGCAGCTTGCATTGCTGACTACCATTGCGCTGATCATTTTTATTGTAGAATTGAGGATTCCGAACCTTGTTCCGATTCCGGGAGTGAAGCTGGGACTTGCCAATATTGTGACTGTTTACGCAATGTATCATTTTACGGCAAAGGAAACCATGATGATTGTGTTGGCGAGAATATTACTTGGTTCAATTTTCGGCGGAAACATCAGTGCAATTTTTTATAGTCTGGGCGGAGCAATGCTTTGTCTTGCAGGAATGCTTCTGCTTAGGCGTGTGATTGATGAAAAGTACATATGGATATGCAGCATACTTGGTGCAGTTTTACATAACATCGGTCAAATTGCCGTTGCAGCCTTAATGATGAAAACAACCGCTGTAATTTCATATCTTCCATTCTTACTGGTTTCCGGATGCATTGCTGGAGCGTTTACCGGAGTTTGTGCGCAGATACTTATTGGAAGAGTCGGATTTGATCGTATATTTCATAAGGAGATGTAATTTCCGAGATGCAGGTGCATCTGGAATTTATATAAATTTATTAGGGTATTGTATTCCTTTACAGGGACAAAGGCAGGGCAGTCGTATTTGGTACGGCTGCTTTTGCTTTTTAGAGCATAACGATTCGGCAAAGCGGTCTGAATGGTTATGCTCTTTTTGTTGCTTTTGCGTGTTCATAGAAAGTTTACAAATAATTTTTCAGAAAATTTTCTCATTTTGATAGGTGAAATGTGTTCTGGTATATCAAAAGGGGTGAAAATGGTCTGAAAGCTCATATCTGCAAAGGAGGGATAAGCATGGAGATTTCCCCTGAAAAGGAGAAACAAATATGCGAGATGTTTGATTCCTTCTGTAAAACAGTAATAAGAAATTGCAGCAGAAATTTAAAACGAGCTGCAGCCAACCAAAGAAAATATTTTAGTACAGGAAGCATATCGGTACAGCAATTATTGAATTATCTGACGATAGAAGATGAACATCCATCAGATCAGTATGTAATCTATGTAGAAAATTATCCTTGTGTTATAAAAAATGAGAATCTTTACTATGCATTAAATGACTTGAAAGAGAAGCAGAGAAATGTGATTCTTATGGACTATTGGCTGTCAATGACGGACGAAGAAATAGCAAAGAGATTGGAGGTTACAAGACGCACGGTATATAATTTAAGGAACCGTGCGCTCAGCGGAATCAGAAGATATTATGAAGAACATGGACGAGACCCATAAATTGAACTTAAATTTGATTCAGCAGGCTGTTTGCGGAAATGAAAAAGCAACGGAAACCATTCTACATATTTACGATCAGTATATTAACCATTTGGTCACATATGAGGTGACAGATACAAACGGAAAAGTAATTCAGATTGTAGATGAAGATATGAAAATCCAGATACAGATGAAACTGATAGAAGCTATACAGACAAAATGGAGGAATTTGATAGTATGATACCAACAGATTTATTTGAATTTGCCTATGTACCGGACTGGTACGGGCAATTGGACGAACTCGCTGCAATGGCTCTGCCGGAGTCCTGGCGATTTAAGAAGCCGACAGCAGCAACGAAAAATACAGATACACCCATATTAGAGCGATATATCAACATGATCTTTCGCAAACAGAGCATTGATTATAACACAGAACCAAATTCGAATAAGGCAGCCAAATTTTTTCACGTGGAGAACGAGTATGCCTGTTTTCACACGGGATTGTACGATCATCGATATAAAGCGATCTACGGCTGCTTTGAACGAAATAAAAAGTTGGATACCACATTCAAATGGTACTTTCACGGCTTTTGTGACGAAGTATCACCAAGACTAAAATACATAGAACCGCTGCCGGAACGACCCGGTTATCCGATGATACAGAACGGCATCAATTTTAATCCTGAGTGGTCGATCAGAGTAAATGTGGAACATATCTTGGGAGATGCAGAAAATTTAGAGCGTATTCCGGCTAAGATCCGCAAGGCTAAGAATTTGCCGCTTCTGTTGGAAACAGCGGTAGAGCTTGCAAGAAGAAAAGCAGTGGTAGAACCGGGTCTTGTTGTTCCGCAGGGATATCAGAACAGATTACAGCATTTAATTCCAATTTATTTGACCAATATGAAGAAGCCCGATCTTGCCATGACGCTTTCTGTGATGGACGGATATTATCTCGGAAACACCTGTCTTACTTTGGAAATGGCATATCTGAATGCCAGAATGATCGCACGACCGACAGCCGGATGGCTGACAGACTTAGTAAAATAATCACTACGTATAAAATCAGAGAGTCCGACAAGCTGCACTGAGTTTGTAGCTTGTCGGACCTTTTTATTTTAGAAAATCGTTAATATAAGCGTGGATTCAGAACCCGAAATTTATAAATGTGAAATTTTTGTGAAATATTTTCAAACACGTCAGGTTATGTCGGGGTTGCGTTGTAGAATGAAAATAAAAGATGTGGAAAGGAGGACAGTATATGAACGTGATTGAAAGACGACTGGAAATTTTGCGAATAATGAATGCAAAGCGGAAAAGTAATGTTGCAGAACTAGCCGAAGCATTAAATGTTTCAACACGAACGGTCCAGCGTGATATTCAGGCACTCATCACTGTCGTACCCCTTGTCTGCATCAGCGGAAACGGTGGAGGTATTCAACTGCTTGACGAATATCATCTCCACAGTAATATTTTCACAAAGGAAGAAGCGGATGTGATAAAAAGTGTGATGCAACATTCTAATGAATATGAAAAAAAGATTTTAACAGAGATGTTAAAGACGTATGCTCTCGTTTTTTATTATTATAATAGTAATTTACTTGTAAAATCAGTAAAAGAGTAAGAGGTGAGAAGTTTGAAAGAATCGGATATTGTAAGGGCAATTTTGAAATACCTGAAAACCGTACCGGATTGCTTCTGCTGGAAGGAGCATGGCGGTATGTACGGAACGGCGGGTATTCCAGATATTATCTGCTGTTATCGTGGAAAATTTGTGGCTTTTGAGGTTAAAACGGAAAAAGGCAAAACTACGGCTTTGCAGGATTCAGTTATCAACAAAATACAAAAGTGCGGTGGAAAAGCTGTGGTTGTTCGGTCGATTAATGAAGTAAAGGCAGTGCTGGAGGAGATGGTGGTATGACTGCGAAAGAGTACATGAAACAGGCAAGAATTCTGCTGAGAAGAATTGACAGAAAGCAAAAAGAAGCCGATGATCTTCGTCAGAAACTTTCTCTCCCTAAATCATCTGATTTTTCAGATATGCCTAAAACAGTATCTCCGGAGCCGAATGAAATTGAGGTCGGTGTTGCCAAAATAATGTCCTTGGAGGAAGAGATATTAGTTTTTCGTACAGAATTGGATTCGATGGTTGCAGAAGTCAATAACAATATCAGCAAACTTGATAATTCAGATATGCGTGATTTACTTACAAAACGATATGTGGAATTCAAGGATTGGAAAGTTATTTTCAGCGAAATGGGATATAGTAAGTCGAGTGCTTATCGACTTCATCAGCAGGCTTTATCGATTATAAAATTTGGGACTTCCTGGGACTACGTGGGACTTGATGATACCTCGCATATGTGATATACTGTAAAGTAGGAAAACAGAATAAAGAGAAATAGCCTTTGCAGAGAAATCCGCAAAGGCTAATTTTATACCCAAAGGAGGAGCATTATGCTTGCAAAGAAAGTTTTAAGAAACGGCATCGGTTTGAACAGCCGTATCAGAGAGCAGATGGTGATTTATCATGACTGGAAGTCTATGGCGATGGAAATTGATGAAGATGAGGTGCATGAAATTGTTGAGTCTGCCTGGAATGACTTGATTGATTCTATCCGCATGAAGCGTAATCTTGAAGAGATTATCATGGCTAACAATAACGCTGACCAGCGTGAGATTCTCCGTTTGCGTTATTTTTATGCTGCAACATGGGCTGCTATTGCTGATGAACTGAACGATACGGTTGATTGGGTAAAGGAGCAGCATAGCAAGGCTTTGAAAAAGATTCATGTTGAAGTGACTGACTTTTGTGAGGATTGTGACTGATATGCCGAGGAAGAGTAAAAAACTCTGCAAGCACCCCGGCTGTCCGAACCTGACAGAGAGCAAGTACTGTGAGGAACACAAGCTTCTCCACCCTGATAGACCATCGTCTGCTAAGCGCGGCTACGGAAGCAAGTGGCAGAGAATTAGTAAAACTTATCTTCACAAACATCCTCTCTGCGTGAAGTGTATGGCTGAGGGCAGATATGTTCCTGCAACGGTAGTCGATCACGTCATCCCTCATCGAGGTGATAAGATATTGATGTGGAGTGAATCTAACTGGCAGGCACTATGCAAGCACTGTCATGACTGCAAGACAGGTAACAATGACAGCAGACCGGAATATCACTATTGACTGTCACAGAGTAAAGTGCAGCACCCTGGGGTATAAGAATCTCTACAGAGAATTCATGAAAAGACCGGCGCTCCCTCTTACGCAGAAAATCCGGATTTCAAACAGGGTATTGACCCCTGATATTATAGAACTCGGAACAATCCGAAAATACGATATTTCCCCGACTTTTCAGCCGGGATTTTTTATGCTCTTTTTACGCTAATCTTTGATTCTTGTTTGAATTTTTTGAGGAGGTCGGCTGAGTATGAGGCAGGATGCTGCCCGAATGCGAAGTTGTGCCTCTTAGGATGAAAGGAGGCTGATGACATCATGGCAAAAGACGGAACAAACCGAGGCGGAGCAAGACCGGGTGCAGGACGACCGAAAAAATCACTTGCTCAGAAGATTGCAGAAGGAAAAACAGCGGAAGTCATGATGCAGCCCACGGAAATTGAATCTGCCGATGTTCCGCCTGTGCGTGAATTCATGCATGAATTACAGCGTGACGGCACAAAGCTGCTCGCTGATGAAGTTTATACAGAAACATACCAATGGCTGAAAGAACGTTCCTGCGAAAAGATAGTCAGCAGACAGCTTGTGGAGCAGTATGCCATGAGCATTTCACGTTGGATACACTGCGAGCAGATTGTCACCAAATATGGATATATTTCAAAGCATCCGACAACAAATGCTGCGATTGCCTCTCCCTACGTTGCTATGTCGCAGAATTACATGAAACAGGCAAATCAAATCTGGAATCAGATTTTTCAAATTGTCAGGGAAAACTGCAGCGTGGAATTTCAAGGCAGTCCACAGGACGATATGATGGAAAAACTGCTCCGAAGCAGAAAGTGAGGGATTTTTATGAAATCAAATACAGATATACAATTCTGGCGTGACTTGAAGAACAGCCGCCAGCATCTTAGCAAGCAGCAGTACAGAACGCTAAAAGGACAGGCGGTCAAAGGTCATGTCTTGGATGCCCGAAAGGGACTACAGAAAATTTTGCATAGGAGAAACCACAGATGAACAACCATAGTGGAGAAGTATATGGATTGTGGACAATAACGGATAAAGCTCCCGTAAGAGTAAATAAAACCACTTTATATGAATGTCAATGTTCAAAGTGTCACAACTATTCTTTCTTGAAGCTGTCTAATATTAAGCGTTCTAAAAGCAGAAATTGTAAGAACTGTACTCCTGATTATCATTTTATTGTGTCAAATGGTCAAGCAGTTGGTACTTTACCGGATAATTCAACTTTTATAATCGATGAGGAGGACATTCAACGTGTATCTCAAATCAGGTGGTTTTACAATTCAAGCAGTGGATATATAACCACAAACAGTACTTGTACTCAATCCTTCAATGCTAAATTACATAGGTTCATTTTAGATTTAGAAAGTTCAGATGATGTGATTGTTGATCATATAAACAGAATAAAAACAGATTGTAGAAAAAGCAATCTGAGAATTGTTTCAATTTCACAAAACACATTAAACAAAACATTACGAAAAAGCAGCAGTACAGGTTATATGGGAGTAAGTGCTGTAACGTCTGAAGTGTATAAAGCGTCAATTCAGATTTCGGGGAAAGGAATATTTCTTGGAAAATCTAAAAATATTATTGAATGTGCTCAAATGTATAATGTTGCAAGCAGTATATTATTTGGTGAGTTTTGCGGTGAAAGAAACAATGTTCCTGAACCATCAAAAGAACTTGTAGCACGTGTGACAGAAATATGTTCTCCATACATCGCATTGGCCCAATCAATAACCAAACCAATTAAATATATGAAAGGAGTTACTTTATGACAAAAGAAACAGAGTATTATCTTGCAGACATTGAAACTCTTATACCGTATGCAAGAAATGCAAGAACTCATTCTGATGCACAGATATCACAAATTGCGGCATCAATTAAGGAATTCGGATTTTTATCTCCGATTATAATTGCTGAGGATAATACCATTCTTTGCGGTCATGGCAGATTCTATGGTGCTCAGAAGCTCGGCTTGAAAAAGGTTCCTTGCATCAAGGAAAGTCATCTTACTGAAACGCAGCGTCGTGCATATATTATCTCGGATAATAAGCTTTCTCTTAATGCGGGATGGGATGAGGAAATGCTTGCCGTAGAACTTTCTGAGTTACAGTCTGAGGAATTTGACCTTGGTATTACCGGATTTGATGAAAAGGAACTTGCAGACTTATTTGCATCGGATGAAGATGCACAGCAAGACGATTTTGATGTGGAAGCAGAACTGGAAAAGCCCTGCTTCTCTAAATCCGGTGATGTATGGCATCTCGGCAGGCATACTGTTATCTGCGGTGATTCGACTCTGCCGGAAACATATACCGCTTTACTTGGCGATACGAAAGTCAATCTCGTCTGCACGGACCCGCCGTACCTTGTAAACCTCGAAAGCACATCAGGCAAAATCAAAAATGATGACCTTGATGATGAAAAAGGCTACGAATTTCTGAAATCTGCTTTTGAAAGATTCAGAGATGCAATGGCAAAGGACGCAAGTATCTACGTTTTCTATGCGACTTCTAAGGCTCGTGTATTCCATGATGCTTACGAAGATGCAGGATTCAAGGTCGGTGCAGGACTTGTCTGGAAGAAAGACCGCCTTGTACTTACCCGCACCGACTGGAAATACATCCATGAACCTATTATCTGGGGCTGGAGAAAAGACGGCAAACATATCTGGTACGGCGATCAAAAACAGAAAACTGTATTTGAATTTGACCGTATCAAAAACAGTAAGGAAGATGGCTGCGGTCATCCGTCAAGCAAACCCGTTCCGCTTATCGCATATCTGATTCAGCAGTGTACACATAGCAACGGAATCGTTCTTGATGGGTTTCTCGGAAGTGCTTCAACGCTTGTCGCCTGCGAACAGCTTGACCGTATTTGTTACGGTGTGGAACTTGAACCGAAATTTGTAGATGTTGCTGTTGAAAGATACATCAAACTTCATGACGGCAGATCTGATGATGTGTACTTGATTCGTGATGGACAGCGTATTGAATATGCAGATGTTCCGAAAGAGGTGCAGAATGGAGAATAAACCGCCCTTTTTCGTATCTCTATCAGAAACAAAGCGTTTTTTAATGCCCTGAAAGAGAGGTTGAAATTTGAAAGTGAATAAAACATTGACACTCGGCAGTCTTTTTGACGGCTCAGGAGGCTTTCCTCTTGCAGGACTTCTCTGCGGAATTACGCCGAAGTTTGCATCAGAAATCGAACCGTTCCCGATTGCTGTTACAAAAAAGCGTCTGCCCATGATGAAACACGTGGGAGACGTCTCAAAAATAAAAGGAGGTGACCTTGGGGCTGTCGATATTATAACATTCGGCAGCCCTTGTTAGCCAGGACATGAGCATTGCCGGAAAACGCTCCGGTCTGGAAGGTTCACGCTCCAATCTTTTCTTTCAGGCTATCAGAATTATTAAAGAAATGAGGTGTGCAACCGATGGCAAATATCCGAGATTTGCAGTGTGGGAAAATGTGCCGGGATGTCAATCCTCCAATGGCGGAGAAGATTTCCGCCGTGTCCTCGAAGAATTCTGCCGGATTAAAGATGAATCCGTATCTGTTCCTAAACCTGCAAAATGGACAAAAGCAGGATATATCATGGGAAGCGATTACTCCGTTGCGTGGCGTTTGCTCGACTCTCAACACTTCGGAGTCGCTCAGAGACGCAGACGTTTGTTTGCTGTCGCAGATTTTAGAGGTCGGTGTGCCGCAAAAGTATTATTTGAGTCCGAAGGCGTGTCTGGGTATTCTCCGCAGAGCTTCCATTCGTGGCAAAGAGCTGCCGAAGGTACTGAAAATGGCTCTGGAACGGCAGGCACAGTCTGTATGTGCGACCAAGGTGGAGAGCGAATCGACATCCTGACGGATAAGACTTCCACCCTGAGAGCTGAGGCTCATCATCCGCCTTGCGTAATGGAATCCGCAGGCTTCTGCACGGAGCATTCCGCCAAGGCACGTGGTATCGGCTACGAAGAAGAAACTTCTCCAACGCTCCGTGCCGGAGTTGTTCCGGCGGCGATTGCTCTTGAAAATCATCCTGCTGACAGCAGAGTGAAAATTGCAGATGATAATATTTGTCAGACGCTCACAAGCCGCTGCGGAACAGGCGGAGGAAATGTTCCTCTTTTGCTGGACACTCCAAAAACTATGAAAGTTCGCTGCGGAAAATCCGGTGGCGGCAAGGGCATTTTAGTGCAGGATGATAAATCCGCTACTCTTGCTTGTAATAACGACCAGACTGTATTCATTCCAAAAGCATATGGAATCTGTTCTAAACACAGCAATTCCATGATGTCGGATAATCCCAACAGTGGATTTTATGAAGCTGATACGGCAAGAACAATCGACACAAGCAATCAGTCTCCCTGCAAAAATCAGGGCGGAATGGTAGTCGTTGAAGGCAATGGTTCACGTCCTTCGCATCATGGTGACGGCTATAAGGAATCTGATACAATGTACTGTCTTAACTGCACGGAAAATCATGCAATTGCGTATGGCATCGGCAGACCTGCGTTCAATCAGGGATATAACGCAATGTTCAGTTTTCAGATCGAAGAGGAATCGCAGCCCACTATGGTTGCAAAAGGTCCGGGCGCTGTCGCTGAACCTGTGTATTCCACAAGCAAAAGTTCCTACCACACTGTTGCTGAAGAGGAAAAAACCGGAACTCTCGTCGCATCGGATTACAAAGATCCTCCGACTGTCAGCGACAACAGTTCAGAAACCGAGTATATTATAAGGCGTCTCACTCCATCTGAATGTGCAAAATTACAAGGCTTTCCTTCTTGGTGGTGTAAAGGACTGGAAAATACCAGTCCTACTGAATCCGAGATAGATGAATGGATGCAGATTTTTGAAACGTATCGACTGGCGTTAAATCCTGACAGCAAGCCGAAAACACGGAAAGCCGTGGAGAAATTTCTCAAAAATCCTCATAGCGATTCTGCCGAATACCACCTTTGGGGAAATGGAGTGTCACTTCCGGTGGTGTGGTTTGTTTTGGCTGGAATTGCCTATTACGCCAATACTGAAGCAAATTGTGAACGGACTGATATTAAGGCAGATGACTAATCTCTGCGTGACGGCTTGACATTCAAATCTGGGCTGATCGTTCCCTCGATTTTTCCGTTTTCTCGTTCAAATGCAAGAATGCGGTCACGGACAAGGCACAGTACTTCACTGTTGACGGAACGTCCCTCATAATCCGCAATATATCCGATTTTTTTCAGCATTTCCTCTTCAAATCTAATTGATACACTTTTCGTAGCCATAAAAAACTCTCCTTTTCTGAATATATTATATGTTTATTTTACAGCTGCTCTGTGGTATAATGTTGTATATAGATATACAGTATATCTATAAAATTTCAGAAAAGGAAAGATTAACATGAAAATTGCAATTATTGGTTCGAGAAATCTTGGCGTTATTGACTTGGAAAATTTTCTGCCGGAGGACATTACAGAAATCGTCAGTGGCGGTGCAAGAGGTGTGGATACCTGTGCAAGAGAGTACGCTTTGGCACACGGAATCAAGCTGACGGAATTTCTTCCCGACTACAACCGATACGGAAGAGGAGCTCCGCTGAAACGGAATCTTGAGATCATTGCATATGCTGATTTGGTGCTTGCATTCTGGGACGGAAAATCCCGTGGCACGAAATATGTCATTGATAACTGCAAAAAGCAGAGCGTTCCGATCAGAGTATTTCTCTACAAACCTAAAAAATAGAGCTGCCATATTCGGCAGCCTCTGGGATAAAATTGTAAACAGACTGATACTATGTTATCATCCGAATTCACATAAAGTTATCGTGTAGAAAAGTGACAAATTTTACGCCGATATTTCGTGACATTTCACACTTGCTATTCTGTGCAGAACGAGTTAATATGTGACTACGAAAACGCCGCAGAAGCGGTGAAAACAGGAGGTTAATCACATGAATATCGAATTCAATCTCACAGGCGAGGAACGCAAAAACCTGGTCAGAGCAGTCAGTGAAATTATCGGAAAATCTGCCGAGTATCAGTATATGCCGACCTGTGCATACATCATCGGCAGCCATACCGTAACAAAAGACGGTACGCTGATTATCGGCGATGATGCTAACGGAAAAGAAATCCAGCATCTTCTCGCTGAACTTGACAGCAGAGGTTACAGCAGTCCAACCGAGGAAGTTCCCAACAAACTCACCGTTCAGATGCCCATTAATTCACTCAGCGAAAGAACGCTGAACAGAGTCAGACGCATCATCGAAAACAAGGGTGGACTCTTCAAATCGGCATTCAAAACTGACAGCCTTGATATTTTGAAAACCGAGAAAACCGTTGATTTTCCTTGGTTCACAGTGGAGCAGGACGGTGATGCAGATTCCTACTGCACTTTCATTTCCATGCTTTGCGAGTTTGCTAAAAATCAAAACCGCATCAACAACAAGCCTGATACCAGCGATAATGAAAAGTACGCATTTAGGTGCTTTCTTCTCCGAATCAGTATGATCGGCACGGAATTCAAGGCAGCAAGAAAAGTTTTGCTCCGAAATCTTTCGGGCAGTTCAGCGTTCAGAAATGGAGGTGGTAGCAATGCAGTTTCCGAATAAAATAGAGCTTGCAGTGCTCCGTCAAAAATATCCGGCAGGAACAACGGTACAGCTTATCTCAATGGATGATGTACAAGCACCCCCTGTCGGAACAATCGGCAAGGTTCAGTTTGTTGACGATGCCGGCGGTATCCATGTGAAATGGCAGAACGGCAGCAGTCTTGCGGTGATTCCGGGTGTGGATTCTGTTGCAATTTTGAACCATCCTGGGAGCGAAAAATAAGCGAGCCACTCCTCCATTGTATGTAAGTATACCATACAAAATCAAGTATATCAAGACTGTAAATTACACAAAGAGAATACAAATGCAGTGTGAATAAAAATGGGTCTGTAAGTAAAAGCAGTGTTTTTGCTGCCCTGAGAGGTACAAATCTTAAGGAAATGTATATCGTAAGGTATGCAGATGATTTTAAAATCTTCTGCCGCAAGAAAAGCGATGCCGAAAAAATATTTATCGCAGTCAGAAAATGGCTTAAGGAACGACTGAAACTTGATATAAGCGAAGAAAAATCCAAAGTTGTAAATCTCAGAAAACACTACTCTGAATTTTTAGGATTTAAGATGAAAGCAGTCAAAAAAGGCGGTAAATACGCTGTTAAATCACACATGACAGATAAAGCTGTCAAAAATACAGAAGAAAAACTAAAGAAACAAATTGAGAAAATCCAAAGACCTAAAGATAAAAATCAATCGGTTTATGAAATCGAAAGATATAACCAAATGGTTGAGGGTATTCAGAATTACTACAGATCTGCCACACACATAACAATTGACTGTGCCAATATTCAAAGGAAAATAGCTGTCGCAATGCAAAGCGGACTGAAACATCGGATGAAGAAAAAAGGTACAATAAACAATCCTCACATAAAAGAAAGGTATGGGACAAGCAGACAACTTCAATTTATAGACGGCAGACCACTTGTTCCTATTGGGTATGTGCAAACAAAATTCCCGATGTACAAAAAGAAAAGCATTTGTAAATACACTAAAATCGGGCGTGAGGAACTCCATAAAAACTTACGCTTTGACAACTATGTGCTTACAGTTATGAAACAAATGCTATCAAATTACAAAAATACGGACAGTATAGAGTACACAGATAATCGTATTTCTCTTTATGCCTCACAGTATGGAAAATGTGCAATTTTAGGTACTATACTTGATATTGATGATATTCACTGCCATCACAAACTTCCACGAAAACTGGGCGGTAAGGATAATTATCAGAATTTAGTTATCGTTCATAAAGATATACATACTCTTGTACACGCTGTCAAAGTGGAATGTATCAGCAAATATCTGTCAAAATTCAGTCTGAATGCAAAACAAAAACAAAGATTAAACAGCCTTAGAAAAATGGCTGGTAACGAACCGATATAAATATGTAATCTTAAAGTTTTGAAATCGTTGCAATCGCATAAAAATCATATATTGAGGGAACGCCGTGTGCGGTGAAAGTCGCATGCACGGTGTGGAACGGGGGAAAATCCGAAGATTATTTCAAAGGATTACCTATCGTTATCCAAACGAAACGGAGGAAGAGTTGCAGGTCGACCGCATATTGCTCCTGCCGAGGAAAATGGAGTGGATTTATTGGAATCACTGATAAAAAAGGAGCTGTCATGAACTACGAAGAAATCAACGAAATGATGCAGGAAATGGGATTGCCTTTCGCTTATCATCACTTCGCAGAGGGCGAAAGTCCTAAGCCTCCTTTTCTGATTTTTCTGTCACCGGGAGAGCATACTTTTTCGGCGGATAATATCATGTATCATAGTTTCAAGAAGCTGGATATTGAGTTATACACGGATGAAAAATCACCCGAAGCAGAGGCGGAAATTGAAGCGGTTCTAAGGCATCATCATCTTTTTTACAATAAAATCGAAACATGGATTAAGAGTGAAGAACTCTACGAAATTTTATATGAATTGGAGGTTTGATCATGGCTCTGAAAAAGAATAAGGTCAAATTTGGGCTTAACAAGGTACACTGGGCGAAAATTACGAGCTGGTCTGAGGACGGTGTTCCGACCTTTGCAACGCCTGTGAGGATTCCCGGTGCTGTATCTCTTTCCATCGATGCAAACGGCGAAAATGAATCGTTTTACGCTGATAATACTGTTTACTACGTCATTAACAACAACGCCGGATACACGGGTGACCTTGAAATCGCACTTATCACTACTGATTTTGCAACGGAAATTCTCGGTGAAATTCAGGATACCAAGGGCGTGCTTGTGGAGCGTAACGATGCTGAAGCTGCACAATTTGCACTTTTGTTTGAATTTTGCGGCGACAAAAATCACATCCGCCATGTCCTTTACTGCTGCTCGGCAAGCCGTCCGAAAACAGAATCTTCCACCACGGAGGAAAGTACAGAGGTCAAGACGGAAACGCTGTCCCTCAAGGCTTCTGCACTCCCTGACGGTCTGGTGAAGTCCAAAACCTGCGAAAATACGGACGAAACCACCTATAATAACTGGTACAAATCAGTATATATTCCGACGTTTGTGGCAGCAAAAACAACTGCAACTAAAACTTCATAAGGAGGTACAGCTATGGCTATCAAGAAAAATATTACAATTGACGGCATCGAAGTTCCTTTCAAGGCAAGTGCGGCTGTGCCTCGCCTTTACCGTCTGAAATTTGGGCGTGATATTTACAAGGATTTTGCTGCTTTGCAGAAAAATGTCAAGGAGGGCGATGAGGAAAATTCAACTCTTGACATTGAAAGTCTGGAGGTTTTTGAAAATATCGCTTTCGTTATGGCGAAGCACGCTGATCCTGAGAATGTTCCCGATAATCCCGATGACTTTTTGGAGCAGTTCAACACTTTCAGTATCTATGAAATTCTGCCTCAGTTGATTGAATTATGGGGACTGAATACCGCCACGCAGGTGGAATCTAAAAAAAACATCGCCAGACTGACCGCCCGATGACAACTCCGCTGTTTCTCCTGAGATGCAAACAGCTCGGTCTTTCAATGACCGAGCTGGATCTGCTGACGATTGGGATTATTAATGATATGTTCAGTGAACGGGAAAATGATGATTTTGATGGCTGGCATGAGATCGCTGGGCAGGCGGATTTTGATTCCTTCTGATTGACTTTTTCTCCCTACTGTGCTATAATTCTGGTATGGAGGAAAGCACGGGGCTTTCTATGCTAATTCGTAATCGTAATTGGCTTTTATGGTGAAGTAATGGGAATCGAAAGATAATGAGTGAACATGAATATAAAAGCAAAGTATTAAAAAGAACTTTTAGAAGATGCCTGATTGCAGTAATTATAACGGCTATCCCCGGTATTATTCTCGGCATTTTTAATAGATGGCTATTGTTATTTGCTCTTTTGAGCTTTATTCCGGTGTTATATTTGCTTGATCGAATTTTTATGCTTATAAAATGGGATTTTGTCATGGGAATCATAGAGGATGTAACTTTACTAAATGATTTTGATCAGCCATGCACAGAAGCTCATATTATATTCCAGACAGAAGATAATGCTGAACATGAGTGTGTCTTTACAATCGGGCATTATGGAGATTATGAAGAAGGAATAGAACCTGAGTTAGAGTGTATGCTCCAAAAGGATAGAGAATTATTTTTGAAAAAGAAAGTTCCAGTTTTTTATTCACCTAAAGATGTTAATAAATGTA
>ERZ791837.720-NODE-720-length-24630-cov-3.428688_pt1 | contig 24630 bp, 20 predicted proteins | sample MGYA00510292_ERZ791837 | MGnify/ENA primary metagenome ERZ791837 (study PRJEB30046, sample SAMN00715259) | human gut metagenome | study: EMG produced TPA metagenomics assembly of the A metagenome-wide association study of gut microbiota in type 2...
CTCGAAAAAATCTTAGACGTCTCGCAGTAGCATACAACGAATTCCGCAAGGGCAAGTCCGAATATCCCTGCCTTGTACTTGCAGGGGGAAAAGGCTGGCTTAATCAGGAGCTTATGAATACCATTAAAGAGCTTGATCTGGACACAGATGTAAAGCTGGTTTCATATGTGCCTGAAAATCATATATGTACACTGATGTCAGGTGCTCTGAGCTTTGTGTTCCCGTCAATATATGAGGGGTTTGGAATGCCGCCCCTCGAAGCTATGGCGTGCGGTGTACCGGTACTTACCACTCATGCAGCATCTCTGCCGGAAGTTGTTGATGACTGCGCTATGATATGCAGCCCATATCATACAGACGAGATGACCAACTGCCTGGAAAAGCTCTATCTTGATTCCAAACTCAGACATGAGCTCTCTGCGGCAGGTATAAAACGTGCAAGATTGTTTTCATGGGAAAACGCTGCCGCTATTCTCTACAACGTATACAAGGAGGCTCTTGGTGGCTGAAAATAAAAAACTGCGTATTTTGCAGGTAAACAAGGCATACTATCCGCATATAGGCGGCATTGAAAGTCTTGTGAGAACATACGGACGTGAACTTGCCAAGCGCTCCGATATTGAAATGCAGGTACTCGTCTGTCAGGATAAAAAGGAAAAAACTTCTCATGAAGTCATAGAAGGTGTACCTGTTACAAGAGCAGGCAGCATGGGAACGTACTTTTCATGTCCTCTTTCTTTTTCGTTTTTCAGAATATTCAAAAAAATGGCTGAAAATGCAGATGTTATACTTTTCCATATGCCGTTTCCTCTCGGTGACCTTGCCTGCCTGTTGTCCGGCTTCAAGGGAAAAGTCGTGCTTGCATGGCACAGCGATGTTGTAAAACAAAAAAAGCTTCTGCTGTTCTATAAGCCTGTGCTTATGAGATTCCTCAGACGTGCAGATATTATCATTGCAGCAACGCAGGGTCATATTGACGGCTCACCTTTTCTGTCACAGTTTCGTGACAAATGCAGAGTTATCCCCTATGGTCTGAATTATGATAAATACATAAGTTCTCCATGCAAGCCCGTACTTACGGAAAAACTATGTGACAAAAATGCTGTAAAGGTACTCTTTACAGGACGGCTTGTCTACTACAAAGGTGCAGAAGTACTGCTTAAAAGCTTTGAAAGGGTATACGGATGTGAACTTTTTATAGTGGGCAAAGGCGTTCTTGAAGATAAACTTCGGGACATGGCAGCCAAAATGGATCAGAAGGTACACTTTCTCGGAGTTCTTTCTGATGAAGAGCTTAAAGCAGCATTTCGTGACTGTGATATATTTGTACTGCCGTCTGTTGCAAACAGCGAAGCTTTTGGCATAGTACAGCTTGAAGCTATGGTTTACGGAAAACCTGTTATAAATACAGCTTTGCCTACGGGAGTACCATTTGTAAGTCTCCACAAAAAAACAGGTCTTACAGTCCCTCCTGAAAATCCAGATGCACTGGCAGAAGCAATAAATCTTCTTGCGTCAGATAAGGAACTGAGAAAAAAATACGGTCTCGCTGCTGCAAAACGTGTCAGGGAGGATTTCCTTGAACAGGACGTTTTAAATCAGATATATGAGATCTTAAAATAAGAAAGGCGGAAAAGTCACTTGAAAGCAGAAAATACTAAAAAAGCACTGGTGATCGGTGCAGCCGGCTTTGTAGGCGGCTTTCTGGCAGAACACCTGAAAGATGACCTTAACAGGAAAACATTTCTCACTAAACTACCGCATGAAAAAATAAATATAGACGGCTGCCAAGTGTGCGATCTGGATATACTGAAACAGGATGAAATAACTTCACTGCTGTGTGAGGTACGTCCCGATGAAATATATCATTTGGCAGCTCAAAGTTCTGTTGCCGTTTCCTGGAAAAATCCACGCCTTACATCAGATGTAAACATTTCGGGCTGTCTGAATCTCCTTGAAGCTGTGCGCAGCATAGAGGATTACTCACCGAGAATACTTCTTATCGGTTCAGGTGAGGAGTACGGCTGTCTGCCTCAGGGTGTGTCACTTGTATCAGAAGAAACACCCATAACTCCTGCAAATCCCTACGCCGTTACAAAGGCTGCACAGAATATGTTCGGCAGACTCTATGCCAAAAGCTATGGAATGCATATAGTTATGGTAAGAGCCTTTAATCATATCGGAAAAGGTCAGCTGCCGCAGTTTGCAGCGGCAGACTTTTGCAGGCAAACTGCGGAAATTTTATCCGGCAAAAGAGATAATATTATCCGCACAGGAAATCTCAGTGCAAAGCGTGACTTTACAGATGTCCGTGATGTTGTGAGGGCTTATGGTTTGCTTGCTGAAAAGGGCCATGACGGTGAAACTTATAATGTGGGAAGCGGCAGAAGCATATCCATAGAAAACCTGCTATGCAAAATAATAGATCTCAGCGGCATTGAAATAAAAAGAGAGCTTGATCCTGAAAAGCTCAGGCCCTCTGACATTCCTGAAATAAGAGCGGATATTACTAAACTTCAAAGGGATACAGGCTGGAAGCCTGAAATACCGATTTCACGTACGCTGAGTGAAATGCTCGGGTACGAGCTTGAAAAAATAAGGGAGGAGCAAACCAATGATAGGAAAAGATGATCGTTCACGACTTGACCAGCGTGTAATTGTGGAAACGTACTCTGAAGAGCTGACTGAGCTTTCAAGAAGTCCCTCGATGGTACTGGTACATAAGTTCGGTGAAAGACAGAATGCCTATAATCGTAATATGGAAACACGGATGCAGGCGGTTCAGTCAGTATGCCGACGATTTCAGGGCGAAATAAATGCTCTTCAAGAGGAAAACGATACTCTGCGTGCTGAACTGAAGCTCGAAAAGGACAGAAACCGTCAGCTATTTGAAAAAATGGCTAAGGATATGAAAAATATGCAGAGCGTAATAAACACTATCAGACTTTATACCGATCTTAACACAAACGCCATCAAACGTATTACCGATGAACTTGAAAATGAAGAAGGCAGTAGTTCAGATGGTGAAAATACGGTGAAATAATAACTCAAATAATTGACACAATGTGTATTTTATGATATAATAAATCTAATGTATTACAGGACGTATTGATACTATGCAGACGTCCTGAAACTTTATTTTAACAGGAGGTTCGATCATGGGTATTTTTTCAAGAATCGGCGATGTTTTTAAATCAAACGTCAATGATATGATAGATCGTGCGGAAGACCCGGAGAAGATGGTCAAGCAGATCATTCTTGATTTGCAAAAAGATGTCCGTATCGCTACAGAAGCCCTTGGAAAGGCTATGGCAAGTCAGAGAATTGCTGAACGTCAGCATGAACAAGCTGTACGCACGGCTGCTAACTGGGAATCAAAGGCAAAGGCTGCTCTTGCCGCAGGCGATACCGAAATGGCTAAGAAAGCCCTTTCTTATAAGGTAAAGGCTGATTCTGATGTTGAAACCTCTGCACAGATGCTTGAAACTGTAACAAATCAAACAAACAATATTCGCAGTCAGGTGGAGGAGCTTAAATCAAAGTTGGAAGAAGCAAAAAGCAGACAGTCTATGCTTATTGCACGTTCACAAATGGCTAAGACACAGAAAAATCTTGCTAAGTCTGTAGGCGGTATGGATTCGTCTGCCGCCCTCGACAAATTTAACCGCATGGAGGAAAAAATCGAAAGACAGGAAGCAGAGGCTGCTGCATTTACAGAGATAGCAGGCGTAAGCAATGATATGAAGAGTTTTGAGAATCTTGAAAATGATATGAAGGTAGATGCAGAACTTCAGCGTCTTATGGCTGAAATGAATGGCACTCAGGCTGGTATTTCAGATACAGAAGAAGGAGGCGTTTTATAATGAATAATAAGAAAACAAGCGCACTTTCAGGTGTTTCATTTCTGCTTGCAGCAATTATTTCTCTGTCGGCAATAGCATATTTCGTATGCAACTTAATGGAGAAACGTGCTTACAAGGAAAGATGGAGCGACTATGATGAATGCGGTCTCGGATAAGACTGCTAAATTAAGAGTTCAACAGGTTGTCAATGGTCAGCAAGCCTACGACAACCTGTTTTTAATAGCAAGCAATTTATATTTATAAACCGAAAGGAGTCTTATGGAAAATAAGGAAAATTCAATGTTCAAACAACGTATTTACAAAATCGCAAAAACCTACAAGGAAAATTCCAAAAAGGCAGCAGACCTTGCCACTGAATCAAAAGAACGATATCTCATACCTACAGAACTTTACAGTGAGTATGATGTAAAGCGTGGTCTGCGTGATGCAGACGGCAAGGGTGTCGTGGCAGGACTCACCACAGTAAGTCAGGTAACTGCAAGCAGAATGGAAAACGGTGTGCGTATTCCGGAAAGAGGAAAGCTTTTGTACAGGGGAATTCCAATAGAAGAACTTGTAGACGGATTTATTGAACAGGATAGATTCGGCTTTGAAGAAATAGTATATCTGCTGCTGACAGGTGAACTGCCAACTAAAGCACAGCTTGAAAGCTTCCACGGAATACTGTCTGAATACCAGTTCCTTCCGGAAAAGTTTAAAAGCGGAATTATAATGAAAATGCCCAGTGACAATATCATGAGCATGATGGAAAAATGCGTTCTCTCCCTTCATGCAGTGGATCCGAATCCTGATGATACTTCTATTGAAAATGTAATGCGTCAGAGTCTTGAGCTTATCGCTCGTTTCCCGGCAATGGCTGTATACAGCTATCAGGCAGCACAATATTTCCGTCAGGGTGAAAGTATGGTGTATAATAGACCTGACCCTTCAAAAACTATTGCTGAGAACTTCCTGACACTGCTTCGTCCTGACGGACAGTATACAAAACTGGAAGCAAGACTCCTTGACCTTGCACTTGTACTTCACGCTGAACACGGCGGCGGAAATAATTCAGCCTTTACAGTACACGTAGTCACATCTTCCGGCACAGACACATATTCTGCTATTGCAGCAGCTCTCGGCTCTCTTAAAGGTCCGAAGCACGGCGGAGCAAACCTTAAGGTCATGGAAATGTTTGACGATCTTAAACAAAATGTTCCCGACTGGAAAGATGAAAACGCTCTTCGTGAGTATCTCAGAAAGCTTCTTGATAAGGAAGGCTTTGACAGAAGCGGCCTTATTTACGGCATGGGTCATGCTATCTATTCTATTTCAGACCCACGTGCTGAAATACTGAAGCGATTCGCAGAGAAGCTTTCAGTAGAAAAGAACTGCCACGATGAATTCCAGCTTTATGCAGACGTAGAACGTATTGCAAAGGAGCTCATTTCAGAAAAAAGAAAGATCTACAAGGGTGTATGCGCAAATGTAGACCTTTACAGTGGCTTTGTATATAAAATGCTCGGAATACCAACAGATCTTTATACTCCGCTCTTTGCAGTCGCACGTATAGCCGGATGGTCAGCACATCGTCTGGAAGAGCTTATAAATTCTACAAAAATAATTCGTCCGGCATATCTGCCCGTAAGCAAACCAAGATCATATACAGCTATGGAGGACAGATGATCCTGAAAGGCATACATAAGATAACACCGCTGATATTTTGAAAATTATGCGGTGTTTCCTTAGAACTTGTTCTCATAGGATTAAACACACCACTCCTATGAGAACAAGTTCTTAGAATATGCAGTTGGAGGTTATGGATTTGTTCCGTGAAAGCTTTAAACTTCTAAGAAAAGCCGGCAAGTCACTGATATTATTTGAAGCAGGTGTTCAGCTTGTGACATTTATAGTATTAGTTCCCCTTGTGGGCATTATTACAGATAGTGCCATACACCTTGCAGGACTGAAATTTCTTACAAATACAACTGTTACCAAGCTGCTGACCTCTATATGGACGTATCCTTTGGCTGCCCTTATTGTATTGATAGCAGCTTCACAAATACTGCTCCATTTCACAGGGGTAATAGCCTGCATGAATGCAGCCCACGAAGGAAGAAAACTTACTTTCGGTGAACTTATCTATGAGCTTGTATCAGGCTTTAAAAGAATGTTCTCAGCAGGGGCAGGAACTCTTGTGCTGCATCTTATCATGTTAATACCCGCCATATCTCTTCCTGTTGCCGGAGGATTCATATCAGTTCTCGGCATTCCGGATATTTTAACCAGATTAGTCAGTGATTCTGACACACTGATACTTGCATATTCTGCCGCAGTACTTTTATCCATGCTGCTGAATCTGAAATGGATGATTGCACTGCCTATATATGTTTGCCGTCACTGCAGCTTCCATATGGCAAGACAGCAAAGCAAGTGTCTTATATCGGGTAAATCCCTCTCTGTACTGCTTAAAATGCTTTTATGGAGTTTAGGATTCTTTGCTGCATTTATCGGCATTATCATATTACTGACAGGTCTCAGCATAGGAGGGCTCTCCCATTTTGGCATACCGGTTTCATACGGCAGTCTGCCTTTGCGTATCATAAGATATTTGCTGCTTTTCGTAACTTTTATTTTCTCAGCCGGTGCAGTTCCATACCTTGCCGCCGGAATGTTCGTGCGCTATGAAAAGCTTCTTTCATGCAGAAAATCCATCGGCTGTAAAACAACTGTAAAGACATACCGCAAAAATAAAAAAAGTCGGATCACAGCAGTTTTAGCAGCAATCGCTCTTTTATGGGTCGATGGAATATATATTTTCAGACTTGCATCAGGTGATGCTGCCGTACGCTTTGTACTTGATACACATCCTCTTACTATTGCTCACAGGGGAGCTTCTTTTTCAGCTCCTGAAAACACATCTTATGCCTTTATTGCCGCCATAGAACAGGGTGCAGATGGTATAGAGCTTGATGTTCAGCAGACCAAAGACGGCATTCCGGTAGTTATCCATGACCTGAATCTTAAAAGAGTTGCAGGCATAAACCAAAAGGTTTCTTCATTCACATTTGAGGAATTGTCTCAGATAGATGTGGGAAGTTGGTACGGAGAGGAGTACGGCGATGCACGTATAATGTCTCTGGAAGATGTTTTTATCCTCACTGATGGAAAGATATTCATGAACATCGAACTGAAAAGAGGCTCAAAAAATGATCATTTAGAACAACAAGTCGTTTCACTCATTGAAAAATACGACATGGAAAATAAATGCTGTGTTACCTCATTTTCTTACGATTCTCTGAAAAAGATCAAGAAATACAATTCCAATATAAAGACAGGTCTTATCATGAGTATTGCCACAGGCAATTTTTACACCCTTGATGCGGCAGATGCATTCAGTATAAAAAGCACATTCATAAGTACGCAGGTAGTAAGCAATGCCCACCTGCAAGGTAAAGAAATCTACGCATGGACAGTAAACAACACCGGAGAAATGCGGCGTATGTTGAATGTAAATGCAGATCACATAATCACAGACAGACCAGAGCTTCTTTTAGAACAGATAGACCGAAACATCACAGAGGACACTCTTCTTGACACAGCTCTGAATCTTATATCATAGGAGAAAAAGATGACGCTGTATGCTTGTTTTTTAAGGAAAAGCTTGGCACAGAAGCAACATGAAGCAGCTCACCGACTTCTAAGTTTTGCAATGAAACGAGAATACGGTATAGAACATTATAACCTCGGCAAAGGCGTTCATGGAAAGCCCTTCGTTGAAATTCACACAGATATAAAAATAAATCTTTCACATTGCAATGGTCTTGTTGTATGTGCTGTGGGAAAAAATACCATAGGAGCAGACTGCGAAAGGATAAGAAACGTACGCAATGGCGTTGTAAGACGTGCGTTCACAGAGTCGGAGGCACTTGAAATAGAAAACTCAGCAAATGCGGATCTCACCTTTACAAGGCTGTGGACGTTAAAAGAATCCTTTGTAAAAGCAATAGGAATAGGAGTTTCCTATCCTATGAAAAACGCTGCATTTTCTATTTCCGATAATAATACCATTTATACTAATATAACCGGAGCGTTCTTCAGGCAATGGGTCATACAGGATAAATATATAATATCCCTTTGCGCCGCTGCTCCTGAGTGTGAGACTTCACTTATATTCGTATCAGAAAAAACGCTTGACATTACACAAAAATAAAAAATGCACAAAAAATAACCCCTCTTTTAACAAGAGGGGTTTTCGATTTTCGATTATAAAATAGGAAGTGCTGTAAGATAACCTGAAAGGTGCTGCATGATAACTGTTACATCCTTCGTAGTAAGAACGCTGTCTAATGAGCAGTCAGCATTTGCAAGCTGTTCAACATTAAATGAAATGGCACCAACCAGATATTTATGCAGTAAAACTGCATCAGCTACAGTAACAGCTCCATCACAATTTACATCGCCGTAAACAGAAGCATATGCGCTGTTTACAATAACGTTTGTTTTTGCAGCTGTTGTGGTAGTCTCTGAGCTTTCTGCTGTAACATCAGTAACTGTTGTTGTTGTAGTTTCATCTTCAGTTTCTGTTGTTTCTTCATAAGCAGTAGTCTCAGTAGTTATCTCTGTTGTTTCTGTTTCTGTCTCAGAAACAGATGTAGTAGTTTCAGTCGTTTCTACTTCTGTTGTTATTTCTGTTACAGTTGTAGTCAAAGCCTCAGTAGTGGTGGTTTCAGAAGTACTAATATCTTCATATGGAACTAAGTATTCCACAGAACAGTAGCCCTCAAAGCTATCATAAGTAATAGCCGCCCAATCACCGCCTGTAGCAGTAACAGTAATAACAGCGCCGTTTGGAATTGTTGTAACAATAGAGTAACCGGTTCCCGGACCACTTCTCACATTAAGCAAAGAAGCAGTAACGGTGTATGTTCCTGCGCCGTCTTCGGTAAACTGGACTGCAGGAGTAGTTGTTGTCGTAGTATCCGGTGTGACAGCTGAATTTCCGTATCCAGCACTGCAAAGATAGTTATAAACCATGTTTGCTCTGGAAACAAAAGCACTTGTAGAACTGAAATTATCATTAAGTGCTGCCTGATACATATTTTCAAGTGTTACTGAACTGTAAGAGCCGGCATAAGAAGCTGCACGCTTGGCAACTCTTGCAGCAATACCGCATCCGAAATTATAAATATCGGCATAAAGCACAAGAGCACCTGTATCAGTAATACCCATGTTCTGTGCAGTAATTATGTAACCCTGAACGTCTTCATTAGCCTGCGCATCCTGTGCAGCTATTCCGCAATCGGAAGAGAGCAACGCAGCAGCAGCACTTGCTTCAGAAGAAGAGAAAGTACGATAATTCCAATTTGATGCACTCATAACTTCATTGTAGAGAGACGAACCTAAGGTCGCAGCCGCAAATGAAGGGTCGATCTGGCAGGCTCTTCTCATAACTGTAAGCGCTCTGTCAGCGTGCCACTGGAGCTTGCCGACACTTACTGCGCCGCAGTCATTTGGGTTAATAGAACCATAAGAACCTTCGTGAGACATAATACAATCAATAGCTACATTAGCCATTTCCTCCAGCGTTACAGCGGAGACATTTGTTGGCGAGGCAATTGTCGACAGCATCAGTACGAGTGCAGTCACGCAGGAAACCCCGACAGCCGAAATTCTTTTCAACATATTAAGCTTACTCCTTTTAAATAACAATGTTTGAAATTTGCAAAGCAGCAGTCAAGGCTGCATTGCTGTACGGCCTTAAGTTATATTGTTTGCCGTTGGCAATGCATCTGCATAATATTTACTTTTAAAGATTCTATAGGCACGCAAAAGGCTAAGACAGGTGCTTCAATATTGTACATTGTCCTGCACGCATCATTAGAGCGCCCGGTCATATGCACTTGCACGCCTTGATTGCATTGCACATTACGCAACCCTGCATATTCGCAGTTATACGTATTTGCATAAGTTCACGACACCGTATTCTTCAAAACAGACATACGTGTCCTTTACCGTACGTTACTATTATATCATATTTGTAACCAAATTGCAAGACTTTAGATCTGCACCCGGATATTATTCATACAACAAGTACATCTCCGCCCGTCTATTTTACACGTCGTTTGTAATCTTTACACTACAGTTATGAACTTCTGATTAACTCCAAAAGTATTCTCTTATAATTTAATATAAGTATACATTTAACAGCAGTTGATCTTCGGAAGAAACATAATTAGCAAAAATACAAAAAACTGCGTACTTCTGACAAAAAAACGCAATTTACAAATGTCGGCAAAAATAACGTTTAATTTTTGGAGTTGAACAAATACTTTGTGAAAAAAAGCTATTGAAAAAAGTACGAAAATTAGGTATAATAAATATAGTGGTACAATCGGCGCTCTGTACCGCCGGGATCACAAGCACATATCTGTGTATTAAATCCCGTTCAAAATAATATCCGCCGGAGGATGGAGCTTATAATGGCTGATAAAAATACAGCAAAACGCAACGAGCTGAAAGAAAAGTTCGTAAATCGCCTTATGCTCGAGTGTAATGTTGCACCGAATGAAGCCTCTGACAAGCAGATTTATCAGACACTATCTGCAATGATGGTTGAAACTCTGAAGCATAAGCGTCAGCACTTCACCAATCGTGTGCATTCCGAGGGTCGTAAACAGGCATATTATCTTTCAATGGAATTCCTCATGGGTCGTTCCCTCAAAACCTCCCTTTACAATCTGGAACTGGCTGAAGACTTCACCGCTATTTTAAAAGAATTCGATATTAGTCTCGATAAGATTTTTGAGTGTGAGCCTGACGCAGGTTTGGGTAACGGCGGTCTGGGCAGACTTGCCGCTTGCTATCTCGACGCTATGGCTACACAGGGAATCCCTGCAAAGGGTCACTCAATTTGCTATGAGTACGGGATTTTCCAGCAGAAGCTTGAAGATGGCTGGCAGACTGAATTCCCGGATAACTGGCTTCCGGGCGGCAGTGTATGGCTTGACCCTAAGCCCGATGAAGCTATAGAAGTTCACTTTGAAGGTGACATCAAGGAATACTGGCAGGATTCCTATCACTACCTTTCTCATGAAAACTACAATACAGTAGTTGCTATCCCTTATGACCTCTATGTTTCAGGCTACGGCAGTGATGGTGTTTCCACACTTCGTCTATGGCAGGCTAAAGCACCAAGCTTTGATATGAAGTCATTCAATGATGGTAATTATGCAAGCGCACTGAGCCAGAACTCTATGGCAAACGCTATTTCCAAGGTTCTTTATCCTAACGATAATCACCTTGAAGGTAAGTCACTTCGTCTGCGTCAGCAGTACTTCCTGTGTGCAGCAGCTATCGGCGATATTGTAAACCACCACATGAACGTTTACGGCACACTTGATAACCTCCATGAAAAGGTTGCTATTCACATCAACGACACTCATCCGACTCTGGCTATCCCGGAGCTTATGCGTGTACTTCTTGATGACTGCGGCTATACATGGGAACACGCATGGCACATTGTAACAAACACATTCGCTTACACCAACCACACTGTAATGGCTGAGGCTCTGGAAAAATGGGATGTAAATCTTGTAAAGACTGTTATTCCGAGAATCTTCTCTATTATTGTTGAGATCAACAACCGTTACTGTGCAGAACTTATGCAGCGCAACGGTTATGACAGTGCTAAGACAACTCGTATGTCTATCATCAAGGACAACCAGATCCACATGGCTACACTTTGCGTTATGGCTTCTCACAGCGTAAACGGCGTATCCAAGCTGCATTCTGAGATCATCAAGGAGTCCGTATTCCATGAAGAATATCTGGATACACCTGCTAAGTTCAAGAATGTAACAAATGGTATTGCATACAGAAGATGGCTGTACCAGTCCAATCCGGGACTTACAAAGCTTCTCAGAGACAAGATCGGTGACGGCTTCCTTATGGACGGCAGTGAACTGAAAAAGCTGGAAGTATTTGAAAATGATACTGCTGTACTGGAATCACTGCGCAGGATCAAGAAGGACAATAAGCAGAGATTTGCAAAGTATGTTAAGCAGAAGAGCGGCATTATCCTGAATACAGACAGTATTTTCGACGTACAGGTTAAGCGTCTCCATGAATACAAGCGTCAGCACCTGAATGTTATGAATATTCTTGCACAGTATCAGTATCTTCTTGATAATCCGAATGCTGATTTTGCGCCTAAGACCTATATCTTTGCTGCAAAGGCTGCACCAGGCTACTATCTGGCAAAGCAGATCATCAAGATGATATGGGCACTTTCTGAAGAAATCCGCAAGAATCCGAGAATATCAAAAAAGCTCTCTGTATATTTCCTTGAAGATTATAAGGTAACACTTTCTGAGCTGCTGATGCCGGCAAGTGATATATCAGAACAAATCTCTCTGGCAGGTACAGAAGCGTCCGGTACAGGCAACATGAAGCTTATGCTTAATGGTGCTGTAACACTGGGTACACTGGACGGTGCTAATATTGAGATCGGTGATGCTGTTGGTGAGGACAACATTCTTATCTTCGGTATGAAGACTGAGGAAGTAAATGAACTGAAGGCACGTGGCTATAATCCTGAGCAGTACTACCACAACAACGGAATTATCCGTAATTGTATTGACCGTATGTACTCCGGTATCAACGGCTGCAAGTTCAACGAGGTTGCTAATTCACTTAAGACATCTGACCCATATATGGTACTGGCTGACTTTGATTCTTATGCAGCAACTCAGAAGCGTAGCTCTGAGCTGTATCGTGATGAAAAGAAGTGGACACAGATGTCACTGCACAATATTGCGGGAGCTGGTATTTTCTCAGCTGATCGTGCAGTAAACGAATATGCAAAGGACATCTGGGGCATCAAGTAAATCAAATCAATATCAAAAACAAAATTTCGCATAATAAAAAGGCTTTCTGTCTATGTGGTGTACATAGCAGAAAGCCTTTTTTAGGATAATTGCTTTTTGCTTTTATTCATAAATCATTCTGTTTTAAAGAAACCCCATACCATCCGCAAAAATTGGTCGCTTTGCTCCCTCTTTTGCTATGTATAAAAATTCCGCATTTTATCTTTGCTTTGCACTGTAACAAGGCTTTCTGGATAAAGCTTGATGTTAGGGCAAAGTTTTTTAAAATGCGGAATTTTGTTTTTATTCTATTTTTATCGTACCTACAATTTTTTACTATTGAATGTTTCGCCGTCTGCGGACGGCGACCAGCATTTTTGAAAAATAGCTGGACCAAAAAACTTTTATTGATTTGATTTCTTGCTGCTTACTTTCTGCATGAACCTGTCTGTTCCTACCTGAACCCTCTTGTGAGTACAGCTGCCTATCTCTCCTGCTTCATCTCTCGCAGTTATACTATATGTTACTTCCCTGCCGATTACTTCTATTATCTCTGCCTCAGCATATACATTCATACCCTCAGGTGTAGCTGCTGTATGCTTCAGCTCCAGATAAGTTCCCACTGTAGTCTCACCGTCCTCTAAATAAGGCTCTACAGCATTACAGGCAGCCTCTTCCATAAGAGCGGAAAGCATCGGTGTTGCATATACCCTCAGCGAGCCGCTGCCAACTGTAACCGCAAGCTTTCCATCATCTACATTAGTTTCTGCTGTCCCCTTTGACCCGATCATTATTGGTCTCATAACATTCTCTCCTTAATACTGTTATTTATTATCTTCCTCTGCCTCGGCTGCCGTTTTCTTACCCCCAAGCGTATCAAGGGCACTGGGCGCTACTATATCTCCCAGTATGTGGTCATAGGTAAGTGCGTCAAGCTTTGTATTCGACGCCTGATTCGGATTGTAATTAGTTGAATATACAGGCGTTACAAGCATTTCATCCATCATAGTCTGCGTGAACGCATCTCTGGGTGCGTCTATCCATTCCATTATCACATAAGGCAGATAGAATACTGATACATTCTCCTCAGGCAGAACATTATTATCAAGTCCGCAGTTGTTCCACAGAATGTACTTCTGCTCATACAGTGTATCACAATTTTCACTTGTTATTCCAAGCTGCGCATATATACCGTCATCTCCTCTTAGTGACGGGAAATGGTCACCTATAAACAATACTACTGTTGGCTCGTCAAAACTCTCCATTCGTGTAAGAAATGCTTTAAACCCATCAACTGTGTGTCTTACCCATGTAAGATAATTATCAAATTCATCCCCATCACCCTGAGTGTACGGCTGATGATTCTGCATTGTTGTCGTGTGAATAAACATCGGTTCTTCCGATTCATTCAAAAGCTGTTCTATCTGAGCAAGAACCGTGTTGTCATCAACATACGTACCAAAATACTCTATTGGTACGGTAAAATCTGTATCAAAGATCATGGTATCATAACCAAAGTTTGCATATATCTTGTTCCTTCCATAGAAGCTTGCAAGATATGGATGGATATATGCTGTGTTATATCCCCATGATTTATAATATGCAGGAATGGTGGGCTGTGGTCTATCAAGAAGCACTCTGTTAGGCATACTTGGATCGTCAAGGGATTTTACCGGCAGACCAAACATAAGCTCAAACTCCGTACGTACAGTGTAGCTTGCATATGTAGGTGCAATAGCTGTTCCGGAATAGCCCATATCAGCTGCTCTGTCAAAGTTTCTGTATGTACCGCCTATAACATCTTCCAGTTCGTCAAATGCTCTGAAATCAGCAAAGGACTCCGACATTATCACAACAACATTAGGTTTACCGTTTTTGAAGTATTCGTCCTTTTCTTCCGGCTTTGAAAGATAGGATTCTATAACACTGTCACCATCTTCCTCGTAATTATCAGGTTCTGATAAACCTCCGGCAAATCCTTCGGAACCTGTCTGCATAAAGAATGCAATAAAGCTATTGTTGTCGTACTTTTCGTTGAGTATAAACGTATTATTTGCCGGCTTTGTATCAAGCCCAAAAAGCTCATATAAGGGCTGTGAAAATGATGGAAAGATCACCAGTAATACGCAGCAGGACAAACAAGCAAGTCCTGAAACAAATCGTACGGGAAGCTTTAATTTCTTACTGATTTTAGGATTCAGAATAAACGCTGCGACAAGATAACCTATAACTATAAGTACCGTTATGACCAGCCTCGGGGTTATTTTTATGTAGGCAAATCCTTTTAGAGAAATAATATTGCCTGTGAGCATCATATCGGGCAGCATCAGATGATTGCCGTTAGTTCCATACTTAAATAACTCTGCTATACTGAGTGCCATTACTCCTATTGATTCAATAAGCATGGCAAGCCACCCTCGCCGTAAGATAAGCATAAGTCCCCAGAATATCGACGCTATGACCAAAACGTCAAACAGCATTATGCCCGGATGTTCTGCTATAAATAGAACCAACTTACTTGGGTATTTATTTACCGTAAGCTCGGACATACAAACTAAAAATATGGGAAAGAGTATCAGCAAAAATCGGTTAGTCATTGGAAACCTAAGTGTATTTTTATTCTGCCAGATACATATTTTCTGCACACACCCGTACAGCAGCTTTGCTTTGTCTATACAGAAGCCTGTGAAAGCACTCATTGCTTTGTTTTTCATAATCTCACCAATCCTGAATATCACTGCATTTCGCAGATAAAAGCCAATATTTCGTATATTAGGCAACACCACCGGATTCTGATTCATAGTTCCGGCTAAGTTACCTCTTAATATTACCACAAGTGCTTTAAAAGTTCAAGGGATTTCATTTTATTTTCAAGTGAACGCTTTGTTTTTCGTTTTTTTGCTCATATAAGAATATCTATATACTTCTTTTTTAGTGAGTTTGACATCTCTGAAAAATGCATTTTCTCAAAAATATTACTCAAAATGAGAAATTACTCTTGACATATTGTTCAAAACGAGTTATACTAATAATAGAGAGGAGGAATTTTTACTCAATTTGAAAAATGGCATAAGAAGTTAAGTTATATGCCGTAAAACAAGATTTATATAATATTACATTAAACAGGAAGGAGTAGAATCACATCATGGGAACGATGGAAATGAAAACACTTATGGAAGACTATAGGATAAGCTGTAATCTTCTCACGGAACGAATTGAGGAGATAAACAAACAACTTAAATTCAGAGTACCAGAGACACAATACAAGGAGCTTTCGAGCCGACGGCGCACTCTCAGGGAGGAACGACTTGATATTCTTAATATAATGAAAGGATTACAGGATTACTGCAAATGAAGATGAAACGAGTTTCGCTTTATGATTCGATGAAATTTGAGCCATTTGAAGATCGTGAAGAAGAAAAGTGCTGGCAGAAACAGGCATCAGAGGCTTTAAAAGTTTTAATTAAATCACGACTTACACGTCGACAAAAACAAGTAATTGTGCTATACTATTATAAAGGCATGAAACAGCGTGACATTGCAGAGCATCTCGGCATAACAGAATCTGCTGTATCCCATGCAAAGATAGAAGCACTAAAAAGAATCAAATTTTATCTGTCAATTCTTAGGAGATGATATATATTATGGAAACACCAATTTATAATTTTTTGATAGAATATTCAAAGAAAAACTTTTTAAGAGCGCATATGCCGGGACATAAGGGAATATCCCCTGTACCGGAGCTTATGAACCTATATTCATTTGATATAACAGAAATCTCAGGAGCAGACAGCCTTTTTGAAGCAGACGGTATTATTAGAAAAAGTGAACAAAATGCATCTTTACTTTTCGGCACAGAGGAAACCGTCTACTCCTGCGGAGGTTCGACATTATGCATACAGGCAATGTTATATCTTATGAAACAGGAAAATAGACGTGTTATAGCAGGAAGAACAGTACATAAGGCTTTTCTGAATGCCTGTATTCTGCTTGGAATAGAAGTAACATGGATTTATCCCAAAGAAGAAAACGGCATACTTTCAGGTAAGTTTGACCCGACAGACTTTGAAAAGGCTCTTCGTGATATAAAGGATCAGCCTTGCTGCGTTTATATAACATCTCCGGATTACCTCGGTAATATGGCAGATATTGAGTCTCTTGCAAAAGTAAGTCATCGACATAATGCGCCTCTGCTTGTAGATAACGCTCATGGAGCACATCTTGCTTTTTTCCGTGACAACATTCATCCCATGGCACTTGGAGCAGATCTGTGCTGTGATTCCGCCCACAAAATGCTTCCATGTCTTACAGGCTGTGCCTACTTACATACATCAAATAAAAAATACAAAGGCCGATTAAAAGGCGCTATGAGTATGTTTGGCTCAACAAGTCCATCATATCTTATGCTTTTGTCACTTGACCTATGCAATGTTTTTCTGCAAAATGAAGCAAAGAAAAACATAGAAAGAGTTATCAAAACTATAGAAGAAATGAAAAAGCGTCTGCAAAATAAGTACATATTCACAGGCGGACGTGATCCTTTCCATATTGTAATTGACACGGCTTCAATGGGTATATGCGGAAAAGATCTTGCAAAAGCTCTCGAAAGGCTGGACTGTTTTGCAGAATATGCGGGCACTGAAGCTGTAGTACTGCTGTTATCCGCAGCTGAAAAGGCGGAAAATCTTGTACGTCTGTATAATGCATTGCAGCAATGCAGCGGATTTATAAAAAGCGAAAATATGGCACAAAAACCTCCATCATTCACACAGCCATCAGTTATGATGAATATGCGTGAGGCGGCATTAGCTGAAAGTAAAATCATACCTGTAGAAAATGCAGTTGGGCGAATATGTGCTGGTGTACGTGTTCCATGTCCACCGGCAGTGCCTATTGTAATAAGCGGTGAGGTCATAGACCAAAGTACCGCAGACGTTCTGAGATTCTATAATATAAATGAAATAGAAGTTGTGAAATATAGTCAAACAACTTGAGAATCAGCAAAAAGGCAGCAGTTCATATTGCACTGCCGCCTTTTTTATTTAATAATAGTAATATATTTATTTTTCTTCGTCTCCGTGCCCTATATTATGCAGTCTGGAAGGAGATGCACTGCGGAAATGGTTTAATTCCTCTTCACTGTCAGGCTGACTTTCTGCTTTTTCAGCGTTATCGTCATCATCGTCTCCGATAATGCTCTTATAGCCGTCGTCCTCAGCAGTAACTTCTTCATCTTCTACGTGCTTTGCACGTTCTTCCTTTGCCAGACGAAGAGCTTCCTTTTCTTCCGGTGTCATCATATTTTTCTTAACTATGATAACAGATAAGAAAGCTATTGCTATTAGTGCTCCGCCTGCGCAAACCCAGAATACAACCTTTTTCCACGGAAAGCTTCTCGGGCTGAATCCTACGCTTACGTCACAATTCTTAATATAGCTTTCAGCAGAATCAAAGCCTCTCAGCATAAATCCTTCCACAGCCATAGGAATGGTATTTCCGGAATCGTCCAGTATCTCTGTCACGCCAAACGCTTCATCTCCTATGCTTACTGTTCGCTTAGGCAGGATAACTTCCATAAGCTTTTCATCCGCATAGAATGCATGATCACCTATGACAAGATCTGCGCCTTCGCCGTCTGTTTCGTTATCTGCACCTACAAATGTAACACTTTCAAGAGAATCACAATCTGCAAAAGCTGTGCTCATAATATTGGTCACGCTTTCAGGAATCTTTACATAGTTTAAAGACGAGCAAAAGTCAAAAGCGCCTAACCCAATAGTTATCAGACTATCAGGGAAAATTACCTCCTGTAAGTTTTCACAGCGAAAAAACGAACCGTCATATATATCTATCACTCCGTCAGGCACTGTAAATGATTTATCTTCACGTGCCGGCGGATAAAAGTACAGCACTGTTTCGTCCTTGCTGTAAAGAACGCCATCATTTACCGTGTAGTTTGGGTTATTTTCATCTACAGTAATATCAGTAAGATTTTTACAGCCCATAAACGGTGCGTCTCCAAGACTTTCTAAAGACGCTGCAATATGAAAACTTTCAAGGCTCATACAGTGTGCAAAATCATAGCCGCCAAGAGCAGAGACGCTTTCTGGTATCTCTACACTTTCAAGTTCAGTACACATATAGAATACCAGGTCACCCATATCCGTAAGTGTATCCGGAAGAGATATTTCTTTAAGAGCACTGCACCCACGGAATGCCTCATCACCTATAGAAACCGTTTCATTGCCAAATGTTACGCTTTCCAATGACGTACAATATGCAAACATACCTATCGGAATGTCCTTTACGGTATTAGGAAGTGTTACGTTTTTAAGAGCGGTACATTCTGCAAAAGCATATGCACCAATAGAAGTAAGTTCTGCGTTTTTAGGGAACGTTACAGACTGCAAACTTCCACACCCCGCAAAAGCGCCCTCTGCAATAGCAGTAACAGTATAACCGTCTATTTTTGGCATTATATTTACATTCGACGCTGTAGAGCTGCATTCTGTTATCTCTACAAAGCGTGAATCGTCTATCACGCTATATGTAAGAATACCGTCACTGAATGATGTTACCTCTTTGTCCTCCGGTGTATATGCACCACTGCTGGCTGACGCAGTTGTAAACACAGATGCTGATACAAAGCTGATTGCAGCAGCGGACACGGCTATAAAACGACGTAACATAGATCTTTTCATTATGATTATCCTTTCTTTTTTTGTTCAGAACGTTTTGTGGCACTGCCTGTTCTGCCGCCCTTAACAGGCTTAGGGATATATGCTCTTCGGCGAAGAATAACTATAAGCATCACTGCTCCTGCCAGAAGTATTACGCCGCCGGCAACAGCAAACCATATCCATAATTTACTGCTCCCTCTTCCTGTTCCGTTAAGATCATACTGTTCGGCAAAGCTGTGTATAACATCATTGTATGAATATTCGACAGTAAAACCATCAAGCTTTTTCGGCTCTGTATCCTCAGATTCAGCATAATAGCCCATTGCACCATCTCCTATTTCAGTAATGGAATCAGGAAGATTAAGTGTTCTCAGCTCTATACAGTTGAAAAAGCTATATGCACCAAGTTTTTCCGTGCCTTCCGGAACTGTTGCCTCCGTCAGAGCAGCACAGGTATAAAATGCATAATCATCTATTGATTTGAGAGTAGAAGGAAGAGATACGCTTTTCATAGATGAGCAGTACGCAAACATATTTGAAGATAATCTCTCTGCACCCTCCGGAATTACAATGCTTTCAAGTCCTGTACATCTAAAGAAAACGTCTATGCCATAGACTGTTGCGCTGCCAAGGTCAATATTTTTCAGATATACTGCATCTACAAAGCTGCCGTTTGCAAGCTGCGTACAGCCTTCTGGAATAGTATAGCTTTCTTCCCTTTTGGCTTCAGGATAACGAACAAGAGTTACGCCGTCTTTTGTAAAGAGAACACCGTCCCGACTTGCGAACATAGAATTTGTATCCTTTGTTTCAATATCATTCAAAGACTTGCAGCCATAGAATATATACGAACCTAAATTCTGCACGTTTTCCGTAAGTGTCACAGTTTTAAGAGAGGAGCAGCCCTGAAATGCATAATCTCCTATTGATGTAAGGCTGTTTGGAAATATTATTTCAGAAAGAGACTCACATCCATAGAAGCTTTCTGAACCGATGATTTCAATACCTTCGGGCATGATAACAGTTTTAAGTCCCTCGCACTCATAAAACGTTGCCTCCGGAAGCTCTGTAATTCCCTTTGGAAGAGTAACACTTTCAAGCACGGGACACGCATCAAATGTACCTGCTCCCATTTGTTCAATTTCTACAGGAAGCTTTACTGTTTTAAGTTCTGAGCAAGCTGAAAATGCCTGTCTGCCGATAATTTTTACACTGTCCGGAACAGTAAGCTTCTTCAGAAAGTAACACTCGGAAAAGGCACTGTCTGCGATTTCTGTAACAGGAGCACCGTCTATCTCTTCGGGAACAGTACATTCTGTGGCACTCTGATAACAGTTTGTGATTATAACATGACCATCATCTGCTATTTTATAGTTAAGGTCTTCATATTCGAGTTCTTTCTCTTCAGCTCCGACAGACAGTGCTGAAAATAAGTTTACCATAAATGCAGCTCCGAGTATAAAACAAAGCTTATTTCTTTTCATAAGGCTTAACCCTTCTTACTCTTCTTTGAGGAAACTGCAATAGCACCTACACCGCCGCAAAGTACAACTGCACCGAGTGCAATGATTATCACTTTCCATGAGAACTGTGAAGTACTGTTATCTTCTTTTTCAACAATAACATCCGGCTCCGTAGCCTCTTCACTTTCACTGTCGGAATTTTCTTCACCATCTGAAAGCATTGCCTTTATCTGAGCTGATGTCTTGGCTACAAATGTAAAGTTATTCTTGTAGTCGTATTCTTCATCACTATCATTTGCATATGTCTGGGCAATAGAGCCGCTCAGACCATATATCACCAGTGTGCTGTAAGATGTCTGAAGATCTTCGGAGTATCCAAATGCACAATATCCGATAGATTCAACTGTGGTTGGTATTACGATACTGCGCACTGCTGTACCTGCAAATGCGCTCTGACCTATTTCAGTAAGGCCTTCATTTAGTGTAACATCCTTAAGATTTGAACATCCTGCAAATGTTGCACCTTTAATAATAATAAGTTCAGGCGGAATTTTAATAGAAGTAAGCCTCTTCATATATGCAAAAGCATAGCTGTCAATGCTTGTTACATTTTCCGGAATGTCAACACTTTCAATAATAGTATTTCCGAATGCCCATGAGTCTATATAGATAAGGCTGTCGGGAAGCTGTACGTCAGTAAGGTATGAATTGCTTGCAAAGCATCCGTGATAAAGCTCCTCAACCCCATCAGGTACAACATATGAAGTATCTTTCTTTTTAGGAGGATATGCAACAAGTGCGATACCGTCCTTTGAAAACAGAACGCCGTCCTCCGCCTTATACATAGAGTGCCCTTCCTCTACGAAAAATTCTCTGATGCTTGTTCCATAAAATGCACTGGCACCGATATGACAAAGATTTGTCGGAATTGTCAAAGTTTCGATCTGAGACTGCTCATTGAAAATAAAATCACCAAGTCCAACTACAGTCACATCGTCAATTTTCTCAGGAATTACAACATCCTTTTCCTTAGGCTCATATTCAGTGATGACTGCACCACCATACTCCTCGTCAATGTGATATGTATACTCACCGGAGGTTATTTCCTCCGGCTCTTCTGTAGCTGTTTCAGTTGTAGTCTCCTCCTCTGTTTCTGAAACAGTGGTTGTCGTATCAGTTGCCGCAGCAGAAATGGCAGCTGCTCCCATACAGGAAACAGAAAGCATAAAGCTTAAAATAAATGCAGTCATTTTCTTTTTAGAAAACATAAATTTTACGTTCCTTTCTTATTCAACTATTATTCAACAGTAACGGATTTAGCTAAATTTCTTGGCTTATCAACGTCGTTTCCTCTGTGTACAGATGTATAATATGCAATAAGCTGAAGTGGAACTACAGCAAGCATAGGCATAAGCATATCATCAAAATCAGGCAGACCAAATTTCATATCTGCTGTGTTCTGCTCAGGCTGATAGCTGTCTCTGCAAACAAGTATGACCTTAGCTCCACGTGACTTTACTTCCTGTATATTGCTAATGGTCTTGTCAAAAAGAGCTTGCTGTGTCGCAACAGCAATAACAGGCATACCTTCATTTATAAGGGAAATGGTACCATGTTTAAGCTCACCTGCTGCGTATGCCTCAGAATGAATATAGGAAATTTCCTTGAGCTTAAGAGAACCCTCCATGCTTAGAGCGTAGTCAAGACCTCTTCCTATATAAAGAAGACTGTCTGCATTTATAAGAGATGAGGCAATATACTGAGTGGCTTCTTTATGTTCAAGAATATTTTCTATCATGTCTGGAGTTTCCTCAAGAAGTGATACAAGCCTCCTACACTCGTTTTCATCGATTTTTCCAACAGCAAGTGCCATTTCAAAAGCAAAGAGATACATTACTGCTATCTGAACCATATAAGCCTTTGTAGATGCAACGGCTATCTCAGGGCCTGCATGAGTATAGATAAGCATATCAGCTTCTCTTGCAATGGAACTGCCCATAGCGTTTACGATGGCAAGTGCCTTTGCACCTTTTTCCTTTGCAAGATGCATAGCTGCCTTACTATCAGCCGTTTCGCCTGACTGGGATATGATTATAACAAGATCTCCCTCTCCTACAATTGGGTCTCTGTATCTGAATTCAGAAGCAATATCAACGATAACAGGAACTCCTGCAAGCTTTTCCACAACATATTTGCCCATCATACCTGCGTGCATAGCCGTACCACAGGCAACGATGAATATCTGCCTGAACTCTTTCAGTACCTGAGGAGTTATTCCGCATTCCTCAAGATTTGGCAGACCGTCCTTTATTCTTGGCTTGATGGTATTTCTTATAGCCGTTGGCTGCTCGTGAATTTCTTTAAGCATAAAATGCTCATAGCCGCCCTTACCAATAGCCTCAACATCCCAGTCAGCTGTTTTCAGCTCCTTCTGAATACGTCTGCCGAAGCTGTCAAATATCTCTACACCATTATTATCAAGTACAGCGATCTCTTCATGCTCCAAAAGATAATAGTTCTTAGTATATTCAAGAACTGCCGGAACGTCGGAAGCAATAAAGCTTTCATCTTCACCAACACCTACGATAAGCGGACTTTCCTTACGGACTGCGTACACAACGTTCGGATGGTCAGCAAAGATGATGCCCAGAGCATAAGAGCCTTCAAGGCTGCGGATAGTATCCATAATAGTCTTAATAGGGCTACCGTTGTAGTTATAGTCAAGGAGTTTAGCTGCAACTTCCGTGTCTGTATCGCTGGCAAAGGTCACGCCTTTATCTGTAAGATAGTCTTTTATTTCCTTATAATTCTCAATGATACCGTTATGTACAATAGTAACTCTTCCGCCGCTGTGAGGATGGGAGTTTACGTCCGAGGGTTCGCCGTGGGTAGCCCACCTTGTATGACCTATACCGGCGTTGCCCATAGGCTTACCTTCAGAATTCATTTTATCTACAAGGTTCTGAAGTCTGCCCTTTGATTTAGCGACTTCTATTTTTTGGTTCTTATTAAAAACCGCAATACCTGCCGAATCATAGCCTCGGTATTCAAGTTTTGAAAGTCCATTTATAAGCACATCTGTGCAATCTCGTTTGCCAACATATCCGACTATTCCGCACATAGCGTTAGTCCTCCTTTTAATTTATATTATTTACATTTATTACTGATAAAGCAGACCTGTTCGGAGATTTTCGATCAGGTCTGCTCTCCTGCCATTTTCATTGACATAAACTATACCTTTAACATTATAACACAATATATGAAACATTGCAAGTAAAAATAAGTATGAAAGGCGAAAATCCGGTGAAAGAATTGTTGGGAATTTAAGATAATGCAAGAAAATCAATAAAAGTTTTTTGGGTTCGTTACCCCAAGGATGCTTCCGTTGAGCAGATTTTTTCAAAAAGCCCTTGCAAATTATCCTTGTTCATGTTATGATATGAATAATAGTGTCTGTATAAAATTACACACGCTGTAAACAATATAAAGATAATAAAAAGGAGAATTTTTTCATGAAATACGGCTACTTTGACCTTTCCAACAAGGAATACGTCATCACAAGACCAGATACTCCGGCTCCGTGGTGCAATTACCTCGGTTCTCCGGAATACGGTGCGATCATATCTAATAATGCAGGCGGTTACAGCTTTGTAAAGTCAGGCGCAAACGGAAGAATCGCACGTTACCGCTTCAATTCAAATATGGCTCTGCCAGGCAGATATATCTACATCCGTGATAACGATGCTGCTGATTATTGGTCTGCTTCATGGCAGCCTGT
>ERZ791837.728-NODE-728-length-24437-cov-3.281765_pt1 | contig 24437 bp, 19 predicted proteins | sample MGYA00510292_ERZ791837 | MGnify/ENA primary metagenome ERZ791837 (study PRJEB30046, sample SAMN00715259) | human gut metagenome | study: EMG produced TPA metagenomics assembly of the A metagenome-wide association study of gut microbiota in type 2...
GCACTTCGGCACGGCCCAGATCCACATCCCGGTACTTGGGAGCCAGCATACCCTTCATAGCGGTTTCTACATCTTCGATCGCATCATAAATAACACGATATGTTCGGATCTCTACCTTGTCACGGCCTGCTGTTTCTTCTGCAATAAGGTCAGGACGAACATTAAATCCGATTATAATAGCGTTTGAAGCACTGGCAAGCATAACATCGCTTTCCTTAATACCGCCTACGCCTCCGTGGATAACTCGTACACGAACTTCGTCATTAGACAGCTTTTCAAGTGACTGCTTAACAGCTTCTACTGAACCCTGTACGTCAGCCTTAACAACAATACTCAGTTCCTTCATTTCGCCCTCTTCTATCTGGCTAAACAGATTGTCAAGAGTTACTTTCTGATATTCATTGAACTTAGCCTGCTTTGCTTCATGCTTTCTCTGCTCTACAAGTGTTCTTGCAAGACGTTCATCTTCAACAGCGTTGAATGTATCACCTGCTTCCGGAACTTCTGCCATACCTGTGATCTCTACCGGTACAGATGGACCTGCACTATCTACTGTCTGACCCTTATCATTGGTCATAACTCTTACTCTGCCCACCGTTGTACCAGCAATGATAACATCACCTGTGTGGAGAGTACCATTCTGCACAAGCACTGTTGCGATAGGACCTCTGCCCTTATCAAGACGTGCTTCTACTACGGTACCCTTTGCTCGACGGGTTGAATTTGCCTTGAGTTCCTGCATTTCTGCAACAAGGAGAACATTTTCCAGAAGATCGTCTATACCTTCGCCTGTCTTAGCGGATACAGGAACGCAGATAACGTCACCGCCCCAGTCTTCACATACCATATCATATTTAGTAAGTTCTTCCTTGACTCTGTCGGGGTTTGCGCCTTCCTTATCCATCTTGTTGATCGCAACAATAACAGAAACTCCTGCTGCCTTTGCATGGCTTATAGACTCAACTGTCTGCGGCATGATGCCGTCATCTGCTGCTACAACGAGGATAGCAATATCGGTGATATTAGCGCCTCTTGCTCTCATAGCAGTGAACGCTTCGTGTCCCGGAGTATCAAGGAAAGTTATCTGCTTGCCTTCGTGTGTAACCTGATATGCACCGATATGCTGTGTAATACCGCCTGCTTCACCAGCTGTTACATGAGCGTTACGAATTCTGTCAAGGATAGATGTCTTACCATGGTCAACGTGACCCATTACACAGACAACAGGGCAGCGTTCTTCTGTATCCTCACTCTCGTCTACTTCTTCAATAAGACGTTCCTCAATAGTAACGATAACTTCCTTTTCGACCTTCGCACCCAGCTCTTCTGCAACCAGTGATGCTGTGTCAAAGTCGATCTCCTCATTTATGGTAGCCATAATGCCCAGCATCATAAGCTTTTTGATAACTTCTGTAGCCGTTACCTTGAGACGTGCTGCAAGATCGCTTACAACGATAGTATCCGGTATCATGACCTTAAGCTGCTGCTTTCTTGCTCTCTCAAGTTCCAGACGGCGCAGCTTATCCTGCTCTGTCTCACGCTTATTTGAATACTTCTGCTTGTTTCTCTGGGCAGACTTCTGATTGATCTTCTGTTTCTTTGTGGAATAGTTATCCTTGCTGTACTTTCCGGCAGGAGCAATCTGCTCATAACGCTGGTTGTACTTGTCAAGGTCTACATAAGAACCTCTTGTGTCGACAGTACGACGCTTTTCAACAGTAGAACTTCCTCCTGAGGAAAGTTCTACCTCCACATGAAGTCTTTCACCATGCTTCTGTGCCTTAGGCGGCTGCTTCTTCTTATCATTTTTTCTATCAGACTTCTGCTCATTATTATGCTTTGAAGGCTGAGGCTGAACCTTTGCCGGCTCCTGCTTTGACTTTGGCTCATTATTTACATTTTCGGCCTGTTTTTCTGCATTCTTATGAGCAGCAGGCTTTTCTGTCTTCTTCTCCGTCTTAGCTTTCTTCGGAGCAGTCTTTACTGTTTCAGCAGCAGTTTCCTGATTTTTTTCTGTTTTCTTCATACTTTTCTTTTCCTGTTTCTTTTCTTCAGTTTTGGGTTTCTTTTTAAATGCACTTCTCGGCAGGCTGCGTGTTGAAAAATAATCATCGAAACTTTCAACCTGCTGCTTCTGAGTAAAATGTTCCAGAGCTGCATTTATTTCCGCTTCCGTAAGACCGCTTCCTGCCTTTTTCTTCTGTTCACCCTGGCTGCTGCTTTCGTAAAAAGCAATCAGCTCCGCTGCATCCATCTGCAGATCCTTTGCCACATCACTAAGTTTTCTCTTCTTCGTCATAGGCGAACCCTCCTGTTCATTGTGTTCTGCTAATCAATATCCTCTGAAAGCTCTATAAGTCTTTTTGCAAAGCCTTTATCACATATTGCAAGAACGCCTGCTTTTCTGCCCACCGCACCTGCAATATCTTCCATAGAAACAATATTTATCTCCTGCACGGGAACACTTTCCCTTGTACAGAAAAAGCGGACTTCCTTTTTTGTTCGGGGCGATGCATCACTTGTTACGAAAACACCTGCTGCACGTCCTGCCAGAATCTCTTCCTTGGCAGGATCAAAGCCCATTACAAGTCTGCCTGCCTTACGGCATATTGTCAGCAGATTCAGCCATTTTTCTCTGCAATTCATTTTTTAGCTCCTCATACACAGCGTTATCTACCTTACAGGAAAACGCTCTTTCAAGCTTACGTCCTTTCTGTGCCTTTTCAAAGCATTCCATACTTTTACATAAGTATGCTCCTCTGCCCGACTTTTTTCCGGTAGAATCAAGTAAAATTTCATCTTCCGATGTTTTTATAACACGGACAAGACTTCTTTTCTCCTGCATTTCACCGCAGCCTATGCACATACGCATAGGTATTTTTTTTACCTTCATGGCATTACTCCTCAAAAGCTGCTTCTCCGTCAAGACGTCCAAGCTCAGAAGCTGCCTCAAGCTCTGTCATTTCAGACGCCTGTTCAAGCTCTGCAAGCTCATCTGTTTCAGCCGCAGGCATTTCATTTGTCACATCTGTGGGAACTATCTCAAATTCAGGCTTTATATCGATCTTGAAGCCTGTCAGTTTAGCGGCAAGCTTAGCATTCTGACCCCTGTTGCCGATTGCAAGTGACAGCTGATTATTCGGAACAACTATACTGCAAGTGCGGTCTTTTTCCTCATTTGTAAGAATATCCACACGGAGAACAGTTGCCGGCGCAAGCGCTCTTGCAATGAATTCCTCAGGTTTTTCGCTGTAAGGAATAATATCGATCTTTTCGCCTGAAAGCTCTGCAACAATAGCGGATATTCTTGAACGCTTAGGACCGATACAAGCACCCACGGCATCGACATTTGGATCATTAGACCAAACTGCGATCTTTGTACGTGAACCTGCCTCACGGGAGATCGCCTTTATCTCAACTGTACCATCGTATATTTCGGGAACTGTCATTTCAAACAAACGCTTTACAAGTTCCTTGCGTACACGGGAGATTTTAATAACAGGCTTCTTCTGCTTATTTGCAATAGCAGTAATGTATACCTTTACCATCTGACCTTCTCTGAGCACTTCACCCGGGATCTGTTCCTTGCGGAAAAGATATATTTCTGTGTTGTCATAAATAAGAGTTGCAGTACCGCCTACCTCTACCTGAGATACCTGACAGGTAATGCACTCAAACTCTTTTTTCTCAAATTTCTCAAGAATCCTTGCACGATTTATATCACGCAGATCGCCCTTTATGGACTGCTTTGCAGAAAGTGCAGCAGCTCTGCCGAACTTGTCGATATTCAGTCTTTTCTGAATAGTACCGCCTACAACAGCATGTGGGTCAAACACTCTTGCAATACTTATGTTTATTTCATTTTCGTCAATAGGTTCGTCATCTACAACTGTCTGTCTCAGATACATTTCAAACTTCTGAGTTGCAGGATCGATCTCAATAGTAATGTTTTCCTCACAGTCAGGGTATGCTTTTCTTGCTGCTTTGAGCATAGCAGACTTTACCTTTTCAACCAGAATTTCAACGTCTACACTGTTTTCTGTTCCAAGTGCAGAAAGCGCCTCAAAGAAATTTTTGTCCATGTCGTTTCATTCCTCCATTAAATTAAAAATCAATTTCAACATACAGCTTTACATAGGAAAGATCTGATAACCTGAGCTGTACGGTTTTTTCATCATAAGTAGCAATAGAAATATTCTCACCATCAAAAGCTGTAAGAGTCCCTATCCACTCCTTTTCTCCGTTAATCGGACGTATTGCGTGTGCCTTTACTGTCTCTCCGATGGAGCTTTCAAAATGCCAGCCCTGACACAGCGCTCTTTCAAGACCCGCCGAACCTACCTCCAGAATGTAGTTCTGTGCGATGGGATCCTTTTCATCAAGGATTTTATTCACAGGTCTGGTCATTGTTTCACAATCATCAATAGTTATGCCATTTTCGTGGTCGATGAAAACTCTTAGATACCAGTATGCTCCTTCTTTTTCAAAGCTTACGTCCCATATCTCAAAGCCAAGCTCTTCCGCTATAGGAAGCACCATTTCATAGACCAGTTTCTCAGTTCCTCCGAACTTTTTCAGTTTCATTCAAACGCCTCCGTCCTTTCCGGAAAATGTTCTTATTTGATGTATACATAAGCAAAAGACCGGTGGTTGCCGGTCTTTGCTTAGATAATATAAATATATTATATCATACTTTTTTTTTAAAATCAAGGGGTTTTTGTGATTTTTTTACTTATTGTTATAATCTGCCAAAATCTCATCTATTACAGATGACCATTCGTCACGTATGACAGCCCATGAGTCCTTATCACCGTTCAAAAGTGCAGTAGATATATTGTCCATAATACCTCTTGTTTCATATGTATACTCGCCGTCACCGAACATTCTGCTTCCCATTCCGTATCCAAAATCAAATACGGGCGTTATATTTTTGGGGTCTACATATTCGCAGAGCGCGTCGTACTGCTCTTCGGTCACATATTTTTTAATCGCTCCTGCCTCATTCTTTTCAACGATAAGACTTTTCTGCTTGGAACTTTCGGCGTATTCCTCAGTAATGCTTGCAAGTCTTTCACACTTTATATATGCACCTACTGCCGCACCATTTTCCGAATTTTTAACAAGCATCTTTCCGCCAAAACTGCAATTGATATAGTACTTATCAGCATCGGGATCCTTCGGAAAAGGCACTATCATAAGGTCATTGCTTTCCACAAAGCCTTCTTCATTTATCTCCGGCTCAGGATCGTTCAAAACATTTGAGTCTCCAAGTGCCCAGTCAGCCATTGCAAAGAAAAGAGTAGATCCGTCATCATTAAGATAACCATGCCATACAGGATCAAAAAGACCACATCTCATAATATCCTCCATGACATTTTCTGCCGATTCAATGGATTCACTTTTTATATTATTGGAAAATTTCTCACCGTCATAATTAATAACAGTTTCACCTGTTGACTGTATCATAGCCTGACCAAACCAACCATTTATGCCATAACGTGTTTCACCCTCAGCAGCATTTCCTGAAAAAGAGGTCATCATATCCATAAATGTATCCCAATTCCATTGTCCCTTAGTATATAGCTCATATGGGTCAGGCAGACCATTTTCCTCACACATACTGCGACTGTATGTAAGAATCAGAGGATTACATATATTATAGGGGACAACATAATGTTTGCCTCTATACTTGTACATATCAAGAACATTTTCCATGCCGTCCCAGATCTCATCATCAAAGTTGATATAATCATCAAGAGGCTGATACTGATCTTTTACCACACCATTTGGAAGTGCATCCCATTCATATGGGAACATATCAATAGGGTCACCGCTCAGAATACGGCTTGCCAGAACATCAAATTTATTTTCACTTGTACAGCTAATATACTCGACCTTTCCGCCGTATTCGTCTTCGAATATAGAGAGCGCCACACTTCTATCCTGATTATTACTGGGGTTTACATCGTAATATGACAGCCAGTAAATAGTTTTACCTTGCACGTCTTTCAAAGCGGGGTCATTTTTTACATAATCTGAAACAAAAGACACATCTGTAGAATATTCATCTGTTTTCTTATAGAATTCAGAATTGCTGCTGCCGGCTTCGGATGAACTTCCACTGCCGCAAGCTGAAAATACTGCTGATAATAACAATATAAGTGCCAACGATAACAGGCGTTTTAGACTATTCATTATCTAATTCTCCTTTCATATAAAAAATACAAACAATAAAGCCTCAATAATTGTATTATATAACAAAAACTTTTTATTGTCAAGTAAGTAATTGCCTGTTGGTTCTATAGTAAAGGTTTAGAACAATAAAAATTTGGTGCAGCATTTTGAAAGATTGCTGCACCAAATTTTTTATTTATTTGATTGTATTTTTTATATTATCTAACCTTTGCGCCACACGGCAGATCCTGATCCGGAAATACAACCTTAGCACTACCGTCTGCTGCATCTGCCGCACATATCATGCCGTTGCTTTCCACACCGCAGAGCTTCACAGGTTTCAGGTTTGCTACGATCATTACTTTCTTGCCAATAAGATCATCAGGAGTATACCACTGAGCTATACCAGATACTACCTGTCTGCCGCCCATTCCATCATCAAGCTGCAAACACAAAAGTTTCTTGGATTTCTTAACCTTTTCACAGGCTGTTACCTTTGCAACACGCAAATCTATCTTGGTGAAATCATCAAACTCTATCTCAGGCATTACAGGCTGAACGTCTATAGTCTCCTCTTCAGGTTCCTTCGGAAGATTCTGACTGATAATGGCGTTAAGTTCCTCGATCTCCTTGTCAACGTCTATTCTCGGGAAGATAATACTGCCCTTCTTGACCTCTACGTCTGCACGAAGCACTCCGAATTTACCTGCATTTTCATATGTTCTCTCAGACTCATTGGCACCGATCTGCTCCCATACCGTCGGCATAGTAGTCGGCATAAACGCAGAAAGAAGTGTTGAAATTATTCTGATAGTATCAAGAAGATTATAAAGTACAGTTGCAAGGCGTGTCTTGTTAGCCTCGTCCTTTGCAAGTACCCAAGGTGCTGTTTCATCAATATATTTATTTGCACGGGATACAACCTTGAATATCTCAGCAAGCGCAAGGTTAAGCTGTGTCTGGTCAATAAATCCATCAACCGCATTTCTAAGACTGGTTGCTGCTGAAATAAGGTCATCATCAAATTCTCCTGCCTGACGCTCTACAGGCAGTTTGCCTCCGAAGTACTTGTCCACCATTGCAACTGTACGGGAAACAAGATTTCCGAGACCGTTGGCAAGGTCGGAGTTTATACGATTTATCATAATTTCATTGGAGAATGAACTATCTGCACCCAGAGCCATTTCTCTGAGAATATGATAACGTATAGAATCTGCACCGTAACGCTCACCGAGAACCAACGGATCAACAACATTACCGAGAGACTTACTCATTTTCTGGCCGTTGAATGTTATCCATCCATGAACAGCAAGGTGTTTTGGCAGCGGCTGCTCCAGTGCCATAAGCATTGCAGGCCAGATAATGGCATGGAATCGCATAATATCCTTTGCTACCATATGAACATCAGCAGGCCAGTAATTCTCATAGTCATTATATGCACCATTATAGAAGCCAAGTGCTGAAATGTAATTGGACAAAGCATCTATCCATACATATACAACGTGTTTTTCATCGAATGTAACAGGTATGCCCCATTTAAAAGAAGTTCTTGAAACGCAAAGATCTTCAAGACCCGGCTTTATAAAGTTGTTTACAAGTTCTGTTGCACGTGTCTTTGGCTGGAGATAATCTGTTTCAGTCAGCAGCTTTTCAATACGCTCTGCAAATGGTGACATCTTGAAGAAGTATGCCTCTTCCTTTGCTTCAACAACATCACGTCCGCATTCAGGACATTTGCCGTCAACAAGCTGTGAATCCGTCCAGAAGCTTTCACAAGGTGTACAGTATTTGCCCTTGTATTCGCCTTTATAAATGTAGCCCTTGTCATACAGTTCTTTGAATATCTTCTGTACTGTTTCAATATGGTAATCATCAGTTGTACGTATATAGCGATCATAGCTGATATTCATATACTGCCAGAGATTTTTAAAAATCGCAACTATCTCATCAACATACTCCTTTGGAGTAACGCCCTTTTCAGCTGCTTTCTGTTCAATTTTAAGTCCGTGTTCGTCAGTACCTGTCAGGAACATGACTTCATTGCCCTGCATACGGCGGTAACGGGCGATGGAATCACAGGCTACTGTAGTGTAGCAGTGTCCGATATGAGGATTGCCCGATGGATAATAGATCGGTGTGGTGATATAGTATTTTTTACACATAGAATACTTCCTCCTTGACGAAATTTTGTGCAGTGCACGTTATCTTTTATTATAACATAAAAATTCCATTTTGTCACCCAAAAAATAAAAGTTTTTTCATTATTAAATATTCACAGAACATTGTCCGCCTCACGAACACAAGCGTATTTTACAAATAAACATTTTATATTGAGAGAAATTTGTGGGAAATAACAGTTGATTTTTCCACGAAAATAAACTATACTATAATATATGGCAATAAAAAACTGAAAGGAGACGGGAGAGTAAGAAACACTCCTGTGTGAAGAATATGAGTCTTAAAGTTGTAAAATTCGGCGGAAGCAGCCTTGCAGATGCAGGTCAGATGAAGAAAGCCGCAGATATTATCAAGGCAGATCCAAACCGTCGTTATGTTGTACCCTCTGCACCGGGTAAAAGATTTTCTGAAGACACAAAGGTAACAGACCTTTTGTATAAGTGTTATGAACTGGCAGATAAGGGAGAAAATTTCAGTGACGTGCTGTCTGAAATACACAGCCGTTATCGTGAAATTATTTCCGGTCTGGAAATGGATTTTTCCATTGATGAAGATATAAAGACTATCGAAGAAAACTTTAAAAAACGCTTCGGCAGTAACTACGCTGCAAGCCGTGGCGAGTATCTGAACGGAAAGGTTCTGGCCGCATATCTTGGATTTCCCTTTGTAGATGCAGCTGAAGTAATCTTCTTCTGTGAAGATGGCAGTCTTAACAAGGAAAAGACCGCCGAAGCTTTGAGAAATGCTCTTTCTGACAAGGAATATGCCGTGATCCCCGGCTTTTATGGCTGTGGTGCTGATGGATATGTAAAGACATTTTCAAGAGGTGGTTCAGATGTTACAGGTTCTATCGTTGCAGGTGCTGTAAAGGCATCTCTTTATGAAAACTGGACAGATGTTTCAGGCTTTTTGGTTGCTGACCCGAGAATAGTAAAAGATCCTGAATCTATCAAGACCATCACCTATACTGAGCTGAGAGAACTTTCATATATGGGCGCATCCGTACTTCATGAAGATGCCATTTTCCCTGTACGTTCAGCAGGTATACCGATCAATATAAAGAATACAAACGATCCTTCTGCACCGGGTACAATGATCGTGCCGGACAGTAATGAAGAGGATATCAGCGCATATACGATCACAGGTATTGCAGGCAAAAAGAACTTCTCTGCCATCAACCTCCACAAGGATATGATGAACAGTCAGATCGGATTCTGCCGTGATGTACTTGACGTACTGGCTGAAAATGGTATATGTATCGAGCATATGCCGTCAAGCATTGATTCCATGACAGTAATCATCGACAACGCCCACATAAAGGGCAAGTACGATGAAATACTGACACAGATACGCAAGCGAGTAAAGCCTGATGATATGTATGTTGAAGACGGCATTGCACTGGTAGCTGTTGTTGGCCGTGGTATGTGCAGAACCAGAGGTGTAGCGGCAAGAATATTTGCAGCTCTTGCTCACGCAAGAATAAATGCAAAGATGATCGATCAGGGTTCAAGTGAGCTGAATGTAATTATCGGCGTAAACGAAGAGGACTTTGAACAGGCTATCCGCTGTATTTATGATATTTTTGTAACTGCTGCTAAGGATTAAATGCTTAAATTTTGTAAAAATATTGACCCGACGGTTTTAATGACCGCCGGGTCATTTTTTCAATATTAAAGTTCGATCTGCTTTCCCAAAAACTGAGAAGCTGCTTGAATAAGAGTTTTCTGGCTTTCGTTGAGAGTAGAGTCCGTACCATTATCAAGGAATGCCACAGCACCGGTAACGTCACCTGCGGAAATAATCGGCAAACAAGCAATTGCGCCTTTGTCAACTCCTTCTGCCGGAATGAAAGAACAATTTGAACCATCACAGTAATACTGCTTACGATTTTCCATAAGCTCTTCCAACTCCGGAGATACTCGTCTTGCATTCCACTCTTTCTTTGCTGCTCCGGAAATGGAAATAACATGGTCACGGTCAAATACTGCAACAGGGCAGCCGGAGAGCTTATGCATAATATCTGCTACCTGTGCAGCATTTTCGCTTATTTCGCCTATAGGTGAATATTTTTTAAAGATAACTTCGCCATCGGTACTGGTATAAATTTCGAGAGGATCGCCCTCACGGATACGCATTGTTCTGCGGATTTCCTTCGGTATAACAACACGACCTAAATCGTCGATTCGTCTTACGATACCTGTAGCTTTCATATTTTTTACTACCTCCGTAAATTTCGGTTTGTGGAAATAGTATGTGCACGGCTTGTCAGAATATGCGAATGTTATGTGGGAAATAATGGTTTAAACAAATCATTATATTAAAAAACTTTCTGTTATGTCAAGTACATAACAGAAAGCTTTTATTTTTTAACGGTGATTTCCGCCGCCGCCGCCTCCGCTGCTTGTGCCGCCGCCTCCGCCGCCACTGCTTCCACTACTGCTGGACTCACGCTTTGTGCGTATCTGATATTTTCTTATAAACACATCAGATTTCTGACCATATTGTATATTTTCAGAACGTAAATAATGCAGACTTGAAGGCGCACTCTTAAACTTATAGTGACTCTTTATACAGAAAAAGGTTATGATAGAAATAATAAGTGCAATAACAAAACCTATAAGAAAACCCATACCCCAATTCTTCGGACGGCTGTCACTTAGTTCTATTTCTCCGTCAGAATTCATAGTTACATATTTTCCTGTATCAGGAACATAAAAATATCTTAAAGATGAAGGTCCTATATCATAATAGCTCTTCAGATTTCCGAGAAATTCATAAACGGCATTATATGGATCTTCATCTCCTCTTGGAAGATATGGGTTCATGTCACTAAAGATCTCAGAAATTCTATCTTGTGCGTCATCCGACTCGCTTGGATAATAAAACCTTGCACGATTTCTTGTGTATATGAAATCATATGGTGCATAACTTGTATCACCGTGACCTGCCAGATCAAGATAAAGTACTACGCTATCCTCATCACGACCATAAGCGTCCAAACAAAGCTCTTCACAAAACATCTGGGTTCTGGAATCACTTCCTCCAATCGCTGTACCGCTTACATATACCATAATATTCATGTCAATATATTCGGCAACTTCCTGTATAGTACCTGTGAGTTCTTGTTCCTCCTCATCATCCAGCATATTTGCTCCATCAATGAGTACGCTTTCTGAAGGATCTATGGGTATATCAGGAAGCACCGCAGTATCACCTGCATACGCCGTCATGGATGCTCCACAGCTAAGAAGTGCAGCAGCACTTATAAGAATTGCCGCAGCTGATTTAAACGCTTTTATCATAGCAGCATACCTCCTATAAGTCCAATTATTACTGTAAGTAATGCAAAAAGTGCTCCGCAAAAACCCAGAAGCTTTCCTATACTCAGTGGGGGAGTACCAGCAAGCTTACCTGTCTGAGCATTCATCGCAAAACTGTAAGTTTTACCATTGTGTTGATAATTCATAAACCATACAGGCATAAGAGCATATTCACGGTCTACATTTCTGTAGTATATATTCAGATTTTCCGCTTTAATGCTGCTATAGCCTTGAATAGTCTCATGAAGCTTCTGCTTACATCCATCATGAATGCGAACCTTGGCACGGTTTACCACCTGTTCCCATTCAATATCGTACTTCTCAGCCATAAATCCGCTAAGATACTGCATTGAGAAATCACGCATCTCACGGTAATTATAAGGCTCAATAGCATCCATAAGAGCGTCATCTATCTTTATCGCACCATCTGACGGCACTCTTTCAAACGGAAATGCACCGCTTCTTTTTACAGCAAACTCACTTATTTCAGTTATATCATAGCTTCCTGATGACCAGTGACGTTTTTTCTCTCCTATACATGAAAGATTTGCATCAGCAGTACAGCTTGTAAGCCAGAATGGTACATATACCCCGCTCATTTTTTCAAGCTGCTGCTTTGATTTAAAATCACTGGGTACAAACCATCTCTTACCGCACCATTTTTTAAAGCTGTCAACAGCTTTTTCTCTCGTAATTGCAAATGGAATAACAAACTTAGGTTTATATTTGCCAGTAAGGCGGCCTGCTAACACAACAGGATTATGACAGTAATAGCAAAAAGATGCTGATGTGTTCTCTTCCGCAATTATCTGAGCACCGCAGGAATCACAAGTATAAAGTCTTGTATGCTCTGCAAACTCATTATCATCATCATCAAAATCAGGAAAATCATTTTCATCTTCAAGCGTCTGTGCATTCGGATCTGCATTTTCCTCAGCTATCTTGTTAACTTCGTCATAAAGTTTGGCAATTTCTGATTCCTCAAAGTAACTGCCGCAGTAATCACAGCCAAATTTTTGCTGTTCAGGTTTAAATACCAGCTCGCCGCCGCAATAAGGACATTTATACTGTACAGTATTCAAAGGAGTTCATTCCTTTCTGTTTTTTTTAGATTAGATGCGCTTTCCGCCGCAGTTTGTGCAGAAGTTACCCTTATTCACTGTACCACATGAACAGGTCCAGTCACTGCTTGCCTCTGGTCTTTTTGAACCACAATTTGTGCAGAAGTTACCTGTATTGGTCTGACCGCATGAGCATTTCCACTCACCGGCAGGGACAGGCTTCTTGCTTCCGCAGTTTGTACAGAAATTGCCCGTATTAGACTGACCACAGGAACACTGCCAGCTGTTTGCTGCTGCCTGAGTAGTTTGCTGCTGTGCTGCTGTCTGCTGCTGCATCTGCATCTGAGCCATATTATTAGCGGAAGCAGTTCCCATAAAGCCGCCTGCATTCTGCATACCCATGCCCATAGCCATAAATGCCTGACCGGCACCTGCCTTATTGCTGCCAGCAGCCTCCATACCTCTTGCAACAGAACCCTGAACGTATCCCTCACGAATAGTCGGATCAGAGAGCATTGCACCCTGATTACGCATATTGATAAGTTTTTTGCTTTCTTCGTCATAGCTGATACTTGCAATACCAACAGATGAGATCTCGATACCACGAACCTTTTTCCAATCCTCATCCAGAACATCGCCCATATACTTAGCAAGCTTCATACCCTGAGAAGGCAATGTTGAAATACGAACACCATCAACGGACATCTGGTTTACAGCGCTTGAAAGTGCATTGAGGAATTCAGTATTAAACTGATCGCTTATGTCTTCAAAATCAACACGTGTATTATTACGTGCAGTACATTCCATATAGAATTTCAGCGGATCTGCTACCTTTACAGAATATGTACCATGACAGCGCAAGAAAAGCTCCGCATTATAGAAATTATCAAAATACTGGACAGCATTTCTTGTACCAAACTTTATACCACGTATCTCAGCCAGATTTACAAAATAAACCTGCTGTGCGCTTGTAGGCTGCCCGCCAAACTTGAATCTCTGGAATGTATCTTTGAGAGTATCGCCGAACTGACCATTAAAAAGGGAAGGAGCAGAGGACATAAACACCTCATAATAACCCGGTTCTGCTGTATAGTCAATGATCTTGCCGTCCTCAACAAGGAACATCATTTGATTTGGCCCTACAACAATTTTCGAGCCGTTGGATATAACATTTTCATTTCCCTTTTTATTGCTGCTGCGCTTGTTATTTACCTGTATGCCCCTGCACATAATGGTAGTCGGTCCCATTTCGGCTGCCTGTATATAATCAAGCCAAGAATCCGCAAGCTGACCACCCACTGAGCCTACTGCTGCTTTAATAAGTCCCATAATAATATCCTCCATAAAAAATTATTATTAGTATATTTTGTTTGTAGCATCATCAAATCAAAGATTTTGTGATATTATCGTCCGATATGCAGAGAGAAAAATTACTTTTTATACCTGCAAGGACACTAAAATCATTATATCATATGTATGTAACTTTTGCAAGCATTATTTTACCCTATTACTGAACTTACCTATAATTAACTATACATACAACACAAAAAAGGCTTTCCGCAGAATAAAACCTTTGCGGAAAGCCTTTTTTTATTTATTATTCGGCATCAGAGTCAGATTTACTGTCACCTTCAGTTTCTGGTTTTACAGATGGCTTAGGCTCAGATTTAACTGGCTTTGAACTCTGCTTTGCCGCAGCCTCCATTTCCTTAACTTCGCTTGGCAGCGGAATGTATATCACAGGACCGTTCCACTCTGCGGCAGCCTTGTGTCTTGCCTTGACTGCGGCAATAAGTGCCTTGTTCCTGCGGCGATCGCTTCTATGGAAGATCACCAGCAGAATTATAGCAAGAATTACGCAAATCAAACCTGTATACCAGCCGGGGGATACATATTTGAATTCAACAGTATGTGTACCCGGTTCAAGCTGTACGCCAACAAATGCCTTGATAACTTCTGTAGGCTTTACGCTCTTGCCGTCAACCTTTACTCTCCATGTGCCTTCCCATGGGAGCTTTAAGAGTGACTGTTCAATTGATGCACCTGTTTCTTCCCATGGAATAGATGTCATAAGGATCTGTCCCTCGGAAGCTGTTACAGTACCCTTAATATAGTTTTCGTCATATTCTTCAATATTCAGCTGATTTAACTTGAGCTTGTCAATATCCTGCTGGAACAGATTCTCATCGAAACTGTAGAAGAAGAAGTCACGTACAATTGTATATTCATTTGCAACAGTTACACGCAGGCTTATCTTCTTACCCGGCTCGAAGCTTCCCAGACGCATCATTGTGTAGTTGTCGCCCTCAAAGTATGAGCTGAAGAAGCCGTAACGATCATGATCTGTATAGTCATAATCCTGAAGCTCATCACTCCATTCACCAAGCCACAGATTTACAGACTTCTGATTCTCAGTCTTAAAGTAAATGTAAATCGGCTTGTCGTCCGGAACTGTGAAGTTAAAGTTAATGGTCGGGTCACCATCACCAGCTGTATAGAGCTTCAGACGGTTTTCAATGTTATAATCTGAAACAGTAATATTATTGATAACAGGCTCGCCAACGTCAATAGGTGTATAATACTGTGCATAAGCAGAGAGTGCATTTGATGCGTCAAACTGTGTCTGACCTGCAAGTGTGCTCAGTAATACGTTCTGACTATTGAAAGGATTATCGTTTCCGAGGTGGTCGATCTTGAGGATATTTTCATCTGCCATATAACCTATGGAAAGAGCGTTGGGGTTCTCGTAGATCTTTACAGTCTGGTTTACACCGTTATGATTCTGGTAAGTGTAGCCGTCATTGATCGGAATGTAGTTTTCGTTCAGGTAGTTACTTCCTGAATTATCCTGACCCTTTTCAGCCTCCTGATTGAGAACATACTTGATACCAAGCAGTGAGTCTGCAATATCGGAGTTGCCATTGTAACGTGTATAGTAACTATGTGTGCAGTAACCCATTGTTTCGATAAAGTTGATTATCTTTGTGTTCATAACAGAACTTGAGTGAGAAATACCTCTCAGACCCAGAGCGTCATTATCATTTACACATCTCCAATAGGTCTTTTCTGAACGGTACAGACCATCGTCATGATTTTCCAGCTCGTCCACAATAGCACGTCCGTTCTGGATAAAGTTATTGTAGTATGCTCCGCCTGAATATGCAACTTCCTTATGTATCTTGTTCATGGAGTCAACCGCATTGTAGGTTGCTTCACCTGATACAAATACCAGCATAGACAGCACGATCGCTGTATTCATTGCACGTGTTCTGCCTGCCTTGCCGTTATTGAGCATATAAATAAGCATAAGGTGTACAAGAATGAAGATTATCGCTACCCAGATACTTTTCTGAATGTCGATATGCTCATAATTGATACGCACCATGAAAAGCATACCAATAAGCAGCAGAACGAATTCAGTTGTCAGTTTGCCAATAGAAACACCCTTTAAGTTCTTGAATGCAACGGCTGCCATATTCAGCAATACAAAAGAAACCAAGAAAGAATAACGGTAAGGCAGCCAGTTCGGAACCTGTCCGCCGTGCCACATCATATCCACAGGCTTGATGTACATACTGAGAACCATGCATATGAGCATGAATGTATAGCCGATTTTTTTCTTCATACTGATGTTCTTGTTTACATAGAACAGCGGCAGCAGGAACAGAGTAAGAGTTCCGCAGTAGATCTCAGGGCTGCCCTGTACGTTTACAGAGTCATACTGCGCAGGCATAAGCTGCGGGAACAGGTCAACCAGTTCAAACTGTGTCTGGAAGCTGTAATCCGGATCTGTAAAGTCAAACTTACCCTGCTGAAGTGCAAAGTACATAGGCAGGATCATCGCTGCCGCAAGCATTGCACCTATGATAGAAGAATAAGCAAAACGTCCGATAGCCTGAACTTTTCCCATACCGTCAAGGCTCTTTGATTCAGAGCCAAAAAATGTATAGAAAATAAAGTAGATAACACAGAAGAATGCGATCATGTAGCCGATATAGAAGTTAGCTACAAACATAAGACCCAGCGGAATGATATAATTAAGTCGTCTGCCATCGTCAACGAGATATTCCATACCAGCCATAATAAGCGGCAGGAATACCAGACCGTCGATCCACATCGGGTCAATAAGCTGAATAACAGCATATGCCATCATGGCATAGAGTGTTGAGAAGATGAGAGATGATACCTCGTCTACCCCTCTGCGTCTGCGGAGGAAGTAACCAAAGGTTACAGCCGCAGCACCAAGTTTAGCAAGCTGCATAATAAGCAGACTTGTCAGCATCATACTTTCAGGGAGAAGTATAACGATAAGAGTAAATGGACTGGCAAGGTAATAGCCTATGATACCCATAAAGTTACCCGACAGGTTTCTTGACCAGTCGTAGAATATGCTTCCGTCGCCCCAGAACGCATCTCTGATAGCCTCAAAATAATAAACATACTGTCCGTTCAGATCAAGGCAAAGAACGGATTGATCGCCAAATGGTGCAATACCAAAAATCGCATAGGCGATATATGTCAGAATTACCGGAATGAAAAACGCAATAAAATAGAAACGTTTATCATAAAACCAGTGCTTAAGACCGCCGGAAATCCCGGCTTTTGAAAACTGCACTTTGGGCATTGCCGGAGCTTTGCCGGCTTTTGTTTTTGTTGTTGCCATTGTTACCTCCTATAAATTCCTTCCTGCACGGCTATAAAGCTGATTTCAGGAAATACTTAATTAAAATTATAACACATTACAAATAAACTTGCAAGCATTTTCAGAAAAAAACGAATTTTTCATGTTAAAAAAACGCTATGTATTTTGCGATCGTAGGCATATGTATAATTTGATACTGCGCTCCGCTCTTGACATCACGTCCATATGGTTATATACTATAACATATAGGAGGTGACCGCTCATGCAGGAGCATTTCACAAATCTGGCAGGCTTTGATATTCCACAAAGTACATCATTCAAAATAGCATTCGCCGCAGTAACAATTATTTATGTAATATCCATGGTGATTCTGTTCATACTTTATAAAAAAGCTGCGTCCAAGCTTACCTCTAAAAAAGAAGAGGATAAACCCACATCAGAACAGAAGTCCATCAGGAACAGACAGAGTAAACACCATCAACCTTGATGAGAAACAGCATCTGATCTTCAAATGTCTTTACTTCTCCGTCTGTGTTCGTACGGATATTGTAGGTAATGTACTTGCCATCGGATATATGCTGTGAGATATAGTTTTCCTCACCGCTCAGCTCCTTCAGCATATTGTAAAGATTTGCAAGATCTGAGCTTTCCTCGTCATCTGTTGTGTAATAACTCTTGATCTCAACATCTTCTATCGTATAGGGAACATCATCTTCTGCGGCAAATTTTGAACTCATATCTACAACGAGGCCATCCATCCCCAAAAGATCCTGATAAAGTGACGCCACAACAAAATCAGTATAAAGATCAAGAGTAGTGTCGTCAAGAAGCTTTTCGTCCTTTGTTTCAAGGGAATAGAAGTAGTCAGACAGCGTTTTTATCTCCTCCTGAGAGAAAAACCTTCTGTCGTAGGTTATGGGAACGTTGCCGCTCTGTGTGTCTGTCAGCATAGTTGCACCATAAGGCAGATCTGCTTCAGAGTAATCCTTTTCATTACTGTTATCAGAACAGCCTGTTAAAACAGCTGCAAGCATAACACCGGCAAGACACAAGTGCCATTTTTTCATAACAAAACTTCCTTTCATAAAAATTTGCTCTTATAGCGTATCATATTTTTTTGATAATGTCAATGATTTTTATGTAATACAGTGAAAAAATTACGCTGTACACAGACGCATGACGAAAAAGAGGGTTCTTTTTTCCGTGAAATAGAAAAAAACAGTTGACGAAATGGCAATTTTCGTGTATCATATATATATAGAAAGAGATGACTAAAGAGACAACAGCGGCGTGTCCGCAGAAATACACGGGTGATGTAAAAAGTGAGTAAAAAAAGCCAGAGCAAAACGGCATCTTATGTAAAAAGATGGATTGCTCTTATAATTGTAATAACTATTCTGGGACTTTTATGCTATGCCGGGTTTCGTGTATGGAATTTCTACCGTGCTGTAAACGGTGACATACCGCCTCAGCTGCCCTCAGCAGAAGAATATCCTGTAAGAGGAATTGACATTTCTTATTATCAGGGTGAAATAAACTGGGAGGAGCTTTCTGCTCATGAACACGTTTCTTTTGCATTTATAAAAGCTACAGAAGGCAGCAACCATCAAGATGAACGCTTTACTGAAAATTGGAATAATGCTCGAAGTGCAGGTGTTTACGTAGGCGCATACCACTTTGTAAGCTTTGAAACGTCAGGGGACACTCAGGCGGATAATTTCATATCTATTGTTCCTAAACAAGCCAACAGTCTGCCCCCAGTACTGGATCTTGAGCTTTATAACGAAGAAGTTATGACGAACCCGCCTTCAAAGGCAGAAGTACATGAAATACTCGACATTATGATAGAAAGACTTGAAGCATACTACGGTGTGAAGCCTATTATATATACTTCATCCAATCTATATATAAAATATCTTCTCGGCTCATATACTGGGTATGACCTGTGGATGAGCAATACAAGCTGTGAACCGCTGGCAAACTGGACTTTCTGGCAGTACAGCTTTGAAGGAATGCTTCCGGGATTTTCCATGGACAACATTCCAGTAGATCTTAACGTATATAACGGCAGCGAAAAGGATTTCTATGAGGAGTTTGGTCTTTCGCCTGATTTTGCAGTTTATAAAAAGGAGAATGTCTGATGGCCGATCCACTTTTTTTACAAAGTACACTTAAAGATTATATCTGGGGCGGAAACAAGCTCAAAACACTTTTCGGAAAGAAGTCAGACAGTAAAAGAATCGCCGAAAGCTGGGAATTATCCTGTAATGACGATGGTCCGTGTACTATTTTAAATGGCGAAGGCAAGGGTTCTACCCTTAAAGAGTTCATTGAAAAACATGGTGCGGAAAATGTTCTCGGCAGACTCTGTGCAGATATCAAAAATGTTCCAATAATAAAGCTTATAGACGCAAACGAGCCTCTTTCTATTCAGGTACATCCCAATGATCAGTATGCACAGAGCAAGGGATATCCTAATGGCAAATCTGAAATGTGGTATATTATAGATGCGGATAAGGACGCTCAGATCGCATTCGGTCTTGTACGAGGAGTAAACCATGAAGAGCTTCTCAGACGTATTAACAATGGCAACCTGAAAAAGGTTCTGCGCTATGTGCCCGTACACAAGGGAGATGTTTTCTATATTCCGGCAGGTACGCTTCATGCAATAGGAAAGGGCGTTCTTGTTGCTGAGGTACAGCAGAACTCAAATCTTACCTATCGTGCTTATGATTACAACCGCAAGGATGCAAATGGTCAAAAAAGAGAGCTGCACATACAGGATGCGGTTGCTGCGTCCTGTACCGGTCCAACTAACTTAAAGCAATACTGCTGTGATATGACAACTATAAAATTGCCATGGGGTTCCAGACGTATCCTGTGTGCCTGCGACTATTTTCTAACGTCTCTGGAAACCATACGCAAAAAGGTTTCATGTGCAGCATCTCCTGATGTATACCGCCATTTTCTAATTTTGGACGGTGAGGGAAGTCTTATTATAGATGGTAAAACATATAAGATAAAAAAAGGTGACAGTATACTTCTGCCGCCTCAAAAAGTTGACTACTGCATTGATGGACAGCTTGAATATCTTTCAACATTCAGTCTCAGTGCAGAAGATATATAAAACGGAGGAATCAAATTATGAAGTATTATATTGGTGTCGATCTGGGCGGTACAAATATCGTTGCAGGTGTAGTAAATGAAAACTACGAGATAATCTCCAAGGCAAGCGTTAAAACTAATCTGCCAAGATCTGAGCAGGAGATAGCTGCTGATATTATCAAAATATCAAAACAGGCTGTTGCTGATGCAGGGCTGACAATGGAACAGATCGAATGGGTAGGTATGGGTACTCCCGGTATTGCAAACAGCGAAACTGGTATAATTGAATATTCAAACAACCTCGGATTTGTAAATACACCTATGGTAAAATACCTTGAAGAGGGTCTGGGCAAGCCGGCATTTATCGAAAATGATGCAAATGCAGCAGCTTACGGCGAATATGTTGCAGGTGCTGCAAAGGGCGCTAAAAATGCTGTATGCATTACACTTGGCACAGGCGTTGGCGGCGGTATTATAATTGACGGCAAGATCTACTGCGGTTCAAACTTCGGCGGTGCTGAGATCGGTCATACTGTTATCTCTGTTGACGGTCCTCAGTGTACCTGCGGCAGAAAGGGCTGCTTTGAGGTTTTCTCCTCCGCAACAGGTCTTATCCGCATGACAAAGGAAGCTATTGCTGAAAATCCTGACAGCTCAATGGCAGCAGAAGAAAAAATCAGCGGCAGAACAGCTTTTGATCACATGAGAAAAGGCGATAAGGCTGCATCTGAAGTTGTTGACAAGTATATCAAGTATCTGGCAGCAGGCATTACAAATACCATTAACATTTTTCAGCCTGATGTTCTGTGCATTGGCGGCGGCGTATGCAACGAGGGTGATCCGCTGCTCGTTCCTATGAAGGAAATCGTAAAGAAAGAGAATTACACAAGAAATTCTCCTAAGAATGCTGAGATCGTAATAGCTAAGCTCGGAAACGATGCCGGAATTATCGGTGCTGCTTTTCTCGGCAATGCAAAGTAATTTTAAACAGAAGAAAAAATTGCATAAAAAACTTGCAATTTAAACTCAAACCTGTTATAATGTAAAATGGCAGTGAAAAACTGCAAAAAACTGAATGAAAAGAGGTACTATCATGCCTGCTAATGTAATAGTCGGTTCTCAGTGGGGCGATGAGGGTAAAGGTAAAATTATCGATATTATGGCGTCCCGTGCGGATGTTGTAGTTCGTTCGACCGGAGGAAATAATGCCGGTCATACAGTTGTAAATAATGGTGAAGTCTATAAACTGCATCTGATACCATCCGGTATTCTGTATCCAAACACTCTTTGTCTTATCGGTGCCGGTGTTGTTCTTGATCCAAAAGACTTTATATCCGAGCTTGACAGTCTGGAGAGCCGTGGTATTTCTACTGCTAACCTAAAAATTGACCCACGTGCCCATGTGGTAATGCCGTGGCATATCGCATTGGACGGACTTTCTGAGAGCTTCAGAGGAAACTCCGACATCGGTACTACAAAAAGAGGCATTGGTCCTACATATATGGATAAGTATGAGCGCAGCGGTCTGCGTATCTGCGATCTTATAAAGCCTGAGCTGTTCGCTGTAAAGGCAAAATCTGCCGGTGAACTGAAAAATGCAATCATTACAAAGGTTTATGGCGGCGAAGCTTTTGATTTAGATGCTGTTATCGATGAATATATCGAATATGGTAAGAGACTTGCTCCTTATGTTGATGACGTATCTGTTCTGACTTATGAAGCTCATAAAGCAGGAAAGAACATCATGCTTGAGGGTGCACAGGCTACACTTCTGGATATTGACTATGGTACATATCCTTATGTTACATCTTCACATCCGGTATCAAGCGGTATGTGTGCTGGTGTAGGTGTTGGTCCTAAGATGATAACAAACATCATCGGCGTAGCTAAGGCTTATACTACAAGAGTAGGTAAGGGGCCGTTCCCGACAGAGCTTGACGATGAGACCGGCGACAATATCCGCAACAAGGGCGGTGAATTCGGCACAACTACAGGCAGACCAAGAAGAACCGGTTGGTTTGACGCTGTAATCGTACGTCATTCCGTAAGAGTAAATGGTCTGGATGGACTTGCTATCAATAAGCTCGACACTCTGGCAGACATTCCTGTATTAAAAATGTGCGTAGGCTATGAAAAACCTGATGGTACTATTCTGAAGGATTTCCCGGCATCTCTGGAAGAACTGGCTGACTGCAAGCCTGTATACGAAGAATTCGATGGCTTTAATGAGGATATCAGCGGTTTGTCACAGTATGACGAGCTGCCTGAAAACGCTAAAAAATACATTGCAAGACTTGAAGAAGTCTGCGAGTGCAAGGTCGTTATGGTAGGTAATGGTCCTGACAGAACTCAGATTCTGGAAAGATAATCAAAAATATATAATAAAACAAAAAATCAAAGCTTTCTGTCCGTGCTGAATGCAGGACAGAAAGCTTTTTTATTTATTCTGCGTTTTCATTTTCGATCTGCTGAAGAATCTTGTCAACAACTTCAACATCATTCATATCATCATCACTGTAGGAGTCATTATCAGCATCACTTTCTACAGATTCATCCGATTCATTATCATAATCATCATGTTTATCGGGCTTTTCACCTGAAGACTCCTTCTTATGAATGCGCTCATCCAGTTTATCCATAATATTTCCAAGACCGTTCTGAAATGCACCTCTCAGCTTGGAAACTATCTCGTTAGTCTTTTCTCCTACAACCGGAAACATTGGCTGCTTGCTGTTGCTGTCATCACCATCACCGCTCGTTTCTGCCGCTGCTGCGGTCTTTTCACGAAGAATAGTGTACAGTACAGACATAAGCGGTACGCCTACTACCATTCCAATGACACCAAACAATCCACCGCCAACTGTTACAGCAAACAAAATCCAAATTGCAGGCAGTCCAACAGAACTTCCTACAACTCTCGGATAAATAAGGTTGCTGTCTATCTGCTGCAAAACAATTACAAATACCACAAACCATACAGCTTTCCACGGATCTATCATAAGATAAACCACTGCACCCGGTATAGTTCCTATGATAGGGCCGATAATGGGAATAATATTTGTAACACCTACGATTACGCTTATCATTATGGCATATGGGAACCCAAGTATAGTCATGCCAATAAAGCAGAGCAGTCCGAGGATCAAGGCTTCCATGAGCTGACCTGATACAAAATTGGAAAATGTATTGAAAATAAGTGAGCTGTAATGGGAAATACGATTATAGCTTGTCTGTGAAAAGAATGTCTTGATTATACGCTTTGCCTGTTTTTTAAGCTTTACTCGTCCTGCAAGCATATACACTGAAAATGCTATGCCCAATACTATATCAGTTATAACTCCTGCAAATCCACTTGCCCATTGTCCGATCTTCTCCATAACTTCAGGCATATAGTCAGGCACTTTTGAAACAACAGTTGAGATCTGCTTAATAACATCATCAACATTAAAGTTAAACTTTTCCAGAAAGCCGCCATCGTCGCCGCCTCTTACAAAATCAACAACATTTTCCAATGCATTCTGGATATTGACCATGTATGTTGAAAACTTTCCTGTAAACTCATCAATACTGGTTATGAATGACGGAACAACTATCCATATAAGCCCTGTCAGTATACCGAAGAAAAATATATAAGATAACAGGACTGCAACACCATTGCAGGGGAACCTCTTGCCTTTTGTGATCTTTTCAAGAAGATTTTTTATTTTTATAACCGGTCCGTATAATACAAAAGTCAGAACAATGCCAATAAAAACAGGACGCAGTATACCTAAAAGACTCCCGATCCATCCAAGGATATTTTCTACACGCATTAACACAAATGCAAGTAATATTAGTGTGGCACCACTGAAAATGAGCGTAATGGCCAGCGTTTTATTGATATTATGTTTTCTCTTTGGCAACTTAAACGCTCCTCTCTTTTATCCGACTATCATTTTGGCAATATCTACAGTACGT
>ERZ791837.738-NODE-738-length-24275-cov-4.808258_pt1 | contig 24275 bp, 22 predicted proteins | sample MGYA00510292_ERZ791837 | MGnify/ENA primary metagenome ERZ791837 (study PRJEB30046, sample SAMN00715259) | human gut metagenome | study: EMG produced TPA metagenomics assembly of the A metagenome-wide association study of gut microbiota in type 2...
TGATGCTGGACGTGACCCTGCCGGACGGCACCGGCTTCGACTTCTGCCGGGAGGTGCGCCGCACTTCCGGGGTGCCCATCCTGTTTCTGACCGCGTCGGATGAGGAAATGGACATCATCACCGGGCTGGACCTGGGCGGTGACGATTACATCACCAAGCCCTTCAAACTGGGGGTGCTGCTGAGCCGGGTGCACGCACTGCTGCGCCGGGCCGGAGGGTTCGGGGCACAGCAGGCCACCGAGCTGTGCTCCGGCGGCATCCGGGTAGATCTGCTGGCCGGCCGGGCCGAAAAGAACGGCGTTCCGCTGGAACTCACGGCAGCGGAGTACAAGTTGCTGTGCCTGTTTCTGCGCAGCCCGGGGCAGGTGCTGACCAAAGAGACCATTCTGAACGCCCTGTGGGATTGCGAGGGCAATTATGTAGATACCAACACCCTCACGGTGTACATCCGGCGGCTGCGGCTCAAGGTGGAGGATAACCCCGGCAGCCCGCAGCGGCTGGTCACGGTGCGGGGCATGGGCTACCGCTGGAACGGGGATGTGTGAGATGAAATTTCTGGTGGAGGACGATGTCCGGCAGCTGTTTGCCCGGTTGTGCACCGGGCTGGCTGCGGCCCTTCTGGCGGCAGAATGCGCGTCGTGGGCACTGTGCCCGGCACTGTGCCTGCCGCTGCTGGGGCTGTTTGTCCTTCTGGCGGCCGGGGTGCTGGGCAGTGCCGCTGCTTATTTTGCCCGACGGCAGAAACGGCTGGAGGAAGCGGCTGCGCAGGTGCGTGCCCTGCTGGACGGGGATGCTACTGCCCGGCTGGACAGCGGCCGTGAAGGGCAGTTGTACCGGCTGTTCCATGAAGTGAATGAGATGGCGGCAGTGCTCAACGCCCATGCCGACCGGGAACAGCGGGAAAAGCAGTTTTTGAAGAACACCATGGCCGATATCTCTCACCAGCTCAAGACGCCGCTGGCCGCTCTGAATATCTACAACGGTCTGCTGCAGGCCGGAACGGATGACGCAGAAAATGTGCGGGAGCTGGCCGAACTTTCCGAACAGGAGCTGGACCGGATGGAACAGCTGGTGCAAAGTCTGCTCAAGCTCACCCGGCTGGATGCGGGGACTGTACAGCTGGAAAAAACGGAACAAGATCTGCAAGGTCTGCTGGAGCAGACTGCCCGGCCCTTTGCCTGCCGCGCCCGGCAGGAGCAAAAGCAGCTGGCCGTCACGGCAGAGCAGGGGGTGTGCCTGTGCTGTGACCGGGTGTGGATGCGCGAGGCCGTGGGCAACCTGATCAAGAATGCGCTGGACCACACCCGCGCCGGGGACACCGTGACGGTGGAGGGCAGCCGCTTTGCCGACTTTGTGCGCATCCGGGTGGTGGACACCGGCACCGGCATCCACCCGGAGGACCTGCCCCATCTGTTCAAGCGATTCTACCGCAGCCGCTTTGCGCAGGATACGCCGGGCATCGGGCTGGGGCTGCCGCTGGCGAAATCCATTGTGGAGGTCCACGGCGGCACACTGGAAGTGGAAAGTGAGCTGGGCCGGGGCACCGCCTTCACCATCCTGCTGCGGAACAGGCCCGCTCCGGCGATCCCTACAAAATTGTAGTCTTGCAGTCACCGGGCTGTAGCAAACGGGTGGTATGCTGTGGACAGATCAAAACGAAAGAAGGTTTTTGTATGAATCTGTTGCAGGCACAGGCCCTTTGCAAGACCTACGGCACCGGCGAGACTGCCGTGCAGGCGCTGAAGGACGTGAGCTTCTCGGTGCCCAAGGGCGAATTTGTGGCCGTGGTGGGCGAGAGCGGTTCCGGCAAGAGCACTCTGCTCAATCTGCTGGGCGGGCTGGACACCCCTACCTCCGGCAAGGTGCTGCTGGACGGGCGAGATCTGTTTGCCATGAAAGAGCGGGAGCGCACCATCTTCCGCCGCCGGAACATCGGCTTTGTGTTTCAGGCGTTCAACCTGATCCCGGAGCTGACCGTGGAGCAGAATATCCTGTTCCCGGTATTGCTGGACTACCAGAAGCCGGACACGGCGTATCTGGAAGAACTGCTGGATGTGCTGGACCTCCGCAAGCGGCGCAGTCACCTGCCCGGCCAGCTTTCCGGCGGGCAGCAGCAGCGCGTGGCCATCGGGCGGGCGCTCATCACCCGTCCGGCGCTGATTTTAGCCGATGAGCCGACCGGCAATCTGGACACCCGCAACAGCGGCGAGGTGATCGCCCTGCTGAAGGAGGCTTCCCGCAAATACGCCCAGACCATCGTCATGATCACCCACAGCCGCAGCATCGCCCAGACGGCAGACCGGGTGCTGCAGGTGTCGGACGGCGTGCTGACCGACTTCGGGAGGTGCGCGGAATGAAAAGCTATCTAAGCCTGATCCCCATTTCTGCCAGGGTGCGCAGGCGGCAGAACCGGCTGACCATCCTGTGCATCGTCACGGCAGTGTTCCTGGTCACGGCCATCTTCAGTGTGGCGGACATGATGCTGCGCACCCAGACGGGCCGTGCAGCCGGAAAAAGCGGCAGCTGGCATCTGGAGGTCACCGGCATCACGCCGGAGCAGGCTGCGCAGCTGGTCGGCCAGCCGGACGTGGTGCGGGTGGGTGCCGGAGCAGTATTCAATGAGAACGGCGAAAGCGCATACCGCCTGAACGGCAAGCGGGTGGTGCTGTATGGTGCCGATGCAGATTATGTGAGCCTGAACCGTGCCGCAGCCTTTGCGGGCACCTACCCGCAGGCGGAAAACGAAGTGCTGCTGGGCAAGACCGCTGCACGGGTGCTGCATGTGGGCAGCGGAGACACTGTAACGCTGACACTGCCGGACGGAACGGAAAAGCCCCTCACGGTCACCGGCGTCGGCGGCATCGACGAGGATTTTTACGGCGAGCAGTACAGCATCGTGGATGCCTATCTGCCGCAGGAAGCCTTTGCGGCCCTGCTGACTGCAAACGGCGAGGCACTGCCCCAGACACATTATGAGCTGGAATACACCAGCGCGGCCAGAGCAGCAAAGGCCCTGCCGAAGCTGCGCAGCCGGTACGGGGAGACGGCTGTGCAGGAAAACCTGCAGGTGATGGGTTCGGCAGGGCAGAGCAGCAGTACGGCTTTTCAGACCGTGTACGGGATGGCAGCGGTGCTGTTCGTGCTGGTGCTGCTGGCCGGAGTGCTGATGATCTCCGGCAGCATGAACAGCAATCTGGCCCAGCGCACCCAGTTCTTTGGCATGATGCGCTGCATCGGCATGAGCAAACGGCAGGTCATCCGGTTCGTCCGGCTGGAAGCCCTCAACTGGTGCAGGGCGGCGGTGCCCATCGGCCTTGTGCTGGGCACTTTGGCCAGCTGGACGATCTGCGCCGCGCTGCGGTACGGCATCGGCGGCGAGTTTGCGGCAACGCCAGTCTGGCAGCTGAGCCCTGCGGGCCTGTGCGCCGGTGCCGTGGTGGGTGTGGTGACGGTGCTGCTGGCTGCGCAGGCCCCGGCAAAACGGGCAGCAAAGGTCTCGCCGATGGCGGCGGTCTCCGGCAGCACCCAGAATGTGCCGGTGGGCCGTGCGGCCCATGCCGGGAAGGGCCGGGTGGAACTGGCACTGGGCGTCCGCCATGCCACCGCCAGCAAAAAGAACTGGGCCCTGATGACCGCCAGCTTTGCGCTGAGCATTGTGCTGGCGCTGGGCTTTACCGTGCTCTTGCAGTTCGCCTCTCTGCTGTTGCCCAGTCTGGCACCGTGGCAGGCCGATGTGCTTTACAACGGCTACGGCAATGCGCAGGTGCTGCCCGGCAGCATGACCCGGACACTGCTGAAAGTGCCGGGCGTCGCCCATGCGTGGGGCTGCACTGGTCTGGTGGATACCCCGGCCAGCAGCGACAAGGGCAACGTGGACCACGTTGTCTTCTGCTCCTACGATGATTATATGCTGGAATCCAGCCGTTCCGTGGTGGTACGGGGTCGGATGCCCGGCGCAGGCAATGAAGTGATGACCATCTACAATAAGAACAACCCCATGCAGATCGGGGACGTCATCACAGTGAACGGGGTGCCGCTTACCATCGTGGGTGCCTTTTCGGAGGGCGCCTTCCCGGATGATGTGACCCTTATTGCACCGGAAGCACTGTTCCGACAGGTGGCAGGCGACCAGAACTATAATATGGTAGGTGTGCAGTTGGACCGCACCGCCGACGAGGACATCCTCTTCACGCTGGCGGACCTTGCCACGGATGACGTCATCATGCAGGACCTGCGGGAGAGCAACCGGCAGGACCGCGGCACCTATTACGCGGTACGCATCGTGCTGTACGGTTTTCTGGCCATCATCGGCGGCATCTCGCTGCTGAACATCGTCAACAGCATCTCCATGAGCGTTTCCGCCCGTGCCCGGCAGTACGGTGCCATGCGCGCCGTGGGCATGGAGGATGTCCAACTGTGCCGGATGATCGCGGCGGAGGCCGGGACCTATGCGGCGTCCGGCCTGCTGGTGGGCGTTGCGGCCGGCCTTGTGCTGCACCGTGCACTGTATACCCGGCTGATCACCCACTATTTCGGCGTCGTGTGGCGGGTGCCCTTCGGGCTGCTGGCAGTGCTCTGTCTGTTCGTGGCAGGTGCAGCGGCGCTTGCGGTGCACGGCCCGGTGAAGCGATTGCAGGCAATGCCCGTCACAGCAGCCATCAACGAACTCTGACAAACAAAAAACAAGCGCCGGAGCGCTCCCTTTTTGCGGGAATGCTCCGGCGCTTTTGGGTGTAACTTAGTCCAGCACGGGAATGTCCAGCCCGAATTCCAGCGGGCGGAACCGGGGGCAGACGTTTTCGGTGATGGAGATCACCGAGGCGGCCAGACGGCTGCCGATCTCGCAGGAGGCGGGCAGGTTCTTGCCGTAGGTCAGGCCGATGACCGTACCGGCAAAGAAGGCGTCACCGGCACCGGTGGTGTCGATCACATCCACCTTCTTGGCGGGCACAACGCCGCTTTCGCCGTTGGCGCGGGCATACACGGCACCCTGCCCGCCCATGGTGACCACCATGCAGGGGATGTTGGCGCTGTGCACGTTGGCGGCCAGCACCTCCCGCATGGCAGCGGGGGAAAGGTGGTCGTAATCGTCCGAGAAGAGCAGCCCGGCTTCCTGCTGGTTGCACACAAAGCAGTCCACCTGCTGCAAAAAGTCGCGGCGCTCCATGGCGATGCTCATGTTGGAGATGGCCGCGTAGACCCGCTTGTTGTACTTTTTGGCAAAGCGCAGCACCTGCTTGACCGTCTCTTTTTCCAGATCCAGCTCCAGCGCGATGCTGTCGCAGTCCTTGAAGATCTCGTCTCCCTGCTCTTTCAGCAGAGCGGTGAGGGGAGTGGTGTCCGGGCGCTTGGAGATGGAGGCGCATACGTCACCGTCGTTGTTGAACACGGCCAGCCAGGTGCCCATGCCGTCCTTCACGCGGCGGATGAACTGGGTGTTCACCTTGTGGTCGCGGAGCTTGTCGATGACATCCTGGCCCATGCCGGTGTCGTCCACCAGACCCACAAAGGTGGGGCGCAGTTCCACATTGGCGATGTCCTCCACGATGTTGCGGCTCACACCACCGTGTACCTGCTCGACCCGGCCGGAGTTGCGCCCGCCCGGGATGTAGGTGGAAAGGGGGTACCCCTTGATGTCCACAAAAACGGCTCCAATGACTACGATTCCCATAGAAAAACCTTCCTGCAAAAATATTTTGCCTTCATTATACCAACTCTTTACGACAGAATCCATCCTTTTTGTCATTTCGGGCCGAAAAAGCGCAGAAGGCCGAACTGCCTTACAGGGCGGTGCTTGCCGTCCGAACCAGGAACTCCATGGCCTGCACGGGGTACTGCCCGGCGGCGGTCTCGCCGGTGAGCATCAGGCTGGACGCACCATCCAACACAGCATTGTAAATATCGCTCACCTCGGCGCGGGTGGGCACGGCACGGGTGCACATGCTGTCCAGCATCTGGGTGACCACCATAAAGGGCACCCCGGCGGCCCGGCAGGCGGCGGAAAGCTGTTTCTGACAGCGGGGCAGCTCCCACAGCGGCATGGCGTTGCCCAGGTCGCCGCGGGCAATGACCACCTCGTCCACGAGGGACAGAAACTCCGGCAGAGCCTGCACCCCGGCAAGGTTCTCGATCTTTGCAAAGATGCGGATCTGCGGCGCACCGGCCTCGGCCAGCGCCTGCCGCAGGGCAAGGATGTCCTGTTTCCCGCGCACGAAGGGCAGCATGACCCCGGTGACGCCGCAGGAAGCTGCGATGCGCAGGTTGGCAAGGTCCTCACTTGTCAGGGTGGGCATGGGCACCGACAGACCCGGGGCGGCAATGCTCTTGCGGCTTTGCAGAACGCCGCCCCGCAGTACGGTGCAGACCAGTGCATCCGGCCCGGCGGCAGTTACTTCCACCAGCAGCTTGCCGTCATCCAGCAGAAGCTGCTGTCCGGGGCGGGCTGCCTGTACCAGCTGGACAGGGCAGGGGATGCCGCCTGCACCCAGCTGTACCGTGCCGCCCTCCGGCAGGGTGACCGGGCTGGCCAGCCGCCCGACACGCAGTTCCGGCCCCTGCAGGTCGATGAGCAGGTCCGGAATGCCGACAGCGTGGATCATTGCCAGCCAGTCAGTGTGTTCGGCCAGCGCCCCGTGGGAAAGGTTCATGCGCAGGCCGGTCATGCCGACGTCCACAAGGCGGCGCAGAGTTCCGGCACTGGCGCAGGCCGGGCCGATGGTTCCATAAAAATGCATAAGGGGTCCCTTCTTTCATAGATTGCGCAGGTGTTCCTGCAAAAAGCTGCATAAAAGCCGGACACAGGGGTGCTCTGCGTGCTCCGGCTGCAAAAAGGCGGCGCAGATGGGCGGCATGCCGTCCAGTGCTACGTCCTGAACATTGTCCATGCTGTGGTCGGAGGTGATCTCCAACCGGTCCAGGGCCAGACCGTTGCGCTCCTGGGTGCGGTAAAGCACTTGATAGTATTGCTCGCCGATCTCTACCTTCGGGCGGGCACCGGCCTGCCGCAGGGTATTCCACAGCGGGGCCAGCGGCTCCGGCGCAAGGCCCGGCACCAACAGCAGCTGGCCGTCCAGCTCTGCCGGGGCGATGCTGCTGCGCCCCCAGAACGGGCTGCAGCGGGGCACCAGCAGGGCTGCGGTGTGCCGGGTGAGCGCGGTGCGGGCAAGCCCGGCCGCGCAGCCGCCCAGGTCCATCACCAGCCCGGCGTCCAGCGTGCCGTTCTGCAATTGTGCACATACGGCGTCGTTGGAGAGCAATGCGGTTTCCAGCGGGATGCCCGGGTATTGCTGCCGGAACTGCTCCAGCACATCCCCCAGCATGGGCAGGTAGTTGGGCACCAACGCCACACTGATGCCCAGCCGCAGGGCGGGGGACCGGATATCCTGATACGCCTGCGCGCACATCCGGTCAAATTGCTCCACCACCGGCGCGGCCTGCGCCCGGAAGCGCTGGCCCTTTTCGGTCAGGGCAAGGTGATTGCGCACATTGGTGAACAGCGGGCCGCAAAGTTCTTCTTCCAGTGCGGCAATGCTCAGCCGCAGAGCCTGCCGGGACAGATACAGCCGCCCGGCCGTGCGGGTATAGTTCAGGTCCTGACACAGGGCCAGAAAATAGCGCAGCTGCTGAATGGTCATGGGAGGTTCCTTTCCAGAAATAAAACGCAAGTTTTTCTTGATACCTACAGGGATATTATAACTTCTTTTTCTTTGGTTGTAAATGTGATACTTTTAACAAGAATGGCAAAGCATTTTTGCCACTCTGGAACAAAGCACGAAGAAAAAGAAGAGAAAGGAACCTTATTATGGAAAAGATCTCCCGCAAAGGCTTTCTGAAGATCGCTGCCGCTGCCGCCATGAGCAGCGTCACCGCAGCCGGTCTGGCTGCCTGCAATGCAGCCAGCAGCTCCACCGCTGCTGCATCTTCCGGTGCAGCCGGCATCTACACCCCCGGCACCTACACCGCCACTGCCAAGGGCATGAGCGAGATCACCGCTACCGTTACCTTTGATGCTGCCAGCATCACCAAGGTGGAGCTGGACCTGTCCGGCGAGACCGACAGCATCGGCCAGGCCGCCAAGGACAAGCTGATCGAGCAGGTGATGAACGCTCAAACCAGCCAGATCGACGGTGTGACCGGTGCCACCGTGACCAGCAAAGCTGTGCAGAACGCTGTGGCCGACTGCATCCGTCAGGCCAGCGGCGGTGCCATCAACCCCGCTGAGCAGACCACCGAGGAGACTGCCTCCACCGCCGACTGGCTGGGCGAGGAGCCCGAAGTGGCCGAGAGCGACATCAAGCAGACCGTGGAGTGTGAGGTGCTGGTGGTGGGTGCCGGTTCCTCCGGTAGCTTTGCCGCTGCCGCCGCGGCCGAGGCCGGTGCCAAGACCATCCTGATCGAAAAGTTCGGCCACGACATGGCCAGCGGCATCCGCGACACGCTGGCTGCCTGCGGTTCCAAGCAGCAGCAGGAGGACGGCGATGACGTGAACAAGAAGGACGCTGTGCGCTACCTGTGCAATTGGAGCCAGGGCTATACCCGCCGCAGCCTGGCACAGGTGTGGGCAGACCGCAGCGGTGAGACCATCGACTGGTTCACCGACGTACTGGCCGAGAGCGGCATCGACTTCCGCCACGAGATCGACGAAAAGCATGACAACGACAACTACGAGGTGCTGGACGTGGGCCACAGCACCCAGTACGGCGACGAGTACAGCGAGCAGCTGACCATGGACGCCGTGCTGAAGCACGCCGAGGCCGACGGGCTGGAAGTGCAGTACGAGATTACCATGGTCAAGCTGGAAAAGGACGGCAACCGCGTCACCGGCCTGATCGCCAAGAATGCCAACGACGAGTATGTGCGCTACAACGCATCCAAGGGCGTCATTCTGGCCTGCGGCGGCTACAGCGGCAATGAAACCATGATGAACGCCCTGCAGCCCCAGAGCGTGGAGCAGACCTGCATCAACTATTCCAAGCCCGGTGCCAAGGGCGACGGCATCAAGGCCTGCCTGTGGGCCGGTGCCATCATGGACCAGACCCACACCTCCATGATCTTTGACCGCGGTGCCATCAAGCCCGATCAGGTGGGCGAGTACGGCAAAGCCAACGACGGTGCCCTGTTCTGGATGGGCAGCCAGCCGTTCCTGAAGGTGAACCTGAACGGTGAGCGCTTCATGAACGAGTACATGCCTTACGATCTGGTGCTGCACGCTGCAGCCAGCCAGCCCTACCACACCTACTGCACTGTGTGGGACAGCAAATACCCCGAGGATGTGGAGCGCTTTGCCACCCACGGCTGCAGCCGTCTGTACCCGCATGTGAACGGCACCGCTCCGGTGTTCCCCATTGAGTACATCGAGGGCATGAACGCCGATCTGCAGGACCAGGGTTACATCGTGCAGGCCGACACCGTGGAGGAGCTGGCCGACAAGCTGGGCCTGCCCAAGGACACCTTTACCGCAACGGTGGATCGCTACAATGAGCTGGCTGCCAAGGGCGAGGACGAGGATTACGGTAAGGAGGACTACCGTCTGTCCACCCTGAGCGAAGCTCCCTTCTACGGTGTGCGCCAGTCCGGTGGCTACCTCATCTGCACCATGGATGGCATCCAGATCGACGACAACATGCACGCACTGGACCACGACTTCAAGGCCATCCCGGGCCTGTATGTTATCGGTGACATGAGCGGCAACTACTTCTCCGGCAGCTATCCGTGCCTGATGGCTGGTGCCGCCGCAGGCCGCAGCGCCACCTTCGGCCGCTTTGCCGGTCAGAACGCTGCCGCCGGCATCTGATATTACAGAACCTGAAAAAATCCCCAGTCTGTGCCGATTCCAGGTGGCACAGACTGGGGATTTGCTTGTTAGGTGGTGTCCCCACACATAATCCCGAACCTCTTTGTAAGCGGCCTTGCTTTCGGCGGCAGTCACATCCAGCTCATCCATGCTTACTTCCGTTTCGATGTGTCAGTTGACATGGACCTTGGTTAGAAGAATGACCGCTTCGCAGTGTGTCGTCGCTAGAATCGGAACACATGGATTCAGCCTCGTTAGAAGCATGGGAACACAAAACAGCAGGGGAGTGGTTCTCCTTGCTATTCTTGCGAAGCGGCTTGAAATTCTTGCCGTCCACACTGTTTTTGAACCCGGTCTTGTAAACAAAGACAATCATGTAGGGGTCTTTGTTCCCATTACTATCATAACCGCCCACGATTACTTTTTCAACTATACTTTCAAAAATATGTCGGTCAAAGGTGTCCAGAACCTCATTCTGTTCAAGGGTCTGCCGAAACGTGGCAACACGCTTGCGCATTGTAGATTCGGTTTCGGCTGCATCTTGCAGGCTTTCACACTCTTTCTGCAACTGCTCAATCTGGCTAGACAGGTCCAAATACTTTCGGTCGTAGGTCTCCTTGTCGATGGTATCTTCAAGACGCATATCAACCAGCTTGTTTTTCTTGACTTCCAGAGCGTGAATGTCCTTTTCAGCTTTTGCAAGACGCTTGCCCGCGTTGCTTTCGGAAAGGGCTTCTTCCGTCCGTTTCATAAACTCGTCCAGAACATCCTTGTTGTTCTGGCACAAGAGGCGATAGGATTCTACAAAAGCCCGTTCAATCGTTCTTTCGTCAACACCCTTGCTCTCCGGGCAGAACTTTTTTCCTTTTTTGGTGGAAACAACACATTGCCAGATAGCTTTATTATACTGTGAACTGCTATGCCAACTCCTCCTTGTCAGGGTGCCACCACAGAAACCACATTCTATCATGCAGCTAAAAGCGTATTTCCGGCTGAACTTTTCACGTTTGCCGTCCACGTTAAGGCTGCGGGGCTTTGCACGCCGCCGCAAAATTTCCTGTGCGGCTTCAAAGACTTCTTCCGAAACAATGGGCTCGTGGTGCTCACGAATATAAAATTGATCTTCCTCGCCGAAGTTGTACAGACGCCGTTTTGAAATAGGGTCAACGGTAAATGTCTTTCCTAACAAAATGTCGCCTTTGTATTTTTCGTTTTTGATAATGCCGATTACGGTACTGTCTGCCCATTTGGGACTGCCGCGTTTTGTTTTATAGCCTAAGTTTTCAAGTTCTTTGGCAATAACCGAACCACCGGCACCCTCCGTGTATCGCTGAAAAATGTAACGGACAACAGCCGCTTCTTCTTCGTTGATGGTGATGGTTTTGTCCGCTGGATTGTAGTCATAACCTAAACAGCCCTGAAACCCGACCAGCTCACCGCGCTGCATCTTCATCTTCAAGCCCTTTTTGACATTTGCAGAAATATTTTCGACTTCTTGCTGTGCAACAGAGCTTAAAATTACAAGGAGCAGTTCGCCGTCCATAGTAAGGGTGTTGATGTTTTCTTCTTCAAAAAACACAGCCACACCTTTATCTTTGAGCATCCGAACATATTTCAGAGTGTCAAGCGTGTTTCGTGCAAACCGCGAAATGGATTTGGTAATCACCATGTCCACGTCACCGTTCATACAGTCGTTGATTAACCGCTGGAAATCCTCGCGCTTTTTCACCTGCGTACCTGTGATAGCTTCATCAGCATAGATGCCTGCCAAAGACCATTCCGGCTTACTTTTTATAAGTTCGGTATAGTATTCGACCTGCGACTTGTAGCTGTTCAGCTGATCTTCGGTATCAGTGCTGACACGACAATAGGCAGCTACGCGTAGCCTTTTTTCAAAGTTTGTACGCGCTCGTGGCGAGAGCGTGTTGTGCGCTTTAATGACTTCAACATCTTTCATGCTTGACCTCCTTGTTGAATGTGTTCCTTTCATTGCGTTAATCATAACGCCAATGCGACACAAAATCAAGAGGATAGTTCGGAAACCACACGATAATCTTTCATTAAGCGCTGTTTGATAAGGGAATACTCTCTATCGGTTATGAGCTTTCTTTCCAACAGCTGCTTCAAAAAAGCAAGCTGAATGCTATAACGTATCAAATTTTGTTCTTTCAAAAATATCCCCCTTTCACAAAATAAAAAATGAGCCAACGGATAGCTGCTGGCAGCAGCCCACGGGAATCTCACCCCTGCATTCCTCATGCAGCCCTACTCATTGCCTGCGACGCTCTGAACGCTCGGACTTTGACGGTAAGGGAGTATCAGCCTGCCTGTATGTCGTGGCCCGCAAGCAGCCGCGCTTGCATTGCGGCGTGGTGGTGATCGCTCCACTTTTCAGAGAAAAGCATCGTGGCGCACCCGCCGTCCGGCTCGATACAGACAGCAACGTATCCGTTTGCCCTATGATGCACCGCCATTGTCCTGCGGGCATATTTTTCAAGGTGCTGTCCCGAAACGTGGAAAGGGTCAGACTGTTTCGGCTCTGGTCACAATAGAGGAAATAAGTTTGATTTCCAGATGGCGTTTCATGTACTCGTCTATGCACACATGGGGCTGGCCGTGCTTGTCGTAGAGAATGCCTGTACAGAGCTTGTTGATATAGCCTCTGTAATGTCGCAAAACCTGTTCAACTGCATCGGTGTCCCCAGCGCAGGCAGAGCGAATCACCGAGAGCGGTAAAAAATCTCTGCTCGTGTGTTCATAGGAGTTCATTTACGCCTAACCTCCCTCCGGCAAGTGCGCCTTTAGTTCTTTTCGCAGCACATTCAGCGTTTTTGTCCGGTGGCGCTGTACAGCACTCCGGGACATTCCCATGAGGTCGCCAATCTCGCCATCGCCCAGTTCCAGAACGCAAAACAGAATCAAAATGCTTTGTTCTTGCTTTGGCAGAGCGGCAAACGCATTGGCAACAAGTTCATTGTCGATGTGCAGATCACAGCCGTAGGATGAAAATACAAATTCTTCACTTGGATAATGGTCTACACTCGTGAGCTGCCCCAGTTCTTCCAACGAAAGAACGCTGAATGACTTTTCACGGTCAAGCAGACGTTTCTTATTTCGGTGATAGTTCCGGGCCTCATTTCGCAGCACCGCTTTGCAGAACGCATCGAATCGATACTGTTCGCCATCGTTGCGAGGGATAGCTTCCATCTTCTCACCCCCTTTCCGTGGGGATGTCGGGTGGATTTTTCCCTTTCCGCTAATATGACACCTGAAACACCCGATTCTGCCCGCTTTTTTGAAAATTTCCAAAAATATTTTTGAAACAGGTAGATTTTCAGATGGCAATAGAAAAGCCCAGCAGACCGAAAACGGCCAACCGGGCATAACGGCAGTATTAAATGCGCAGAATCTACATTGTATAGTACATAGTAAAAGCCCTGCTGACCCTGTACGGGAGCAAGGCTTTTTTTGATAGCTTAAAGCTGGGCAATCGATAGAATATTAGGCGCATGGCGGCATCCTCCTAGTGGCCGCCATACAGACGATGAAACGCTTTGATACACAAAAAGAACCGGCGGCCTTGATTTTCTCAAAAGCCGCCGGTTCAAAATGGGCGCATAAAATTACCTGCTCCAACCAACGGCTTTTTTATTTCCCCTTAGTCGGGGCAGGTTCTCATCATATACTGAAAAAAAGAACCGATAATCACAAGTGAATTCACCTTGTGCATTACCGGCTCTGCGTCTGTGCGTCTGGCTCTTGGATGATAGATAAATTTAGTTTTCTTACCGCAATCAGGGTTTCATGTTTGCATTTAGGACAATATAACGGAAAATTATCCAATATTGTATCATCGCGAATTTTCAATCGCGTTTTGCTGCCACAAAAGGGGCATAAAATCCATTCTATCTTCATCTTATCTTCCTCTGTGCTTAGTTTTCTTCTTTTAACATTTGCGAAATTGCTGTGGCGATTGCTGCACCTTCTACTCCCATGTCCAAAATATAAATGAAAAGAGGGTCTAATCCGATGTTCAATACGGCTCCCAATAGCAAGGCACACATGGTCGTTTTTGCTGCACCCTCGCTACTTACAATATTGTTCATTGTTCTATTTCTCGACACTAATAACTCTCTGTGCCCACTCACGATAAAATGCTTCTTCATGTGATACGAGCAATACAGTACCCGCAAAATCCATAAGAGCTGATTTCAATGCTTCCTTTGCCTGAACATCCAGATGATTTGTGGGTTCGTCCATAATTAGAAAATTGCAGGGAATCAGTGTTAGCAAACACATTTTTACTTTCGCCTGCTCACCTCCACTTAATGTTCCAATCGCTTGCATTGCGTGCTTACTGGAAATTCCACACCGGGCTAAATGTTTGCGAACATCTTTTATGACCATATCAGGATGGACATTGGAAACAATTTGAATTGGTGTCTGTTCAGGTTCGTCCCATATTAAGTCCTGCTCAAAATATCCAAGGGTAACTTGATCGGAAAATTTGAAATGACCTTGCATGGACGGGATTTGTCCAATTAACGTCTTGAGCAAAGTAGATTTCCCAATTCCATTAAAGCCAGTGATAACAACTTTTTGCCCGCCTTTTATGCTAAAATCAATATCTGATAGAACTGGATAGTGATAACCAACTGCCAGATGTTTGACCAGCAGATGCTCCGTATTTGTCAGCGGTAAAACAGGAAAATGAAAATGAGGAATAATCTCTTTCTGTTCCAAAGCCTCCATTTTGTCCATTCGATCAAGCTGTTTTTGTCGCCCTCTCGCCATTTTTGCTTTTCGTCCAGCAATATTTTTCCTAATAAACTCCTCTGTTTTTTTGATCTCCTTTTGTTGCGCTGAGTATTGACGAATGTAATCTTCCCGCAACAGTGTCTTTTTTCGCAGAAATTCAGAATAAGTGCCGTAATACTTTGTTATTGTGTCATTATCTATATCGCAGATACGATTTGCGATTTTATCCAAAAAGTCAAAATCATGGGAAACAACTAAAAAAGCATTTTCCAAAGAGGATAGGTATTCCGCCAGCCATGCAACATGATCTTTATCAAGAAAATTTGTCGGCTCATCTAATAGCAATACATCTGGTTTTTCAAGCAGTAGCTTTGCCAAAATCACTTTTGCTCGCTGGCCGCCACTCATTTCAATGATAGGGCGGTCAAGACCAATCGCAAGCAGCCCCAGCCCATTTGCAACGCGCTCGATCGCAGTATCAATGGAATAGAAGTCATGTGTTTCAAGCTGCTCTTGATAGTAGGCAGCAAGTTCCAGATTTTTCATATCTCCATCGGCGGCCTTTTCATATAGCTGCATAACTTGTGTTTCTATTTCAAACAGCTTTGCAAAGGCTGATTTCAAAAACTCTTTCATGGTAAGCGTATGGTCGATTTCTGCATACTGATCCAAATAGCCAATCGTAATATTTGGCTGCCAGATAACCCGTCCGCTATCAGGTATGATCTGCTCTGTACAGATTTTGATTAAAGTGCTTTTGCCGGTTCCGTTCTGCCCGACAATGCCAATATGTTCTCCTTTATTGAGTGTGAAGCCTGCATTTTTGTATAGCACATTCTCACCAAAAGAGTGTGTCAGTCCGTCAATTTCTAATAAGCTCATTTTTATTAACCCTTTCCTGCATATTCTCTGATACAAAAGAAAAAGGCAGAAAGCAGAGATACACAAGTGTATCCGCCTTCTGCCTTTGGCATAGCAGCGCCAAAAACAAAAGGCTATGGACAAAACATTGTCCATAGCCTCGTACACATTATAACTGCATGGAAAGCCATTTTCTCAAAATGGGTATAAAACCCCCTTTATGGCTTCCCGATGAAATCGAAATGCGTCATTTATACGCTATACTCTGCACAATGTTTCATCGGTTTGGATTGTACAGAGTTGATTCTCTTTTTACGCTGATCGGTTAAATGAAAGTTCATATCTTGCTCCCCTTTGGAGATATATCTTTATATAGAATAGCACAAACATTCTTCTTTGTCAATCTTATGAAATAATATATCATGTAATATCAAATCATATTACATTCTCATAATCCAACCCGAAATGTACAATGATATAGGGTGATATGAGAATGAACCAAGATGAAAGAAGGTTTGACTTTCATGGGCTCGGGCTCGCTTTGAAACAGGCCAGAGAGGAAAAGGGCTGGACGCAAGCCTATGTGGCGGAGCTGGTCGGCAAGACTGACCGCACCATTATGAACATCGAGAACAAAGGCCAGCACCCCAGCTTCAACCTGTTTTTCAAACTCGTCACTCTGTTCGACATTTCCGTAGATCAGTTTTTCTATACAGAAGGTCAGCGTGGAGAGAACAGTTGCAGAAAGAACATTGATGTGCTTTTAAGCTTGATGAATGAGAAAGAGCTTGTTGTCATGGAGGCCACAGCCGAAGGGCTCAAGAAAGCCAGAGAAACGGAGGTTCAAGAGGTATGGCTGTTTTGCGTCAGCAGTATGTACTGGTGGAAGCAATCCAAGCATGGATTGCTTTATTAAAAGAGAATCAAATAAATCCTTTAGAATAAAGACGAAAAAAATAGAGCAGTTTACCTAGAATTTAAGCTTTACTGTTACTCAAACAAGTGGCATTTTAACTCTCTACATATCGTTGGAATGAACTTCTGGATGCTGTATGTTATTTTGATCTTGGCAGGAAAGGAAGCGTTCGTGTTTATATTCTTGTGTTCGCTTTGGCAACTACTGCAAAGGATTATGTATAATCAAGCGAATGATAGTAGTATCAAAATATGAATTATAAAATGTAGACAGAATGGACATAGCAACATTTCGCCAATCGCTCATGAACTATAAAATGTATATGGGTGATGCAGAATGGCGAAAATTGAGGACTGTCCCGGCTTTGAAACGTTCGGAGCGGATGTCAAGGCAGCACGAAAAGCAAAACAGCTTTCCCGCAGTGCGCTGGCTGACATGATACATTGTGACAGTCGGTATCTTGCGAATATCGAGAACGAAGGCACGCTGCCCAGCCTGCCGGTGGTGATTCAGCTGATAAAAATATGCGGCCTGCCCGTGGAGCGGTACTTCAACCCGGAACTCATGCGGGAAGAAAGTGTGGAGCGTCAGAGGGTCAGCCACAAGCTGCAGCTTTGCCCGGAAGAATACTTACCTATCGTAGAAGGTGCCATTGATGGTGCTCTGCGGATTCATCAACAGTAAAAAGAAAACTGTGTGTCTAAACGGTCACGCACGGTCATTGAGAGGATGCCAAAAGCGTCCTCTTATTTTTTTGCATTTTGCGGGCAAAACGGGGGTGCTGTGGTGTCATAGTAGTGGGGAGAGGTAACGTAGCAAGCATAGGGAGTGTAGCCACTCCCGGCAGAAATGCTTGCTGGGGAGTACCCCAGACCCCCAAGAAACGAGGTGAAACTATGGCGAACCGAACCCGAAAAATTGTTCTGCGTGTTCCCGTGACGCCGGAGGAACAGGAACTTATCCGGCAGAAGATGGCTCTGCTGCACACACGGAATTTTTCTGCCTACGCCCGGAAGATGCTGATAGATGGTTATGTTGTCCACATCGACACCACCGACATCCGGGCGCAGACCGCCGAATTGCAGAAGATTGGTGTCAACGTCAATCAGATCGCACGGCGGCTGAACAGCATGGGGCCGCTGTACACACAAGATGTTGCGGACATCAAGGGAGCATTGGCGCAGATATGGCAATTACAAAGATACATCCTATCAAGTCAACGCTGAAAAAGGCACTGGACTACATCGAGAATCCGGCCAAGACCGATGAAAAAATGCTGGTGTCCTCCTTTGCCTGCTCCTATGAAACTGCCGACATCGAATTTGAACTGCTGCTATCACAAGCCATGCAGAAAGGCAACAATCTGGCCCACCACCTGATACAGTCTTTTGCGCCGGGCGAAACCACGCCGGAGCAGGCCCACGAGATCGGCCGGCAGCTTGCAGATGAAGTCCTGCAAGGAAAATATCCCTATGTGCTGACCACCCACATTGACAAAGGGCACGTCCACAACCACATCATCTTTTGCGCCGTGGACATGGTGAACCAGCGGAAGTATGTTTCCAACCGACAGAGCTATTCCTACATCCGGCGCACCAGTGACCGGCTGTGCAAGGAACATAACCTATCCGTGGTAATGCCCGGTCAAGACCGGGGTAAAAGCTATGCCGAGTGGGATGCACACCGCAAGGGCACGAGCTGGAAGGCGAAGCTGAAAACCGCCATAGATGCAGCCATCCCGCAGGCCAAGGATTTTGACGATTTTCTGCGGCTCCTGCAGGAGCGGGGCTATGAAGTCAAGCGGGGCAAGTATGTTTCGTTCCGTGCGCCCGGACAGAGGCGGTTCACCCGCTGCAAAACGCTGGGCGAAGCCTACACCGAGGAAGCTATCACCGAGCGCATCAAAGGGCGGTTCGTGGAGCAAAAGCCCAAGGAAAACCGCAAAATTTCTCTGCGGATTGATTTGGAAAACAGCATCAAGGCCCAGCAGTCCGCAGGGTATGAGAAGTGGGCAAAACTCCACAATCTGAAACAGGCTGCCCGGACGCTGAACTTCCTGACGGAGCATGAAATTGATAGTTACCCGGATTTGGAAAGCCGGGTGGCCAAGATCACCGCCGCCAGCACCGAAGCTGCCGCCGCATTGAAAGCAGCAGAGCGCCGACTTGCTGAAATGGCCGTGCTGATAAAGGATGTCACCACCTGTAAGGAACTACGCCCGTTGGTGCAGGAGTATCAGCGGGCCGCTGACAAAAAGCAGTTCCGGCGCAAGCACGAGGGCACCCTGATTCTCTATGAAGCAGCGGCCAAGGCCCTGAAAGAACAGGGCTTTCAAAAGCTGCCCGACCTTTACGCGCTGAAAACCGAGTATAAACTATTGGCCGAGCAGAAAAAGCAACTGCAACAGCAGTACGCCGAAGTCAAACGCCAGATGCAGGAGTATGGCATCATCAAGCAGAATGTGGACGGCATCCTACGGATAACACCGGGAAAGGAGCAGATGCAGGAACGGTAAGCTGCGCAAGTTTTCCTCGCAATCGGCTGACAGTTCAGACAATATCTGCTATAATTAAAACAATGATTCTTAGAAAAAATCCTCAGTTGGAAAGGAGATTTTTCAAATGGACAGCAACCTCATTCCGTATCAGCCTGTAATCTCCGATATTAAAAATTTGATTGCCGCAGGCCAGAATGTTGCCTATAATGCAGCTAACCGCGCAATGATTATGACCTACTGGAACATTGGAAAGCGCATTGTTGAAGAAGAACAGAGCGGTGCCGAGCGTGCAGAGTATGGAAAGCGTTTAATTCCAGTTCTTTCGGCAGAACTCACAAAGGAATTCGGCAACAGCTATTCCAGCCGAAATCTTCACTATTACCGTAAATTTTACCATTGCTTCCCTGATTCCGAGATTTTGAACACGCGTGTTCAAAATCTTAATTGGTCACATTTTCGGGCTTTGCTTCGTGTTCCCGATGAAGATGCCCGTATTTGGTATATGAATGAAGCGGCTAATGAAAATTGGAGTGTTCGCACCCTTGACCGCAATATCGGCACGCAGTATTATTATCGGCTGCTCCATTCTCCGAAAAAAGAAGCTGTGATGGCAGAGATGAAAGAGAAAATGGCGGCAGAGCCCAAGCATCAGTTTGAACTTCTCAAAAGTCCCATCGTGGCAGAATTTTTGGGATTCCGTACCGAAGATTCCTTTGCAGAGTCCGATTTGGAGTCTGCAATTCTTTCTCACATCCGGGACTTCCTCATGGAAATGGGAAAGGGATTTGCTTTCGTGGCCCGGCAGCAGCATATTGTGACCGATACAGAAGATTACTACATCGACCTTGTGTTTTACAACATCGAACTGAAATGCTATGTTCTGATTGACTTGAAGATGGGGACGATCACCCATCAAGATGTCGGCCAGATTGATATGTATGTTCGGATGTACGATGAACTCAAATGCAAAGAGGGTGACAACCCCACGATCGGCATTCTGCTGTGTGGCGAAACCAGCGAGGACATCGCGCGATACTCTGTCCTGCATGATAACGACCATCTGTTCATGTCGAAGTATCTGACTTACCTGCCCACTAAAGAACAGCTGCGGGTTGAAATTGAGCGGCAGAAAAATATTTTCTATATGCAGCATCCAAAGCTGGATGATAAACAATAATGCTCATGAAAAACATTTAACTTTTATAGATATAGGAGGCAGTAATGAACGTTGAAAATTGTATAGAAGCACAATATCGTGAACTAATGGAGTGCAGTGAACTCAATGCGGAGTATGCGGACTTATATAAAGCGTTTACACATCCACGTCTTCGAGAGATTTTTACCACTTTACATCATGATTTGATTCTTCTTTTCAAAAGGATGAATGACCGTTTGCCCACAGATGAGTATGAAGCACACTTCTGGGCCGATGAGAGTCGAGAGCTTATCAGGCGTTTGGACATCATCAATGGACTTTTTGGGGCTCTTAAAGGAACTCCCCTTGCTTTCAATATAAATTCTTATTATGCCGATTTGTTTTTAAAATGTCGAGATTTTTTGCGTTCTAGCGGTGGTAGCGAATTACCTTCCAATATGGCCAAAGTAGAACTATATTATACGATTCCAATATTCACTCCCGTTTTAAGTGTTACCGTTTCTCATGAGCAACAGGAACTGACCTACCAATTAAAAATTGTTGGTGAGGGCTCTTATGCAAATGTTTTCAAATACAAAGACACTTTCTATAATAGATTTTTCATATTAAAGCGAGCAAAAAAGGGACTAGATGCAAAAGAGTTGGCGCGTTTCAGAAGAGAGTATGATATAATGAATACACTGTCCTCTCCGTATGTTGTTGAGGTTTATAACTATAACTCTGCTAAGAATGAGTATATTATGGAACATATGGATGATACATTAGATGGATATATTTCGAGCCATAATTCAATCTTAGACTATAAGCAACGTAAATCGATAGTTCGTCAAATATTACGAGCGTTTGAGTATATTCACTCAAAAGGTCAACTTCATAGAGATGTAAGTCCGAAAAATATTTTAGTCAAACTTTATGAAGATACCCTCGTTATCAAAATTGCAGATTTTGGATTAGTTAAAATCCCGAATAGTTCACTCACATCGGCAAATACAGAGCCTAAAGGCTATTTTAATGACCCAATTCTTGCGGTAGAAGGATTCAACACCTATAACATTGAACATGAGATATATGCACTGACGCGGATTGTATATTTTGTTATGACAGGAAAAACGAACACTAATAATATAGTTAATCAGTCCTTGAAAAAGTTTGTTGAAAAAGGATTAAATCCCGACCGCTCTAAGCGATTTAAAAATGTTTCTGAAATGCAAATTGAACTTTGCAATTTAACATAGAAACAGCCAAGTCCATCATCATTAAATCATTATGGCCCATATTCTTGTTTTGACATTCACACATTATTTCTCTATAATATAATGTGTGAATGTCAAGCGAGGTGATAGCATGAACAACATGGGCAAAGTAGAAAAAATGGTGCAGTCTGCCCCCAATGGTATCATTACGGCCGCACAGCTGACGAAAGCCGGCTTGCATCGGGGCTATCTGCATAATTTTGTCGAGAGCGGGGAACTGTACCGTTTCGGGCGCGGCCTGTATGTGCAGAGCAGTGCACGGGAAGATGATTTTTACCTGTTGCAGCGAAAGTATAGCCGCGGCATCTATTCGCATGATACCGCACTCTATCTGCTGGGCTATTCTGACCGCACCCCGGCAAGATACACTATGACCTTTCCCAAGGGCTACAATGCACCGTCCTTAAAGCAAGAGGATTTGATTGTCAAGCGCGCTATTCCAGAAAACTATGACTTCGGCATTATTGAAATCCAATCGCCATCCGGGAATCCCATTCGTGTTTACGATTTGGAACGGACGCTGTGCGACATCCTGCGCGGCAGCGGGAGCGATATACAGATTGTGGGTGCAGCTATGAAACGATACGCCGCATCCAAAGACAAAGACATTCACAAATTGATGCAGTACGCGGAACGACTTCGTGTGAAGCCAAAAGTTCTGCGCTACATGGAGATTTTATTATGATTACAAAAATCCGATGCACTCACTATACCAATAGGAGATGATGATAATGTTTGGAACAATTATCATGGATTCTTATAAGTCTGATGAAATTGAGTTAATGTCCCAAAATATTGATCTTCTCTGTTCACCTATGGATTCATACGGATGGGCATCAGCTGGCATCTATTCATTTTGGGACTACTACACTAAAGAAGTTCTATATATTGGATTGGCTTCCGATTTATGCGTTAGATTCAGACAGCATAATGGATTACTTCCTATCTCAGAAAACGCCTGTAAATTCAAACAAATCCAATCCTATTTTTCCCAACATGAAAGGCTTGGGTATTCAATCTTGGTACAATCGCCTCTATCCCAGCCGATTGTCCATCGAAACAAGGAGCAGTATCGAAATTTTATGAATGCTCCTAAGGGTAGTCCTATTCCCAATTATGCAGGTGAAGAAGGCCTCGAGCATATTCGACAGGCTGAAGGACAGCTAATTGAATCATACAAGCAAATTGTTGGTACCGTTCCTCCATGGAATAAAATCGGCGGAGACGTATTCTCAAGAAAATATGCTACAAAGAACAATTATCTATATGTCGTCCGCGCTTTTTCCAATGGAACCCCTGACAATTATCTTGTGTCCAGAGCCACAATTCGAGAGTTGGCTGAAAATCCAACATACGAATGGTTTGAAGTGCAACTTCATGGCCTTCGCATGATGATGCTTTCATTAGGTATGTCATTTGAGCAAGCCGTTGCGCTCCAGATGAAGTTCAATCCGTACTTTGAAGATCAGTGGAATCGTATCGTAAGCAGTAAATATTTGGACAAAAATCTAATTATTTAATGCGATAAACATTTATAGTAAATCTCTATGGTCACAAGGCTGTACAAGTGGTTAATAGGTACTGCTATTATATAGCAGTACCTCGAAGCTGCAGTCTACAATCCTGTTATTACAGAAAGGAGTGTATTTTACTTCCAGCAACTTGTAGCCAACAAAGTGAAAGAATCTTCCGATTTTTCCGCAAAAAATAATAGATACACTATAATTATCTACTAGTGAGGTTGATGGTTTTGTGAATTGCGCATATTGTAATGAAAAAACAAGTCCAACTAGAGAACATATTATATCTAGTTGTGTATTAGATTTATTTCCTGAATGTAACCTAACAATAGATTCTAGTCGAAATAAAGTATATCCGGCCGATCCAGTTGTTAATGATGTATGTGCAAAGTGTAACAATCAAAGACTTTCGTATATAGATACATACGCCAAAGAATTTATATCTCGATATTTTGTAAAGAAATATACAGCAGACACAAAGTTACAGATTGAATATAACTACGCTCTTCTGCAAAAAGTCCTCTTGAAATACGCTTTTAACGCTCTGCGGGCAGAGCATAAGGACGTATCGTTTTTTGACAGCCGAGTAAAACACTTCTTACTTAATGAAAATTCAGTTGAACCACTATCGGATATAACAGTGTTAGCAGGTCTGGCCGTTAATGTGTCTCCACTTCCAGACTTTTTGACGGGAAATCAAAAGATACGTTGGAGTTCAACACCAGCTTTTTTGACAGAAAGTCTTGTAGATGTACACACGCATACTTTTGATTCGTTGGAAAACAACTCAACACAGTCTTTTGATGGTCTAAAGTTGTCCTATATATTTCGATTTAATAGCGGAGAATTTATTATAATGTGTTGGGATACTCTCAATCCAAAGAGTGTAGAATCTCAAAAAATGATACAAAGAAACTATCCATTTACAATCTTGTCTCCTGATAAATCAGAGGCACAGCTGGTTCGCTGTACAGACACATTTACTTATAATATGTTTCCCATAATTCAAACATCTATTGGTCAGGGTGTATCTGATATTATATGGAGCGAAAAGACACGTAGACAAAAGGACTTTTGGAAAGAAGCCGAGGTGGAATGGAATGCTGAGGGAGAAAGAATAAAAAAAGAGAATCCCCGAAAATAAAAACAGCCGGACACAGCAGCCACAAGGCCACCGTGTCCGGCCATTTTCGTTTTGACAATGGCACATTACTTTTGACAAAAATAATGTGCCGTTGTCAATCTAGCGGTATCACTCACCCACAAAACCAAACTTCTGTTTGTCGAAGTCAGCATCGGTCATATTCTCCAACTTTGCAATGGGGCCATTCGCCAGCCGCCGCATCTCCGTGTCCATATTCGGCAGGGCCGCCCGCATCCGCGCCATCGTCCGGCGGCGGTCAGAAGTGTGGTACATACAAATCAAATTTTCTTCCTCTACACTAAAATTCATGCGTCAAACCTCCAATTCTTTTGTCTTTTCCCGTGGCTGCGTTTGTTTGCTCTGCTCCTTTTTTGCGG
>ERZ791837.740-NODE-740-length-24230-cov-3.754747_pt1 | contig 24230 bp, 19 predicted proteins | sample MGYA00510292_ERZ791837 | MGnify/ENA primary metagenome ERZ791837 (study PRJEB30046, sample SAMN00715259) | human gut metagenome | study: EMG produced TPA metagenomics assembly of the A metagenome-wide association study of gut microbiota in type 2...
TGTATCGATTGACAGGGGCCTTTTGTCCCCTGTCAACCGATGCTATCTTTGTAAGGAACGGTACCACCTATGAGAAAAGGATATATCTGGAACCGCCTGCTGCGCTCGCTCGTCTCCATTTTGATCATCATGCTCATCGTGTTTACGATGGTCTATACGTTGGTGCCGCGTGACAACATCTTCTTTGAAGACAGCACATACCGCAAGCTCGGCGGAAAATCCGACGATAAAACCGAATACGTTTATTCAACCTGGCAGAAGCTCGGTTATCTGGACTACGTCCGCATCAACGACTACTGCCTTAATCTCTATGAAGCCGGCAGCCCGGAAATGATCGCCGCTATCGAGCCGGATTCTCCGGAAAGCCAGGCCTTTGTGGAGCAGTATTCCGCGCAGGGCTATACGATCGCCAACTATCTGCAGAGCGGACGTTACTATGCCTATAAGGACACGCCCGTCATCAAGCGCATGGCGAACTGGCTTGCCCATCTGATCGTGATCGATACTCCCTGGTCTGTCAAGGATGAGACGAACCCGGATCTTGAGCGCGGCCTTCGCTTCGGCACGACGCCTACCGGCGGCGTGGCTCTCATCGGCAGCGGCACGACGCACAAGTACCTGCTGTATACCGACAGCCGCTTCCCGTGGATTCATCAGAACATTATCACGCTGAACTTCGGTACCTCTTATCCGACCTATCAGGGCCTGGACGTACTCCGCGTGCTTTTCCAGTCGCAGGGCACCGAGGTCAAGCGCCCTGTCACCTTTGAAACCGGTTATGAAGCCGAGTCCGGAATCATTTTCGGCTCGCTTAAGTATAAGTCCGTTCTCGACAGAATGGACATGAAGAAATTCACCGACCATTACGCGTCCTTTGAAACCCAGAAAAACCAGCCCTCGATGATCGGCACCTCGTTCATCATGGGTCTCTTCGCCATGGCGGTCGCCTACATTCTCGGACTGCCGTTCGGCGTTCTCATGGCACGAAACAAGGATAAGTTCGCCGATAAGCTTGGCATGGTGTATATCATCTTCATCATCGCCGTGCCGTCGCTCGCGTACATCTATCTCTTCCGCTATCTCGGCACAACGCTCTTCAATCTGCCGTCGGTCTTTACGACCTACGGCCCGGGCGACGTGCGATCCTGGATCTTGCCCATCATCTCACTGGCGCTGCCGTCTATTGCGAGCCTCATGCTCTGGACGCGCCGCTATGTTGTGGACCAGATGAACTCCGACTATGTGAAGTTCGCCAAGGCCAAGGGCCTCAACCAGCGCGAGATCTTCAGCGGACATATTTTCAAGAATGCCGTCATCCCCATCGCGCAGGGCATCCCCGCGTCTCTCGCGGCCTGCATCACCGGCGCGATCATCACCGAGTCGATCTACTCCGTCGGCGGCATGGGCAAAATGCTGCCCAACGCCATCAACCAGTACAACAACGTTATGATCGTGGCGCTCGCGTTCATCTTCTCCACGGTATCGGTGCTGTCGGTGCTGGCGGGCGACATTGTTCTCACGAAGGTCGATCCGCGTATTTCGCTCAGCGAGAAGGCAGGGAGGTCGTAAATGAATACCGAAAATATCGATAAGAGCCTCTTTGAGTTTGCAGCCTTCGACGAGCTGGAATCGGAGCACATTGCCGCTCCGCGCTATTCCTACTGGAAATCCGTGTTCCGCACGTTCTTCAAGAACAAGTTTACGGTCATCGTATCGATCCTGCTGATCGCTGTTGTCGCGTTCGCGCTCATTCAGCCGACGCGCTCCGGCTACAGCCCCATCGATACGCCGAACATCAACAATGCCGAGATGAAGTTCCTGAAGCCGAGCGCCGAGCACCTCTTCGGCACCGACCACGTCGGCAACGAGGTATTTGACGCTGTCTGGGCGGGCGCGAGAAACTCCATCATCATCTCCTTCGTCTGCACGGCCATCAATATGCTCGTCGGCATTCCGATCGGCGCGCTCTGGGGCTTCTCCAAGAAGATGGACAAGTGGATGATCGAGGTCTACAACATCATTTCCAACGTCCCGTTCCTGCTGCTCGCCATGATCCTCTCCTACATCCTCGGCGCCGGTATGCGCTCGCTCATTATCACGATGACGTGTACCGAGTGGATCTTTGTCGCGTACTTCATCCGCACGCAGGTCATGATCATCCGCGACCGTGAGTACAACATGGCGTCCAAGTGCCTCGGCACCAGGACGTGGACGATGATCGTGAGAAACATCCTGCCGTACCTCATCTCCGTCATCATGACGTATGTGTCCCGGCAGATCCCCTCGCTCATCTCCTACGAGGTGTTCCTCTCCTACATGGGTCTCGGTCTCGGCACGACCAACGCGTCCCTCGGCCAGTCCATCTCGCTCTATACCTCTTATATGAACGGCTATCCGCACCTGTTCTGGATCCCCGTCGGCGTTCTGGCGTTTATCTCCATCTCCCTCTACATCGTGGGACAGAAGCTCGCCGACGCAGCTGATCCGCGCACGCATATGTGAGGGGGGCAGAGTAATGGCAGATAACAGAAACATCGTTCTGTCCGCAAAGGACATTGAAGTAAAATTCCGCGTCCGTGACAATTACCTCACGGCCATCCGCGGCGTGTCCCTCGACCTTTACGAGGGCGAAACGTTCGCCATCGTCGGCGAGTCCGGCTCCGGCAAGAGCGTTTTCACCAAGACGTTCACCGGCATGCTCGAGTCCAACGGCTCCATCACCAACGGCTCGGTCATGTTCGAGGGCAAGGACCTCACCAAGCTCAAGACCGATAAGGACTGGGAAGGCATCCGCGGCGCGAAGATCTCCACGATCTTCCAGGACCCGATGACGTCGCTGAACCCGATCCGCACGATCGGCTCGCAGATCACCGAGGTCATTGAGAAGCACCAGGGCATTTCCCGCGGCGACGCGAAGAAGCAGGCCATCGAGCTTATGGAGCGCGTCGGCATCCAGAACGCCGCCGACCGCTTCGACGAGTATCCGTTCCAGTATTCCGGCGGCCAGCGTCAGCGCGTCCTGATCGCTATGGCCCTTACCCGCGACCCCAAGCTGGTTATCTGCGACGAGCCGACGACCGCTCTGGACGTTACGATCCAGGCGCAGATCATTGCGCTCATCCGCGATCTGCAGAAGGAGCTCAAGTTCACCACCATCTACATCACGCATGACCTCGGCGTTGTCGCGAACGTCGCCGACCGCGTCGGCGTTATGTACGGTGGCCAGATCATCGAGTACGGCAACGTGGAGGAAGTGTTCTTCGATCCGCGCCACCCGTACACCTGGGCGCTGCTCTCCAGCCTGCCGCAGCTCGGCATCAAGGGGCAGGAGCTCTACTACATCACCGGTACTCCGCCGTCTCTGTACAACCAGATCAAGGGCGACGCCTTTGCCCCGCGCAATGAGCACGCGCTCAAGATCGACTTTGAAATGGAGCCGCCGTTCTTCCCGGTGAGCGAAACGCACTATGCCAAAACGTGGCTTCTGGATCCCCGCGCGCCGAAGCTCGAAAAGCCGGAGATCATTCAGGATCTGCACGAGAAGATCAAGAAGATGACCGATAAGGGAGGTGCCTTCCATGTCGAATAATACCGCCGATAGAGAGGTCATCCTCTCGATCAGCCATGTGGACATCTCCTTTGACGTCGGAGGCAAAAAAAAATTCGTCGCCGTAAAAGACGCGAATTTCGACATTTATAAGGGTGAGACCTTTGCCCTCGTCGGCGAGTCCGGCTCCGGCAAAACGACGCTGGGCCGCGCCATCATGCGCATCAACCCGTGCAGCAACGGTGAGATCCTCTTTGAGGGCAAGCGCATTTCCGGCAAGATCTCCCGCGAGGAAGACCGCAACGTTGTCCGCAACATCCAGATGATCTTCCAGGACCCGGCGGCGTCGCTCAACGAGCGCGCCACCATCGAGTACTGCATCTCCGAGGGCCTGTACAACTTCCACCTTTATAAGGACGAGGCAGAGCGTATCGCCAAGGTCGATCAGGCGCTCAAGGACGTCGGCCTGCTGCCCGAGCACAAGTCCCGTTATCCGCACGAGTTCTCCGGCGGACAGCGTCAGAGAATCGGTCTTGCAAGGGCAATGGTCATGGATCCCGAGCTTGTTGTTGCAGACGAACCTATCTCCGCACTGGACGTTTCCATCCGTGCACAGGTTCTGAACCTGCTCAAAAAGTTCCAGCGTGAGCGCGGAACGACCTATCTGTTCATCGCTCATGACCTTTCGATCGTTCGCTTTATCTCCGATCGTATCGGCGTTATCTACAAGGGCGACATCGTTGAAGTTGCAACCGCAGAAGAACTGTTTGACTTCCCGATGCATCCCTACACCCGCTCTCTGATTTCCGCGATCCCGATTCCGGATCCGAATCTTGAGAAGCACAAAGTGCTGTTCAGCTATGATCCTTCACAGCATGATTACAGCGAGGATAAGCCCGAGCTTACCGATATCGGCCATGGCCACTTCGTTTTCGGCAACAAGAAAGAAATCGAAGAGTATAAGCGTCTCCGTGAGGAGGGAACTCCCATCAAGAGCGTTACCATTGCCGGCGTTAATGCTCCTGCGGATGCAAAAACTGTCGAAAAGCAGCTTGAAGAGAAAAAAATCGAGGGTTCAATCCTTGATACACCGCTGCACGATACCGGCAGCTTCTGGCTTGCGTTCCTTTCCTTCTTCCTTGCCATCCCCGGCTTGATTGCGGGTGCGATTTTCAAAAAGCACAACTATATCCGCAATTACAAGAAGTGCAAGAAGGGCGCGATTGCCGGCCTTATCACAACGGCAGCAATTATTGTCCTGTTCGGACTTATGCTGATAATTTCTATCCTGTAATCGGACTTTAAAAAAGGACGGCGGACTGAATTCAGTATGAGGCGAACAGCAAAAGAAAAAAGTCTTCCGAGGCCAAAGCCGGTACAACGCATTGAAGTGTCGGACAAACATACCGCGTTGCGAATTGTGTGTTTCGTGATTTGCATCCTGTTTGCGGTTGTTGCGATGTCATATGCGGTGTACCGGCTTGTTACAAGGCCGAGCGGATGGACAACGATCAAAGCGGCTGTTACCGGTGAGGATAACTGCACCGATGAACTGCTGCTTCAGTATGATATTGGCCTGCGCGACGATATTTCCACAACGACTGAATATAAACAATTGGCGGAAATGTATTCAAATTTGTGCAGCGAGGCCTACCGCATATTTCAATCAGACGAGGAATATTTCGGCGCGGATGATGCACCGGCAGCAAACCTCGCTTATTTGAATAAACACCCGAACGAGGTTGTGACGGTTGATTCCGCGTTGTATTCGGCATTTGAGCTGATTCGAGATAACGGCAGCAGATATCCGTATCTTGCGCCCGTTTATACGGAATACAAAGGGCTCTTCTCCTGCGAAAACGACAGTGAGGCCGAGGAATTTGACCCGATGCTTAATTCGGAAGTACGCGGATTTGTTGACGAAACACTGACATATGTAAATAATCCCGATGCAATCGACATTGAGCTCCTGGGTGAGAATAAACTTCGACTCAATGTTTCGGACGAATACGCCGACTTTGCATCCCAAAACGATATCGGAGAATATCTGGATTTCTTCTGGCTGAAAAATGCATTTATCGTTGATTACATTGCAGAACATTTGGCCGAAAACAGATATATTCACGGAACAATAACGACGTATGACGGTTATACGCGGCATCTCGGCGGAGCGGGCATGGCCCTGTCAATGAATTTTTACGACGAGGCCGACGGACGCGGAATCCCTGCGGCGCAGATGGATTTTAAGACGGCGCGCAATGCTGTTTATTTCAGGAATTATGAAAATTCCGATATGGACACGATGCATTTTTACACCTATTCGAACGGTGAAGTCCGCAATCCGTTTGTTGATCCTAAGGACGGACTTTGTAAGGCGTCAAAAAGCGATCTGCTGATGTATTCGGACGAACTCGGTTGTGCGGAAATTGCGCTTGCGGCCTACGGATTGTATTCGTCGGATTCTTTTGACACCGAAGCGGTGCTTTCGACTGCAAAGCGCGGGGTGAATGCCCTTTACTGCGAGGGAACCGAGGTTTGCTTTACGGAGGCTGAGGCAACTCTTTCGCATTTGTACCAAAATGACGGACTCAGCTATTCAGCGAAACATGTTTCCTGATGGAATTCTAATCGGATTTCAACTGCAATACGAAATATACGGATTATCAAGGCTTGCCGCAAGGCAGGCCTTTTGATTATTGCCTGAAAGGAGACGGAGAGATAAACGGGAAATGAAAAATGAAAAAAGCGCAGCGAACTGAATTCACTGCGCTGGTGACCGGTAGGGGAGTCGAACCCCTGCTGCCGCCGTGAGAGGGCGGTGTCCTAGGCCACTAGACGAACCGGCCAAACTTGATTGCGTTGCTTATTATACCAAAGCAATCAAGAAAATGCAACCCCGAAGAAGCTTGAAATGAAGATATATTTAACGAACCAAATAAAACACGGATTGAAAATTTCAGGCATGAAGCAGCCGTCGGAAAGTATTTCACGGGAAATAACGTCCGAATCAGCGTTAGGAATATTTCCCGGGAAATCAGCTGCAGCGGGAGAAAGCGGACTTTTATCAGTCGAGCTCAAGATAAATATGCAAGTTCCGACTTAAAGCTCAATATGCTTTTTCACTGTTCAAATGCGGCAATTTATGGTATAATCAAGTCAAATACCGGTAAAAAACGCAGCTGAGATAAAAATATGCGGATCCGGCTGCCGCTCACTGCTGCAGTTTTTGCCCGGCATGTTTCCGAAAGCGTAGGAATTTGACTCGGCTGCGCTTTAACTGCGGGAAATTCCCGCAGACGGAAAAATCATTATACAAAGGAAGGTATGTTAATGGGAAACATCATTTCCGTGCTGTACATCCTTGCGTTTGCAGGCTGCGGCATACTCACTGCACGTCCGATTTTTGCATCGGATCGCCCGCTGAAGAGGATTCTGTTCGGATTAACTTTCGGACTTGTAATGCTTCTTTGGCTTCCGGTGTTGTTTGCGTTTATTCTCGATTTCACACTTGCTGCGCAGATTCTTGCGCTTGCCGCAGCGGTGGTCATTGCGAGCGTATCAACATTCTTTGCCGTTAAAAAGCAAAAAAACGGCAAAATCAAGTATAAAGCCGCTTCAAAGCGCGACCTTGTTCCGCTGCTGGTCACGATAGTGCCGTTGGTTGCAGTCGGCTGGATACTTCATGCGAATCACACGATAACAAATGCATCGGACGGTTCGCTGCACGTCGGGCAATGCACTTTCGGCGATTTGTGTATGCATTTAAGCTTTATCACAAGCATCAGTGTGCAAAAAACGTTCCCGCCGAATTATTCGCTTCTGCCGGGAACCCCGTTGGGCTATCCTTTCCTGTGCGACAGTGTCAGTTCGACTTTTTATACACTCGGAGCGTCGCTTCGAATTGCGGCAATGCTTCCCGCACTGTACGCTTTTCTTGTTGTTGTGCTGGGTGTGTATTGTTTCTTTGATGAATGGTTCAAAAACACACGCGTTTCCGTGCTTGCGGCATATCTTTTCTTTATCGGCGGAGGCTTAGGGTTCGCTTACCTTTTCAACAACAAACAGCTGCTTGCGGGCGAGGGCATAAACCGTTGGCAGGAAATGCTTGAAGGTTTTTACAAAACACCCACCAATCTGCCTGCCGCGGGACTTCGCTGGGTCAATTCAATTGCTGATATGCTTATTCCGCAGCGTGCAACTTTGTTTGGCTGGGCGCTGCTTTTCCCCGCACTTCAGCTTTTGCACAGGGCGGTCATGCAGCGCGAGTACAAATGCATAGTTCCGCTCGGTATCATTGCGGGATGCATGCCGCTTGTTCATACGCACAGTTTTCTTGCGATCGGAATTATTTCCGCGTTCCTTTTCGTTGCCGCTCTCGGAAAAATGCTGATGAGCGGTGTTTCCGAAAAACACGAGAAGCTTGCTGTCCGCAATCTCGGACTGTTCGTTTGCTCGGCAATTGTCGGTGCATTGCGAATGATGAATATTCGTGTTGTTACCGAAGAGTTGGATGACAGGTTCGCGATCATTGCGGGCACGCTGACTGTTGTTGTTTCCGTTGCTATGCTGGCTCTTGCTCTGCCCAAAAAGAACGCCAAAGGTGAACGGAAGGGATCCGATGACGGCCTTGAAACCGAGCTTGCGACGGAGCTTATGCCGATGTCCAAAGTCACCGAACGCAAATACATATCAGCAGTCGGAATTGCATCGGCGGTTGGTCTTGCGATTTCATCAATGCTGCAGGAAAAAGCATCCGCGCTCGGTTTCGTGCTGCCTGTGTTTATGATTGCAGCAACGATTCTGCTCATCGTTTACAACGGCAAAAAGGCCGGAAGGAAGCCCGCTTCCGATGAGGTGAAGCATGTGCGTTGGTTTGCTCTGTTCGGCGTGATTGCGGTCGTGCTTGCCGCACCGCAGCTTTTCGGATTCACGTTTAAACAGTCCGTGAACAACGACTCGTTCCTGCGTTGGGGATTTAATTGGTGCAATGTCAGTGACAGCTGGCTTTGGTTCTATATCAAGAATCTCGGACTCATTTTCATTCTGATGCCTGTTGCGCTGCTTTCCGAAAAAAAGCAGAACAGACTGTTCTATTACGGAACACTCGTTATATGGCTGCTGTGCGAAGTGTTGATTTTCCAGCCCAACCCGTACGACAACAACAAGCTGCTTTTCGTTTGGTTCGCATTTACCTGCGGCATAGTTGCGAATTATCTCATAACAACATTTGCACGGCCCGTTACAAGACTGGAGCGCGGGAAACGCCGCGTGCTGCGCGGCAAGACCGCCGGTCGCTATTTGCTGCTTGCAATGATGCTTATTGCAATGCTGCTTTCCGGCAGCCTGACTTTGGTGCGCGAATATGTCTCGGGCGATCACATTGCATTCGCTGCGGATGCGGACGGGAAAAGGAGCCTGCAATACATTGAAAGCGGCTACGAGGTTGTGCCGGCGGCGCAGGTTGAGCTTGCGGAATGGATAAACACAAACACCGACGAACCCATTGCGGCGGATGCAACCTTCCTGACCGAAAGCAACCATAATAATGCAGTTGCAATGCTCACGGGACGCAACATTTTCTGCGGCTCGGGCTCGTTCCTTGAATACCACGGCGTTAACTATCGCCCGCGCAAAGAGCTTATAAAGCCCATGTATGAACAGCCCGAAACTTGCCTGCTTCGGTATGCGGCGGAATACGATATTGACTATGTGCTTGTGGGAACACGGGAGCGCGGAAGCTATGCGGTTGACACGGAATGGTTCAATGCAAATCTTCGGGTCGTGTACCGCAATGCGCAGCTGACGGTCTACAAGATTGCGAAATAACAAAGCAAAAGTCCCGTGTTGAACTTTTTCGATGCGGGATGAAAGGAAAACAATAAAAAGAAAACCGTGCGGCAGTGAAATGATTCAAGCCGCACGGTTTTTAAGTTCGGATTCTTTTAAATTCAGATTATTATACCTATGCTTATGCTGCTCCGTTTCGGCATTGATGACGTGAGCAAAAAAGTGCCGAAGGGGCAAAATGGCAAAAGGGTTTTAAATCAATGCCCGTCAACCATTCTCAGGAAAAAGTAGATGCGTCCGCCGAGGTTGGATTCCCAATGCTGATCGGCGCAGGTGAGAACGGTCAGAAAACGGTCGTTCGGAGTGACATGAACCGAATAATCAAGCTCGGTCCGCGCCTGCTGATAGGTTATCCATTCGGAAATCTGTTCGGATGTCATGCTCTCCATGGTTTGCGGATAATTGCAGTTATAGTACTGGGAAGATTGCTCGGCAGAAGCGGGCTTTTCTTCGTACATTGCAAAAACTTCCCAAGTATGCGTTTCGCCGAAAAGGTTGAGAGTCCATAATCTGTTTTTGAATTCACCGTAAGTCGGTGCGTACTCATTCTGAATCTTGTGCAATTGATGCAGCATTATGCCTGCGCGGCGCAGATTATGGCCGGAAATCACCATGTTTTGCGATGGATAGCCGTAATAAAGATAAATTGATCCGCGCGAGGATGAGTTGCCGCGTGCATCATGATAATGATAATAAAAATTCGGACCGAACATCACGGGTGCGTCAATATTCGTGCCTTCAAGTTTGATATAGCCGACGGTATCGGCATTTGTTCGCTCCGCATTTGCGGTCTGTTCGGAATAGCGGAAACTTTTTGCATATTGATCGATTACGGTGTAATTCGAAAGATGACAGCGAAGCTGTTCGACATCTGCCGCATCAACGGAATTCGGCTTTGCGGCATCGCGCAGTATATTTGCCGCCTGAAGCTGAACGGGATCGAGCTGAACATTGCCGCTGAGGTAAGCGGAGAGAAGATCTGCATCGGCGGCGGTTATGCTCCCGTCCATGTTTATATCGCCGAGGATGACCGCTGTGCCGCGGTTTCCGTTTTCAAGCGTATATTCATCACCCGTACGAATTAACGGATCCGCATCCGGTGCAAGCCCGAGTACGAAATCGCCGTCCGCAAGATACGGGCGCAGCCGCCATGAAGCGGTTTCACTTTCGCAAAAGTCGTTACTTCCGAATGCGTGTACAGTGCCGTCGTCCGACAGCACAAGTGCGTGCCCGAAAGCACAGGAAAAATCCACAACGTTTGCATCGTCTTCCGTGAATGCCTCGGATATGCGCCTTCCGTCCGTGTCGGCAAGTTCACAATCCGTATGCAGCCGCCCCGCATAGTCAACGTAGGCAAAACAATTATTGCCCGCAAAGGCATATTTGCAGTCTGCCGCACCCAAAAGCACCGAAGTCGAGGCATTTGCTGCATTGCTTGCGCAAAGAAACAGCCCGCCCTCCGTCCGTGCAGCAAGATTGCTGCCGCATGCGGCAATTGATGTCAGGCTGTGCCCCGAAAAGACAGAAAGCTCGGGCGAATTGCCGCGGGAATGAATCTTTCCGCTTGCTTCAACCGCAATGAAAAAATCGCTGCCCGCTGCGATAAGGCGGATATTATTCAAATCACCGGTGTTGAGCATTTCGCTGTAGAGCTGAGCTTCGGCATCGGATGCCGCTGCGGATTCGGTTCGCGCACCGATGGCAATGACTCTTCCGTCACCGGAAAGTGCATACACAATTTCGCTGCTGCAGCAAACGGCGGTTATGCCGTTAAGCTTTGCCGATTCCTGCCGAAGCGCATCGCTTCCGGAACAGAGCAATCGGCCCTCTTTTGTCAGTCCGACGGTAAAGGAAGGCGCGGCGGCAATTGCCTTGACATCGCGCCAATCATAGCAATAAGCCTGTCCGTTATTGTAACCGATATATGACATAAGTCCGACGGAGGACAGTCCGAACGAAAGGCCGTCTCCTGCCGCGACTGCACCGCACGGCGCGGACGGAAGCTCGCTCGGCACGGGAAGAGGTGCGGGTGTTTCGGGCGTCGCCGAAGGTGTTTCGGAGGCGGGCACAGCAGGGGGCTCGGGCGGGACGGGGTTCGACTCTTTTTTTAAAGACAGGCAGACGATAAGCCCGGCGGCAAGAAGAATTGCGCCTGCCGCAATCAATATGCCGCGTCGTCCGATTTTTTTCACAAACCCACCTGCGGGGACAATGTTTCGGTGATTCGTATCTTTTTTTATTTTTTTCATGTAAGTTCCTCAGTTTTTATTGGATTGCACCCAAACTCGAATTGTTCAAAACCAATCCCAAATCGTGCGGGACGGCATCAAAAATGCGAACTGCGCTTTTTTTCGACTGCTGCGGCATAACGCACGGCATCGCGCACGGCCTCGAAAGGCGAGTCGGCTGCTGCAAATATCTCGTTGCGTAAAGACAAAAAGAGTTCAGAATCATTTGCGGCAAAGGCAATTGCTTCTGCGGTCAGTTTTCCGTTGCCGGTAAAATTCCGCCCGACAAGGCTTCGTGCCTGCGCAGCGTCGCCGGTGATGAGCCGTTTGAGATTAAAAACATCGTTCAAATTGATTTCGTCACCGTTTGCCGCACGAAAACTCTCCGTATCGGCGGGCGGAATTTTCGCGTTGCGCGGGCAGGCATATTGGCAAATTTCACATCCGATAAAAGTTTTCTGCATGGCGCGAACGCTGTCCGGATGCTGCGCGGTTTCCATTTGCAGCCGCATACAGCGTTCGGTCGTCAATCCGTTTTCGGATATTGCACCGGTGGGGCACGCTTTCATGCAGAGGGAGCAATTGCCGCATTCGCTTTGCCGAGTGTTCAACGAGGGAAGGACGGTCAGCAATTCGGAAAGTGTTTCGGGCGGAATTTCCCGAACCGCAAACGTAAGAAGAACGATCCGCGTTCCGAATTCGGGCAGTGCAATCAATGAGTTGCGGCATTTAATGCCGATGCCTTCCGCTTCAAGCTGCATTTTGACGGGAATATCGGTTTTTTCGACGTGAATTCCCGCAGCGGTCAGGGCTTCCGCCAGTTTTTTTGCACTGTGATAAGCGCGGTTGGATGCAATGTAGTATGCAGGTATACGTTCGTCAGCCGTAAACGGCGCATAGGGGTACACAAGCACCGCAATGCTGTTTGCCCATGGATATGCTGTCGGAGCATCGGCGATAAGATTGAACCGATTGCGGCCGAGGTCAAATTTGCGCGGCGTTGTAAAAAACACCTGTAAGAATCCGTAATCAGCGGCTGTCGTTCGGAAAACAGTCCGCAAATCGCAGGGGGAAACAGCGTGGGGAGTGGGTGCTGACGGCATACGGTGCGCTCCTTTCCGTTCGATTTAATCCGTTTTGCGGTCGGTTCAATATGCGGACGGATTCCTCTTTCGTCCGTAAATTGCAGCAGCCAAACGCGCAGACGGGCGAATGAAGAATATATGTCAATTGTACCATACGATACCAATATCGGCAAGAGGGAACGGAAAACGAAGAATGAAACAGAAAGCGAAACCTGTTCAAATTGAACATAATAATATATTTAACGGAAAACGGCAAAAGCGCGGGATAATCGGGTCATTTCACGATAACACAAGTGAAAGAAAAAATAAGGAGATACAACCATGGACACGAAAGAAATCAATGCAGCCGTTAAATGCGCAGTGGAAACAACGCAGCAGCCGCCCTCTTTTTTCATTCACGGTTCATCCGTGTTTGCACTGGAAACCGAGGCAGTTAAAACCGCAGAGACGCTGAAAAGATGCGAAAACATGTTTTTTCGCGGAATCGTTAAGTATTTTTCAATCAAAATGCCCTATTTTTCGGATATGGCAGGTTCGGAAAATTTCCTTGCGCGGCTTGACGAGAGCATGAACACAGCGGCGGACTTTTACAGCGAGTTCAAAGGTGTTGTGATAATTGAACTTTCGGAGGAATGGGCAAAGAAAGGCATCAACGATGCGTTCTCATGCCTGCCGGGCTATATCGGAATGCATAAATGCATTTCGTACATTGTCATTATTGAAGCGGAAAAAGAGTCGGCATCGATTGACGATATGAGGAGAGCTTTGAACGGAAGCACGATTTGGATCGATATACGCATGAAAACGGCGGAAATAGGGCAGTGTATAAACCTTTTCTTCAAAACGGCGAAGGAAGTCGGAATGACCGTTTCGGACGCCGCTTCAAAAGAGCTTAAAAAAACACTTGAAAATGCCGATGTTTCCGTTTTGCCGCTTGATCAGGTTGTTCTTCGAACGGTGCAGCAAATAAAGCTGAACAAACAAGTCAAGAACGCCAACCCTGTTATTGAAGCGGGCGATTTGGATATAATGCCTCAAAAAAGGACGTGTGAAAGGCGAGGCCGCATCGGATTTTCTGCAAAGGAATAAGGAGGAACACAATATGCTGAGTGATGGATTGAAATATCAGGATTCAAGGATGGCGACTTGCGAAGAGATGAAGCAGGATCTTGCGCCGTTCGCATTGCATGATGCGGCTGCAAAGTCCAAGGGCGGGCCGGTGCTGCTGCGCGACGGCGACACGGTTTATACGGATCCGAGTGATTCGCATTCGCTGATAGTCGGGGATACGGGTTCAATGAAGACGCTGCGATTCGTGCTTCCTCTCATTTATTCCTGTGCGGCGGCGGATGAATCAATGGTTATTGTTGACCCGAAGGGCGAGCTTGCGCGGAAATCCGAAAGTTTTCTTTCTGCGAAGGGATATAAAACAGTTATCATCAACATGAGGGATCCGCAGCGTTCGCCCGACACATGGAACCCGATGGGGCTTATAGAGAGGGCGTACAAAAGCGGGGAAGAGGGGCAGCAAAAGGCAGTTTTGCAGCTTAATGATATGCTGAACGACATTTTCTTTCGAAGAGTCGATACAAAGGATCCCTATTGGAACGAGTCCGCAGGGCAGCTTGCTCTGGGCATATGCCTGCTGCTTCTTGCATTGGGTGAAAAGCTTAATATGAAGAATCTGCTGAAATGGCGATACGAAAAGCTTCCCGACGGAACGCTTGAAACCTGCTTCCGAAAGCTGCCGGCGGACAGCGAGATCTATCAAAACCTTGCGGGTTATTTGGATATGTCGGCCGAGAACACAAAGTCCTGCATAAGGTCAACCTTTGATCAGCTTGTGCGCGTGTTCAAGTCCGCACCTGCACTGACTGAGATGCTGAATGATACATCGTTTGATATTGAACGGATTGGGGAGGCAAAAGCGGCGGTTTTTGTCGTCATCCCGGATGAAAAAACAACCTTTCATTTTCTGGCGACGCTCTTTATCAGCCAGTGTTACACAACCTTGCTTGAAACTGCGGAAAGGCACGGCGGGTCGCTGCCGCGAAGGACGAATATCATCCTTGAGGAGTTTTGCAACCTGCCCGCGCTCGGCGATATCGTTCCGATGATCACGGCGGCAAGGAGCCGCAATATCAGGCTGCACATGGTCATTCAGTCGTACGGACAGCTTGTTGAAAAGTACGGCGAAAACGTGAGCCGTGCCATTCTCGACAATTGCGGAAACATGGTCTATCTGCATACGCGTGAAATGGATTTTTTGACGTATATCAGCAGACTTGCGGGGAACAACGAGTACGGAAGACCGTTGATTTCAACATCACGTCTGCAAAGGCTGCAAAAAAACGAAACCATTATCTTCCACGGCAGATGCTGTCCGTATCTTGCAGAGGATGTTCCGCTGATTTTTGATTATCCGATAAAATTGGGGACGGAGCTGCGCTCTGCGCCGCAAAAACCGAAGAAAGAAAAAAAGCGCAGGCGAATCGGGGATGTATTGAAGCCGCCCGAACTGAGCGGAGACACCGATGCATGGGACTGGTCGTAAAAGCGGTGCAGCGGATATTGAAAATATATTAGCCGTTGCTGCCGGGAAAAAGCAATTTTTCCCGATAAATAAGGTGTAAGGGAAAAACGAATGCAAAAGCGTTTGATGCGCGGGCGGCTGACGCCGAAACGTACAGCGCATGAGCGTTTGAAACACTCCCGGACCGAGGGACATGCTTTCTTCCCGCGGGCGATGAAAATATATCATTGAAAACCGTGGGGAAAAAACAAAAAAGCCCGATAAAGTAAATGAAGAGTGAGCAGAACTGAAAACTCACTAAAAACACAGAAACCGAAAGGAGAAAACTAAAATGGCAAGAACAGGACAAGCTTATTCAACAGCAATTGCGGACAGCATCAACGCCTTCCTTAAGGAGGACAAATGGCGTTTCGACTTTGACAGCGAGCGCGGCAGGTTCATTTTCAACCTCAGCCTGAGCTGCAAGCTCAAATCGGTTCGGTACATTGTTGATGTGCGCGAGAAAGACTATCTTATCTACGTTTTTTCACCTCTGGGCCCGGATAAAGGCGATGCCGCAACAATGAAGCGCACGGCGGAGTTCCTGACACGAGCGAACTACGGACTTGTTTTCGGCAACTTCGAAATGGACATGCACGACGGCGAAATTCGCTACAAAACCTTCGTTCCGTGCGGCGGAGAAGCCCCTTGCGCCGATGTTATTCGCCGCAGCATATATGTGCCGGCAATGATGCTTGACAGGTACGGCGACGGCTTGCTGAAGGTGCTGTATTCGGACATTGACCCCGAAAAAGCTTGCAGCATGTGTGAAAATGACCTGAGAGACGGCGCGGACGACGACACCGAAGAATCGGGCAGCACGAACGACAGTACGGCAGACATCCTGTCGAGGCTTTCGGCACATTTTTCAAGCGATACAAGCGATACAGAGGATGAATAATCCGTTTCGAACAGAACCTTTATCAGCGTCGCCTTAAAATAATGCCTGCAACGATACCGAGCAGCGCAATGCCGGCGCAGATAAGCACAAGCGTCCCGAAACTTGTCGTTTTGGCGGAGCTTGCTCCTTCCGCAAATGCCGTTGCACAGCACAGCGCGGAAATGACGGCCGCAAAGCAGCCGATGAATGAAAAGAAATTGCGTTTATTCATGTTTGTTTCTCTCCTTGTGTTCCCAACCCGCATGTTCAACTTCATTCATCGTCTGCGAGCGGCAATTAACGGATTCAGCTTTGCTGAAAGCAGAACCCGAGCTAAACAGCTTCATATGCATTATAACACTTAACCGACACATAATCCACAGCAAGTTTAATAAACACTTCAAACAGCATACCGATTCAAAGTTCATATCAGCCGATGCCCCCTTGCCGAATGCGCAGGGGGTATTTTTATGTAATCGTCCGGCAGGAAAGAGTTGTTGACAGGAAATGCGCCCGCGTATTATATATTTATTTGATTTGTTGAACAGCGGTTGACTTTTTAATAAAATTTTTATATTATTGACCTGCACATGCAGTGCGCGGGTTCGATACGCGCTGATGAATGTGTGGGGGAATTTCATAAAACAGACTGCATCTTTTTGCGGTCGGTATGTGCCGACTGCAAATCAGGTGTTTTTTGTGTATCGAATTATGAAATATGAAAGGGACTTGCGGGACTCCGTAAGTCAACGGTTCTTAATGTCATGAACGAATTTGTCCTCACTTGCTGTTCAACTGCAGACCTTCCCAAGGAACGATTCGAACAGCTCAAAGTTTCCTATGTTTGCTTCAACTACACGATTGACGGAGTTACGTATCCGGATGATCTCGGGCAGAGCATCCCGTTCGATGAGTTTTACCGCCGCATGGCGGAAGGCGCAATGACGTCCACTTCGCAGGTGAACATGGATCAGTATTTGCAATTTTTTGAACCCTTCCTTGCAGAAGGAAAGGATGTTCTGCATGTTACTCTGTCCTCCGGAATTTCGGGTTCGTTTAATTCCGCATGCGCGGCAGCACAGGTTTTGCGCGAAAAATATCCCGAAAGAAAGCTTTATATCGTCGATTCTCTCGGTGCATCATCGGGGTACGGACTTATAATCGATAAGATGGCGGAGCTTCGCGATTCCGGCATGAATATAGACGCGCTTCATGACTGGGTGGAGGAACACAAGCTTAACATGCATCATTGGTTCTTCTCAACTGACTTGACATATTATGTGCGCGGGGGAAGAATTTCGAAATCTGCCGGATTTATCGGCTCGATTCTGCATATTTGCCCGCTGCTGAACTGCGATGAATTGGGCAGGCTTACTCCGCGCGCCAAGATACGCACGAAAAAGCGCGCAATTAACGAAATCGTTCAAAAAATGGTCGAGAATGCGGAGAACGGACTTGATTATTCCGAAAAGTGCTTCATTTGCAATTCAGCTTGCTATGACGATGCACGTGCGGTTGCGGATCTTGTTGAAGCGACTTTCCCGAAGCTTAACGGCAAGGTGCTGATAACTTCGATCGGAACAACCATCGGAAGCCATACGGGGCCCGGAACCGTTGCGCTTTTCTTCTGGGGAAAGAAGCGCGTTGACTGAATTTGATAACGGCTTTTAAAACAAAACGCATTGCCGCAAACAGGGGCAATGCGTTTTATCTTTTTCGTCAATAATTTTATGCAGCAAAAAAATGCGTTATGCACAAGGGCTTCGGCTTTTATGACAGGAGCAGCTCCTTCACGCGAACTGCGGCTGCCACGTTGAATTCACATCTTGTATCCACCTGGTAATCAACGCATGCGCTTCGGATTATTTCGGGTGCTGCGTCAACGTTTTCGGCAGCAAGCAAAGCCGTTACAATACGAACGAATTCGTTAAGCTGCAAAACGGGCAGATCAACGACTACTTCAAAAAGACTCGGGAGCACGGGTGATTTTGAACAGGCCGCAAGCAAAACATTCATCGGCAGCAAAGGTTCTGTCACCGTTTCGCATGTATCCTCCCGCAGCTCATCGCAGAGGAGCATGAATTTGAGCGGCTGACAACGCAATTTTGCAAGCAAATCAATGCAATTCAGGCTGCCGTTGAGTGTGTAAACAAGGCGGAGCTGGGGCAATTCGTCCGTCAGCTCAAGCATCATGGTCGTTTTGCCCATTCCCTGCTGACCGCAAAGAAGCATCGGATGTGCGCTTTCGTCCCGCATAAATGCAATCGCATTGTTCAACAGTATACGGTATTCCGCGTCCATCAGCGGAACAAAATCACCCGCCCGCAGCTCGTGAAGCGGTTTCAGCGCACCGTCAAAGATGAAGTTTCGGTATTTGAGGAAGATTCCGCTTCCGTACGAAGAGTGAAAATTCCAAAGGTCGTTCACAAGCTCGGACCAATCATCAGAATCGAGAAAACGCCGATACATGCCTTCAAGAGCAACGTCCGCATAATAACTGTCGCGAATGCCGAACTCGCCGTATTGCCACACGGGCGGCGGGAATTCGGTTTTTGCAGGCGGCTGTTTGGGTTTGAATTCACGGGGCATGGGTGCAACGGGGGCGCCGCCCCACGCAGCGGAGGCAATCACGGAGGCGGCATCCTTTGAATTCTTTTTTTGCTTTTGTTCCGTGCAATTGCAAATTATGGAGTGCAAAACGTTTTCATCTGCCTCCGAAAGAGTTTTCAGCGCGGAAAGCTCAAGCTGCATTGCGTGAATGACGGCATCGTCCGCCTTTCCGGAAGCAGCGGCACATGAAAACACGTTGTCGGTCAGCAACACCGTATCAAGAATGTAATCGTGCCAGATATTGCCGCTTACTCTGCGTGCGCCGCAGCAAACAAGCTCCGAAGTCAAAGCGGAAAGTGCGTCCGCAGCGTTTTGCACGTTGCCGATATCGGCAAAGCGAAGAAGCTCGGAAAGTTTTCCGAGGGGACGAGTGAGCAGTTCGTTTCGGAAAATTGCAAGCCGGGCAATTGCAGCGGACAGCGTGCGAATGTTTTCCTCAGTTTGTGTGCAATCCATTTTTTGCTGCCTTTCTGTAAAAAATGAAGCGTTTGCGCCGCAGACTTACCAAGCGATAAGGTGCAGAATATTTTGATCAAGCACGATGAAAGCTCCGAGAATCGCCGTGTAAATCGCAAAACCCCAGAGTGAATGCTTTGTGATGAGTTTTATCATGAAACGCACCGCAAAATAGCCCGAAACGGCGGCAGCGGCAACGCCGAGCACGACCGAAAGCCAGTTTATGTTTGCTGCGCCTGCGCTGATCGCACCGGGAATTTCAAGCACCGCACCGCCGAGAATTGCCGGAATTGAAAGCAGAAAACTGAATTCCGCAGCGTCTTCTTTTTTCATGCTGCAAAGCGTTGCGCCCGTGATGGTTGAACCCGATCTTGAAATGCCGGGTAGGATGGCAACGCCTTGAACAAAACCGATAAACACCGCATGATACCACTTCATTGAAGGAACGGTAAGTTTGCATTCGACTTTCTGACGTATAAAATCGCAGAGCACAAGCAGCGCCGCCGTGAAAAGGAAACAGAAGCCGAGCAGACTGCCTTCGTTCGCCGCATCGATGATATCTTTGAATACGAGTGCCATAACCGCGGTTACGAGTGTGGCAACGATCATCCAGATCCAATACTTTGCCTGCTTTACCGGGTGGAGCAGCATTTCAATGATGCGTTTGCGGTAAACAACAAGCACCGCTGCCAAAGTGCCGAGATGCAGCATGACGGTGAAGAAAAGTCCGCCGTCCGATATGCCGAAGATTTTTTGAAGCAGCAGGAGATGACCGCTGCTTGAAATCGGAAGAAATTCGCAAAGTCCCTGAACAAGGCCCAGGATAATTGCAATAAAAGCGTTCATTTTTTGTTCGCCCCCGAACAGCGGAGGCTCTCCCTTCAACTTTGTTTGCAGACCCGCGAAACCTGTCGAATTGCCGAATCGGAAAAAACGGCTTAATCAACACAGGCTGCATTGAAATTATATTTGTTTTTTTCGAAACGATTCGATTTACTGCGAAAAAAGGTTGAATCTTCATCCTTTTTCGCGAAAATAAGCTTAAATCGGCGTTTTCATCGGAAGGTTGTCAATCTGACGGGAACTCCCGATTTTTATGTTTGACGGTTGAAAACCGTGAAATCAATAATAGCGGGGTCCGGAATTCCATGCGTTGTCAAACGCGTTGTCGAACGCAAGAATAAGACCGGCGTACGTTAAAATCATAAGAAGGGTCAGAACTGCACCGATTACAATTCCCGCAATTGCAAGGCCGCGTCCTTTTTCCGAACGTTTATTGCATTGACAAAGTCCGACAATGGATAGAATAAGTCCCACGATGCCAGGCAGGCCGAAAAGAAGGATGTTAGAAATAATTGCAGCGCAGGAAAGCGAGAAGCCTGCAATGCTGAGTCCGTTATAATTTGCGGAAGGCGCGCACGGCGTGCAGTCCTGCTGCGGCGGGGTGTAGTTGAATTGATTATACCACGACTGCTGCGAGTCCTGCTGCGAATTCTGCTGCGAGTCCTGCTGAAAATCCTGCTGCGAATTCTGCTGTGAATCCTGCTGAGCAGAACTTTGATCATTGCCTCGGGTGAAGCTGTTCAACTGAGCACCGCAGTTGGGGCAGAACGATGCGTTTGCATCAAGGATGTGGTTTCCGCAATTTGGGCAAAACATTTTTTGTTCCTCCGTGTTTGAATTGAATTCGAGACACATGCAATGTGCTTTAAATCCAATAATATTATACAGCACATACAGGGGATTTTCAAGGGGGCGGGGTATTTGTGCAAATGAAAGGGGCTTTTAAACGAACCCCGTTTCGACGCAGCCTCTTGACAACCGTATATTGCGGATTTAGAATATCCATACGGGGTAACCGCAGTTTCCGAAATCGCAATTTTTCGGACAAAAGGAACATCGGCTTCCGCAGATAAAAACACAAGGAGGAACTTCAATGGACAGAACATATTACGTCGGAAATCGGAAAAGATTTTATGATATGATGGAAACAGAAAGTCTTGCCGCCATATTTGCGGGCGAAGAACTTTGGAAGACGGGCGATGAATACTATCCGTTTTTTGCTGACAGAAATTTTGTGTATCTTACCGGTTTAAAATGCAAGTCTGCCGTGCTGCTTGCCGCAAAAGCGGCGAACGGACAAGTTTCGGAACGGCTTTATCTGCTGCCGCCGGATGCACAGGCGGAGCGTTGGACGGGAGTTCGCGCGAAACCGCATGAAGCGGCGGAAAAATCAGGCATTGAGGATATTCGTTTTTTGAATCGGTTCGAAGATGATTTTTCGCGCCTCGCGGCAAGCGGGGAATATGAAAAGCTGTACCTTGACCTTTATCGGTTTGACGGAAACCAGCCGGATCGTCCGTCGCATAGACTGCTTCACGCCGTTCAGCGAGATTTTGCGTATCTGCAAATTAAAAATGCGGCTGAATTGACGGGCTTGCTGCGCTTGATTAAACAGCCCTGCGAAATTGAAGCACTGCGCCGTGCGGAGGAGAAAACCCGTGCAGGCATACTTGCAATGATGCGAAATTCTTATCCGGGCAAGTTTGAATATCAATACAAAGCGGATTTCGATCATGCACTCGGGCAGTTCGGGCCGGAGGGTGCGGGGTTTCCGTCGATTATTTCGGCGGGGAAAAATAATTTCTGCATTCATTATTACAGCTATACCGGACGGGCACAGGAAGGCGACTTGATTTTGAACGATGTCGGCGCACAGCACGACAACATGATCACCGATGTTTCGCGTGCGTGGCCCTGCGGCGGAAAGTTTACGGACAGACAGAAATTGCTTTATAATTGCGTCTATGCAACATCGGAATATGCGTTTTCAAAGATCAAGCCGGGAATGCCGATGAAGGAAGTTGATGCGATGATACGTCGGTTCAACGCCGAACGGCTTGTTGAAGCGGGTGTGCTCGCCTCCGTTGACGAAATCGGAAAACTCATGTGGCATGCGGGCGCACATCATATCGGCTACGATGTTCATGATATGGTAAAAATGCCCGAGACGGTTCAGCCGAATATGGTATTCTGCGTTGATATCGGTGTTTATCACGAGGAATGGGGTATCGGTTTCCGCCTTGAGGACAACTGCCTTGTTACAGAAAACGGCTGCGAAAACCTTTCCGCCGCAATTCCGCGCACGATGGAAGAAATTGAAGCTGTTATGCGCGGGGAATAAGGCAAAGCATGAACGGGCATCGGACGGCAAAAAAGCAACCGGAACAAACTCTGCGAAACTTTAAAAACTGACTTTATGGAACAGGTAATTCTGTGGATATTGGGCGTCGGTGCCGTCATCGGCGGAATTGACAGATTGGCGGGCAACAGATTCGGACTCGGCGAGAAGTTTGAGGAGGGTTTCCGCCTGCTTGGGCAAACAGCCCTTTCAATGGCGGGGATTCTCTGCCTTGCGCCGCTGCTCTCCGACGGATTGGAGACGGTTCTTGCGCCGATATTTCGTGCAGTCGGGCTTGACCCTGCAATGCTCGGCGGTGTTATTGCAATCGATATGGGCGGGTACCAAACCGCCGCTGCGCTTGCGCAAAACGCAGCTGTCGGAAGATATGCGGGGATACTTTCTGCCGCAACGCTGGGCTGCACGGTGTGTTTTGTGATCCCGCTCGGGGCAGGAATGCTGAAAGAGGAGGACAAAACCGCCTTTTTTAAGGGGATCTCGATAGGCCTCGGGGTTATGCCGATTGCTCTCGCAGCAGGCGGTGTTGCAGGCGGAATGGAAATTTTTACGCTGCTTGTGCAAACATTGCCGATAATACTTTGCTCCGTTTTGCTGATGCTGGGATTGCAGCTGTTTCCGCGCGGAACGGTTAAAGCGTTTACCCTGTTTTCGAAACTGCTGCAAGCCGCCTCAACAGTGGGGCTGACTCTCGGCGCGTTTCAATACATCACCGGGTTCCGACTTATCGCGAGACTTACCCCGCTTGAGGAGGCGATGAAAACCGTTTCCGCAATCGGAATCGTGATGCTCGGGAGCCTCCCGACCGCCGAAATACTGCGCCGCGCATTGTCAAAGCCGTTCAACCGTATCGGGAAAAAGCTCGGAATGCGGGATTGCAGCCTTGCTGCCCTGCTGATCGGGTGCGTAAGCGCTGTTCCTGCTCTTGCCGTGCTCAAGGATATGGATGACAGAGGGCAAACAGTGAATGCCGCATTCCTTGTTTGCGCCGCCTCCGCGCTTGCGGCGCATCTCGGGTTTACGCTCAGCGTTGAACCGAACATGGCGGTTCCGCTTTTGCTGACAAAATTTTTGGGAGGATTTTGCGGTATCGCGGCGGCATTGCTGCTGACGGGAAAAGCGGGACGGCGGAGAAAAGGTCAACGTTCCCGAAGCGGCAATTGATCTGTTGTCGAAGACAAAACACACATTAAGTAGCGTTAAGTAGCGTCTGAATTTTTCGCTTGAAGAATGGCTTTTGCTTTTTTATACTTTGCACGCCGTGCGGCAAGCTGCTCCGCATCGATTTCGGAACAGCCCGCATAACGTGTTTCGTCCGAATTATGCGCAATGTCCGCAAGTTTGACGCGGACTGCTGTCGGATTGCTGCGGATTGCCCGGATATAATCGAAATAGTCAATGCCGTCTTTATGCGTCAGCAGTTTTAACACATCGATAACAGCCGACGGAAATTCGGATTCAAGTTCAGAGAGTGTTATGTCCGTGTCCTCTGCAACGTCGTGAAGAAGTGCTGCGCAGACCGAAATTTCATCGGGCATTTGTTCCGCAAGATGAATGGGGTGAAAAATATAAGGCACGCCGCATTTGTCAACCTGCCCGGCATGGGCAGCGTATGCAGTACGCATTGCCTTATTGGTGAGGAGGGTGTAAATCATGGTTCAAACGATCCTTTCGGATTTCAGTGTAACTCAGCATATTCAAGCTGAACAAGAGTGCAAAAACACAAAAAACTCTCGAAACCTTCGAGAGTTTGGAGCGGGAAACGGGGCTCGAACCCGCCACCTCCGCCTTGGCAAGGCGGCGCTC
>ERZ791837.742-NODE-742-length-24166-cov-3.170586_pt1 | contig 24166 bp, 26 predicted proteins | sample MGYA00510292_ERZ791837 | MGnify/ENA primary metagenome ERZ791837 (study PRJEB30046, sample SAMN00715259) | human gut metagenome | study: EMG produced TPA metagenomics assembly of the A metagenome-wide association study of gut microbiota in type 2...
GTGTATAAATGAGCTTGTACGTCAGACAGGATTCAATAAGCCGCTGCGTGTTCTTGGACCTATGCCGTTTTCATATGGAAAAATCGGCGGTAAATATAGATACCGTCTTATACTAAAGTGTAAGAATACAAGAGAATATCGTGATCTTATACGTGAAATATTAAAAGCTGTGTATGTACGAAAGGAATTTACAAAAATACACGTTTACGCTGATATGAATGGTGATATTGGCATATAATGAATGGAGGAATTTATCTTATGGCAATTAGAAAGATAGTAAAGGAAGGAGATACCGTTCTCCGCAGTATATGCAAGCCTGTTGAGGTATTTGATGAAAAGCTGCATCAGCTGCTTGATGATATGCAGGAGACTCTGAAAAAAGCAGAAGGTGTTGGTCTTGCCGCACCTCAGGTGGGATATTGCAGGAGACTTTTTATAATGGATCTCGGCGGAGAAGAGATGATCGAAGCTATCAATCCTAAGATAATAAAGACAAGCGGAAAGCAAAAGGTTATGGAGGGTTGCTTGTCATGCCCAAGTAAATGGGGATATGTAGTACGTCCTAAGAAGTGTAAATTTCAGGCACAGAACCGTTTTGGTGAGTGGTATGAGATGACTCTTACAGATCTGGGGGCACAGTGTGTCTGCCATGAAAACGATCATTTGGACGGTAAGCTTTTTGTTGATATAGTAGAAAGATTTTTGACACCGGAGGAAATGGAACAAGAATGAGAATTATATTTATGGGTACGCCTGATTTTGCAGTACCATGTTTACGTGCACTTGCAGATAACGGTTATGAGGTAGCTGCTGTTTTTACACAGCCCGATAAGCCAAAGGGCAGAGGATATAAAATGATACCAACACCTGTAAAGGCTGCTGCTCTTGAATATGGATTTCCGGTATATCAGCCGTTGTCACTCAGAAAGGGCGATGATGCAGTTTCTGCAATGGAAACACTCAGAGAATTATCACCTGAACTTATAGTTGTAGTAGCATACGGTCAGTTACTTCCAAAGGAAATACTTGAATTGCCTAAATATAAGTGTGTAAATATTCACGCCTCCCTTCTGCCGGCATATAGAGGTGCAGCTCCAATTCAGTGGAGTGTTCTTAACGGTGAAAAAGTAACAGGTGTTACTTCACAGCTTATGGCTGAGGGGCTTGATACAGGAGATATGCTTTTGAAGAGTGAGACAGAGATAGGGGAAAATGAGACGGTTTCCAGTCTTCATGACAGATTGTCTCTTATGGGTGCAGAGCTTCTTCTGGATACTATAAAAGGTCTGGAAGATGGTACTATTACACCTGAATCGCAGGACGATTCTCTTTCATCTTATGCTTCAAAAATTACAAAGGAGATGTCAGAGCTTGACTTTAATAAGCCTGCATCAGTGCTTCATAATATAGTAAGAGGTATCACAGGCTTTACAACTCTTGACGGCAAGAGACTCAAGGTCTATGAATCCTATGTTACAGAGCTTGAAAATGCAGATGCACTCCCAAACGGTACTGTTGCAGATACTGATAAATTCATTGTAAAATGTGGTGATAATATTGGTCTGGCATTCTGTGAGATACAGCCTGAAGGCAAAAAACGTATGAAAACATCGGATTATTTACGGGGAAAGAAGATAGAAGCAGGAACAATACTGGGTAAGTAAAGGAGTAAATATTATGCCATATTATTTTCATACAACGAGTTTCTGGATGAGCATTTGGCCTATTATTATTGGTATGGTCATATGTCTTATAGCATCAGCCAATGTGAAAGCAACATTCAATCGTTATTCTTACGTATACAATTCAAGAGGGATAACAGGTGCGCAGGCAGCAAGACAGATACTTGACAGTAACGGACTTTATCATATATCCATTGAAATGGTAAGCGGCAGTCTGTCCGATCACTATGATCCTAAGGCAAATGTGGTTCGTTTGTCTGAATCAGTGTATAATTCAGAATCTGTAGCTGCCATCGGTGTAGCTGCTCATGAGTGTGGTCATGCGATTCAGCACGCAACTGATTATGCACCAATTCGTATCAGACAGGCGATAATACCTATAACAAATATCGGTTCAAGAATTTGGTATATTATATTTATTATAGGTCTTGCACTTGCAAGTACAAGTTTTGGTATCGGTATGATATATGCAGGAATTATTCTCTTTGCACTGGTGGTATTGTTTCAGGTAGTCACTCTTCCTGTAGAATTTAATGCAAGCCGCCGTGCTTTGGATACACTTGAAAACTACAATATTCTTGATAGTTATGAGCTTTCAAAGGCTGGTAAGGTTCTGCGTGCAGCGGCTATGACATATGTTGCAGCTGTTGCCAATGCACTGCTACAGCTTTTCAGACTCATTGCTATTGCTAATAAAAAGAGATGAGTGCACGTAAGACAGCAGTAATACTGCTTATACAAAGAGAAAAAACACAGGGCTATTCAAATCTTATGCTTGATAATGCCCTTTCAAAGTCGGAACTTGATACACGGGATAAAAGACTATGTGCGGCACTTTGCTACGGAGTTCTTGAAAGACAGCTGACTCTTGATTATATAATAAGAAAATACAGCAAAAAGCCGCCTGAAAAACTTGACAGTGCTGTTTTGCAGATATTGCGCACAGGACTTTATCAGCTTCTGTATATGGAGCAGATCCCTGATACGGCAGCTGTAAGCGAAAGTGTAAAGCTTGCTAAAAAATTCCGAAAGACAAGTGCTTCTGGTTTTGTTAATGCAGTACTCAGGAGTTTTATCAGAGATGATAAAAAAATAGATTATCCTGAAGAACCTGTGCAAAAGGTATCTATCATGTATTCTATCCCTGAGTGGATGGTAAAAAAACTTTTTGATAGCCTTGGAGAAAAAGAGACCCTGGGATTCTTTGAGGATGCTCAGGGTGTACCGCCTCTTACAATAAGGAGAAATCCGCTTATTATAACTGAGGAGGAGCTTCTTTCGGAACTTGCAGAATATGGAATAGAAAAGCATTCCTGTGTTTATGATGCATATATTCTCAAAAATGGAGGAAATATACGAGAAAATAAAGTTTTTAAAAAAGGCGGATTTCATGTTCAGGATGTAGCGTCTCAACTGTGTGCAATGGCACTTGATGTAAAGGAAGATATGACGGTTCTTGATCTGTGCGCAGCTCCGGGGGGAAAGACATTCACAATAGCCGAACATATGAACGGAAAGGGCAAGGTCTATGCCTTTGATCTTTTTAAACAGAGAGCAGGGCTGATTGCAAAGGGTGCAGAGAGACTTCATCTTCAGAATGTATGTGCAAAACAAGGGGATGCATCTGTATACAATGATGCACTTCCAAAGGCTGATAGAGTTTTGTGTGATGTGCCATGTTCTGGAATAGGTGTAATAAGGCGTAAACCTGAGATTCGATATAAAAGTGAGGAAGAACTTAAAGGTTTGTCCAAAGTACAGATGACTATTCTTGAAAATGCAGCACGTTATGTAAAGCTGGACGGAATACTGTTGTATTCTACTTGTACGATACTTAAAGAGGAAAATGAACAGATAGCAGAGGAGTTTTTATTAAGCCATCCGGAATTTGAAGAAGTCTCACTGCTTCCGGAGCTTCATGAAAAACTTTCAGGCAGCATGATAACTCTTCTGCCGTCACTTTTTGGCAGCGACGGTTTTTTTATGGCTAAGTTCAGACGTGTAAGATGATGGAGGTTTTATGGAGCGTATTGATATTCTATCACTTGGGTTTGATGAGATTCTGGAGGAAGTTCAGCTCATGGGTGAGTCGAAATTTCGTGCAAAGCAGATCTTCTCATGGCTTCATGAAAAAAAGGTAACGTCATTTGAAGAAATGACAACGTTATCTTTACCATTAAGGCAACGACTCGACGAAAAATTTTGTTTAAATCGACTAAAAATTGTAAAAAGACTTGCATCGTCGATAGATGATACTGTAAAATATCTATATCAGCTCCCTGATGGTAATTACGTTGAGACTGTATGGATGGAATATCATCATGGTGTAAGTGTATGCCTTTCCACACAGGTAGGATGCCGTATGGGGTGTAAGTTTTGTGCCTCAACTATTGCGGGTTATGTGAGAAATCTTACAGTAGGGGAAATACTTCTCCAGATATATGAAGCAGAACGTGATATGGGCAAAAATATCGACAGTATCGTACTTATGGGAATCGGAGAACCTCTTGATAATTACAGCAATGTAATATCGTTTCTGAAGATTCTTTCCGATCCTAATGGCAGATGCATGAGCAATCGTCATGTTACACTTTCAACATGTGGGATCGTTCCCAGAATTTATGATCTTGCAGAAGATGCACCGGGTGTAACACTTTCAATATCTCTTCATAGCCCTACAGATGAAAAGCGAAGTGAGATAATGCCTATAAATAAGAGATATAATATTTCACAGGTACTTGAAGCCGCAAGAGTTTTTTTTAAGAAAACAGGACGGCGTGTAACATTTGAGTATGCAGTGATAGAGGGTGTAAACAGCGCCGAAAAAGACGCTTCAGCTCTTGCACGGCTTTTAAAGGGTATGCAGTGTCATGTAAATCTGATACCGGTAAATCCCATAGCAGAGAGAAGTTATCATGGAAACAGAAAAACTGCGAAGCAGCTAATGGAAAAGTTAAGCAGCTTAGGAATAAATGCAACTGTCCGCCGGACACTTGGCAGTGATATAGAAGCAGCCTGCGGACAGCTCAGAAGAAACGCACTTGACAAATAGACAACACGGAGGTGAATGCAGTGCAGTATGCAGCGTATACCCATATAGGATGTGTTAGAGACGAAAATCAGGACAGAGTTATTGTTCACCCATACGGTGAATGTGTTTTAGCAGCTGTGTTTGACGGTATGGGCGGTGAACGTGCAGGAGAGGAAGCGAGTCGAATTGCTGAGGAGGAGTTTCTGTCACATTTCAATAAATCATATAGAGAAGGAATGGATTCCCATGCTTTGAGAAATCTTCTCATCTCATCAGTATCAGCGGCTAACTCAGTTATATATACTACTGCAAGAATGAACTATAAAAATTTTGGAATGGGTACGACCTGTGTTGCAGCGTTTGTGGATAAAAAATGTATATCCGTTGTAAACGTAGGTGATAGTCGTGCATATTACTTTTCTGACGGTGAACTGAAGCAGATAACTACTGATCATACTGTTGTGAATATGCTCCTTGAAAACGGCAGAATATCTTCTGCTGAAATCGCAAATCATCCTCAGAGACATATGCTTACAAGAGCAGTGGGAGTTGAAAAGACAATTAGACCTGATTTTTTCAGAATTGAAAATATAAGCGATAATTTTTCAGTACTGCTTTGCTCAGATGGTTTATCAGGTTATTGTGGAAATGCTGAGCTTGATCATGTTCTGGAACAGGAACTTTCGGCAGAGGAGAAAACAAATCAACTTATCGAGCTTGCACTTGATAAAGGCGGACGTGACAATGTATCGGTTGCTGTGATCATGCAGCCGTAATATAAAGGAGGCTATTATGGATAGATTTATAGGCAGTCGTCTGGACGGCAGATATGAAATCACTGAGCTTATTGGTGAAGGCGGCATGGCAGAGGTCTATAAGGCACATGATGTACTTGATAATAAAGAAGTAGCTGTAAAAATACTGAGAAAAGAATTTTCAAAAAGTGAGGAATTCCAGCGCAGATTTCGTAATGAATCAAAGGCTATTGCAGTTCTTTCACATCCAAATATTGTAAAGGTTTATGATATGTGCTTTTCTGAGAAGATACAGTACATTGCAATGGAGTATATAGATGGTATTACCCTAAAGGATTATATTGATAGTGAGCGTGTGCTTAACTGGAAGGACGCTGTGCATTTTATTATACAGATTTTGCGTGCCCTTCAGACTGCTCATAATCGTGGTATAGTACATCGTGACATAAAGCCTCAGAATATTATGCTGCTTACGGACGGAACTATCAAAGTCATGGACTTTGGTATTGCAAAATTTGCTCGTGAAGAGAGTATGACCGCTACTGATCAGGCTATAGGAACAGTTCACTATATTAGTCCGGAACAGGCAAGAGGCGATGTTACAGATGAAAAGAGTGACATATATTCCGTAGGTGTTATGTTCTATGAAATGCTTACTGGTCAGAAGCCCTTTGATACGGACAACCCCATTTCCATTGCAGTTATGCATATGCAGAATGTTGCCCGCCGTCCACGTGATATAAATCCAAATATTCCGTCAGGACTTGAAGAGATCATTATGCACGCAATGGAAAAAGATGCTGAAGTAAGATACCAGACTGCTACCGATATGATCCGTGATATTGAAGCATTCAAGAATAATAATCAGATCGTTTTCGGTTACTATCGTGTTCCGCAGAAGCAGCCTGTACAGTCTGAAAGAAGATATACGGAAGCTCCTGTTCGTGAAACAGTCCCGCCTGTGAATCCGCCTAAGAATCAGTCGGAATATTATGATAATGAAGAATACGACGATTATGAAGATGATGATTACGAGGATTACGAAGAAGAACCTCAGAGACAGAAGTCAATGATGGTTCCGATACTAACATCTGTGACCATAGTAATTGTCGTAGTATGTGCTGTTATCGTAGTAGCTATAATTGCAGGAGCATGGCGTCCGGGTAGTGATAAGCTTACTACTATTCCTGATCTTGTTGGTATGCAGTATACCGATGCTGTTAAGGTCTATGAGGATAGCCTTGTCCTTAATATTGAAAAGGAAACTTACAATGATAAATATGCTGAAGGTGTTATTTTTGACCAAAGTATATCTGCCGGACAGGAAATAGAGCGTGATGCTGACGGAAAGGTTCGCATGGCTATTGCTGTAAGCCTTGGAACACAAAAATACACTGTTCCGGATGTTGCTAATTTGGATGAAAGTGAAGCTTTGGCAACTCTTGAAGGACTTGGATTTACCGTGCGAAAGGTTTCAGAAGAAAGCACTATGGAGGACGGGTTTGAAAAGGGTAAGGCAATGAGAACAGAGCCTAAGGCAGGTACTGAGGCACAGGCAGGACAGACTATAGTTTTGTATGTCAGCGCAGGTATTGCTGTTGAAGAAGTAAAGGTTCCGGATCTTGTAGGCAAGACACTTAAAGAGGTCGAGGTAGAAGTAGCTCACCTGAACCTTAAGCTTGATGTTGAAGAAGTCGATTCCAATGAGGATAAGGACGTTATACTTGAGCAGGATATTGAACCTGATGAGATCGTAGTTTCAGGAACCGAGATCCATGTTAAGGTCAGCAACGGAGTTGCTCCGGAAGGAGAAGTTGCATTTGGTCTGTATCTGCCGTCTTTTGCAAGGGGCAAATATAATCTTGATTTCTCTATTAATGGTGAAATTGTAAAGTCTCAGGCTTTTGTGGCAGAAAATACTGCTGATGGTATGGTTGTTGTATCAATAGTAGATAAGGGAATAAAGCAGGTCGTTGTAACTATAACGAGCGTCCAATCAGGCTTGACAGCACGTCTTGGCACGTATAATTTTGACTTTGCAAATAATAACTTTAATGCTGTTTCTGAAGATATAGACGGTGGTTTTGCAGCAGTAACTATTCAGGATACTACTGTTCCGCCTCCAGCTACTCCGGAAATTGTAACTGTAACATCTATTGTTGAATAAGATTATTGATAAGAGGATGAGAAAATGAAACAGGCTGACGCTATAAGTGTGCAGCATGGCAGAATTTTATCATGTGTAGGAGGACTCTATACTGTAGAGTCCTCTTCCGGTATAACTGTCTGCAAAGCACGTGGAGTATTTCGTAATCAGGGAATAACTCCCTATGCAGGAGATATGGTGACATTTAAGAACGGTGTGATAAACGAAGTTCTTCCGAGAAAAAACAGTATTATAAGACCGCCGCTTGCCAATCTTGACAGATTGTTTTTTGTGGTTTCTCTTTGTAAACCTGTACCAAACTATCTTCTCCTTGATAAATTTATTGCCGTTGCAAGGTATAAGGATATTGAGCCGATAATAGTCATTACAAAAACAGATCTTGCATCAGACGAAGAAATCCGCAGTATATACGAAAATGCGGAACTTACTGTGATTTCCGTTAATTATGACAAACCGGAGACTATAGAAGTTGTAGCATCACTTATAGAGGGTAAAATAAGTGCATTTACAGGAAATACCGGGGCGGGTAAGTCAACTCTTCTAAATCATATTGCACCGGAACTTAATATTCCTGTAGGCGAGGTAAGCGATAAGTTAGGACGTGGAAAGCATACTACAAGAACAGCATCACTTTATCCGATACTTGGCGGATATATTGCTGATACTCCGGGCTTTTCTACATTTGAAACAGAGCAGTATGCTGTTATGAAAAAGGAAGAAATAGCGGATTGTTTTCCTGAATTTGCACCATTTTTAGGGAAGTGCCGTTTTGCAGACTGTGCACATATATGTGAAAAAGGCTGTGCTGTACTGGAAGCTTTAAATGAAGGCAGAATCGAAAAGCTTCGTCACTATTCTTATGCAGTTATGTATGAGGAAGCTAAACTTAGGAAGGATTGGGAAAAATAGTGGAAAAGACATATGTTATTCTGGCAGGCGGATATTTAGATGTCAAGACGATCTCCATTCCTGAAAATGCAGCTGTTATATGTGCAGACAAAGGCTATCTTGCTGCAAAAGAGCTGGGACTTGACAACGTCCTTGTTTTAGGTGATTTTGATTCATTGGGCTTTATTCCTAAAAGCAGTGATGTTCAGATCTATCCTTCTAAAAAAGATGATACGGATACGCTTCTTGCTGTAAAAGAAGCTTTGAAAATGGGCGCATCTAAAATATTTATTTACGGAGCACTTGGAGGACGGATCGACCATACTTTTGCCAATATACAAACTCTTATGTTTATTGCAGAAAATGGAGCATTAGGAACGCTTGTCAGTGATGAAAACATGGTTACACTTCAGACATCAAATACTTGCAGGCGTTATAAAAGACATGATGGATATTACTTTTCTGTTTTTTCATATTCTGAAAAAAGTACAGGAGTGAATATCAACGGTACAGAATATACGCTCTCTGATGCTGTGCTTACAAATAACTATCCTTTGGGCGTGAGCAATCATATAACAAATGATTATGCGGAAGTATCTGTCAGGGATGGCTGTCTTATTATAATTGAATCAAAAGAAATCTGAACCAAAAGTGCTCATACTGAATAGAATGAAAAGAACGTATATTTTTTAGGCATTACCAAATGTTTCTGATGAGTGTGTTAAATCATCATCTTAAATAAAACGGTAAGGCCTTTAGAACATATCTGACATTGGTGTCAGTCTGAGGAGGGATTACAGATGAAAATCGTAGTCGTAAAAAGTCCGAAGATATTGTCAGGAATATTCAGGATAATATTCAGAATAAAACGTGAACAGCCTGACGCATAATTGTGACACAGGGATTGCTGAGAATCAGTTCTCATGCAATCCCTTTTTGCATAGTCTTATAATAAACCTCAAAACAACATGAGGTTTATTATTTATATTGAGGTGAGACTATGGATACAGATAATATCAAAAATAATACTAAAGAAGAAAATACACTTAGTACAGCTTCGGTTGTGCAGGAGATTTCAGAACCTCATGAAGATATGATATTTTTAGACGAAAGCAAATCAGATAAAAGGAAAGGATCCGGCGATGATGTTATGCTTACTCAGTGTATACTCTGTCTTATGCTTGCATTGTCTGTTTTTTTGCTTAAATTTATAAGTGATGACTTTCAGGATGAACTACTGTCAATTTATAAGGAAAAGACAAATACGTTGGCAGAGCCTTTTATAGTAAAAATAATAGAGGTAATTGAAGCGTGGTTTAAAGGATGATAAGTTTTCGCTTGTGGGGAACAGGTATTCATGTAGAATTCGGATTTATTGCAGTATGCGCACTTCTATCGGCTGTAGGAGATGCTAATATTTTAGCGTATGGATTTTTTGCTGTGATTCTGCATGAATTCGCACATCTTATTGTAATGATGATTCTTGATATGAAAGCGGAAAGCATAACATTTCATAGCTGTGGTATACGTATTTGTCCAAAGCAAACTCTGTGCGGTTACAGACAGGAACTTATAATGCTTTTGGCAGGACCTTTTGCAAATATAGCTGCATGGGCAGTAATACTATACTTTTCAGATAACAATTCTCTTGCACAGGCACAGCTGATACCTGGAATACTGAATTTGCTGCCATGCCGTTTTCTTGATGGCGGAGCTGCTCTATGCGCTGCCTTATCAATGACTAAAATAGAGTTTTTATCAGGTGAACGTATTCTGCGGTCAGTTTTTATTATTACGCCTATAGTTTTCATAATGGCGGGTTTTTTCTTAGGAATAAGTAATTTTACATATTATGCACTTATGTGTTATCTTTTATTTTCGGAATTTTTCAGATAGATGTTGATTATTTCTTCAATTTGTAGTACAATATAAGAAGCTGTTATTATTGTATTTATGAGTATTTTGTTATAACAGCTTCTAAAATAATAATAAATGAAGGGATTGAGTGCTATCAGTATTCTTTCAAAAATTGAACCGCTTCTTCTGAGGGTGCAGAAGCCGTCTCAATATATAGGCGGAGAAACAGGCAGTATTATAAAGGATCATGAGAAGATCCGTGTAAGTTTTGCATTCTGCTTCCCGGATACATATGAAATAGGTATGTCACATCTTGGTATGAAGATCCTTTATGGTCTTATAAATCAGCGGGAGGAATTCTGCTGCGAGCGTGTTTTTGCACCAGATACTGATTTTGAAGAACTTATGCGTCAGGAAAATATACCTCTGTATGCATTGGAAAGCCTTACGCCTGTTGCGCAGTTTGATATGGTGGGATTCACGCTCCAGTATGAGCTTGCATATACAAATATTCTCAATATGCTGGATCTTGCAGGAATTCCAATATATTCTAAAGACAGAGGAGATTCCCTTAGTCAGATGATCTTTGCAGGTGGACCATGTGTGTGTAACCCTGAGCCTATTGCTGATTTCTTTGACTTTTTTATTCTCGGTGAGGGTGAAGAGGTAAACCTTGAGGTTATGGAACTGTACGCTGAAATGAAGGAAAAGGGAGCGTCCCGACAGGAATTTTTGCGTGAAGCTGTAAAGATAGAAGGCATATATGTGCCGTCTCTTTATGATGTAATTTATAATGAGAACGGAACTATAAAATCAGTAATGCCTCTTGAAAATGCTCCCAAGACAGTACGAAAACGTATTATAAACGATTTTGATAAGGTGTATTATCCTGAAACATTTGTTGTGCCATTTACCGAAATAGTACATGACCGCTCTGTTGTAGAGGTTCTTCGTGGTTGCATAAGAGGATGCCGTTTTTGTCAGGCAGGATTTATTTACAGACCGTTTCGTGAAAAAATGCCGGATACTATATGCCGTCAGGCAGCAGATCTTTGCAGAAATACAGGATATGAGGAGTTATCTCTTTCATCACTCAGTACAAGCGATCACAGCGGTATAGACGAAATGCTTACAAAGCTTCTTGATGTAACAGAAGAAAAACGAGTTAGTATGTCGCTGCCGTCTTTGAGAGTTGATAACTTTTCAGATGCACTCATGGAGAAAATAAAACGTATCCGCAAAAGTGGTCTTACGTTTGCCCCCGAAGCAGGTACACAGAGACTTCGCGATGTCATAAACAAAAATGTTTCCGATGACGAGATCATGAATACTGCTGAAATTGCTTTTTCGGGCGGATATTTTAATGTAAAGCTTTATTTTATGATGGGACTTCCAACAGAAACAGACGAAGATATAGCGGGTATTGCCGAAACTGCCGATAGGATCGTTGAACTGTTTTTCAAAAATCCCGACAGACCACGGGGCAAGATGGTTCAGGTCTCAATAAGTGTTGCTACATTTGTTCCAAAACCGTTTACTCCATTTGAATTTGAACCTCAGGCTACCGAAGAAGAGGTACGACATAAGCAGGAACATCTTGTGAATTCCATAAATCCCAGAAATGCAAGACGGGTAAAGGTAAGCTGGCATGAATTCCGTATAAGTCAGCTTGAAGGAGTTCTTGCAAGAGGAGATAGGAGACTTTCAGGTGTAATTTATGAAGCATGGAAAAACGGAAGCCGTTTTGATAGCTGGAGTGACCGATTTAAATGGGAATGCTGGGAGAAAGCTTTTGAAAAGTGTGATATAGCTCCTGAATTCTATGCAAGTCGAAGAAGAGATTATAATGAAATAATGCCTTGGGATCATCTTAATTATATGGTAGACAAGCAGTTCCTTGTACGTGAGCATAAAAAGGCGCTGAAAGCTGAAACAACTCCTCACTGTCGTGCAAATTGCAGCGGCTGCGGAGTAAATCGTGAGGTAGGGAGGGCTTGCTTTTGAAAACTACAATAAGAATGAAATTCACTAAAACAGGACGTGCTAAATATATTTCTCACCTTGATCTTATGCGATGTTTTCAGAGATGTATAAGGCGTGCAGAACTGCCTATAGCTTATTCAGAAGGCTTTCATCCACATATGCAGATAGTTTTTGCTGCTGCATTGTCATTAGGTTTTGAAAGCGACTATGAGGTTATTGAGCTTGGACTCAGTGAAGAGCTTCCATTTGAAGAAGTGAGATCACGTATGCAGGCAGTTCTGCCGGAGGGGATAGATATAAGCAGTTGCTATGCACCAAAGCATAAAATGGGACAGATCGCATACGCTGAATATGAAGTTGCCCTTGGGTGTGATGATGCAGACAAGCTGCTTATGCAGTGGAAAGAGTTTGTCTCTCAGGATAAGATAGTTGTTGAGAAAAAGACAAAGCGAGGCTTTCGTGAAATTGATCTGAAGGAGCTTACAGAATGTCTTTCTGAAAAGACTTCTGAAAATGCACTTGTACTTAACTTGAGACTTCCGGCAGGAAGTACAGTTAATGTGAATCCTTCACTTTTAATAGATGAATTCGGTAAAAGGGAGCAAGTTTCCTTTGATTTTCCGAAATATTGCCGCAAAAAACTGCTTTGTACGGAAAAAACTGAATTTTTTTAAAAAAACACTTGCAATTTTTTTCTATATGTGTTATTATAATAGAGCATTTAAAATCCGCTGGACACAGCAGTGTTCGGTGAGTGTAATGCCATAAACGACATTAAATCAGACAATCCGCTGACGGACAGCTTTAGAATCGAGCTGCAATCAGGAAATTGACCGCCTGTACGTGAATGAAGGTCTGAAAATCAGGAGGAAAGAAAAATGGATGCATTAAAAATGATCAGCGAGTCAAGCATGAAGCAGGAAGCACCGGTTATCTGCGTAGGTGATACAGTAAAGGTTCACGTACGTATCAAGGAAGGCGACAAGAGCCGTATCCAGGTATTCGAGGGTACAGTTATCGCTAAGAAGCACGGTGGTATCAGCGAAACTTTCACAGTTCGCCGTCTCTCCCACGGCTGCGGTGTAGAGCGTGTATTCCCTCTCCACTCTCCAGTTGTTGAGAAGGTTGACATTATCCGTAAGGGTAAGGTTCGCAGAGCTAAGCTGTATTACCTGCGTGACCGTGTAGGTAAGGCTGCAAAGGTTAAGGAACAGATTCGCTAATTGCGAGAGGTCAGGCGGAGGCGTGGCATAATGTCAGCGCTTCCGATTTACCTGGCATCAAGAGTAAAAGGGGGACATTATGTCCTTTTTTTATTATATTGTGAAAAAATACTTCCGCAGAGTGCAGTAGAAAAGAGGACGGTATGGAAAAATTAAATAATGCAGTACAGTCAAATGAGAACAAGAAGAAGGGTTCGTTTTTAGGCGATCTTTTGGATATACTGGAAGCGGTGTTTGTATCCGTTTTTGCTGTTATCCTGTTCTTTGCATATGTGGCACGTCCGGTTACTGTCGATGGACGCTCTATGGAATCAACACTTCACAATCAGGACAGATTGTTTATGTCTGATTTCTTTTATACACCTGATCGAGGCGATATAGTTGTAGTTGACAACAGCGTTTCATGGACATATGATGCAAAGGGAAATTTGCAGGCTGGAAATGGCATTGCCGAGGATAAGAAGCTTATAAAACGTGTAATTGCCGTGGGAGGCGATGAGCTTGATATCAACTTCACTACAGGTGAGGTTATTGTAAATGGTGAGGTACTGAAGGAAGATTACATTAAAAATGCTACAACTACAAACTATGGTTCGTTTTCGTACCCTGTTCGTATTCCTGACGGCTATGTGTTTGTAATGGGTGATAATCGCCAGAATTCTACTGATAGCCGTTCATCTTCAGTTGGCTTTGTATCAGAGGAGCAAATTCTCGGTAAGGCACTGTTTCGTTTTGCTCCGGTGTCAGATTTTGGTGGAATTTATGACTAAGCCTTCCCATATATGAAAGGAGGGACATAATGTCTGAATTGACAATACGTAACATACAATGGTTTCCCGGTCATATGACAAAAACACGACGTATGATCGGCGCTAATATATCTCTGGTCGATGCTGTGGTTGAAATTCTTGATGCACGTATCCCGATGAGCAGCCGTAATCCCGATATGAACGGTATGATTGGCAATAAACCGAGACTGTTTATTCTAAATAAAGCAGATATAGCTGATCCTAAAATGACGGATAAGTGGATCTCTTATTTTAAGAAACAAGGTATTGCTGCTATTCCTATGGACTGCAAAAGTGGCAGAGGTGTTAAGAACTTTACAGGTGCTGTAGAACAGCTCCTTGCACCTCTTCTTGAAAAAAGAAAAAAAGCTGGTATGATCGGTACGCCTATAAGACTTATGATAGTTGGTATACCTAATGTAGGAAAGTCCTCTTTTATAAATCGTATGGCACAGTCAAAGCGTGCCAAGGTTGAGGACAGACCCGGTGTTACACGTACAAAGCAGTGGGTAAAGATCGGCAGCAATATGGAACTTCTGGATATGCCCGGAGTATTATGGCCAAAGTTTGACGATCAGGAAGTCGCTAAGAGGCTTGCTTTTACGGGGGCTATCAATGATGATGTTGTTGATATAGAAACGCTTGCCATGATGTTGCTCGAATATTTGGCTAAAAGCTATCCGGATACTCTGACTGTAAGATATAAGATGACAGAGTTTACAGAAATGGGCGGCATAGAGCTGCTCGAAACAATGGGCAGAAAAAGAGGAATGCTTATTTCCGGTGGTGAGGTAAATACCGAAAGAGCTGCCATTACTCTTATAGATGAATACCGTAGTGGAAAGCTCGGTAGAATGACTCTGGAATCACCGGAGGATATAGATAATGGTTAAGGAAATAGTTTCTAAAAAAAGTACAGTTGAGCTTTATGAATTTGATGCAGAAAAGAGAAATGTATATCCTGTTCTCTGCGGAGTTGATGAAGCCGGACGAGGTCCGCTTGCCGGTGATGTATATGCAGCAGCAGTTGTACTTGCTCCGGATTGTTTCATAGATGGAATAAATGACAGCAAGAAGCTCACAGAGAAAAAAAGAGAACTGCTTTTTGAGGAAATATGCGAAAAAGCAGAATCTTACTGCATAGCAACAGCAACTGTTGCTGAAATTGAGGAGCTTAATATTCTTGGAGCTACAATGCTCGCTATGAGACGTGCTGTGGAGGGACTTGAAAAAACACCTTCATATGTTCTGGTTGACGGTAACAGAATGCCGGATCTTCCTGTTCCTGCGGAAACTATTATAAAGGGCGACGCTAATTCAGCAAGTATTGCAGCTGCATCTATTCTTGCTAAGGTCGCAAGAGACAGAAAACTCAGAGAACTTGATAAACTTTATCCGAAATATGGCTTTTCAAAGCATAAGGGCTATGGCACAAAGGCTCATTATGAGGCGATACTTGAACATGGGCCAAGTCCTGTTCATAGAATGTCATTTTTGAAGAAATTGTATAAATAATGGGCAGATATCAAAAAATTAAAGGCGATATAGGAGAAAAAGCTGTCCTGAAGTTTCTTGTTCAAAAAGGAGCAGCTGTGATTGCAGAAAATTATCGTGTACAGGGCGGTGAGATAGATCTTATTGTTGTACATGGTGATAAAATTCGTTTTGTAGAGGTGAAAACAAGAAAAAGCAGTGATTTGGATTTAGGACTTGCGGCAGTAGGTAAGCGTAAACAAAAACTTATTATACGTGCTGCTGTAATATTCTGTTCAGAACACGTTATTGATTTGCAGCCAAGCTTTGATGTGGCTCTGGTATGTATGGATAACGGCTGTATACAGGATATAACCTATTTTGAAAACGCTTTTGGTCTGTTTAGTAGCGATTCATTATTTTAAATATAAATGCAAATTAAAAAGGGTGGTAATTATGTATTACAAAAGTACAAGAGACAGCAGCCTGCGCATAGAAAGTGCAGCTGCAATTTCAAGAGGTATTTCTGAAGAAGGCGGATTATTCGTACCTGAGTCAATTCCAAGTATAACAATGGATGAGCTTAAAAAGCTTGCTGATATGACTTATGCAGAAAGAGCTGCTGCGGTTTTTTCAAAGTATCTTACTGATTTTACAGAAGCAGAGCTTGTTTACTGTACAGAGAATGCTTATTCCGAAATGAATTTTGAAACAGCCAATATTGCAGAGATAGCACATCTCTTCGATGGAACATATATGCTTGAGCTTTGGCATGGTCCTACATGTGCTTTTAAGGATATGGCACTTCAGATCCTTCCCTATTTTCTTACTACATCTGTCAAGAAGCTGAATCTTGACTGCAAGATCGTTATTCTTGTTGCCACATCAGGCGATACTGGCAAGGCTGCTCTTGAAGGTTTTAAAGACGTTCCCGGCACACAGATCATGGTATTCTATCCCGAGGAAGGCGTAAGCGATATGCAGAAGCGCCAGATGGTTACTCAGGAGGGTGAAAATGTTACTGTTTGCGCTGTGAAGGGTAATTTTGACGACTGCCAGAGCGGTGTTAAGACTATTTTCACCGATAGTAATGTAATTGATACACTGGAAAATGGCGGTATGCGTTTCTCCAGTGCAAACTCTATCAATTGGGGAAGACTGGTTCCTCAGATTGTATACTACGTTTCCTCCTATGTAACAATGGCTTCACAGGGTGAGATCGAATGGGGTGAGAAGATCAATATAGTTGTTCCTACAGGTAACTTTGGTAACATTCTTGCCGCTTATTATGCAAAGCAGATGGGTGTTCCGATCGCTAAGCTTATATGCGCTTCCAATGTAAACAAGGTTCTCACAGACTTTATCCGTACAGGTGTTTATGATAGAAATCGTGATTTCTATGCAACCTGTTCACCATCTATGGATATTCTTATTTCCAGCAATCTTGAAAGACTTCTTTATCTGCTTTCAGGTGAAAATGATGCAGTGATCCGTCAGTGGTTCGGTGCACTCGCAAGCGAGGGTAAGTATGAGGTTTCTGATGATATAAAGGCTGCTATGAAGGAACTGTTTTACGGTGGTTATTGTGACGATGATGCTACAAAGGAAACTATCGGTAATATTTATAAGAAATATGGCTATACCTGCGATACTCATACAGCAGTTGCAGTTAAGGTTTATGAGGATTACAAGGCTGAAACAGGTGATACTGCAAAGACTCTTATTGCTTCTACAGCAAGTCCATATAAGTTCAGTGGAAGTGTACTGTCTGCACTTGACAGCAGCCGTGTGACAGATGATGAATATGCAATGGTTGACGTTCTTTCTGAAATGTCAAATATACCTGTACCGTCTGCACTTGCTGAACTTAAAACAAAGGAACGCAGATTCAGTGGAAGCATTGATAAGAACGATATGAAGGAATTTGTTCTTTCTGAGCTTGGTCTTGCATAAAATATGAGCTTATTTGTCATCGGGGATCTGCATTTGTCTTTTGGGGTTCCGAGCAAGCCTATGGATATTTTCAGCGGTTGGAAAAATTATCAGCAGCTTTTGGAAAAAAACTGGATTGATAGCATCAAAGCAGAAGATACAGTAGTTCTTGCAGGTGATCTGTCATGGGGAATGAGCCTTGAACAGTCTGATGCAGACTTCGCTTTTATAGACAAACTGCCAGGAAGAAAGATCATTCTGAAAGGTAATCATGATTACTGGTGGAATTCTCTTAAAAAGATGGAGAGTTTCTTTGAAAAAAACGGATATGAAAGCCTGTATATTCTCCACAACAATCACTATGATTACGGTGAATATGGTATCTGCGGGACAAGAGGCTGGGTCAATATGCCCGGTGAGTCTGCGGACGCTAAGGTTTTGGCAAGGGAAGTTCAGAGATTAGAGGTTTCTATTCAGTCTGCGGTGAACGCAGGACTTTGCCCTGTTGTTTTTCTTCATTATCCACCTATTTATGGAAATTCGTATAATTATGACATATTAGAAGTACTTTATAAATATAAGGTAAAAAATTGCTATTATGGTCATGTTCACGGAAAAGGTCACGTTCATGCATTTCAGGGTGTATATGAAGATACAAAAATGGAAATAATAAGTAGTGATTATTTACACTTTATTCCGTTTAAAATTATGTGATTTTGTGCTAAAGGTAGAAGTACGAAAATCCACTGGTCAAATTATTTAAGGTATGGTATAATAATAGAGCGTGTATTGAAGAGTTCTTTTGCATAGGCATAATGCCGGCAAAGTTCATGCTTACAATAGATTTAAATTATGGAGGAAATCAAAATGATTTTAAAGTCTAATGAAAAAACTGACATCAATATGTCCGAGCTTACTGTACAGATTGACGCTGAGTCCTTTGAAAAGGCTGTAGAGGCTGCATATCAGTATGAGAAGAAGAATATCTCACTGCCGGGCTTCCGTAAGGGAAAGGTTCCGAGAAAGATGTGCGAGCGTACATTCGGTGAAAATGTATTCTATGAGCAGGCTATCAATATGGTTCTGAACATGGAGATGTACGGTGTTATCGTTGAATCTGGTCTTGAGGTAGTTGATACGCCTAAGGTTGAGCTTTTGTCAGTAGACAAGGAAAACGGCGCAGTTCTTAAGCTTGTCTGCGTTACAAAGCCTGTAATCAACATTGCCGATTATAAGGGTATGGCTGCTCCTAAGAATGTTCATGAAGTAACTGACGAGGATGTTGACGCACAGATCAAGACAATGCTCCAGAGAAATGCAAGAGTTGTATCTATTGATGACAGAGCTGCACAGATGGGTGATGAAGTTAAGTTCAACTTTGAGGGCTTTTTCGGTGACACAGCATTTGAAGGCGGCAAGGGTGAGGACTTCCAGCTGAAACTTGGCAGCGGTCAGTTTATTCCCGGCTTTGAAGAACAAGTTGCTGGTCACAGCATTGGGGAAGACTTTGATGTTGTAGTTACATTCCCTGAAAATTATCAGATGGAAGATTATGCAGGCAAGGAAGCTACATTCAAGTGTCGTATCAACAGCATTTCTTCAGAGGAACTTCCTGAGTTTGATGATGAATTTGTAAAGGATGCATCTGATTTTGATACAGTTGATGAGTTGAAGTCTGACCTGAAAAAGAAGCTGGAGGAAAGTGCTGAAACTTCTGCACAGAATGGCTTTGAAAACGCTCTTATTGATGCGCTTATCGCTAAGGTTCAGGATCCTATTCCTCATTGTATGTTTGAGCACCGTGCTGACACTCTGATGAACAGCTTTGCATCTCAGCTCAAGCAGAGTGGTCTTGATATGGATCTTTATCTCCAGTATACAGGTATGGACGCTGATTCCCTTAAGGCTACTTATCTTGAAAGAGCTGAAAATGAGGTTAAGCTTCGTTTGGCTCTGGAAAGAATCGCACAGCTTGAAAATATTGAAATTTCTGATGAAGAAATCGACGCAGAGCTTACAAAGCTTGCTGAAGAAAACAACCTTACTCTTGATGATGTAAAGGCTCGTATTCCTATGGACGATTTCAAGACAGATATGCTTGTAACTAAGGCTATGGATCTCGTAAAGGAGACAGCTGTAGTTGATAATTCCAATAAGGAAGAGGAAGCTGCTGAATAATCAGTGCTATAAACGATAATTACAGTAAAGGGCGGACATTTGTTCGCCCTGCTGTAGTATTTACACAAACGTGAAAAACCGGTATATTCCGGTAGAAATATGTTGAATGAAGGGATGATGACCATGAGTAGTTTTATTCCATACGTTGTTGAACAGTCAGGAAGAGGAGAGCGTTCATATGATATTTTCTCACGCCTTCTCAATGATCGTATTATAATGCTTTGCGATCAGGTAACAGATGCTTCCGCAAGTGTTGTAATTGCACAGCTTTTGTATCTGGAAGGTCAAGATGCTGAAAAGGATATTTCACTTTATATCAACAGTCCGGGCGGATCTTGTACAGCTGGCATGGCAATTTATGATACAATGCAGTATATCAAGTGCGATGTATCAACCATTTGTATTGGTATGGCTGCATCAATGGGTGCGTTCTTGCTGTCATCAGGTGCTAAAGGTAAGCGAATTGCTCTTCCAAACAGTGAAATTATGATACACCAGCCTCTTATTTCAGGAGGTCTGTCAGGACAGTGTACTGATATTAAGATCCATTCTGACCATCTTGTAAGAACACGCAACCGCTTGAATGAGATTCTCGCAGCAAATACAGGTAAGAGTATTGAGCAGATCGCAGTTGATACTGAACGTGATAACTATATGTACGCAGATGAAGCAAAGGAATATGGTCTGATAGATAAAGTTATTGCAAGCAGATAAGGAGCAAACATGACAGGTCATTCATTAAAACAATGTAATTTTTGTGGAAGAACTGAGGACATTACCAGCAGTATGTTTTCCGCAGGGGATGTAAATATATGCGACAGATGTGTGTGCTATTGCTATGAAATGTTGGAAGGCAACGGCATGACCACAGAGTATAAAGCTGAGCAGAAAAGAAAAAATGCTAAGAAACCTGGTGTACTCAAACTGTTGAAGCCTGCAGAGATAAAGAAAGTCCTTGATGAATACGTTATTGGTCAGGATTCGGCTAAAATGGCACTTTCTGTTGCAGTTTATAATCATTACAAGAGAATTATGAGTCAAGACGATGGTGGAGATGATGTTGAACTCCAGAAGAGCAATATACTTCTTCTCGGACCTACAGGTGTAGGTAAGACATTTCTTGCTCAAACACTTGCAAAAACTCTTGATGTTCCTTTTGCAATTGCCGATGCTACTACGATTACAGAAGCAGGATATGTAGGAGATGATGTTGAAAATGTTCTTGTACGTCTTTTGCAGGCTGCTGATTTCAATGTAGAAGCTGCTGAACGTGGAATTATCTATATTGATGAAATCGATAAAATTTCACGTAAATCAGAGAATACATCTCTTACAAGAGATGTAAGTGGTGAAGGTGTACAGCAGGCACTTCTTAAAATTATTGAAGGTACTGTGTCAAATGTTCCTCCGCAGGGTGGCAGAAAGCACCCAAATCAGGAGGTTATTCATGTAAACACAAAGAATATTCTCTTTATTTGCGGAGGTGCGTTTGATGGTCTTGAAAAGCTCATTCAGAAGAGAATGACTCCTTCGTCATTTGGATTTGGTGCAGAAATCGCAAACAAGAGAACAGAGCAGACAAATATTTTCCGCAAGGTTACTCCACACGATCTTGTAAAATTTGGATTAGTTCCGGAGCTTGTGGGCAGACTTCCTGTTATTACCACTCTTGACGATCTTGATGAGGATGCCCTTGTAAGAATACTCACAGAGCCTAAGAATGCTATTGTTAAGCAATATCAGAAGCTTTTTAATTATGACAAGATTGAACTTGTTATCGAAGAAGAGGCTCTGAAAAGTATTGCTGCAAAGGCTATAAAGCGTAAGACAGGTGCGAGAGGACTGCGTGGTATTATTGAGAATATACTCATGGAGACCATGTATAATGTGCCTTCTTTGGATAATGCAAGAAAGGTTGTTGTAACTAAGGAATGTATTGAAAATGGTGCAGCTCCTGTAGTTTATGATGAATCAGGCGCAGCGATTAGCTAATTTATTTTTTTGATGTGAAAAAAGACAAGGCGAATAAAAAGCCTTGTCTTTTTGTTTGTGTAATATAAAAAGAGCCTGCTGTAACGGCGATACTCATATAGAAGTTTTAGCCCCGATGTAAATGCATCGGAGATTGCTGTTGCTATATTATTACTCGCATCAATCAGAAATTATATAATAATTTCCGATCGATAGTATTGCTCTTGAAATTTGATTTGCTCCATTATTTCTGTTTTATTAAATGAAATATTTGTGGGACAAACTACCCACTTTTCCTCCACATCATCCAATCTATGAACGATTGCAATTATTTTACCTGTAAATTTTTCAACAGGTTTATTCACACCTAAAATGTATGCGTCTTGTTCTTCACCATCGGGTGCAATAATTCCATCAATATATCCATAGTTGATTGGATAATACAAGTCTTTGTATTCTGGGTGGTAATTTCCCAGGGGTCTATCAACAGTAACTGTAACAATATCGCCAATCATTTTTATACCTCCGTTAAATTACAATTTACTTTAGTAATTATTATACCGCAGTGTTTTCATTTTGTCAATAGAAACGCCATAATACTTCTGACAATAATATCAGAAATACTATGGCGTCAAACTTCTATATCAGTACCGTTTGTATAGCAGGCTATTATAATTTACAATATGTAATCAATCTACAGTTATGATCTCACCCATAAGGTCACGTGGTGCGCTTATAGCATTTGATTCATCTGTATCGATATGCATTGCGGTTGCATAGCTCTCAGAAACACGACAGACTACATCGCCCAGAATTGCCTTTCTGCCATTGGTATCAACCTTTACCCATACAATATCCTTATCTTTAACGCCCATTTCTGCTGCGTCCTCAGGTGTAAGATGAATGTGACGCTTTGCAACGATAACGCCTTCGTTTATCTCAATCTCACCGCATGGACCAACAAGCTTGCAGGCACCGGAATCAGCAACATCACCGGATTCACGGATAGGAGCAGCAATACCGATAGAACGTGCATCTGTTGCAGAAAGCTCAACCTGTGTATCCTTTCTGAACGGACCGAGAATAGAAACATTCGGCATTTCTTTCTTAGAACCTATAACTGTTACTCTTTCTTCGCAGGCAAACTGACCCGGCTGGGAGAGCATTTTCTTAACTGTCAGCTCCTTACCTTCACCAAACAGAACTGCAAAATGTTCAGCTGTAAGATGTACGTGTCTTGCTGATGTTTCAACTATAAATTTTTTTGACATGGGAATTACCTCCAGTGTATTTTATTTCCAGTTATATTTTACTACATTCTACTCTTTTCGTCAATAGTTTTCTTGAATTGTTTCTTAATTTTGCATAGCTATAGCAAGCAGCGCCATTCCGATATGAAAAACAGCTGCTGCAATAAGCAGAGGTGATGTAAGTGCAATACGCATTCCTCTTAAACTCTGTCGAAGAGTATTTGCAGGAAGTCGTGTACGTCTTACTTCCATTATCCAGAACACCAATCCTGAAATGGCAACCATATAGTAGAAAATATTTGAAAGCGATAGAACAACAGCCCCCACTCCAAAATCAGGAATTTCTGTAAAGAGCCAGTTCATTCCGAACGACATAGTATTTACTGCCATATGTACAAGTATAGATGGAATAAGTGAATTGTGCTTCATCACAATACGGCCTAAGAATATGCCTACAGGCATTGCCAGTAAAAATTGAGCAATATTTTCATGTGCAAGACCAAATAAAGCAGCACTTGCTATTATACCGAAACGCTGACTTACACGGGAAAGGTTTTTCATTACAAAGCCTCTGTATAAAAGTTCTTCCGTTATTGGTGCAACTATACAAGTGTACAGAGCAGTTACAATAACAGCCTTTGTGCTTACATATGTATCTATATCGGCATTATAGTCATTTATTCCGCCTGCGCTCATTATGGATTCAACAATAGTATATAAAATACCAGTTGCAGCTTGAATAAATATTCCCATGAGCATATATTTTGCGAGCTGTGATTTTTTTGTTTCCATAGGTCGGAAATATGAGCGGATACGTATTCCCGTAAGTCGGCTTCCCAAAATTGCAGGTATTAGATTTACAATTAGGAACATAAGACCATTTAGAGCCATGAGAATAGATGAGTCATAATTCATATAATTCTCTGCATCAAGCATATTATCATAGTCAAATGATCCCGTCATAGCAAATTCAAGGACAAACGAAACA
>ERZ791837.748-NODE-748-length-24067-cov-3.456314_pt1 | contig 24067 bp, 19 predicted proteins | sample MGYA00510292_ERZ791837 | MGnify/ENA primary metagenome ERZ791837 (study PRJEB30046, sample SAMN00715259) | human gut metagenome | study: EMG produced TPA metagenomics assembly of the A metagenome-wide association study of gut microbiota in type 2...
TAATATCCCGGACTCTTTTAAGAAGATTGTCATTGTAAATGGCAGTAAGAAGCCTTGGAGAAATGATGAAGGTTTTGTCATCATGGGAATGAAGTATTTCTTACTGAATGCGAATAGTCTGGAATTTTAAGTCGATTTGAGTTATTTGTATCTGGAAACAATTCTCGGATTCTGAGAGTGATTCTGAGTCTGTTGGGTGGTATTCTCACTACCGAAATCTTAGAATAAAGACGCAGAAAGCAAACCACCTATCCAAAAGGAGGACTCAATATGGAAAAAAAACCATCGGCGGTTTAATAATCCCAAACAGAAATTTAATGTAGTATTCTTAGCGGGGAATCATTATATTTATGAGTATGAAACTATTGTTGATACAAAAGGAATCTATAGCGAAAAACTTATCAGAAGCAGCCAGCGGAAATCAGCTGAGCATGTAGTATTTGAGGGAGAATGCTCTCCTCTGCTTCAGATTCGAGATGCTTACCCCAAAATGATTATTGCGCGAACCAGGCATCCGAAATATACCTATGAAGGAGTCGAGATTTACGATATAGCTGATTGGCTGTTGCAGGAGTAAAAAAAAATACAGTTACAGCTTGGTTACGGAATAACCGAAAAAAGTAAAAGTTTGATAAATAATTACTGCGTTTCTCCGGTTTTTTGCTTTTTGTTTTTCAAAAAATGTCAAAAAAATAAAATAATGTTGATATTTACGATAATTGTGCAATTCTAGAATAAATGACTGGACAAAAAAGAAAATATAGGTTAATGTGTATATATAACAAATGTGACGGGTAAGATAATTGTGCAAATTTACATACTGAAAAGGTCTGCAGAATCTATCGGTTGTCAATTCGTCAAAACAAATGGGAACAGGAGATGAGAAACGGATGAAACAGTTTACTTACGTGATCACGGATGAAATTGGTATTCATGCAAGACCGGCAGGTCTTCTGGCTAAGGAAGCCAAACAGTTCCAAAGTACAGTGATGCTGACCTGTAATGGAAAGAGTGCCGCTGCAACCAAGCTTATGGCTGTTATGGGGATGGGCGTTAAGCATGGTGATCCGGTTGAGGTTTCGATTGAGGGACCGGATGAGGATATTGCTTATGAGGCAATGGAGAAGTTTTTCCAGGAGAATCTGTAAAACAGAATCCTGTAAATCACATGAGAGGGTGAAAAATGGAAAAATATATTGGAAAATCCGTATATAAGGGAATCGCAATCGGTCCTGTCCATGTTCTGAAGAAAAGAGATCACCTCGTCAAAAGAATACATGTAGATCATGTGGAAAAAGAGCTGGAGCGTCTTGAGAAGGCCAAGGAGCAGGCGATAGGCCAGCTTGGGGAGCTGTATGAGAAGGCCATGCAGGAGGTCGGAGAAGTCAATGCGGCAATCTTCGAGGTTCATCAGATGATGCTTGAGGATGATGATTATCAGGATGCCATACACAATCTGATCCAGAATGAGGAAGTGAATGCGGAGTATGCAGTAGCAGTTACCGGTGATAATTTTGCCGAAATGTTTGCTAACATGGATGATGAGTATATGCAGGCACGCTCGGCGGATGTCAGGGATATTTCGAACCGGCTGGTCCGTAACCTTGCCGGAGAGGAACAGATGGACTGGAGTAAGCTGGAACCGTCCATTATTGTTGCGGATGATCTGACGCCGAGTGAAACGGTACAGATGGATAAGAATAAGATCCTTGCTTTTGTCACCGTTCACGGCTCTACGAATTCGCACACCGCGATTCTTGCCCGTATGATGAATATTCCGGCGCTGATCGGTGTACCGCTTGAGCTGGAGAAGCTTCAAAATGGAACCATAGCTGTTGTGGATGGTAAAAAGGGCGCCTTTTTCCTTGATCTGGATGAGAATGAGATCCATCTGGCAGAGGTACAGCAGCTGGAGGAACAGGAGCAGAAGCGTCTTTTAGAGAATTATAAGGGCAGGGAATCCGTTACGAAAAGCGGAAAGAAAATCCATGTCTTTGCAAATATCGGAAGCGTCTCGGATGTGGCTTATGTGCTTGAGAATGATGCTGAGGGTATCGGGTTATTCCGGAGTGAGTTCCTGTATCTTGGAAGATCCGGGCTTCCGGATGAGAATGAGCAGTTCAACGCTTATCGCCAGGTATTGCAGATGATGGCCGGAAAGAAGGTTGTCATAAGGACATTGGATATCGGGGCAGATAAGAACGTGGATTATCTTGGACTGGGACAGGAAGATAACCCAGCCATGGGATATCGCGCAATTCGGATCTGTCTGGAGCAGCCGGATATTTTTAAAACACAGCTGAGAGCTCTTCTGCGGGCTGCTAAATATGGAAATCTCGCGATCATGTATCCGATGATCATTTCGGTAGAAGAGGTCAAGAGTATTGGAGAAATTGTTAAGGAGGTGGCAAGGGAGCTGGATGAAGAAAAGGTTCCGTACACCATTCCGGAGCAGGGGATCATGGTGGAGACACCAGCAGCAGTCATGATGAGTGAAGAGCTTGCGGAGCTTGTGGATTTCTTCAGTATCGGAACCAATGATCTGACCCAGTATACACTAGCGATCGACCGGCAGAACAGTAAGCTGGATCGGTTCTATAATCCGCATCATGAGGCGGTTCTTAGGATGATACAGAAGACGATTGATGGAGCCCATAAGCATGGTAAGTGGGTTGGCATCTGCGGAGAGCTTGGAGCAGATACAGCACTTACAGAGCGGTTTGTACAGATGGGGATTGACGAGCTGAGTGTTGCACCGTCGATGGTGCTTCCGGTTCGTAGTAAAATATGTGAAATGGAGTAAATGAAATGAGAATATACAGGGCAAAAGATTATGAGGAAATGAGCAGAAGGGCAGCAGGCATCGTTTCTGCACAGATCATTATGAAACCTGATTGTGTGCTTGGACTGGCAACAGGATCCACTCCGGTTGGTCTTTACAAGCAGCTGATCGAATGGTACCGGAATGGTGATCTGGATTTTTCCGGAGTAAGAACAGTGAACCTGGATGAATATAAGGGAATCAGCCGCGAGAATGATCAGAGCTATTATTACTTCATGCATCAGAATCTGTTTGACCATGTGAATATTCCGGCGGGTAATACACACCTGCCAGATGGTATGGAGCCGGATTCTGAAAAGGAATGCAGGAGATACGAGGAATTGATCCGATCCATGGGAAGTGTGGACTTACAGCTTCTTGGCATCGGACATAACGGACATATCGGTTTTAATGAGCCGTCAGATGTGTTTGATAAGCAGGTTCACTGTGTGAACCTGACACAGTCAACTATTGAAGCGAACAAGAGATTTTTCGCATCGGCAGAGGACGTTCCGAAGCAGGCTTATACCATGGGGATCCAGACGATCATGCGCTCGAAAAAAATTCTTATCATGGCTAATGGTGAGGGCAAGGCAGATATTGTAAGGGATTCCTTCTTTGGACCGATTACGCCGAAGGTTCCGGCATCCGTTCTTCAGCTGCATAATGATGTCACGCTGGTAGCTGATGAAGCTGCCCTTAGTAAGATCCCTGTATCGTTCGTCTAAGAGACGCAGTGAGAAAACAGAACAGATAGAGGTGTGGAACGATGATTATAAAGAATGCAGATATTTTTACACCGGATCACCGGTTTGTACAGGGTGATGTTGCCGTTACCGGAGATCGGTTTTCCACAGTCCTTGAGAAAGCGGATGGTGACGGACAAGTGGTGGATGCTGCCGGGCTATATATGATTCCGGGACTCGTAGATATTCATTTTCATGGCTGCAAGGGCGCGGATATGTGTGATGGAACGCAGGAAGCTCTGGATATCATAACAGAATACGAGGCCAGCGTCGGAGTAACATCGGTTTGTCCGGCAACCATGACGATACCGAAGGATGAGCTCCTTGCGGTAATGAAGAATGCCGGTGCATATTCCTATAAGGGAGGAGCACACCTGGTCGGGATCAATATGGAAGGGCCGTTTATCAGTGCTTCGAAAAAGGGTGCACAGGCAGCAGAAAACATTATTCCCTGTGATTATGAGTATTTCAGACAGCTTCAGGATGCGGCTAACGGGTTGATCCGGCTTGTGGATATTGCTCCTGAAGAGCCGGGAGCAATGGAATTCATTGACCGGACGAAATCAGAGGTGGTTATATCCATAGCGCATACGGTATCGGATTACGATACGGCATGTGAAGCTATCCGGCATGGGGCATCCCATGCAACGCATCTGTACAATGCAATGCCGCCGCTGAATCACCGGAATCCGGGGGTGATCGGCGCAGTCAGAGATTCAGAAGCGTGTCATGTGGAATTAATCTGTGACGGCGTACATGTCCATCCGTCTGTAATCCGTGCAACCTTTGCCATGTTTGGTGCAGAACGGGTGATCTTGATCAGTGACAGCATGAGGGCAACCGGATTAGAGGATGGTGAATACACGCTGGGCGGACAGCCGGTAGTGGTAAAAGGAAATCTGGCAACGCTTCATGACGGTACGATAGCCGGTTCAGCCACGAACCTGATGGATTGTATGAGATTTGTTGTAAAGAATGCAGGTATTCCGCTGGAGGATGCAGTGATGTGTGCAACAGAGAATCCAGCCAGGGAAATCGGTATTTTTGACCAGACAGGAAGTATTCAGGCAGGTAAAAAAGCAGATTTCGTGCTTCTTGATAAAGAATTAAATATTGTAGGTATTTATATCGATGGAAAGGAACAGCCATGTTAGGTTTTTTAAAAGGAAAGACAAAGGAAAATGTGATCTGTTCACCCTGTGAAGGAACGGTGACACCACTTACCGAGGTTCCTGATCCTACTTTTTCAGAGAAGATACTGGGTGATGGATTTGCAGTGATCCCGTCAGAGGGAAGGTTTTTCGCTCCGGCGGATGGAGAGGTGACGATGGTGTTTGATACCCTGCATGCGATTACGATGACGACTGCGCAGGGAACGGAGCTTCTTCTACATGTCGGACTGGAGACTGTTACATTAAAGGGAGAACCCTTCCGTGTGCATGTAGCAGCAGGAGATCAGGTGAAGCAGGGAGATCTCTTAATGGAGGCAGATCTTGATAAGATCAGAGAGGCCGGACTTAATATCATATCTCCGGTTGTAGTATGCAATACAGATGATTATTCAAGAATAAGCCTGCTGAAGGAAGGCGGAGCTCTACCGGGAGAGGCAGTACTCAAGATCGGGTAGGCACCCGGATCATACTGTAAAATGGATTGGAATAATCCAATTTTAATTTTATAAGAACAAGCAAAGGAGGAAGAAAGTATGAAATTTCTTCAAAAACTGGGAAAAGCGTTAATGCTTCCCGTAGCAGTACTGCCCATCTGTGGTATTCTCATGGGTATTGGCTACTGGCTGTGTCCGGCAACTATGCAGGGTGGAGAAATCCAGGGTGCAGCTAACTTAATCGGTCTGTTTTTAGTAAAAGCCGGTGGTGCTTTGATTGATAACATGGCCATTCTGTTTGCGATCGGTGTCGGTGTCGGTATGTCAGAGAAAAATGATGGTACCGGCGGAATCGCAGCACTTGCTTCCTGGTTGATGATCACCACACTTCTTTCAACCGGAGTTGTAACAACTATCATGCCGTCTGTCGCAGACAGCGCAACCAAGACTCTGGCATTTAACAAGATCGCGAATCCGTTTATCGGAATCCTTGCCGGAATTATCGGTTCTATGTGTTATAACAAGTTTAAGAACACCAAGCTTCCGGACTGGTTATCATTCTTCAGCGGAAAGCGCTGCGTAGCAATTATCGCCGGTGTAGTTTCCATTTTGGTATCCGCAGTACTGCTGTTCGTATGGCCGTTACTGTTTGGCGGACTGGTTGCACTTGGAGAAGCAATCGTAGGTATGGATGTAGTTGGTGCAGGTATTTATGCATTCCTGAACCGTCTGTTAATTCCTACCGGATTACACCATGCATTGAATAACGTATTCTGGTTTGATACCATTGGACTTGGAGATCTTCAGCACTTCTGGGCTGGTGAAACCTCCGCAGATGTATCCTGGAGTCTCGGAATGTATATGTCCGGCTTCTTCCCTTGTATGATGTTCGGTATCCCCGGTGCGGCACTTGCAATGGTCAGATGTGCGAAGACCGCCAAGAAAAAAGCTGCGATCGGACTTGTTGCTTCCGCAGCTCTCTGTGCATTCATTTGCGGTGTTACAGAGCCGTTTGAATTTGGTTTCATGTTCCTTGCTCCTGGACTTTATGTAATTTATGCATTACTTTACGGTATCTTCACCATGATCACCGTTGCACTTGGCTTCCGTGCAGGCTTTAGCTTCTCTGCAGGCGCGATGGATCTGTTATTCTCATCCTCACTTCCTGCAGCTCAGAAAACATGGCTTATTATCCCGCTCGGAATCGCAGCATTTGCTGTATTCTACTTCGTATTCTACTTTGCCATTAAGAAGTGGGATCTTAAGACCCCTGGCAGAGAAGATGATGATGATTTAGAGAAGGAAAAGAGCATTGAGCTTGCAAGTGATGATTATACAGCCATTGCAAAGGCTATTCTTGAGGGCTGTGGCGGAAAGGATAATATCACAAGCATTGACAACTGTGTTACAAGATTGAGACTGGAGGTAAAGGATATTACAGCAGTCAATGATAAGAAGATTAAGGCCGCAGGTGTTGCGGGAGTTATCAAGCCAGGTAAGACCTCAGTTCAGGTAGTGGTTGGAACCAAGGTTCAGTTCGTGGCAGATGCATTCTCAAAGCTTTGCGAATAATGTAGACCGTAAATCCTTGAAATAAAAATTAATGATTTTAACGGGCAGCAGGCCGGCGCAGACCCAGCCTGCTGCCCATTTTCTGTGGAAAAGGAATGTGAAAGAAAAAATAAAAGTAGATGTCAAAAACCTATTGACTTTGAATAGGTAATCTGCTATATAATTAGTCGAAAATAAAGGAAAGGAAATAATAATCTATGTTGGCACGAAAGAGTATGGTGAAGAAGAAATTGGAAAATATGCATCTGTAGGAAAGGATAAATTACGGTTACAAAAAGGTCATCAGCATGATGCTGATCTCGGGGCTGTTTTCCATAGTGGTCATAGGTGTGTTGTTTGCCAATATGGGAAATTACATAGAAAATGTCACAGCTGCGGATCAGGCAGTAAAAATCTGTAGGATAAGTGTGAATGCGGCAGCGAGAAATATCAGGGAAATGGCATTAAATGATGATACATCTGCTTATGACGGTTATGAACAGACAGTCAAAAAGCTGCTTGCAGAGGTTGATGATGAGCTGAAAACCCTAAAGAAAACAGGAGTTGTTCCTGATGCGGATTATGAAGAATACGCATCTGCTCTTTCTGACTGGGGAACCCTGGGTTATTCTATCATAGAAGAAATTAAAAATGGTGACAGGGAAAAAGCAATCGACTTAATTCTTAATGATTGTACTCCGGCATTAAATAAGCTTGTACAAATTGCTATAAAATTGGATGACCTGACAGATAAAGTAAGCAACCGGGCTGCCAGAACTACTTTTATCTTTACCGGCGCAGGAATTGTATGTATTATCGTCTGTTTAGTCTTTGCGTTAGTGCTGGCGAAGAAAACAAGCAAAAAGGTACTTGATACCATTCTGGAGCCATTACGTGCAGTGGAAGATGTTGCAAAGGAATTGACGGAGGGAAATCTGCATAGTACGCTTGGGTATCATTCTGAAGATGAGATAGGAAGCCTGGCACACAGCATGCGCAAATCAATTCGTATTCTGGGAAGCTATGTAGATGATATTGACCGTGCAATGAAGCAGTTTGCAGAAGGAAATTTTGATGTTCAGCCAGAAGTAGAGTGGAAGGGTGATTTTGTCGGGATTCTGAATTCCTTTATGATGTTTGAGGAAAGCATGGCAGAAACGATCAAGGATATTCAGAATGTTTCGAATGAAGTTTCAAGTTCAGCAGAGCAGGTGGCATCAAGCTCTAATGATCTTGCAGACGGAGCTACAAACCAGGCGGCAGTCGTAGAAGAGCTGACAGCAACAGTTGCTGGTGTTTCTGAACAGGTAGAAAAGAATTCGCAATCTGCGAAGGAAATCAGTGGAAGAGTGGATGAGCTTGGAAATGCCATCGCAGAAAGCAATGGCAAGATGCATGAAATGGTTGCTTCCATGAATGAGATCAACGAAGCATCCAGAGAGATTGACAAAATTATTGCGACGATCAATCAGATCGCATCTCAGACCAATCTTCTTGCATTGAATGCTTCTATTGAAGCAGCAAGAGCCGGAGAGGCCGGAAAAGGATTTGCAGTTGTGGCAAATCAGGTAAATCAGTTAGCTGATCAGAGTGCCCAGGCAGCAAAGGAATCTGCAGCATTGATTGAAACCTCTGTGAAAGCTGTGGAAAAGGGTATGGTGATCGCAGGAGAGACTGCAACACAGCTGGAAGGAGTAGCAGAAAACTCCAAGATGATCACAGAAGAGGTTACTAATATCGCAGAAACCTTAGAGACACAGACGGCAGAGATCCAGCAGATCAATGAGGGAATTGAACAGATCAATGACGTTGTACAGACGAATTCAGCAACATCAGAGGAATGTGCGGCTGCCAGCCATGAGATGAGCAATGAAGCTGAAAATCTGCGTGAAATGATCCGCAAATTTAAGGTCGCAAAGTTTGAAAAGACTGAAAAATAAAGGTTAGTATCCGGGGATGAGGTCACTTCACATAGAAAATTTCAAGCCGGTGCTCCCGGCAGTAATCCGGGAGCTTCTTGTAAGAATGTTCCGCAGACTGATAGGTACAGAGGCGATCCGGTCAGAATTTGGTTGAAAGCCTCACAATAAGATGATAATATAAATACATGGGAAACCAGAGAGCCGGGCGGCTTACCCTCTTTTTCGGAGGGGCTTACCCTCCAGACGAAAGAAAGGAGGGCGTTGCCAATGGTTACATATTCTGATTTGATTCAGTTTTGTATATTCATTGTTGCCCTTGTTGGTCTTTGCTATAAGATTTTCAAGGATAAACGAAAATAGCCGCCAACTATTCGCAGTAGTTGACGGCTGTTTGTAAAAACAGTTTGTAAATTTACTTGAGGGTAGCCGCTTCTCTGGCTTTCCCTTTTTCTATCTTCAATATACCACATGTTAGCCTATTTTTTCAAGGTAGAAAATCGGTGTTATCGATAAAATATTGTTAAATCTATAAAAATCCTATAAAATATAATCAAATAAAGACAAGTAGAGCCATGAGCCGGGTGTAAATCATCCGGCTTTTTTTCTGTTTATGGGAGGTATCACGATGAAAGCAAACAAAGCAAAGATCATTGATCTAATGTGTGCGAAAGATTTGACGCAAGAACAGCTTGCCAATATTAACCCCATGGACAGCCCACCCGGAAAGATCCGATGAATGCTTGACTGAACACCAAAAAACATAGATACCGAAAGCGTGAAAATAACGGATAGCTCGCTTATTCTGTCGGTGCAGATATGAAAGCGGTTCGGATCTCGTGACAGTTTTGTGACAATCTTGTGACAAATACCCTCAATATAACGAAGTCTGACACAACCACACGGAGAGTATAACAAACGAGGATATATTGAAAATGAAAGGGACGGAGATTGACGGAAATAGTCGAACACATGTGTGACAAGAAAACACACTTTACATTATTCATGATTTGGATTAGAATAAATCTATATATAGTGGAAGTTGGAAAATATATAAAGGCAGGAAATGCAATTATGGGAAGGTTGTTGAGCCTGTTTATGGGAGGAGATTTTTATATAGCTATTTCAGTGGGAACCCTCGCGTGCTATTTATTCTTATTGTCCTGTTTTGTCAGTATTTCAAGGGAAGAAAGAGTCGTGCATTATTTGAGGATCATCCTGGTGGCACTTTCGTGCTGGACAGGTGGTTCTGTCCTGATGCGCCTGCAGATCAGTCCCGGGATGCAATTCTGGTTTCATTTCTCAATACTTGGTTTACTCATTATTCCTGTAGGAATGTATGGATTTTTGTTCTGTGTGCTTGAGATCCAGGGGAAACAGAAGCTTCTGAACATCTGCATGCTGGCATCCATAGTGACATTGCTTTTAAATGCATATACAGAGTGTCTCCTTCCGGTACCGGAAATACAGCAGCTGCCTGGTGGGAACATCTCTTATATTTACCATGCAAGACCGGGAATCTGGTTATGGATCGTCGCAGAGTGGATTCTTTTAATCTATGTAACTGTTCTTGCCCACAGAAAAATCGGAACACAGTATGAGTACAGGAGAAAGCTGGGTCCGCTGTTACTTGGAATGCTGCTTGTTTTTGCAGGAAATATTGCCTGTATTACACCACTTGGAAAAAATCTGCCGCTGGATGCCCTTGGCGGGGCGGGAATGGCGATCTGCATTTTACATGTTATTTTCACGCAATATTTCTTTTCGATTTCATCCCGTTTCATTACGGGAGCGGCTTATTTTGGAGCGACAGTTGTAGCATTTATCCCGGTGGTATGGTTTGGGTGTATTGCTGATGGCCTGTTTGACAAGGGCAGTCCTGATGAGCAGATAGTTATCATATTTATCGTGGCAGAGGGGATATGGTGTATCCTGATTTCAGCGCTGGCAAGGAGCTGGGCAGAGCATATACTGATCAGGAAAAGGAAATATATTGTTGACAGTCTTCTGGAATTTCAGGATAGTGTCAATTCCATTATGAATAAAGACAAGCTGTATCAGATGATCCGGGAGACTGTAAATGCAGCGGTGAAGGACTGCTGTGTACATATTCTGGAGGAAAGGGACGGAGTCTTTGCAGAATACACAGAAAATGGAATGATGCCCCTGGCGAAAGAGGTGGAAGCACAGCTGGAACAGTTCCTTGACAGCGGCAGGGTGTATAAGGATCCGGCGTTTGCGGTCTTTAAATATGACGCTAAGATTTATGGGTTCCTATATGTAGAGCTTTGCAGGAAGAACAGACTTATTTATGACGAAATAGACTGCATCAGGCAGATCGGAAACAGTGTATCCAGCGTGCTGAAGAGTATCAATGCGTATGAGAGGCTGTATCAGGTATCGATCCACGATGGACTGACAGGCCTGTATAATAGAAATTTCTGTCGTGAGAATTTGGGAAAGCTGGATATCACGGCACGTCCTGTCGGTATGATCTATATGGATATGGACAACTTCAAGCTATATAATGAGCTGTATGGAGAAAGCATAGGAGATCAGGTTTTGTGCTGGTGTGCAAAACAGCTGCAGGAGGCTGCAAATGACAGCATGAAGGTATTCCGTATGGGTGCCAATGAGTTCCTGATCATCACAGCTGAAGACAATAAGGACAAGCTGATTTCATTCGCAAAGCAGATCCAGAAGATCATGCTGGAGACAACGGAGGATAAGCCGAAGGTCATTCAGCTGATCACGTTCAGCATAGGTATCGCCTGGGATAAATCCATGGCGGAAGATGCAGATGAGCTGGCCCAGCAGGCGAAGCGGGCATCGTTTTATGCCAAGGGAAATGGAAAAAACTGTATTGAGGTTTATGAAAAGGATCTGAAGGAAAAGGATCAGGAGAGTGAAAGCAGCGAAAAGGGATATAGTCAGGTATCGCCGACGATCTTTGCCCTGATGGCGGCAATAGATGCCAAGGATTCCTTCACCTTCGAGCATTCTGAAAATGTTTCCGGATATGCAGAAAAGCTGGCGGCAAAGCTCGGGCTTCCGAAGGAGGATATCCAGACTGTAAAGGTAGCAGGACTGCTCCATGATATTGGCAAGATCGGTATTCAGGACAGTATCCTGAAAAAGCAGGGTAAGCTCACAGATGAGGAGTACAGCATAATAAAAACACATGTAGAAAAGTCTGTTGAGATGATCCGCGTTCTTCCTCATATGGATTATGTCATTCCTGCAGTTTTGTCCCATCATGAACGGTATGATGGAAAAGGATATCCAAATGGGATCCGTGGAAATGAGATCCCCATCCTTGGAAGGATTCTTACGGTTTGTGACAGCTTTGATGCCATGGTCTCCCGAAGAGCCTATAAGGAAGCTATGAGTATAGAGTATGCGACCGGGGAGCTGGAACGCGGCAAGGGAACACAGTTTGATCCAGACGTGGCACAGGCATTTATTGAATTAATAAGGGAGAATCCTTCGTTTATTGCCCAGTGATCAGATTTGGGACCCGGGATAATATAAGTAAAATAGGAATGAGGATCAGAATTTTATGGAACTGGATGTTTTAGGACTGGTTGCAGCATGTTCATATGCACTGGACTGTGTGGAAACAGAGCTGGTACATGTGACCAGCAGACATGCGAAGCGTGTGGCCTATATGAGTGTCTGCGTGGCAGAACAGCTTGGAATATGTGGAAAAGATCTACAGGATCTGGCGGTGTATGCCTTGCTGCATGATAATGCCCTGACACAGTATATCCAGGAGGAGCTGCACAGTAATCTTACTGATATGAAGGAGATGCCCCGGATAGGTGTTCACTGTTCGATTGGAGAGGAAAATATACAGGGATTTCCTTTTCATACAGATGTGAAAAATGTAATATTATATCACCATGAAAATGCAGATGGGAGCGGACCATTTGGAAAGAAATCTGAGGAGGTACCGCTTTTTTCGCGGATCATACATCTGTGTGATCTGTTGGATCAGGCATGCTGCCGCAAAGCGTTTACCACAGAGACATGGGAATGGGCGAAGGACGTTCTCAAAAGGATAAGAGGTACTATGGTAGATGAAGAATGTGCAGAGGCACTTGAAAGGATATTTTCAGAAGAGTATTTTCTGTCCCTTGGAGGAAATTTTGAAGCTTCCCTGTGGAATAAGGTACCAAGGCAGAAGCAGGAGCTTGACTTTTCCCAGATCAAGAAGCTGGCAGGGTTTTTTGCAAAGATCGTAGATTATAAATCTCCCTTTACCAGTACACATTCGATCGGTGTGGCAGAGAGGGCAGAGAAGCTGAGCCGCTATATGGGCTTTGATGAAGAAACGGTGCAGAAGATGTATCTTGCCGGAGCACTGCATGATATAGGAAAGGTTGCAGTAGGTAATGAGATTCTGGAGAAGCCGGATCGGCTGACCGATGCCGAGTTTGCTGTGATGAAGCATCATGCTGCTTATACATACAATATTCTGTCAGAAATTGATGATTTTGAGGAAATACGGGACTTTGCAGCATTTCACCACGAGCGGCTGGACGGAACGGGTTATCCCTTTGGCAAGGATGCTTCTGAATTGAATGTACAGGAACGGATGATGGCGTGTATTGATATTTACCAGGCACTGACAGAGAGCCGTCCTTATAAAAAGGGCATGTCCCACGAAAGGGCCTGTGAGATCCTGAAGAATATGGCAGATAAAGGATGGCTGGATATGGATATCATAGATAAGATCGAAATGAGCATGTAACGGAGCTATTTACTATGGCAATTCTGTAAAATTTTCATAAAGACTTGCTGTGAACTTCCCGGAAAAATTAATCCCGATGACTTCCAGATTTATTTCCGGGAGTCATCGGGATCGGGGAAAGTCATGATTTCTTCAAATCAACGGCTGCTTTGCTTAAAGCTGCTGGTGCACCTTCCGGATAACAGCTTCGCTTAATTCAGGAGCCTTGGCGGGATCCAGATCATCCGGGAATTCGCAGTCGATCGTGGAAACCTCCGGTCTGTAATTCAGACGGAGTGCATGAGCCTGAATATAATCGGCAGCCTTATTGTAAACCTCTTCACTGACACCATTTAATGTAATCGTATATAATCCTGACATATAGCATATCCTCCATTTCTTTATTTCAATTTCACTTTTGATAGTTATATTATATACTTTCTCATCCAATAAAGATATATACAGAAATGTAGAATTTAATAATAGTAATCATTACTAATTTTATGCAATTTACATAAAAATGACGTATCTTTTACCATGATGTGATTTCATGCATTTTTACCGGATCTTACAGTGAAAAAAGGGGGTCATCCTATGAATAGAGAACCTTATCTTCAATTCTCAATAATACAAGACCGGATCTTGTGATCATGACCGGCGATCAGCTGAAGGGTTATTCGCCATGATGGGCATGAAGCACTCAGGCTTTATCTGATAGACAGTGGAAATATTACAGCGCATGGTCAATATGCACCACCTTTTTATGTCAGCACAGATCATCACACCGGTTCTTTCCGGTGCAGTCATGGAATTTAACGGATATCGTTATCTGTACCTGTATTCGGTAACCTGTGCTATTCTTGCAGCGCTCCCGCTGATCTTTGTGAAAAAGGGGAATACGGTTCTGCTGAAGGATCTGGAGATCGGGGATCCAGGGAATTGCAGCAGTTACATCAGAGATCGAAACCCTGTAGGCTGACAGGAATTATCATATTTATGTTTAAATGGATCAGAGTTATCTTTTTTGGGTATGGATAAAAAGGAAATGATGTGATATGATAAGAACATAAGTTCGATAATTGCGGAAAAGCTGAAGAAGGGAGCGGCATGGGATCGTATGGAAGAGAAAAGCTATATTGCGATCGATCTGAAGTCCTTTTTCGCATCAGTAGAATGTGTGGAACGGGAACTGGATCCTCTGAATACCAATCTGGTCGTAGCGGATGCAGGCCGTACAGAGAAAACCATCTGTCTTGCCGTGTCTCCTTCCTTGAAGGCCTATGGGATTCCAGGACGTGCGAGACTGTTTGAGGTGGTACAGAAGGTGAAGGAGGCCAACAGAAGGAGGCGTATGTCAGCGCCCGGAGGCAGGTTTGCCGGAGAATCACACTTTGCAGATGAGCTGAAAGCACATCCGGAGCTTGCCATAGATTATATCGTGGCACCGCCGCAGATGGCACGGTATATGAAGCACAGCACGGCTATCTATAATATTTATCTGAAATATGTGGCACCGGAGGATATCCATGTGTATTCCATTGATGAGGTATTTATTGATGTGACCGGATATCTGCCAACATACGGTATGACAGCCCATGAGCTTGCCATGACCATGATCCGGGATGTACTTGGAAACACCGGTATCACGGCTACAGCAGGGATCGGCTCCAATATGTATCTGTGCAAGATCGCCATGGATATTGTGGCCAAGCATGTGGCACCGGACGCAGATGGTGTGCGGATCGCAGAGCTGACAGAGAGGAGCTACCGGCAGCAGCTTTGGGGACATAAGCCGATCACCGATTTCTGGCGTGTAGGAAGGGGCTATGCCAGGAAGCTGGCAGAGAATGGAATGTACACCATGGGTGATGTGGCCAGATGCTCTGTCGGGAAGCCGGAGGATTTTCATAATGAAGATCTGCTGTATGAGCTTTTCGGTGTAAACGCAGAGCTTCTGATCGACCATGCCTGGGGATACGAACCCTGTACCATAGCAGATGTGAAGGCCTATAAACCGGAGAATAACAGTTTCTGCTCCGGACAGGTATTGCAGTGCCCGTATTCCTTTGAAAAGGCGAGACTGGTCATTCATGAGATGGCAGACGGAGCGGCTCTTGACCTGGTAGATAAGAAATTGGTGACAGACCAGATTGTACTGGATATAGGGTATGACATAGAATCCTTAAGTAATCCGGAGATCCGCCGGAAATATAAGGGACCTGTGACGACAGACCGCTATGGACGACAGGTTCCGAAGCCGGCTCACGGTTCCATTAACCTGAAACGGCAGACCGCGTCAGCCAGGATGATCATAGAAGCTACGCTTACGCTGTATGACCGGATCGTGAATCCGGAGCTTCTGGTCAGAAGGATGAGCGTGACGACCAATCACGTAGTCAGTGAGGAAGAGATCAGGGAAGAAGAAAGCTATGAACAGCTTGATCTTTTTACCAATTATCAGGAAAAGGATCAGCAGCGGGAGCAGGAGAAGGAAGAGCTCCAAAAGGAGCGTAAGGTACAGGAAGCGCTTCTTTCTATTAAAAAGAAGTATGGGAAAAATGCTGTGCTGAAGGGAATGAGCTTTCTGGATGGCGCGACTGCCAGAGAGCGGAACGGACAGATCGGGGGACATCGTGCCGGAACAGCAGATGGCGAAGCAGCGCAGAAGGAGCAGGGAAAGGAGAAATCAGAAAATCATGAAGGATTCGTATGAGGATATCATAGATCTGCCGCATCCTGCGAGTAAGAAGCATGAGAGGATGTCAAGGATGAACCGGGCGGCCCAGTTTGCCCCTTTCTCAGCCCTGACAGGACTTGGCAGGGCACTTAAGCAGACGGCAGATAAGAATGAAGAGAAGTGGGAAATGGAATATGGGGAAGAAGACGAAACGGATATCATGGATGATCCATAAACAGCCTGCCGGTACGGAACCGGCAGGCTGTTTTGGAGGGAAGATGCATCTTGGAGATGCATCCTGTTGTGTAAAAGATTATTCTGCAACAGCAGATTCTGCGAAATCAAGATAAGTAAGTCTGTCAGCATCAAGAGCATCTTTCTCTTCGTCTGTCAGACTGTCAATGATTTCCCTTACCTTTTCAACGAAAACAGCATCTCTTGACAAGGCGGGATCAGAGCTTACACCTGCAAGACGTTTGCCAACAAGGCCGCCTTCTTCTTCATCAGGATTGAGACAACCAAGCAGGCGGTTAGCAGACTTGATACGGTCCTCTGATGACTGTGTGAAGGGGAAGGTCTTGGGATCCTTGATCGTGAAGTCAACCCAGATAATACCGCAGTTCTGCTTTGTTACTTCGGAAAGCCGCTGTCCAAGGGAAAGGACAACCGGGTCATCCATTGTATAGAACCAGCTTTCATCGGACGCATATCCAATCTGATATAATACGTCATTGTCCGGGAAGGCATCTGCAAAACGTTTGAATTCAGGGAAGAATCCAAGAACATCATCAAGGTTTTCATCATAGGTACCTAAAGCATCGCCAACAGGACTTCCAAATCCCTGACTGTCATTTACAAACAGAATGTCGCTTCTGTAGGTAGGAGGAAGGTAACGGATATTGTAATGCTTTAAGAAAAGCCTGTATTCAGGGTTGATTTCCTTGATGTGTTTATCCCATTTTTCTGCCAGGGCATCGGAAACCGGAAGACCGGAATCTTCTGTAACACCATGATACCATTCTACATCCACACCAATGCCGGCGATGCAAGGATGATCGCCATACTGATCCATGATCAGGTCGATCAGGGTATCGACATCTGCAAAACCAGGCTCTACCTGTAAGTAAACCTTGATATTGTTATCATCAAAATATTTGAAATATTCTTCATGTGATAAGTGATTCTCACGGTCAGGCTCTGAGAAGTAGATATATTGTCTGGCAAGAGCCTCTGTATCGACATCAGATGAAGGTGTAAACTCAAGGTTACATCCCATTCCGCTCAGACTGCCGATGATCCATACCATAGTGGTCTGTGTCTGGGGATACCATTCCTGAAGCTGGTCTGTGACCTGCTTCCACTCATCGGGTAATAACCAGGTATCACCAAGACCATAGACAGAGGAACGAGTTCCTGAATATACAATATTGGAGAAGTCTTCTTTTTCGCCTAAAGCATCTCTTAAAACAGAATAGTGTTCTACGTAAGTCTGCTGCATATCGGTCAGATTGTCATACATTTTGGCAACCTCTGCTACAGCATCGGCATCTGACGGATCCATATCCAGAATAGCAGCATCTACTTCCTGTCCTGCCTTCAGGTTTTCCCTCTTTTCCTCCTGGAAGCCAGGAATGAGGTCATTATAAGGAAGGAATTTAGTCTCATAAAGAGGAACAAGCTCCTTGGCGGTATCTTCTCCAAGTGCTTCACTTACAGCATCGTAGCGTTCTTCCATGATCCATGTAATTCCACCATCTTCTACGGAATCAAGAGGTGTATCCCTGATCCAGAGATTTAAAACTCTGGCTTCAGCCTGAACCAGAAGATTTAAAGTTCCATCAGCATCCAGAGCCTGCTGATCTTCTTCTGGAAGATTGTCAAACAGAGATCTTGCCAGTGTGACTGGCTCACGGTACTCAGATATTTCTGCACTGTCCGGCTGGAAAGCATCCGTGTTGATCGCAAGAGTATCGATCATTTCCTTTGCAGAGGCAGCATCAGCAGAAAGGTCCTCACTGACTTCCGTTTCCTGGTCAGAAGTGTCTGCTGTATCACCGGCTTCGGTTTCCTGGGTTGTTGTGTCAGGTTCTGTACCTCCTGTACAGCTTGTAATAATATGATAATGTGCTACAATGAGACTGGTTAGCAAAGACTAACTAATGCGATCAGAAGGAGAAAAAGGATGGTAACAATAGTTGCAACGATCATGATCATGGTGGCATATTTTCTGGTTTTATATGGGGTTGTTGGTTTTATTCAGGATAAAAAATTTTTTTCTACTGCACCAAAAGAAAATCTGGCTGTGATCCCAGATCAAAGAGAGAGATTTCGTGGTGCACATGTGATTGGCTGGATCATAGAAATCATTGCAGTTTTGATTTTTCTGGGAGCGGCTGTTCTTGGTATATGGGACGGAGTAAGGAATGATTTCAGTTATCTGCAGTTCTTTGGGCGGTTTCTGTTCATGCTTTATGTCATGGAGCTTTATGACATTATTTTCTTTGACTGGATCCTGCTCTGTAATTCCAATTTCTTTCCTCACTTTTATCCGGAACTGAAAGGGGTAGTGGGACCGCACATGTTTGGGTATAACATGAAGTCACATATATTACATTTTATTATCTATATTCCGGTCTGCGCTGTGATCGCAGGGATCTGCATGCTTATAGCAGCATTATAATGAGGGATGGTCATTGACGAAATCTTCCCTCCATTCTTTCAGTGCAGCAGAGAGCTTTCTGTCAATATCCTTTCTGGTTGCTTCACATTCGCCCGGATAATCTTTTGCAGCTTTGAAAACAAACCGTAACACAAATTTGAGTCCGACAGGCAATGCTTTACGGAGCAGAGATTCCGGCAGCACAAAATGCGTTCCATGTTCATACACAAGTGCCTCATATTCACAGGTATGGGGACGTTCCTTTAAACGCTGATCCATACGGTGGATATATTTTGCGGTCTCCCAGAAGGAATCGTCCTCTGCACCTACGAGAAACAGTTTTCCCTTAATATTTTCAATCTTGATCATTTCCTCTTCTGAGTGTTCTCTTGCCTTTTCAGAGTCAATAAACAGACAGGTACTGCGTTCGAAATCCCCGGAGCCTTTGGTCTCTTCCTGAACCTTCTGCCAGTATACCGGATGTTCATATACAAAGGGCATATAAGGAAGGGGCTTTCCTTTATAGGAAAGGGTGGAAGAACCCGGAACAGGCCATTCTCTGCAGCCACCGGATCGCTGTTTCAATTCTTTCCATAGGGTAATTCACATGGCTGTAATTTTTCTTCCCGGGAGACATGCAGAGTGCATTCACTCCATTTTTATGTAACCATTTTACGCCGCACTTTGCCATAAAATCATTTGGATCGTCCCCAAATAATCCAATGACAGTACAGTCTGAACCTTTGGAATCTGACGGGTTTTTCGTATATTCTTTTCTGTCATTTTTGGTGTTAGCATAAACTAACCATATTGCCAACTTCTAATTACAAATATCGGGATTTTTATTTATTTATGAAAAATTTGTGGAAAATATTGACCTGAAGTCAGGTTCAGGTATTATAATAGCCACATTGTAATACAGACAGGAGAGATGAAGTATGTACGAATTCATAGAACGGATTAATGAGGCAGCAGACGTAAAGAAGTTCAAAGTGGAAGAGCTTGATCAGCTTGCAGAAGAAATAAGAGAGGCGCTGTTTAATCGTCTGACCAAGATCGGCGGACACTTTGGTCCCAATTTTGGTATGGTTGAGGCTGAGATCGCCATGCATTATGTCTTTCATTCACCGGTAGACCAGTTTGTTTTTGATGTATCCCATCAGAGTTATCCGCACAAGATACTGACAGGAAGAAAAGCGGGATATATTTATGATGATCATTTCTTTGAGGATTCCGGTTATACGAATCCGGGTGAGAGTGAGCATGACCTTTTTAATGTAGGACATACATCAACATCCATTTCACTTGCCTCAGGACTTGCGAAAGCAAGGGATTTAAAGGGCGAGAAGAGAAATGTGATCGCAGTGATCGGTGATGGTTCGCTGTCTGGCGGAGAGGCTATGGAAGCTCTGAATGTGGCCGGAAGCGAACTGAATTCCAATTTTATTATCCTGGTAAACGATAATGAAATGGCGATCGCAGAAAATCATGGTGGTATCTACAGAAACCTGGCAGAACTGAGAAAGACGGATGGAAAGGCAGAGAACAATATTTTCAGGGCATTTGGCCTTGACTATATGTATGTGGAAAAAGGAAATGATATCCCTGCGCTGATCGAGGCTTTTAACAGGGTAAAAGATATTGATCATCCCATTGTAGTCCATATTCATACAACCAAGGGACTTGGATACCAGCCGGCAGTTGAGCATAAAGAAGCATGGCACTGGTGCATGCCGTTTGACAGGGAAACAGGTCTTCCGACAGTAGATTTTGGAGACGGTGAAGATTACACATCAATGACCGCAAAGTATATCATGGACAAGGCCAAAAAGGATAAAGATTTTCTTGTGATCACACCTGCCATGCCCATGACCGGCGGACTTTCTGAGGACTTAAGAAAAGAACTTGGAAGTCAGTATATTGATGTGGGTATCGCAGAGGAACAGGCTGTTGCCATGGCATCAGGTGCTGCCAGAAACGGAGCAAAACCGCTTGTAATAACCAATACCACATTTATTCAGAGGACATATGACCAGATTTCACAGGATGTATGTATCAATGGAAGTGCAGTTACCATTCTGCTTAATTATACAAGCTTTGCGGGACTTACTGATGTGACCCATCTCGGAATTTTTGGGATCTCTGCATTTTCCAATATTCCGAATCTTCAGATCCTTGCACCTAGTTCAAAGAGCGAGTACCTGAATATGCTCGACTGGGCACTGGATCAGAACGAGCATCCTGTAATAATCCTGATCCCCGGAAATACGGTCACAGACAGAGAGGCCGACAGGGATTACAGCAATATTGGCAGGTTTAAAGTGGAGCAGCAGGGTGAGAAGGTGGCAATACTGGCACTTGGTGATTTCTACCAGATGGGAGAGAGCCTTGCAGCTGCAGTAAAGGAGAAGCTTGGCTTTGAGCCAACACTGATCAATCCAAGGTTTGCATCAACGATCGATACAGAATTACTGGAACAGCTGAAAGAAAAGCACAGCCTTATAGTTACACTTGAGGATGGAATCCTTGATGGCGGATTCGGACAGAAGATTGATGCTTATTATTCAACAAGTGATGTCAAAGTGAAGAATTACGGACTTGAGAAAAAGTTCTATGACAGATATGATCCGGCGAAGCTGCTCGAAGAGCTTGGAATGACAAATGAAGCAATGGTTGATGATATCCGGGAACTTTTATAGATCTCAGAGAAATGAGAACGGCGAAAGAGGATGAGTCTTTCGCCGTTTTTCATCTTTATTCAAATCGATTTTATTAAAATTCAGTGATTTTTATCTAAATATATAATTCACATTCGGAAAACAGGGCAGCCTTTCCTGCCAGAAATACTTTATCTCCGGACATTCTGCAATAGAGGATGCCGCCACGTCTGGAAGCCTGATAGGCCACGATATTTTCCTTGCCAAGCCTTTCAGCCCAATAAGGGACAATATGGCAGTGCCCAGAGCCACATACGGGATCTTCTGTTACATTCAGTTTTGGAGCAAAGCTCCGGGAGATGGAATCGGTAGTTTCTCCCGGTGCAGTAACCTGTAAAAGTAGGCCATCCAGTTTCAGCAGTTTGTCCATATCGGGGGTAAGATTCCTTATAGTATCAGCATGATCAAATACGCAAAGAAGATCTCTTCCCATATAGGCTTCTGTTGGAACAGCCCCGATCGCATCGATCATGTCCTGTGTAACAGGAACCTTTTTCAGCCTGTAGGCAGGGAACACCATTTCCAGTAAATCGCCATTCCTGCTCACGATCAGATCACCGCTGAGGGTTGAAAAGACAATTTTATCTGCATCAGGAATATAAAACCGGAATAAAACGTAAGCGCAGGCAAGGGTAGCATGCCCGCAAAGGTCAATTACCTCATCTGTAAATGCATCTACAATGTACTGTTTCATAATCCTGCGCCTTTCTTTGATTTATGTATGTGTGATTATTTTTAATCTGTGACAGACAGCGATTCATCCAATCCCATGGTGTTTCATCCTGTACAGTTCTTCTGTTGCAAGTCTTGTTTTGGCTACGACATTTTCTCCATGCTTCGAGAAGCAGTAATATTGTACCTGCGCATCCCCGATGCTGATCATATCTCCGATTTCATACCAGTAAAAATCGGAATAAAGACTGTAAGAAGCCTGTGGTAACTGTTTATATTCCAGCTTTCCGTCACAGCCGGTCAGTTCAAAGCCATCCGTTGTATGCAGAAGCCGTCCCTCACCAACCTTATATACGCATCTGGTATCTGTCAGCATATAGATATCTACTGCAAGATCGAGCCGGTAGCTGCCATCTGCGAGTTCCTTTCTTACGCATTCTCTTTCCCAGCGGTACCAGTCCGGAATATGGGAAAAACATGTCTCTCCAAAGTCGGCTTTCAGATATCCAGTCTCTGATAATTCATAGCTGATCCCGCATGCGTGACAGATCAGCCTGGTTCCTTTTCCCTCTGTCATCCCTTCAGTCTGGCAATGGGGACAGCGGTACAGTGCTTTCTGTAATCCATCGGCCCGGAAAGGTTCTTTTATGAGAATACCCTGTTCCTGCTGTTCTTTAAAATAGTCAAAGGAAAAGACATTCCGCAGTATCTCATTGATTTCTCCTGCAGATTTTTCTGCTATTTCCTCCGGAGAAAGCAGATATTCCATTTTGGCGGATACTTTCGTTTTCCGCAGCTGCAATCCGTTATACAGAGGATCCCGTCCGCGTCCTCGCTGCGGGCGGTGAGCATGATCACCGGAACCTTTAACAGCTTGATGCATTTGCCAAGGCTGTCGGGAAGGGGTGTTTCTGTTCCGTCAAAGCTGTAACTTGCTTCGGGGTACATCAGAACAGATGCGTGCAGTTTCTGGAGCGTATAGCGCATATCCTTGATAAGGGTAATGTCATTGATAAACTTTTTGGCCGGAATACAGCCCAAAAGACGCATCAGCAGTCTTTTGCCCACAAAACCGTCCTGTGTACAGACGATATGATATTCTCTGTCCGAAAGCAGAGTTGCGACAATTTTTAAATCGATGAAGCTGGAATGGTTCATTAATATCAGACAGGGTTCTTTTGCTCCAAGCTTTTCCATCCCTGTTTTTTCAAAGGTAAATCCAACAGCTCTCAGGTCAAAAAAAGAAACAGCCTTTAAAAGCAGGCGGACAGCACCTGTCTGCCGCATCGGATTCCTGTGCTTTTCCCGTGGCAATGCCAGTACTTCTTCATAACTCAGTTCTTTCGTTTTAATTTTCATAAGGCGGCTCCCTTATCAGGTTTAGGTGTTTCTATCCAAACAGTACAAACATTCCGGCTGTCATTATACACAGGAAAGGATACAATATAAATCTTAAGGTAAGCTTCCAAAATCAGGCAGAAATCGTAATACAACATCCGGTTTTACCATCGGACTTGCTGGCACGATCACAAAGATTTCAATGATACATAAGCAAAGTGCTACGAGTATTGTTTTATCATGCTATCTTTACCTTCCCTTGCAGTTCTCATCTATGTTATTTTAGCGTTTATCTATATAATATTCAACGCATATTTATAAGAGGTTCAGGAGTTTTATGAAATCCAGGAGAGCCGCTTCCAACTATTTCCCGAAAATCTTCCAAGAAAAGGTAATATGATCAGAATTTGATTGAAAGATATGCTGTTAGATGATAATATAGACATATGGGAAACCAGAGAGCCAGGCGGCTTACCCTCTTTTTCGGAGGGGCTAACCCTCCAGACGAAAGAAAGGAGGGCGTTGCCGATGTATGTTACATACTCTGATTTAATTCAGATTGGAATATTCATTTGCACCTTTGTGGGATTGTGTTACATGATTTTCAAGGGAAAACGAAAATAGCCGCC
>ERZ791837.751-NODE-751-length-24026-cov-11.602478_pt1 | contig 24026 bp, 18 predicted proteins | sample MGYA00510292_ERZ791837 | MGnify/ENA primary metagenome ERZ791837 (study PRJEB30046, sample SAMN00715259) | human gut metagenome | study: EMG produced TPA metagenomics assembly of the A metagenome-wide association study of gut microbiota in type 2...
CGGCATATCGTCGGTACCATTTTATATGCATCTACGATGCATGGGTACCTCCTCTTGGCAAAGGGCTGACGCTGCATGTCAAGTTTTCATATAAAACATGACACAATAATTAATTACCCATCAAAGCCTTTTTAGCCGCTTCAACTGTGTCGTAGAAAATCACCTTTTCTCCTGTCAAATTATCCTCCGCAAGAAAGCTTATCCCATGTTGGTAATCATTCGGGTCTTCGCCTTCGCCCAAATTATATCCATTATAAACTTTCAAATTTTCACCATTGAATTCAAATTCCTCCAAATCATGACTGTTAGTAGTCACAAACTTATTGCTCCGTGGTGCATATACAAGTGTGTTGGGTTGAATACGACATACTGACTTATCTCCATGTCCGTTCACATTCTCATATATGTGAACACTGCCATCTTCATATGTACCTACATGCCCTGTATCATAAAAATATATTTCCGGTATATCATCGTCATTAAGATAGAACAATGCACACTTACTATCCTCAATGTACTCCATGTAATTACGATAGGCCGTCTCCCAAGGCTCCTCACCTTCAGGGACCCTTTCATATCCGTATCCATTTTCATCAATACGGACTGTGTTGTCTGTCCTATCATCATAGTAACCTTCAACCTCATAAGATAACTCACTATCATTCAAGGTCAATGTAGTAGTTGCATATTGTGGAAAACTACCATACTCAGAGTCATAAGCCTGGGTAACATCCGATGCGAGACACACCAGAACTCCATCGCTACTATACAAATATGTATTCTCTGCTTTTTCAGGCGAGTCATTAGTCTTTTCGCCATTTATATTAATATCTCCATGTTCAGCGTCAAATGAAATATCAATACAACCCTTTTCGCCAAAAACGTCAATCCATTTTCCTGCATACTCGTCAAGAATTGTCTGTGACACTTCTCCCTTTGTAAGGCTTTCACTGTATTCCACTGCTTCGTTCCAGTCACCATTCCTTAGTTTATATGACAGTGTGATATGTGTATCATCTTCCAGCTTTAAGTCCATGTGATTATTCAGCCTGATCTTTTCTGCATTTCCTTCATATATTTTGGTGTAACCCATCCTGCCATCTTCCAGTGTATTCAGAATATAAAAATATAATCCGCCATATTTAATATCGGTATAATTTATAACCGCCATGCCAATATGTTCTCCCTGCCAGTATCCTATCAGCGGTGATGAAGCCCCGGTCAGTTCATTCCATGCAGCCAGCTTGGAAAGTCTTTCCTCAGAATAGAACCACTGAACAAATGAACTTAGCATTTCCTTCTTCTCATCAACTGTAAGAACGATCTCGTCATCATTTGTTTTCGGGGTAATATCGTCCTGGTCAGTTTCACCGGTTTTATCGCCCATTCCCAGTTCATTTTCTATCCAGGCTTCGTCCTCCACATCTGAGAAAGATTTATATGGATCATCGTTTATCTGGTCGTTATCAAGATAATCTCTTGCCCAATCAGATAACCATTCAGCGAAGAAAGCACCATCCGCTTCTTCCACAAATTTGGTATCCTTTATCCAGTTCATGTCTCTTCTGAGAAGTCCCTTGCAGTCCAATTCATAGAATTTATCATCAGTATCAGGCTTTACCATATGATATCTGTCATCCACCAGATAACTGTAAAGTCCATCCTGGGTATGTATCCACTGCTCTTTCATATCAGAAACAACTGTCTGAAACTGCATTTTGTTATATATTGCTGACGCTTCATTATAATCATCAGCTGCGTCTTTTTCTCCTGCATAAAGAACAGGTGATACGGCAACTGTATCATCCGCCAGAATCTCGTACAGCGTCATGTTCTTTATTGTTTCAGTGTAATAATCATTTTTTCCATATATGGTGCGGAAAAGCTTCTTTATTTCCTTCTCATAGTCATTTGCAGTTGTGAGATTACCATCTTCATCCTGGAATTTTACAGTCTGCTTGCCATCCTTGCCGTTGATATATGCCAGGGCAACTCCCTGACTTCGGTCTATGGCATAAGAATAAAGCTCCTGCCATTTGCCCTTCTTTATAAGGTAAATCTGCCCCTCTGAGCTGTCCTTGTGTTTGGCAACTATTCCATCGCAATTAATTATTACCCTTTCATCCTCTGAAGCTGTCAGTTCTTCAATCGTTTCAACCTCCCCATCCTTGTATCCCAGGAAATCCCAGTACATGTATGGAGAGCCTGCCTCTGACCGGTCATCAGAATAATCACTGTCATATTCACCATAGTAATCATCATCATAGTAATCATCATCATAGTAATCATCAGAAGAACTCTGATCATCCTTAAGATACGCCATCACAAGAACCGGATAATCGGCTGCGTCAAGCGTCATGGCATAGCCACATTTATATCCTGCGTGGTCATTTTCATGAGCATTGGCATAATCCAGATACGCGTCCATATATTTGTCATAGTCGGATTCTGATAAAGAACTTATGCTCTCCTTTTTTTCTGTGGTGGTACCTGCCTTGTCGCCGCAGCCCCACAGACAGATGGTCATGATCAGAAGTCCCAGAACCGCCCATATCCTACTGTGTTTTCTCATTTTTCCCTCCTATAAGTATCGCCCCCTCGTATTCACTCGGCGGCATGTCGGCTGTGCCATTACGATATGCATCTGCGATGCATGAGCACAGCCTCTATTTAAGTATCGCCCCCTCGTATTCACTCGGCGGCAAGTCGGCTGTGCCATTACGATATGCATCTGCGATGCATGGGCACAGCCTCTAATTTTAACATCAGCCCATCTGCAATCACTAATGCAACTGCAAATGAGCCGATATTCTCCACTGATCTGCAAATAATCAGCCGTCAGTATTTACTTTACCTTTTTCTGCATAATTCCCTTCTTAACATAGTAAACAGAGCCATTGTAGGTAACATTTCCTGTGTAATTGAAATCCACCTTGCCGTTATTCACATAGTACCACTTGCCGTTGTATTTGCAGAGGGTCTTTGACTTGTCAATCTTACCGTTCTTTATGTAGTACCAACTGCTGCCGTACTTGCAAAGGGTTATGGACTTGTTGTCCATTTTGCCGTTCTCTACGAAATACCAGGTGCCATTGTATTTGCACAGGGTTCTTGACTTGTTGATCCTGCCGTCCTTTATGTAATACCAGGTGTTACCATACTTGCAGAGGGTCTCGGTCTTGGTATCCATCTTGCCATTCTGTACAAAGTAGTAGACACCATTGTATTTGCACAGGGTTCTTGCATTGAAATCAACCTTGCCCTTGTTCACGTAGTACCAGCTATTGCCGTGCTTTACGAGGGTTGTGGCGTTGAAATCAACAATACCCTTATTCACGTAATACCATGTGCCCTCATACTTGAACAGCTTAGTCGCATTCTTATCATTCTCACCGTATTTCATGTAATACCATGTTCCGTTATCGTCAATGTAGATATCTTCAACCTTGTGCTGATTGCCTGTATTGCATTTCTCCATGTTATCTTTATCAAGATATGAAAAATCCTCGTCAGGCATATAGTTTTCCTCGCAATCAAACCAGTTAAGCTTTGTATTCTTTCTGAGATCCAGCTTCTCAAGCCTGTTATTACTGCAAACCAGATGGGTAAGTGCAGTATTTGCGCTCAGATCAAGGCTGGTTATTTTATTTTCATCGCAATACAGGGTCTCAAGCTTTGTATTGCCGGACACATCAAGGCTCGTGAGCTTATTGCCACCACAGTAAAGCTTCTGAAGATTGCTGCACCAGCTCACATCCAGCTTAGTAAGTTCTGCAGAATAAATATAAAGCTCTATAAGCATTTCACAACTACCCAGATCGATGTCACTGATCTCGTTGTCACCACACGAGAGCATCTTCAGAAAACTGTTATAAGTCAGGTCAAGACTGGTTATTTTATTTTTATAGCAAGAGAGGCCCTCAAGGTTCGTGTTATTTGTAACATCAAGCTCTTTAATCTTATTCTCTGAACAATTCAGGTAGCCAAGCTTATCATTATTTGACAGATCTATGTTCTCAATATTGTTCTGATGTATATCGAGGGTCTCAAGGTTCGTGTTTTTTGAAACATCAAGACTTGTCAGCTTATTTGTACCACAGTACAGAATTTCAAGCTTTTCATTCTTGCTGACATCAAGGCTTGTCAGCTTATTTGTATCACAGTACAGAGTTTCAAGCTTTTCATTATTGCTGACGTCAAGCTCTGTCAGTTCATTTCCATAACACTCGATAAAATACACATTAGTAAGCAGCTCGATGCCCTTAAGAGACTTTATTCCCATTTCATTTGCATCAACGTATGTAACTTTTTCCCTCGCTATGCTGCCGGTACCATCCGGATCAAACTCTTCCGCAAGGTAATTTCTAAAGGCCTCATCAGGGAAATTCTCCTCAGTCAGGGCTATTTTTACTTTCTGAGGTGTCAATTGCAAATTATTTTCGGAAATGTTCAAATATGAAAAATCTTCATCTGCCAGATAGTTATCTCTGCAATCAAAATACATAAGTGCCGTATTATTCCTCAGGTCAAGGTGTTCAAGATTGTTTTCATAACACCAGAGCCATTTCAACGCTTTATTATTGCTGAGATCAAGTTCTCTTAGCTGATTTCCGCCACACTTGAGCTCTGTAATAGCAGGAAAAAGTTCTATTCCCTTAAGTGAGCCGATTTTCTTGCACGATACATCCAGCTCCTTTACATCGCTGTTTAAGATAACTCCATCCTTATCCAGATCAAATGTATCAGACAAACATGCTCTGAAGTTGTCATCAGGGAAATTTGTTTCATTTAACAGCACCTGTTCCTTAAAAGGTGTAGTCTCACAGGTTCTAAGTTTGTCTGTATCAAGATATGAGAAGTCCACCCCTTCAAAATAATTGTATGCACAGGAAAGTGCTTTCAGTGCAGTATTATTCCTAAGGTTTAAAGTGTGAAGTTCATTATTGCCGCAATAAAGATACGTCAACTTTTCACATTTGCTCAGATCCAACTCACTGATCTTATTATCCCTGCAATCCAGAAATTCAAGTTCTCCCTGATTTGTAAGATTTAAGGATGTCAATTTATTACCTCTACATGTAATGCTTGTCAGATCAGCATTGTTGTCTATATCAAGTGATGTGAGATTATTATTGGCAAAATCAAATATCTTCAGTTTTGTATTATGGCTCAGATCAATGGAAGTAAGAGCATTGTCAAACATGCTTATCTGCAGCAGTTCGGTATTCTTACTTACATCTATGCTTGAAATCTTGTTTCCACCTAACATCAGATATTGCAGATTTGGAAATAATTCTATTCCCTTAACTGAGGCAACTCCCGATCTGGTCGCCTTCACACTTGTAATTGCATTGGCGTCTATGTAGCCATCGTTATCTGTATCATAGGCTGCTTTGAGGGATTTTCTGAATGCTTCATCAGGGAAATTAGTCTCATTTAGAGCCACAAGACTCTCCGCCTGGACAGCATTGTCTGCCTGGACTGCCTCCTGTTCCTGATAATCTGCGTCTGTATCTGTTGCAACGCTCACCTCATTAACAACGCCTGTGTCCCCAGGCAGCTCTGCTGCATTTGAAGGTATGGCAGGTGCCACACCGCTTAAGCCCAGTGACAATGATAATGCCACCGCTATGGTTTTCTTTGTCATTTGTTTCTCCTCCTCTTACTGACACGGCTCCCGAAGTGATGGCGTGCCATTTTTTCGTATGGAACTATTTGATTCCACTTTACTATCAAAAGGTGTACCTTTTGACAGTCCCAAAATCAAAGGAGGCTTTTAGGCATTTTGAACAAAAAACAGATTCATTATTGTTGAACATTTTCAATATTTGTAGTATACTTGTACACAAAAAAAAGACTGTCAAAAGGTACACCTTTTGACAGTCTTTTTCGGTTTATTGGTTTGCTATGTTTTCCAACCTGTTGTGACTATTTTATCAGCAGGGTGGACAAATAATTTGCACTTTTTAACCCCAGTTGAGCCCACACACCATAAGCAGTATCTGCATTACAATTATCATTGGGACCCCCACAACAAAGTAGTTCTTTCTTATTTTATGTCTGAACAGCACCATTCCCACCGCAGTTCCTACAGAACCACCTGCAAATGCAAGGTAAATGAGCACAGCCACCGGGATACGATATCGTCCCTTCACCGCCTTATATTTGTCCACTCCAAAGACTACGAAAGAAACAGCGTTTATGATAAGGGTATACCATATCAATATACTGTTATCTGCGTATGCCCGCCAGAACCTTAAATCCCATCCGGCGATCTCACCTGTGCTACCAAACTTTAACGTTATGGTAACGGCAAGGATAGCAGTAAATACACTTACCAACGTTACCCTTGCCATCATATTATCTTTATCTGCCCTGCCTTTTATGAAGAAAAGGCAGCCTATGATGTTTATCATTATAAGTCCTGTTATTGTTTCCATGTTGCTCCTGAAAATATAATTGATAAATTTAGTTTCTCTAATATTTTTAGTAAATATTTTATTGAAATCAGTTTTGTTAAAATCAATTTTAACAAAATCATTTTTTACAAAGTTAATCACATCCGCTTCCCGATCTCCACCGCAGTAGGTGTCGTTGCCAATCCCCCAAGCCCGGTTTCCTTGATGGTCGGAGACATGTCATTTCCAATCCGCCTCATTGCGTCGATCACTTCATCAACAGGTATGGCACTCCTTATGCCTGCCAGTGCCATCTGGGCTGAGGTCACTGCATTTACTGCACCTGCCACATTTCTCTTCACACAGGGAACTTCAACCAAGCCGCACACCGGATCACAGGCAAGACCCAACATGTTCTTCAGGGCAAATGCTGCCGCGTCCCCGATTGCCTCATGATCGCCGCCCATAACACTTACAAGTCCTGCTGCCGCCATGGCACTGGCAGAACCGATTTCTGCCTGGCATCCGCCGGAAGCCCCGGCTATGGATGCATTCTTCGCTATAACTGCACCTACTCCCGCAGCCACATACATGGCCTTAGTCATCTGCTCATGGTCTATCCCAAGCTCTTCACCTGCCGTAAGAAACACGGCCGGAATAACACCACATGAGCCAGCAGTCGGGGCCGCAACTATTCTTCTCATGCAGGCATTTGACTCGCCCATCTTTATCGCCTTCTCCATAACCTTGGAGATAAACGGGCCGCATATATTCTTCCCTTCTTCATTGTATCTATGGAGCTTCTCACCGTCTCCGCCTGCAAGTCCTGACGCTGACCGGAGACTGCCGTCATAGGAGGTGTCCGCCAGTTCCATTGCCTTGTACATCTCACTCATCATGTCAAATGACTCTTCTTCGGGCACGCCCCTTTCTTCTGCGTCCGCCAGTTCTACGACCTTCCAAAATTCAAGCTTTTCTTCCCTGCACAGCTTCTGTATATCCTTAATATTCTGATATGTTATCATACACCCAATCTCCTTAATCTAAAACCTGACATGATCATTATTTGACCGGCTCACAAACCTATAATTTTGACAGATATGTGACCTTTTTCACGCCCTCTACCTTCTCAAGCCATTCAACTCCCTCTCTCGGTATTTCCTGGTCACATTCAACAACCATTACTGCTTCGCCGCCACGGTTTGAACGGTAAAGCTGCATATAAGCTATATTTACCCCCTTGTGGGCAAGCATGGATGTGACCTCCGAGACATGTCCCGGCTGATCCAGATTGTGAACAACCAGCGTAGGATACTCCCCGGAGAAATTGGTCTCTATTCCATCTATCTCAGCAATATTTATCCTGGAACCGCCAAGGGACTGTCCTATTATCTCAAGGGTTCTTCCCGATACACCGGTAAGGAACAGCTGGGCAGTATTGGGATGTGCCTCCTTCAGATGGGCCTCACCGAATTCTATCTTCATGCCTGCTTTCTCTGCCAGCTCTATGGCGTCCGGTATCCTTATATCATCGGTCTTCATGCCTAACAGTCCTGCAACCAATGCCTTTCTGGTTCCGTGACCCGTACCTGTTGTGAGAAATGAGCCATAAAGCAGTATCCGTGCTTCTTTTACTTCCTCCCCCAACAGCTTTCTGCTCACATATCCTATCTTTACCGCACCTGCTGTGTGGGAGCTTGAAGGTCCTACCATTACAGGTCCCACTATATCAAAAATATTCATAATATCCTCCTGATTAACATGCCATGCTTTCATAGGAAATCCAACTCGTCAGCCTGGTTATCTCATCAGATCCCCAAAGAAAGATCTACATGCTTATATTTGCATATCACCATTAATTATAACCACTGCCGGGGTAATTACTATCCCTTTGAGCTTTCTTTTATTTGATTTTATGCGGGGATTTTTTAAGAAAATAAAAGGTGCATCTTCTTATGTTTGTTTCGTATAACACTGAAAATGCACCTTTACATTGTGAATTCCATATTCGCTTATTTGATGTTTATGGATTATATATTTTTTCTTCTCCTGACCAATTTTCTGAATTTTATAACCTTTCTGCCCTTTTATGATTTATGCTTTCTGTCCATGCCCCACAACCACAATTCTGCCTCTTCCCTTTTCCTTTGCACTGTAGAGTGCATTATCTGACTCTTCATACAACTGATTAAAGGTCACCTCTGTTTTAGCTATTACTGCGCCCATGGATATACCGGAACATCCCTCTGTAGATTTCACAGTGAGATTAACTTTATCGAATATCTGCTGTGCTCTCTCCCTTATTGCTTTGTCAGGAATATTTTTTTCGAAGAACAACATCGCTGCGAATTCATCGCCGCCCATCCTGCATGCATAATCTTCATCTCTTAATGACATAAGCAGTGCCTGTGCCACAAGAACCAGATACTTATCTCCGTTGTGATGACCGTAAGTGTCATTGTACTGTTTGAACCTGTCCACATCCATCATTATCATCATAACTATTGAATCCCCTGCAAGCAGCTTCATCTCCATGTCATTTCTGAATGCTGCATGATTCAATAGGCCTGTAAGTGAATCTGAACGATATGTGCTCTCCCAGTTTCTGAGTCTCGCTTCAGCCTTATTCTGCTCCACATCTGTAAGAACCTTCATTGAATACGTCTTTGAAATATCTGTAATAATAATCTCCATCCTGTCTTCTTTTATAGCTGAATCATAAAACTTCCTTCCGTAACACAACACACATATGTCGCTTCCATTTTTCCGGCGTATTCTGTGCTCCTGGAATACAAATGTACTTTTTGCAAGATTTGCAGCGGTCTGACACAGATACTCCGTACGTTCTTCCTCCGGAATAAGATCCTGCTGGTTCATTCCCTTTTCTACATCTTCTCTGGTGTAACCGGTAAGCACCTCAAAATTATCGTCCACAGAAATTATATTGTTGAACATATCAAGAAGATATCTGCTGTACTGCACATTATGGACATTTGAGGTATTGGGAATATTTTCACCATCGGTACTATCCCCCATAAGCTGCCTCCGCTCAGTATTTTCAACTTTTTCTGTATCTTCCTCTGTGTCCTCTGCTGTATAATTCTCGGAAACCAGCTTGATAAATTCTGCCACTATATATGGATCAAACTGGGTGCCGGCATTTTTCTTTAATTCTTCCAGAGCCTTTGGAATTGACATGGCTTTTCTGTAAGACCGATCATTTGTCATGGCATCAAAGGCATCAACAACTGCAATAACTCTTGAAAGTATCGGAATACTTTCTCGGCTGAGTCCATCAGGATAACCATTTCCGTCCCATCTTTCATGATGGTGACGCACCTCCTCTGCAATCTGCTTAAGCTCAGTATTGCTATTTGCAATTTCATATCCCTTCTCAACATGGGAACGCATTATCTTCCACTCTTCATCCGTAAGCTTACCAGGCTTGTTAAGGATCTCCATGGGAACCCCTATCTTACCAATGTCATGTAGCAGACAAAGCAGTGCCAGCTTACTCTGCTGAATATCCGTAAGCTCGATCCTCTTGCCAAGTTCTGCTCCCGACCTCTGTGTTCTGCGAACGTGATGTTCCGTATCACTGTCACACTCCTCAAGAGCCCTGATCAGTGAAGCGAGCATATCTGAATGTATGGACTTGTAATCCACCAGCTTCTTGGCACGCATAGCACGAGCTGCGTCCTGAATGACATCGGTTATGTTTTGGCTTGCACTCCCTGCCACACTTACCGCATACTGGATACTTCCAGCATAAAGCTTCCTTACCTTGGAGAGGCAATTAAACATTTCCTCTTCACTGCTCTTACTGCACAGTGCAATGAGATTGGCATCAGTTCCACGAACATAATATGTCCTCTCGGGGAAGCATCTGCGTATAATATCCGAAAGTGTCCTGATCTCCTTGTCTCCCGCCTGATTACCAAGGGTACTGTTAATTGTTGAAAGACTATTTATATCACATATGGCAACTCCTACAGGGAAGGTAAAGTGATCTTTCTCTTCTATGGCAAGACGTTTAAAGCTCTCCCATTTCTGGAATCCGGTAAGCATATCTGTCTCCAGAGCAATATCGGAGAATACAAACATTTGCCCAAGTTTTCTTCCCTTTTCATTGTCAAGCCTCCTAACATCACATCTGAGGGGACGCTCCTCATTGTCTGATCTTATATAACATTGAAGTGAAAAACTGTCATCCTCAGAGGCGAGATTTGCCGACAGGTTGTATGCTGCAAGGAAATCCCCGAGATTTTCGCATTTGCCTAAGAGCTTTTTTCCCAGGAAATAATCGGCTCTCTCGTTGTGAAGGATAAGATGTTCCTCGTAATCAAACAGAACTATGCCCTGACCAACGTTTTCAAATACATAGGTTTTAAGCTTATTTAACATTCCATGAGTGGAGTAATTGAAACAGCTCCAATAAATCAGAAATGAGATCAGACTGTATCCGCAGATGGAGTAATCAAGCAGGTTATACACATTGTTTCCCGGAAGGAACAGGAACACGCCATTCACCAGTACGATCATGGCGATTCCGATGATAACACAGCTATACTGGGAACGGTATTCTCTTGGTATCCTGCACATCTTCCTTACAAGAAGGAACAGCACTATCACAACAAGTGAATAGGCAAATAACAAATGCATGTAATAAAGAGGCTTCATCTTATATATATATCCGGCTATGAATGTATCACGCTCCACATAGCCTATGGCAATCTCTTTAAATGGATTTATTGCAAATATCACCAGCTCATAAAATGAATATAAATAACAGAATCCTACAGCCAGTCTGCCGTACTTTGAAAATCTTCCTTTTGTGAAATATACTGTGAACATCAAGAGGCACACCAACATAAAGTCTATGCCCACAAAATATACACTTGACATTATAGACATGTTCAGATAAGACTTGCTTATGATACTGATGAGATAGCTGATATCTACTAAGGCTGCAGCGGCACAAGCCAATCCCAGAAACCTTCCTGTGGTCTTATTCTTCTTCACAGACTGGATTGCCAGCAAAATATCTGTGATAGCGATCATGACTGAAATCACTATATATCCTTCCAACACAATCCTATTCATAAAATTTCCTCCCAAAATTGAACATCAAGCCATTTAAAATTCGACACTCGCATTATTTTATCACGATATCTCCTTCGAAACAACGTCAGGATTGTGGACTCCGATCATTTTCTCCATCCATATCATATAAAACCACTGGTGGAACTTGTAGCCGCTGTAATGGAAACAGCTCCGGCTCATAAAGTGAATCGTGCTATCCTTTTTATGCGTAATTTGGCTCTTTAGTATTTTGTATAACAAAAGGCAGACAATTCTTGATGACATATCCCTTAACCCCTGGCACATGTCATGAGCAACTGCCTGCCTATTATTATAGATATTTTATATCGTACTTGCTATATGCAAAATGTGAAACTTTATATTTTTCTACCACTTTTTATGCTTATGGAAGCCAGGACATATGAAACTCTTTGAGCTGACCTGTAACATCATTAAATTCAAATCCATAGCCACTTGAACCCATATAAACCTCTGAGTCCACCTGATAGCTTACATTTTTTCCATCTACAACTGCGTTTTCACTACTATTTTCAAGAAGCTGATCCTTGGTGATCGTTGTAGGGAATGAAAAGCTGACCTTCTTTGCTCCATCAAGCATCATCTCTTTGATCTCTTCATTTAAAGATTCATCATAATCCGGCTGTGGCACATACAAATGAGAATATCTTACATATGTCAGCACGCAGTCCTCAGCCTTCTGCTCACTGTCAGTAAAATTACCAAACTTAAACTGCATTGTAACATAATCATTGATATCTGCACTATATCTATCAGTTTCATAATTTTTATTTACGTTGTTTCCAATGTTGTTAAGGTCATTCTCATTAAATGGTATTCCTCCGTCTACAAGATCCTTAAGTGTAGACTCTCCTAAAGTGAATTTCTTTCCATTATATACAAATGAACGATTGTCCATATCCACGTACTTCTCGCTAAGCCCCGGAGCCAATGTAAAATCCTCATATACAGGAATTGTAAATTCTGTAGTTTCACTGGCAGCCTCTGTGTCCGTTTCTTCCTCAGACGAAGCATCAGTCACATCATCTGTGTCCTCTGTCTCTGTCTCCGTTTCTGTCACCTGTTCTGTCTCAGCCACATTTTTTTTAACATCATTACTGCTTCCACATCCCACCAGAGAGATTCCCATCAAGGCAGCAATAAGACCTGCAAGCACCACTTTTTTGTTTCTCATAAAATCTGATCCTCCTTAAAATATAAACATAGTGGTTTAATTATTAAGGATTAACCCGGATCATATCAAGTCATAATCGGTTGCAACCGGGCAACTGTTGGTGTCAGAAGCTGCGAAATGGTATTTATCAGGAGTTTTGTCGTTGTTTTGTCACCTTTTCAAAGTCAAAATATTGTATTTTGATGTTATAGCATATTTAAGGTTCCAAGCCAACCAGTCAACCCAAATCATTCCATGTTGATCTTCATAAAATCTGCGTAAGTATCCGGTTCCATTGCAGCCGGATTATCATCTGCAAATCCATATACAGAATATATATCCCCATTTTTCAAATCAGCATACCCATTAAAATGATATGTAATGCTTCTTTTTTCACCCCTGATATATAGAATCGAATAGGTATAATAGTAAAAGGTCACTCCTTTTTCCTCATATTGCCCTGACCTTATAACCTTTGAAATTCCGGCTCTGTGCTCTCTTTCTGCCATGTCAGCCGCTGTCATCCATGTGTATGGTACTACAGATATCATCACATTAACCTTATCATTATCTGAATAATACTTCTTGCCCGACAGGTCATCATCTGTGAGGATATAGCCTTCCGGGAGTTCGTATGATACTGTAGTATCTTCATTTGTGATGGAGTCTTTATCGGTTGCAGAGTTTCCTGTATCAACAGGCTGTGTTTCCTGCCAATATGAGCCTGCCATGTCATTTGTCTCGTCTGTAGGCACTGCACCGGCAACAATAGCTGTGACTTCATCAACAGCCTTTTCGTAGATCCCGCCCTTTTCCTTCACATTTAAAGAAGCAATATCAATTCCATCAAACTTTATAACAGTGAAGAAACGCTGATCATCCCCGGTGTCAGAGACAAGCACATAGAAATAGGTATTATCAACATCCGCACCTCGCTCATTTGCAAGGCTGATTATATATCTGATGTACTCCCTTTCCTGGAGTTCGACCTTCTCCGGAGCAAGTTCTATCACATAACCAGAATCCTCCATATTCTTCACACGTTCATCTCTGCCATTCCAGAACTCCTCCGCAGTGCCATCCTCCACATCAATCTGTATCAGATATTCATCACAACTTCTTATGTTAATGCAGCCGCTTTCATGTATGATTGCCAGTCCAACAGGCTCCACAGAAAAAGCATAGCCCTTGAACACTATATGCCAGGGTTCGGGATTGTTGGTGTTGGTCTCATTCTCCGTTGCTGACACATCTTCACCGAATTTTTTATTTCTGAAGTTCAGATCAACGACCCCCATGAAATCAAGTGCGGCAAATACAGAACCCGCCAGTATGCAGATCATCAAAATCACATAAATTATTTTCTTATATCTTTTCATCAGCAGTTTTATCCTCAAGTACGATATGAAGCATATCTTCCTTTTTCATTCTCCTAATTTCAAGCATTGTGAGAACCAGCAAAATTATAAATACTACCATGACTATTGACGTAGCAATAATAGTTGATGATCTGTAATTAAGGAACATGCTATCATTGTCAGCTCCGGTATAAAGCTCAAGATAATCTCCATCCCTTATCCCCGGAACATCAAGCCAAACCGTATCCACAACCCGACGTCCATTGTCATCAATATATCCCAGATCAGCCTTTGTATACTGACGGTACACCTTTTCTACTCGGACATTACTATTTTTATCCTGATGGGTACCCCACTCTTTTCTCACAATAAGCACCGTCAACACCACCATACAGAAAACACAGCAGGCAGCTAAAATGGCAAATACCGTCCTCAGTCTTGCCAGTCTGCATTTTCCCCGGAAGTTCCTCATATGTACTGTGTTATTTGCAATTTTCCTTTCCCGTGACGCCTCCCCGGGTTCATCTGCCTGCCCGCTCTTCCCATATATGAGCTCGCCAACCTGGACATCCAAAATCTCACATATGCACACAAGCCTGTCCAGATCAGGATACGCCTTATCCCGCTCCCACTTGGACACCGCCTGTCTGCTGACGCCGATCTTCTCTGCAAATTCCTCCTGGCTCAATCCTGCTTTCTTCCTATATTCCTGAATCCTCGCTCCTATAAGCAGCATTTGTCTTCCTCCTGCTATCACTGTACTGACCTTTCATACAGTATAACATAAATATCTATGTATTGTTGGGATTTTCTGACTAAAGCAAGCATGTCACACTTGACTCGTTGCCATAACAAAATCAGGCCGCCAATTTCTTAAAATCTGGCGGCTTAATAAGTTTATCAAACTAATTTATAATTTTTCTACTTGTACTCCCAGTATTTCTAGCGTAGGTCTCCCATTTTCCCTTATCTTTTCTTCAAGTTCATACTCATGATCTTGAATATATCTTACCTGTCGGGCATTAACTTTCTTAGTCTATCAAATTCATCCCCTTAAAATTTAGTAATTTTTTCACTTCCAGATCAAAAATCTTTTCTTAAAAAATTGCAATCATTCTTATGTTTTGTAGCATATTTTCATTAGTCATCATTTTCTTTTTGTTTCGCAGAACCTACTTCTCTGACCAATGCTGCCAATGTAGTCACTCCCATGAATGCATTCTCAACCATTTTAGCATATGTGCCTTCATCAAAATGACAGCTTAACAAAATAAAATTTGTCAACACAAAAAAGTACAACTCGCTATACCTCAGTTCGATCTCTGCCTCTTTTAGAAGATATTCATACTTTTCAGATATTTTCTTCTCAACCTCCTCATCCATTAAGATATCTATATTCTCAATTTCCCATTTCTTTTTTTCCCAGTCAATCTGCTTTTTTATAGAAAAACGAATCAACACTCTAGACATCCCAAAAAATGTTGCAATCAGACTCACGACCGCAATTAAAATAATAAACTCATCTTTAAAATCTATATTAATTATTTTTCCGACTAACCGAGTAGCTGTCTCCAGGGCAAATTGTTCTATCGTAACAAATAAAAAAAGTGAAATAAATAAGGAGAGAAAGATCTCTGGCATATACATTACAATCATTTTCTGCCTACCTGCTCTCAATATATACATCAATAATTTTTCTAATAAAATAAGTGGCAATATGAATATAAATAAGATTTTCACCCACCGCCCCGCATGGTTATAGTCTATACTTTTTCCCCTTTTTATTAAATAGCGGTTACTAAATATAGTAACCACTAATGCGATCATTAATAAACCTCCTCCAAAAAACATTATTGTCAATATATAGCTCAATCCATTAGCTGTCGCTCCAATTTTAGCTAATATAACATTTTCAGGAAATATGAGGCATAAAACACCACAACCAATACATATCGCTATCATAACTATACGTAAAATATTTTTACTCTTATTTTCTAAAGGGGCACCAACATATTTAATATATTTTTCCAATTCTCGTTTGTATATTTTCAACATTTCATCTCCCTGCCTGAAATCAATCCAATGGCTGCCATGTACATCACTATACACTAGTCATTCAGTATCATCTTTCTTTTTATATTAACACTTTAAATCTCATTAATTCATCTACAAACTACAAATATGCAAGTTTTCCGTCAAAGCAATCCCTTATCCCACCTAAACTTTTATCGCCTATTTTCCAGTCCAAAATGTTCCTTAACAATAAAATCCAACTGCTTTTTTATATCTTCGAATTTCAAATTCAGATCCAAGGTCCTAATACTTATTTTATTTCCACTCATTTTATATGTATTATCCGGGCAGATTTCCTCATCGGTTTTCGCATACAGTAACATGCCAGAAACCTCATGGGGCTTTGTCACCAGCTCCGCCTCTTTATTCTTTACATATGTGAAAATCTGATACAAATTTCCAGAATGTAATGTGTTCGCATTAAATTGAGTTTGTGTTGTCCTCGAATAATATTTTGCGTCGATAATCAGTATTCTTTCCTGATAGGTAAGCATAATATCCGTTTGCATTACAGGAAGCATTGCATTATTTCCGTCATCTAATTGCCATGAAATCTGTGATGCATTAACAATCAACTCCGGATATTCCTTTCTATAGTACTCAAGAATGAACTTCTCATACAGCTTGTACATACGTTGTTCATCAAAAAAGTCCATCAATTTCGTATTTCCATCTGAATTGGTTTGAAGCAATCCCTTCACTACAAGATAACATACAGAAATCAACATCCTGTATGTCTGATTATTTTTGTTATAGTGTATGTTCCAATTCACCGAATATAAATCAATAAATTCTACATCTGTAAAGAACACCATAAGCTTTCTCAGTTCTTTTTTTCTCCGCTTGGAAATAGCTGATTTTAGCAACAAACCTACTGTTGATTTAATTATTCTGTTCATATTGCTATTTACAGAAAAATCATCATAAATACATATAATTTGTCGCTTGAGCATAGTCTGAGTTTTAATAGACTCAGAAATATCAAGCTTTCCCCGAAGCGATGACATCGCTTCTGTCCTTGAAATATATTCTTTTCCGAGTCCACGCTTAATCTGTGTAGATATCCCTTTTGCCAGTATGGCTGCCATAAGCTCTGCAGTATTATCAAATTCCTCTGTAGCGATATCCTTATATCCCTGTTCATTTAAAACTCGAAAAGCATATGACAGCATATAATATATGTTTTGTATAGGTATCACCTAATCGCACTCCTTAACTTATTACTCCAATCCCTAACCTTGTCAGGCTCATCAAACCAGTATTCTTTCAACAACGGTATCAGCTCATACTCGACAATTCCATACAAACACTGATCATCTACATTATCAGCCCCAAGATTACAGAAATAGCTGTGTCCAATACAGAAGCCTTCACCAAGCGTCTCATCTTTTGAAATATCTACGTTCAGCACCTCAACACAGCTAACAAGTTTATCAAACTTTTCATAATCTATCGATACTCTATATTTCCTAAATCCCTCTGTTTCGAACCCTGGCTTAATATCAAAAAATGCAAACCGTCTTCTAAGTGCATAGTCTAACATTGCAAGGCTTCTATCCGCGGTATTCATCATGCCAATTATATGAACATTTGCAGGCACCGCAAATTTTTCGTCTGAATACAGGAGCTGTAACTCTATACCTCGCTTATCGTTTTCGATCAACATAAACAGTTCTCCAAAGATTTTGCTTAAATTTCCTCGGTTTATCTCATCAATTATGAAAAAGTAATCATTGTCACTATCAATTTCTGCTTTTTTGCAAAAATTGTAAAAAGGACCTTTTTTCAGTTCAAAACTCGTAGCCGATGGTCTGAATCCCATGATAAAGTCTTCATATGAATAACTTTGATGAAATTGAACCATCATAACACGATCTATATCTTTCACACCCATCATGGAATATGCAAGACGCTTAGCTGCAAATGTCTTACCAACGCCTGGAGCGCCCTGTAAAATTATATTTTTCTTTACTCTAAGTATACCAACTAACCTTTTATATTCCTCCTCTGTCATATACACTTCATCAAGAAAATCTCGTTCTGTATACGCAGGATAATTCTTTTCGATTTCTTCGACGTCTTCTATAGACTCATCTTCAAATAATGCAGTGAGTTTTTCAACATAATCATTATATGCCGTTATATCAGTCAAGGTCTTCATAACAGCCTGCCCCGGATGAGCCCATTCCCCCTTATGAGTCCATTTCACTTTACGAATATTTCTATATTCATCACTTCTATCAGTATCATATTCATAATCTGATGTGACAATTCCACGTCCAACAAGTTGGTGCATACCCTTTTTCACAAATATAACATCGCCAATTTTTATATCGTTGGCAAACTGCCATGTGGCATGTGCCGCATTCTTATATGAAAGATTGGTATCAAATGTCTCTCTCATTTTTTCTTTCATAGAATCTTTCGAGTCAAATGTTTTAAGATTGCCAATTTCACCCCAACCAATCGCCATAATACCTTCTGAATAAAATTCCTCCCACATACATGAATTTTCTCCAGGAGAATACATCCAGTAATGGACAGTATCTACGCCATCGTCAGCAATCGCCGCACCATTTTTATCACGTTTGCTTTGATTTTCCGCAACGCCCTTCCTGAATATATCTGAAGCCAAAGTATCAGTCATCTCCACATTTTTTCCTGCTTCCGTTAATGTCCATATTCCACGCACACCCTTATCAAGATATCCGGCATAGACTAAATAGTTCCGTGCAAATGCCACTTCATTCTCGAATTTATTAACATTATTTTTACCTCTGGTTGCATTTATTTCGTCAGCAGACAACTGCTCATTTTCTATAATCTTTGCACGTACTTCATTAGGCGTTGCAGAACCACCCAAGTCACGTAACGCCTGAAGCAATGGTCCAAACCATCGTAGAAACGCCGCACTAGATGTCTTTTTAGTTTTCGCCGCCGCAATCTCCCGATTCACCTCTTCTGAAACTATCCATGCCTTGCAGGATAACTCTGGAAAATTCTTAACGTCATAATTTCCCGAGCTCAACATCTCACTGCAATAGTCTCTTATATATAAATATTGTGATGCACTGGGGAGGTTATTATTTTTCTCATTTACAAGCTTTAAGATTTCCGAAGACATTTTTTTTGCGATATCTCCTCCTTCCGAAATATACCACCTATTTCTGGAATCGAGATTGATATATACATAGGGTCTTATCCAATATAATCCCATTGTAATATTCCAACGGATACAATACTGATCATGTACTATGTCATACCATCTTGAAAATTCAGCTCTATTTTCTACGTTATCATCATTTGCAAGTGTTATTGCTGCTTCAAAAAGCTTCCAAATATTATCTATATCATCCGGCTTACGATCATCGCCGAAACCATAGAATGTTGCACTAAAATTATTTAAAACTGGGATTCCATCAAAGTTATCCGGCACCTTAGCCTCTATTCCAAATACATCTGCTATCCCGCCAAGTATAACTATTCTGTTGGTGTTTTTAATTCCTTTGTTAAACAAACCAAAAACTGTGAATGGATCAATGTCAATAATTTCATCTTCTTTTTCCAGCTTTGGAACATCCATATTAACCTTGGCATAAACTTCTTTTATCTTTTCAATCAATCCCTTATGATCATCTTTGAAAGCTAAAAGTTTTGTTGCTAATTCTGAATAAAAATCAATCCACCCAAACTTCATATTTTTTCTTCCTCCTCACGTCAAACATTGTTCTACACAAATTTCACACAAATTAAATTTGCACCATACATTCAATTTATTACTATCATTTATATGATACCACACGTTATCAAAAACTCCATACCTTTCGACAATTTATTCCATTATTGCCAAAAGGTATGCACAGCTGGAAAGCATATACGACTAAAAAAAGCGACTGCTCCCCTCTCACAGAACAATCGCTTTTTCACATTTTATATTCTCATTATAATTAATGCTTCTTGCCTTCACGCCCCAATGTATCATACTACTCAATCTTACCGCTTTCATCTATCTTCCCAATGCCTTCGGCAGATTTCACACATCCCCATATCATCCAACCTTAACGGAGGGAAATAGCTCCTTATATTCCTTGAAAACACAGTACGATATTCTCCATTTCCGTCCCTGGAAGTAATTACCTCCGGCATATCTGGATCATACCCCATTGAACCGCAGCAAATGCAGGTATTTACCCATTTGCTCATCTTGGGATATTGCTTCAAATAATTCAATCCTTCATTTTTCCTGTCCATTATGTTGTGCCTCTCCATTATTAAATTGTCACCATTTAGGTCACATATCAAATACACAAATCCATCATCCGCACTACCGCATCACAGACCTCATCGAAACTAATATCAGTGGCATATTCAAAATCTCTTTGGTAAGTCCTCCACTGCTTAATCATTACATCACTATTTCTGACAATATCAATGATATTTTTATACTCCTTCAATATCTCCGAAGAACCTCGTTTTTTCGATGTTGCATCCAGTGCTGCTCTCAAATACTCTGTTTCAATATTCTTATACTGCATTTTAGCAAGAATATAAATATCATAGTAATCTCTTGGTCTTGTATTCTGATCACCTCTTGAAACTACAGTTTCCAACTTTTCTGCCATAACTGTTTCCAGATTATATGCAAGTACGGGGATTTCTCTATCTTCCAATAACAATTTAAAACGATATTCTATCTCTCTTGGCGTAATTTTGTCGCCTGTAGTAATATCCAGTTTTAAAGGCACAGCCATCGGAGGATAATTTGCCGACAACGAAACACGGTACTCTGTGTAATCATCCCCTTCTCGAATCTCACCAATTTTCTTAAATTCGAAAGTCACATCATCTTGCAGATCAATTTTGCAAATATCAAGAAACATATTTTTGATACTCTCTTCATTAACCGGCCAGCCCTTGATCGTTGCATCCATATCCATAGTGGCACGAGTATCTAATCCCACCATTGCCGCTATCAGAAAACCACCTTTTAATATAAAATTCTGACGATACTTTGAAACAGAAATCCGTTCCAGCAGACGTTCCAACATAAAGTTCTGCATCACGAGCTGTGCCGAGATATGTTTGTCTTTTGATATATTTTTAATGACAGCTTTTAACTGCATTGCATTTCTCATATAAGTACCTCCAGATAACTTCTCACCTTTTCCTCAACACGAAACATCTTTGCATACTCTGACAAAAGTGGAATATTCTTGTCATTTCTGGCTGTATATCGCTTGAACGCCTCTGTAATAATACCTGTATTTATTCCTCCTCGTTTACGAATAATATCACACAGAGTTCGTTCCATATTGTATACCGTTATCCTATTCCCCCCCGGAGATTCTAATTGAGTTTTCCCTTCAGCATACCACTCCTGCTTTACTCTTGAGCAATTTACGCCTTCACTCTTTACATTTGTCAAATTATAATTATGCGGGAAGGTCATATCATATCTATTTGGTGTTTGATCTGTTAAGTCCCATAAAAATAGGGCTGTCTCATTAGAAAAAACACCTTTTTTGAATCTCGCTTGCAAATTCACAAACTCATCTTCCCATATTTCAGGAAGGATATATACTCCTCTCGCAGTCTTTTCAAGTTTTCCTTCATCGACTAGCTTTTTTAAGTTTCCTCGCAATATGCCTTTATCAGAAAGAATCGCAGCAGTAACAACACCATTATTTTCTTTTGCAAGCTGTATTATTTTATCTGAGACATTCATTCAATCACCTACTTTAATCAATAAATTGACTTTTATGCCCTTAATCATAAGGTTTGAGGGCGTAAAAGTCAATCAAATTTATATAAACATACAAAGTAGTGATATTATCAATAATTCTATATATCCTTTTCATAGTCTTCTTCATCCGGTTGAATCTCGCAAACAAATTCAATTTTCCTTTTGCCTAATACATCTGTCAGATAAGTAATCTCTTCTTTCATTGTAAAAAATGACCATTCATTCTCGCTGACGGTCATTTTCTCCTGTTCTGTTGTCGTCACCTCCAAAGTGATAACACTCAAACTACCCTTCACTGTTTCAAACAGTCTTGTCATTTGTAACTTTGCCAGATCCAGTGCCGTCAACTTTCCACCATATACAGATACAAGAAAGCTCTTTGTCAAATAAATAATTTAAAAACAGGGGCAGTTCGAAAACAATTATTTTCCGTTCTGTCCCTGTTTTACTTTATATCTCTTATCTCTTTGGTCTATTTCCGCTTTAAAATAAAAGCTGGAGTCCCATCGCTATAACCCACATATAAGCGCACGTCTTTGGAATCATCAAAAGTCCAACCTTCGGCTTTATTTTGCTGAATAACGTTACCGGAAGATAACAGCCAAACGAAATAATAATCGCTGCAACCATCCTTGTCATATGATATCCATTTGCATTTCCGGAAATCGCATACAGAATAATGACTCCGATACCTGTCACTGCAAAGACTGCATTTCTGATGATGGACAATTTCATGTTTCCTTCATCTGTACACCAGTTATTCTGCGGGAACAGACATATCACAATTCTGACAACCGCCGATATCCAGACGATGGCTTCGATTGCTGCCGGCATCGTAATTTCCGGGAACGTAAGCTTCCAGATATACATCAGAATAATATAAAATACGGTCATTGTAATCGAAGATACCTGTAATCCTTTGCCAAGTTGTCTTTTTATCTTATCGCTGGTTCCGCCTACTGCTCTGATAATTCTTGGCACCAGATGGAACGCATCCCCTCCGCAAAGCGTCAATGTCAATATTCCATAAAGTACAAATAATGTGTTTCCATTTGCATATACAAAAAATAAAATTGCGGCTACCAGATCAAACGTCAGATACGCTGCATCAAATATTGCTTCCATCACATCCGGAATCTGTGGTTTATACGTGTTCTCTTTCATTTGCGTTCTCCTTATGCTCTTTCAAACATTTTTCTGCATTACCGCAGATTTTATTAAATACATGGATGCACATATGTTTTTCTTCTTCTGTCAACCCGCTCAAGACATTTTTGGCAAATTGCTTCTGCATATTTAATCCTGCCTCCACAATTATCTCCGCCTTGTCCAACAAAACAATCTCAATATGCTTTTTATTATCTTCACTTTGTATTCTTCTGATTAGTCCATTGTTTTCCAGACTTTTCAGAGAAGTAGAGACATGTGATTTGGTCGATTTCCTAACTTTTACGATTTCCGCGGCGGTATTGAACTGCGGATTGTTATGCAGGAACATAAGTATATCGTATTCCATCTGTGTTAATCCGTACCGATCACATATCCCGCTCGAAAGCAATTCATAATAGTTTGTAATTGTCTTATGCTGATCCCAGAAATACATTGCCGCCCTCCTTAATCGTTCTTTTTAGAACGATTATAAGACTATTGTTCTACTATGTCAATCTTTATCTTAATCTTTCTATATTCTGGAACCGACCCAGCTGGCAACGTGAAAGCAGGCAAAGAAAAATCCACAGATAAAATCCATGGTGCTGTCGCTACCATCATGGGACTCGACCATGCTATCCGCTTTGGTAGTACGCCTTAAAAAAAGCATCGCTTCCTTCAGATTCCACCTCACGATGGACACCCTTGTCTTTGGCTGTATCCTTCCCACTACTAGGGCGGATTATGGACTTTCACCAATTAAAAACGTGCGCCGCAAGGCGCACAATAAAAGCAGAGATATTCAATAATCTGTAATTAAATATCCCTGCCAAATTGGCTATTTTATTCACTTTTATTCATCAAAGAATATTGTATCCCTCGTGTCGACTCTATAGCCAACAACGACATGATTTTTGTTCACTATCTGCTTTTTGTTCCTTTTCACATCAGTTCTACCGAAATTGAAAAAGCTGCAAAAGTGCGTAAATTCAAGGATTTTCACGAATCTGTCCGATGTAGTGCAACTATTG
>ERZ791837.766-NODE-766-length-23805-cov-2.940842_pt1 | contig 23805 bp, 22 predicted proteins | sample MGYA00510292_ERZ791837 | MGnify/ENA primary metagenome ERZ791837 (study PRJEB30046, sample SAMN00715259) | human gut metagenome | study: EMG produced TPA metagenomics assembly of the A metagenome-wide association study of gut microbiota in type 2...
TGAAACGTGCAGAGGAGATCCTGAACAGAGATCATTACGGTCTTGAAAAAGTAAAGGAAAGAATCCTGGAGTTTCTTGCGGTGCGCTGTCTGAATCAGAAGGGAGACAGCCCGATCCTCTGTCTGGTAGGACCTCCGGGAACCGGCAAGACATCCGTAGCAAGGAGCGTGGCAGAAGCCCTGAACAAAAAATATGTCAGGATCTGTCTTGGAGGTGTACGGGATGAGGCAGAGATCAGGGGACACCGTAAAACCTATGTGGGAGCTATGCCGGGACGTATCATTACGGGTCTCCGGCAGGCGGGAGTAAAGAATCCGCTTATGCTTCTTGACGAAATAGATAAAGTGAGTAATGATTATAAGGGAGATACGTTCTCAGCTCTTCTGGAAGTGCTTGACAGTGAACAGAATGTAAGATTCCGTGACCATTATGTGGAAATTCCGGTGGATCTTTCAGAGGTACTGTTTATTGCCACAGCCAATACTACAGAGACGATCCCAAGGCCACTCCTTGACCGTATGGAGATCATTGAGGTCAACAGCTATACGCAGAATGAAAAGTTCCATATTGCAAAGGAGCATCTGCTCCCCAGGGAACTGAAGAAAAACGGTCTCTCAAAGAGTATGTTATCCATTAAGGATAGTGCATTGAAAGCGGTGATCGCGTATTATACAAGAGAAGCCGGGGTCAGAGGTCTTGAGAGAAAGATCGGTGATATCTGCCGGAAAGCGGCCAGGGAGATCCTGGAACGAAGAGAGGAAGGAAAGGAAGAAACACAGATTTCTGTGACAGCCTCCAATCTGGAGAAGTACCTTGGCAAGAAAAAGTTTACCCAGGAAAAGGCAGACAGGCATCCCAAGACGGGTATTGTCAGAGGGCTTGCCTGGACCAGTGTGGGCGGTGAAACGCTGCAGATCGAGGTAAACAAAATGCCGGGGAAAGGGGATATCGACCTGACTGGTCAAATGGGCGATGTGATGAAGGAATCCGCGATCATTGCCATGAGCTATGTAAGATCCATCAGTCAGGAATACGGTGTGGATCAGAAAGTCTTTAAAGAATGTGATTTTCATATCCACATCCCGGAGGGAGCAGTACCAAAGGATGGACCGTCTGCCGGTATCACCATGGCTACGGCCATTTTCTCAGCAGTTACAGGAGAAAAGGTGCGTGGTGATCTGGCAATGACCGGTGAGGTCACTCTGAGAGGAAGGGTTCTTCCCATAGGAGGATTGAAGGAAAAGCTTCTGGCAGCCAAAATGGCAGGTGTGACAGAAGTACTGGTACCTTTTGAAAATAAAAAAGACGTGGAAGAGATCTCAGAAGAGATCCGTGAAGGACTGACTATCACCTTTGTCAAGAGCATGAAGGAAGTCCTGGAGCACGCACTTGTAAACCAAGGGAGAAAATAAATGGTTATCAGAAATGTAAGTCTGGAGACGGTATGTGGTATTACAAGCCAGATTCCGGAGCATGAAATACCGGAGTTTGCCTTTGCCGGCAAGAGTAATGTAGGCAAGTCATCTCTGATCAATGGCCTGATGCTCAGAAAATCACTGGCAAGAACCAGTGCACAGCCAGGCAAGACACAGACGATCAATTTTTATAATATCAATAATGAGTGTTACTTTGTGGATCTGCCGGGTTATGGTTATGCCAAAGCCGGAGAAGAGGTCAAGGCACAGTGGGGAAAGATGATCGAGAATTATCTTCATACCTCAAAGCAGCTGCAGATTGTATTCTTATTGGTAGATATCCGGCATGAGCCATCCGGGAATGACAAGCTGATGTACAAGTGGATCCTGGATCAGGGGTTTTCGCCGGTGATCATAGCAACCAAGCTTGACAAGATCAACAGAAGCCAGGTGGCAAAGCATGTAAAAATGATCAAAGAGGGTCTGCAGACGGTGAAGGGAACTATCGTGATTCCCTATTCGGCGCAGACTAAGCAGGGAAGGGAAGAGATTTACGAGTTGCTTGATACCTATCTTGAAACAAGAGAGGGAGAGTGATCAATATGTCTTATGACAAAAAGAAAACTTACTGTAAGGTATTTGTGAATCTGGGATTGATGCTGTTACTGATCCTGTTCTGTCTGTTTGGATTACCAAGGCTGATCGTGTGCTTCATGCCTTTTGTAGTGGGCTGGATCATTGCCCTGATCGCAAGCCCACTTGTGCATTTCTTTGAAAAAAGGCTGAAAATACGGCGGAAGGCAGGTTCAGCTTTTGTGATCATAGCAGTAATTGCTATCGTGATCCTTGGAGGATATTTTATTGGATCAGCACTGATTGAGCAGGCAGTTAAATTTATCGGGGATGTTCCGGATATGTGGCAGGCGGCGCAGATTGATTTTGACCATATCGGTGAGAATCTTTCCAAAGCAGCCAGATTTCTGCCAAAGGAATTACAGATGACCATTGCAGATATTTCTGTAGATATACAGGATTATCTGGGAAATGTGATCGGCAGTGTCAGTGAGCCGACTGTAGAGGCGCTTGGTAATTTTGCAAAAAATATTCCGGGTATTGTGATCAGTATTATCATGGGTCTGTTGTTTACCTATTTTTACGTAGCAGACAAGGATTACATACCCGGTATTCTGGAAAAAATTCTACCGGAGTCAATATTACTCCGCTTTGATATGATCAGAAGGGGACTTGCCCGGGCAGTAGGCGGTTATTTCAAGGCTCAGATTAAGATCGAGATCTGGATGTATTTTCTCCTTGGGATTGGATTTACCATTTTGAGGGTAAATTATGCGTTTATCATTGCTATTGGTGTTGCATTTCTGGATTTCCTGCCATTTTTTGGCACGGGGACAGTACTGATCCCATGGGCAGTCATCAAATTTTTCAGCGGTGACTATAAGATGGTGATCGGACTTCTGATCATCTGGGGTGTAGGACAGCTTGCAAGGCAGATCATCCAGCCAAAGATCGTTGGGGATTCGGTAGGATTATCACCCATGCCAACGATCATCCTGCTTTTTGTAGGATACAGAGTAGCAGGTGTATTTGGCATGATCGTTGCAGTTCCGGTAGGGATCATTGTACTCAATCTTTATGAGGAAGGGGTTTTTAACACAACGATCAACAGTCTTAAGATTTTGTATGCAGGTATCAGTAATTTCAGGCATCTGACAGAAGAGGATATGGAAGAGGTAGAGAAATACAGGAAACGGGAACTGGCTGAGAAAAAACTAAGGGAAGAGAACACGGAAGAACAAAAAAACCAATGAATCAGTCGCATGTCCTGACAAGGCAGGACAGAAATGGAGGAGCATTATGAAAATTACCGTTTACAACTGCAGAGATTTTGACGAACGAGAATTGTTCCTGAAGTATGAAAAGGAGCTCGGTGTGGAGATCCAGCTTTGCACCTGCGCACCGACACAGGAAAGTGCAGCACTTTCACAGGGAAGTCTTTGTATTTCCATTATTACTACGGAAATGCCGGCGGAGCTGCTTGAAACCTTTGCGTCTTATGGAGTGAAGTATATTGTTACAAGATCCATAGGATATGATCATATTGATATAGCAGCAGCGAAAAGACTGGGGATCACCATAGCAAATTCTCCTTATGGGCCTAATGGGGTTGCTGATTATGCGACCATGCTGATACTGATGACAATCCGTAAGATGAAGAGCATAGAAATGCGTGGTGCAGTACAGGATTATACATTAAAGGGACTGCAGGGAAGAGAGCTGAAGGATCTGACTGTGGGAGTCATTGGTACCGGCAGGATCGGAAGAACTGTTCTTTCCAATCTTTCCGGATTCGGGTGTAAAAGGATTGCCTATGATATCTATGAAAATGACGAGGTGAAGAAAAGCGGGGTTCATTATGTGACACTGGATGAAATGTGGCAGCAGGCAGATGTAATTTCGCTGCATGCACCCCTTACAGAAGAAAATCATCATATGATCGGAGAAGATGCCATCAGCAAGATGAAGGATGGTGTAATGATCATAAACACCGCAAGAGGAGGACTGATCGATTCAGAAGCACTGATCCGTGGCATTGAATCAGGCAAGATCGGAGGAGCAGGGCTTGACGTAGTTGAGAATGAGTTTGGTCTGTATTATAATGACCGCAGGGAAGATATACTGGATAACAGGGAATTGTATCTGCTCAGAAGCTTTCCCAATGTTACAGTCAGCCATCATATGGCATTCTATACAGATGATTGCGTACGTACCGTGGCAAGAAATGCAATTATGGGATGCACATATTTCGCGGAAGGAAAGGAAAATCCCTGGGAGGTAAAATAGATTGCGTAATTTCAAAATTATCCTGCAGTATGAAGGAACCAGATACCAGGGCTGGCAGAAGCAGGATACCACAGGAAATACGATCCAGGGTAAGCTGGAAGCTCTTTTAACCAAAATGGCTGGTGAAGAAGTATCTGTGCAGGGATCCGGCAGAACCGATGCAGGAGTGCATGCCAGGGCGCAGGTAGCCAATTTTCACTGTAATACAGAGAAAACACCGGCGCAGATCATGGAATATATGAACCTTTATCTGCCGGAGGATATAGCAGTCATTGACATCTGTGAAGTGGAAGAACGTTTTCACAGCAGGCTGAATGCAAAGGGAAAAACCTACTGTTACCAGGTAGTAAATTCTGCAGTTCCGCATATATTTGAGAGAAGGTATGCCATTCAGATAGAAGAAAAACTGGATGTACCTGCGATGAGAAGGGCGGCAGAGCTCCTTAGTGGAACACATGACTACAGGGCATTCACATCTCTGAAAAAGAGTAAAAAGTCAACAGTAAGGACAGTTGACAGCATCAGGATAGAGGAAAGTGAAGCATTGCCCGGACTTTCCGTTGACAGGGCAAGGAAGCTTACCTTTACATTCAGCGGAGATGGATTTTTGTACCATATGGTGCGGATCATGATGGGAACGCTGCTGGAGGTAGGTCTTCATAAGAGGGAGGCTGAAGATATCCCTGCTGTTTTTGATGAGGGAAGAAGGGAAAGAGCCGGAGAGTTAGTACCGGCAAAGGGACTTACATTAATGGAGGTTCGTTATCTGTGCAGAAAAGAAGAAAAATAATCTTCTTTCTTTATCTGATTCTGGTGGTCAAACTGGTTATCTTTAAATATCCGATAGAAGATCTGAAGGCAATTGCAGCCTCCTGGCAGAAGGATGTGATACTGGAGGGTCTGTATACGGCGAATTTTACACTGTTTAAGACAATCCGCATGTATATTGATTATGCCTATAAGCTGAACAGCTTTGAAAACCTTGTGGGAAATATCGTACTGTTTATCCCCTTTGGGTTTCTACTTCCTCTCTGTATGAAGCAGGGATGTAATTTTTTTGTGATGCTGCTGAATGCATTTCTTTTTGTACTTGGCATTGAAGTATTTCAGCTGTTCAGTGCTTTTGGTGCATTTGATGTGGATGATATTCTGCTTAACTGCCTTGGTGCAGTGATGGGATATTGTCTGTACATTATAGCAAAGGCAATAAAGAAACAGAAAAGAAAAAAGGAGAGACAAGAAAATGGCTGATTTTTTCAAAAATCTGAAGGCAAATGAGCTGATCTCAGCAATCATCTGTATGGCACTTGGGATCGTACTGATCATCTGGCCGGGAACATCTGTGAAGGTAGCTTGCATGATCCTTGGAGGGGCACTGCTTCTGTATGGAGTACTGCAGATCATCCTGTATCTTTTTGCAAAGGAAAGGACGATCTATCTGCAGGGCATGCTCCTGTTTGGAATCGTGCTGGCAGTGATCGGTGCATGGATCCTGCTGAAACCGGAAAGTATCATGAAAGCGGTTCCTGTGATCGTTGGCATTATTATCGTGATCCACGGAATCAATAATGCTGTCCAGTCTGTTGATCTGAAAAAGCTGGATTATGGAAACTGGTGGATTGCCTGCCTGCTTGGTCTTGCAACCATCGTCCTTGGTGCTGTGCTGATCTTTAAACCATTTGGTGTGATCAATACTGTGACGAGAGTGATCGGCGGGTTCCTGATCTATGATGGATTATCAGATCTCTGGATCCTGTCAAGACTGTTTAAGGCCAAAAAAAATTATCAGAAGATCGTGGATGTGGATGCCAGGATCATTGATGAGGATGAAAAATAAAAAAACAGTTGACAATCGTATACTGGGATGATAGTATACAATACATAAAAGCGAAGGCGCTATGGAAGAGATCCGTAGCGCTTTTTGTTTTATAGGCTTTAAGCTGAATCCTCTGATACTAAGGGAAGAGCGGAGGAAAACAAAATAAGAAGGAGTGGAGCAAAGGAGCTCGTTTAAAAACGGATACTTTGCCTCCACTCTTTTTACATGAGGAGGAAAAAATATGACAGAAGAGATTTTTAGTGTTGTGAACGGTGAAGTATTTGGTGTCTGGTTCCTGATTGGAGCAGCGCTCGTGTTCTGGATGCAGGCAGGGTTTGCAATGGTGGAAACTGGATTTACCAGAGCAAAGAATGCCGGCAATATCCTGATGAAGAATCTGATGGATTTCTGTATTGGTACAGTAGTATTTATTCTTATCGGATTTGGACTCCTGTTTGGAGAAGATCTGGTTGGACTGATTGGAAAGCCGGGATTTGATATTTTCACAGATTATGCTAATTTTGACTGGTCCAATTTTGTATTCAATCTGGTGTTCTGCGCAACAACAGCAACAATTGTATCAGGAGCTATGGCTGAAAGAACCAAATTCCTTTCTTACTGCGTTTATTCAGCTGTGATTTCTGCATTTATCTATCCTGTTGAAGCACACTGGATCTGGGGTGGCGGCTGGCTTTCACAGATCGGGTTCCATGATTTCGCAGGTTCCTGTGCAATACATATGGTAGGCGGTATTTCCGCATTGATCGGTGCATGGCTGCTTGGACCGAGAATTGGGAAATTTGTAAAGGATGCTAAGGGCAGAATCACGAAAGTAAATGCATTTCCTGGTCATAACCTTCCTATTGGATGTCTCGGCGTATTTATCCTCTGGCTTGGCTGGTATGGCTTCAATGGTGCTGCATGTACAAGTGTTGAACAGCTTGGCTCTGTATTTGTAACAACTACAGTTGCTCCGGCAATTGCAACAGTTGTATGTATGATCTTTACCTGGATCAAATATGGTAAGCCTGATGTATCTATGTGTCTGAATGCTTCTCTGGCAGGTCTTGTAGCAATTACTGCTCCCTGCGATGTAACAGATGTAACAGGGGCTATCATTATAGGTGCAGTTGCAGGTCTGTTAGTAGTATTTGGTGTGTGGTTCCTTGATAACAAGCTTCGTATAGATGATCCTGTTGGCGCAGTTGCAGTGCACTGCTTAAATGGTATCTGGGGAACAATTGCAGTTGGTCTGTTTGCTACAACCTCTGCTCCTGGAAATGACAGCATAGTTGGTCTCTTCTACGGTGGCGGGTTCAAACAGCTTGGACTTCAGCTTGCCGGTTTTGCAAGTGTTGCAGCCTGGACAACAGTTATGATCACAATTACCTTCCTGGTAATTAAAGCAACCGTTGGTCTCCGCGTGAGTGAAGAGGAAGAGATTGTAGGACTGGATTCCTGTGAGCATGGACTTCCTTCCGCATATGCAGGCTTCAGTATCATGGATATTTCTAATACCATGACAATGGATGTGAATGAAAACACAGATCTTGGTGTTTCTGATTATGATTCAGCATCCAGCTTCCAGAAGAAGGCAGCAGTAAATGTTGTGAAAGCACCCGAGATGTCGGCAACTGGAATTTATAAGGTAGTGATCATCGCAAAGCTTTCCAGATATGATCATCTGAAGAAGGCAATGAACGATCTTGGTGTAACTGGTATGACGGTAACACAGGTTATGGGCTGTGGTGTTCAGAAGGGTGCCGGAGAAATGTATCGTGGTGTTGAAGTAGATGCTACACTTCTTCCGAAGGTAAAGGTAGAAGTAGTAGTCAGCAAGATCCCGGTAGATTCCGTGATCGCAGCAGCAAAGAAAGCACTTTACACAGGTCACATCGGAGATGGCAAGATCTTCGTATACAATGTGGATAAGGTTGTAAAGGTACGTACTGGAGAGGAAGATTTTGAAGCTCTGCAGGATGTAGAATAAAGAAGCGTGTATCTATTCCCTTAGTTTAGTATAGCGAAAGGCTCCGGATTATCCGGAGTCTTTTGCTGTCATAGCTGACACAAATGTCATAAAAAGGAAAACACAGATAAAATAAGGCTTTTCCGGCATTGCATTTTCAAAACGCGTATTGTATGATGAATTCAAATGATAAACGTATTCTGGTAAAGAAGGGGAGGAAAGGTAATCAAATGAAACGAAAACTGGCAGCGATTGGAATGGCATTCTGTCTGATGACCGGTACGGTCAGTGCTATGGGAATAGAAGCGGCTGCAGCTGAAGCAGCAACAGTAACAGGAACAGTAAGATCAGGGACAACATCAGATCTGCTCTTACTCTCTACGAAAGAGGGGAATATGGAGATCAAGCTGGACAGTGGTACAGATACAAGCGGATGCAAGTTCCTGCTTCCGGGCAGTCAGATCAGTGTGACTGTAACCCATGGATCAGATGAGTATCTTCATGCGACAAAGCTGAGTGGAAGCACGACAGTCACCGGTGTGACAGTGGATACCTCCAATGTTTCCACTGTTTCTGGCAGTGTCAGCGAAAAGACAAAGGATGGACTGCTGGTGCTCAAGACGGCGCAGGGGGAAATGGAGATCAAGCTGGATACTTCAACAGATATGAGTGGATGCAGAGTACTGGTGGCAGGCAAGACCTACAGCGTAGCAGTTGCCAGAGGCTCTGATGCCTATATGCATGCGGTAAGTATTTCGGATTCTGTAGCAGCATCATCATCTGCAGCAGCAGCGGGTCTGACACCTGCGCCTTCAGGAACTGTTACCGCACAGCTTACAACAGTGACCGGTACAGTCGGTGACAAGACAAAGGATACCCTTCTGTATCTTGTTACTTCAGATGGCACCATGGAGCTTGTAATCGACAGCTATACAGATTCCAGAAACGGAATGGTACTGACACCTGGCAGATCACTTACCGTAACCTGCTACAGAGGAAGTGATGCCTATATGCATGCGGCATCTATTTCAACGACCAAAACCTATGGTGGACTGGTAACGATCGATACCAATACTTCTACAGTCACCGGAACGATCGGAAGCAAATCTACAGAGAATATGTTATATCTGACGACACAGCAGGGAGATATGGAGCTGAAGCTGGATGCAGTCAGAAGTGTGACAAACTGCAAGGTACTGGTAGAAGGCTCCAGGGTTTCCATTGTGTGCGCCAGAGGAAATGATGCTTATATGCATGCGCTGGAGATCAAGGGTGCCTGAATAGGCTTTTCTGATAACAGATTTTAAACAGAATTGAAAATCCCTGTGAATGACTAATATGGTCAAACACAGGGATTCTTTATGCTCTGCAGAAACTGCAATGCTTCAATGTCCTGACAGAAAGCTCCTATACGGTAATGGTGTAGGAAGCTTCAAAGGTCTGATGGGGTGCAAGCTTATTGCCCCATTCTCTTTCAGTAAGATCACCGTCGAAATATTCGTCATCACAGCGTCCATACCAGGGCTCGATACATACGAAGGGAGCATTTTTACCCGGAGGAGACCAGATGCCGAAAAGAGGAGCATCCATTTTGACAGTCAGGTAAGGCGTACCATCCTTCCTGCAGAGAGCAACAGTATCGGTCTGATGATCTTCAATGACAAGGGCGTCATGATCAAAAAGGTTGCTGGTAAGGGAAAGATGACCATCTGCCAGATGGTAAATATCCATGCAGCCGGTAGCAAGTCCCTCTTCACTGATCCTTGTGCTGACAATCTCGTCAGTATCAGCAAAGGAAACAGAATAATCGCTCTGCTTTGTTCCTTCGGTAAGTGGACAGTTGAAGGCAGGATGTCCTCCAATAGAGAAATACATCTGCTTTTCAGAAGGATTCTCTACCTTCCAGAGGACGGCAACAGTACTGCCCTCAAGTCTGTAGCCCAGATTTAAAATAAAAGGGAAGGGATACCTTGCAAGGGTTTCTTCTGTCGATTCCAGTGTAAACCAAAGTTCACTTTCAGTCTGCGTTTCCAGTTCAAAATCCATGTCTCTGGCAAATCCATGCTGTGTCATGGAATAGGTCTTTCCTTCAAAACGGTATTCCTTGTTTTTCAGACCACCTACAAAGGGGAAAAGAACCGGTGAGGTCCTGCCCCAGAATTTTGCATCGCCGCACCACATATATTCCTGATCGTCAGCGAGCTTTTTGAGAGATTTCAGCTCTGCGCCATGACTGTCAACAGTAATGGCGATCTGTTCGTTCTTTAATTCATATAATGCCATGTCAGACTCCTGTTCTATTCGTTTTGTAACTATTTTGCGTGATTCTGAATAGTTACTTTATTTTACATCAGATAGACAATAAAGTGCAAGTCCGTATTTTGGGACACGTAAAATGATATGCTTATGTTATCAAAGAGAGAGCGGAGGATTTATCATGAAAACATTTCTGAGGACCGTTAGCGTATCAGTATGTCTGGTGCTGATCACAGTACTCTGCATATCAGGGACAGTGATGAGCAGGGAGAAAAGAACAGAAGAAGCAGAAGGTAAATATTACAGAGAGCTGGGAAGCATATATGCGGAAGAGATGCGGGAATTTCTGAAGGGACAGGGCTATGCGGACTGTGGAGTAACCGTGACTTCAGTGGAGGATGAGAGCGGAGCAAGAAGGTATATTGTAACGATCCATCATGGCAGGATCGACAGAATGACGCAGACAGAAAAAGAAAAGCTGCTCGCAGAGTGCGGAACGGTTTTGTTCCCTGACAGGGCATGTAGTGTTTACCATAAATTTCTGGAAGAAGACTGTTAAAAGAAGCATGACAGACAAAGAAAGAATGCGTATAATGGGAATATCAGCATAAAAGAGATTGCTGATCAGGAGGAATATATGATGAGACAGAATCCCATGCCGCAGCAGATCTACAGACATTTCAAAGGTAATTTTTATCAGATCGTGACACTGGCAGAGCATACAGAAACAGGTGAGTGTCTGGTGATCTATCAGGCACTGTATGGAGATTACAGAATATATGCGAGACCGCTTTCCATGTTTATGGAGAAGGTAGACAGAGAGAAATATCCGGAAAGCACGCAGGAATACCGGTTTGAGATTGCGGATGTACCTGCGGTGAGCATAGAGGGCGGTGCACGACGCACAGAACAGGTAGAGTGTCAGGCAGAGGAGGGAGGTCTTGATCCGCTGGTGATCGAGTTCCTGGATGCAGACAGCTATGAAGAACGTCTGAATATCCTTGCAGCGCTTCATCACAGGATTACAGATGACATGATCAATACCATGGCGATAGCTATTGATGTGGAAGTAAGAGAAGGTGAACTGGAGGAGCGATACAGCGAATTGAGGAACTGTCTTCTTCTTTATGATAAGTTTGAATGTAACCGGCTCAGATAAGAGGAAATCTATGAAATACGGACAGATAGAAAAGGCATATTTTGAGAGCAGGCCAAACCGCTTTATTGCTTATGTGGACAGGCTTTCACAGCAGGAAAAGGTACATGTGAAAAATACAGGACGCTGCAGGGAGCTCCTTTTGCCGGGAGCAGAGGTATATCTTGCCAGAGGCAGTGAGGATAAGAAGGAAGAGAGGAAGACGAAGTATGATCTGGTTGCCGTGAAAAAAGGAAAGCGGATCATCAACATGGACTCCCAGGCACCGAACCAGGCAGTTTATGAATGGCTTCTGGAAAAGAAGCTGTTTCCGGATCTTGTATCAGTAAGACCGGAAACAACGTATGGTGATTCAAGGTTTGATTTCTATGTAGAAACGCAGGATGAAAAGATATTTCTGGAGGTAAAAGGTGTTACCCTGGAAAGGGATGGGGTGGTATTATTTCCTGATGCCCCCTCAGAAAGAGCTGTAAAGCATGTGAAAGAGCTGATAACAGCTGCCAGAAATGGATTTGGTGCTTATCTTATCTTTGTGATCCAGATGCAGGATGTCCAGTACTTTATGCCAAATGAAGAAACGCAGCCTGAATTTGCAGAAGTGCTGCTGGAAGCCAGGAGGGAAGGCGTGAAGATCCTTGCTTATGACTGTCAGGTGACACCACAGAGCATGGAAATCCGGAAACCGGTGCCGGTGAAGCTTTCCCTTCTTGACAGGATTGAAAAGCCGCTGCTTTCCTGGTATGACAGGGGAAGACGGATCCTTCCCTGGCGTGAGGATCCGACACCATATCATGTATGGGTGTCTGAGATCATGCTCCAGCAGACGAGAGTGGAAGCGGTGAAGCCTTATTATGACAGGTTCATGCAGGCACTTCCGGATATTGCATCACTGGCAGCTGCAGAGGAAGAAACGTTGTTAAAGCTGTGGGAAGGACTTGGGTATTATAACAGAGTACGGAATCTGAATAAAGCGGCAGTCATGATCATGGAAGAATATGGTGGCAGGATGCCGGATGAATATGAGGAGATCCAGAAGCTTCCGGGGATCGGAAGCTATACAGCAGGAGCCATAGCATCGATCGCCTATCACAGAAAAGCACCGGCAGTGGATGGCAACGTCCTGCGGGTACTTGGGCGGCTCAGGATGGATGGCGGAGATATCATGCAGCAGTCCGTGAAGAAAAGAGTAGAAGAGGAACTGTTCCTTTCTATGGGAGAAGAGAGACCGGGCGACTTTAACCAGGCTCTGATGGAGCTTGGGGCTATGGTATGTATTCCAAACGGAGAACCAAGATGCGGGCAGTGTCCATGGGAAAACCTGTGCCTTGCCCACAGGGAGGGGAGAGAAACTGAATTTCCTGTAAAGTCTGCAAAAAAGCCAAGGACAATAGAAGAAAAGACAGTGCTGATCATTTTGGACGAAAACAGGGCAGCACTCTGCAAAAGACCGTCAAAGGGACTGCTTGCAGGTATGTATGAATTTCCTTCCATCAGTGGGAAGCGGACAGAGGAAGAGGTTCTTTCTTATTTGAAAGACAGAGGACTCTCTGTACTTAGGATTGAACCCTTAAGAGAATGCAGACATATTTTTACCCATAAGGAATGGCATATGACAGGCTATTTCATCAGGGTAGATGAACTGAGCAGACAGACAGACGGAGAGTATATCTTTGCGGAGAAGAATGAGGCAAAGGACAAATACCCGATCCCCTCTGCGTATGATGTTTACAGAAAGTATTTCTATGAAAAGATCGTCTGAAGGTCTGTTAAGGAAATGTTTAGGAAACCTTAAGATTGGTAAGGTGGGAAAAAAAGACAATATATGTTATACTTTCCCTGAAATCATGAAAATCAGTAAAAGTAAAGGAATGAAGGAATGAAGCTATTAACGTTTGCTGTACCCTGTTATAATTCGGCAGCCTATATGGAAAAGTGTGTTGCTTCCCTGCTGCCCGGTGGAGAGGAAGTAGAGATCCTGATCATTGATGATGGTTCTACAGATGAAACTGCAGAAATTGCAGACAGACTGGAAAGGGAACACCCGACTGTCATCCGGGCGATCCATAAGCCAAATGGTGGACATGGATCGGCAGTCAATACCGGGATCGCCAATGCAAGAGGAATCTATTTTAAGGTAGTAGACAGTGATGACTGTGTCAGGGAGGATGCTTATCAGGAGATCCTTCAGAAGCTTCATGAACTGACCGGCGGCAGCAGGACACTTGATATGCTGATCAGTAACTTTGTATATGACAAGGCAGCAGAGAAGCATCATAAGGTGATGCATTATCGTCATATCCTGCCAAGAAATGAATTCTTTACATGGAGTGATATCCACCATTTTTACAAGGGGCATTATATCCTGATGCATTCAGTTATTTTCAGGACAAAGCTACTTCGGGAATGTGGGATCAGACTGCCGGAGCATACCTTCTATGTAGACAATCTCTATGTGTTTGAACCGTTGCCCTATGTGAAGACCATGTATTATCTGGATGTGAATTTTTACAGCTATTATATAGGAAGAGAAGATCAGTCCGTGAATGAAACTATTATGATCGGAAGGATTGACCAGCAGCTTAAGGTCAATCAGATCATGATCGATTATATGTCGGAGAATAAGGGAATGATCTCCGTAAACAGAAAGCTGGATCAGTATATGCTCAGTTATCTGGATATCATTACGACAGTTTCCTCCATTCTTCTGATCAAGTCAGGAACAGAGGAGAATCTTAAGAAGAAAGAAGAGCTGTGGAGCTATCTGAAGAAAAAGGACTGGATCCTGTACAGGAGACTGCGCTTCGGGCTGCTTGGCCAGGCCATGAACCTGCCGGGAAAGGGAGGCAGGAAAATCTCAGTAGAAGGATATAAGCTCTGTCAGAAGTTCTTTGGATTCAATTAATCAGAAACGGGAAATCAGAACAAAAAAGCTGTGTAAATGCAGATCCCGGAGTGGGAAGCATTTACACAGCTTTTTGCGGCTCAATGATCTATACCTGTCTGATCTGTTTGCGGGTTCTTACTTCATAGCGGTGATTCTGCCAGATTGTTACAATATCCATGCCATATACTACAATATACATGACCGCTGCCATGATGAAAGCAGTCAGCACATCAAACACAGAATGCTGCTTGATGAACATGGTGGACAGGATAATGGAAACACATAGTATAAGGGATGCCGTATGGACTGCCGGATTTTTGCGCAGCTTTTCATTACGGATTACTGCAAAATGGGTTCCAAGTGAATTATACACGTGGATACTTGGCCACAGATTGGTTGGTGTATCGGTATGATACAGAAACGCAACCAGCCGGGTAAAAATATTGTCCCTCGGCATTACGGCAGGGCGCAGGTGGTGACCATTTGGCCAAAGTGTGGATATGATCAGGAAAATGGTCATACCTGTGAATAAAAATACACAGCTTCTGAAATAATCCTGTTTGTCTTTAAAGAAAAAATAAACTACAACTGCACTGACATAAAAGAACCACAAAAAATAAGGAACCACGAAAAATTCGCAGAATGGGATCACGTCATCAAGACTCATGTGGATCAGATTTGCAGGTCTTGTCACATGTTTTTCCAGATAAGTGAACCAGGTCAGGTAAATGATGCCATAGATAATAAGGGGTATGGCATGCTTATACTGGTCATAAAACTTTTTCATAATCATCTCTCCTCAAAAACGATTGAAACTATAAAAGCATCTGCAGCTTATTCTGCCCGCAGGTCAGGGTAATGGAAGAAGATTTCATGGAAACCTCTCCGTCTGTATGTACCCATAGCGGTGCAGAAGTGACAAGGCGCAGTTTCCTTGCCGTATACTTATCAACACCATGGAAGCGGTAGTGCTTTCCTTGAAAAGCAGTAGGCAGTACGATCAGAATCTTTGGCTTTGGAATATCACCAGCCACACAGATATCAAGAACTCCGTCGTGATAATTGGCACCTGGACAGAATTTAAAACCGCCGCCCTCATACTGATGTACCATTCCTGCAACAAACAGAAAACGGTTTAAGCGGATGGGTGTGTCAGAATCATCCAGATACATGTCACAGGAGACTTTCCTGGCTGCGATAAGCTGCTTTAAGGCAATGGTGAGATAGGTCAGCTTGCCGAGTCCTATCTTATTTAATATATTCTTAAAACGGGAAGCTAATGCTTCTTCACAGACAGCAGCATCAAATCCTATACCACAGCTTACTGCAAAATAGCGCACGGTCAGAAGCTCACTGCTGTGGTGTCTTGATAACTGTGAAGTAGTATTTTCATAAACCACCTGTCCCATGTCCAGACACTGTGGTTTCTTACAGGAAAGAATATTCGTAAGAATTTCCACCGGGTCTTTTGGCAGGTGAAGATCACGTGCCATGTCATTACTGGATCCTGTTGGGATATAACCAATGGCAACACAGGAAAAATCAGAAATGCCCTGCAGTGTTTCATTCAGTGTTCCGTCACCACCAAGAACGATAAGCTTCAGCGGATCCTCCGGTGAACAGGGCACCCTGCTGCACAGCTCTTTGGTAATTGTGATTACATGGCCGGCTCTTTCTGAAAAAAACACTTCATAGGACACGGCTTTCTCTTTTAAAACCGGTTCAATTCTGGCGTAGATCTTGGCTCCACGCCCGGATTTGGAAGCCGGATTGACGATAATATAGTACATAAATATCCACCCTCGTAAAATCTTTCCCTATTTTAACAGCATTATTTCCTATAGTAAAGCATTTCGGAAGATATTTAGATTTTTTTAAGAAAGGCTTTAGGAAACTGTTCCCTTTTCCGGTAGGTTCGTGTTATACTACATAAAATATTGAAATTAGTGAGGAGGAAGAAACATGTATTCACTTGATGAAGTAAGGAAAGAAGATCCCGAAATCGCACAGGCGATCGTGGATGAGCAGGAAAGACAGAATAGTCATATTGAGCTGATCGCTTCTGAAAACTGGGTGAGCAAGGCGGTTATGGCTGCTATGGGAAGTCCGCTGACGAATAAATATGCAGAAGGATATCCGGGAAAGCGCTATTATGGCGGATGCCAGTGCGTAGATGTTGTGGAAAATCTTGCGATTGAAAGAGCAAAAGAGCTTTTTGGCTGTGAATATGCCAATGTACAGCCCCATTCAGGTGCCCAGGCGAACTTTGCAGTACAGTTTGCCATCTGTAATCCCGGTGATACGATCATGGGAATGAACCTGGACCATGGCGGACATCTGACTCATGGAAGCCCGGTCAATGTATCCGGTAAGTATTTCCATATTGTTCCTTACGGAGTCAATGAAGATGGTTTCATCGATTATGATAAATTAAGGGAGATCGCTCTGGAATGCAAGCCCAAAATGATCATTGCAGGTGCATCCGCCTATGCAAGAACCATTGATTTCAAGAAGTTCAGAGAGGTTGCAGATGAGGTTGGTGCAGTGCTGATGGTAGATATGGCACATATCGCAGGTCTTGTGGCAGCAGGACTTCATCCAAGCCCGATTCCTTATGCAGATGTCGTTACCACAACAACCCATAAGACTCTGCGTGGACCGAGAGGCGGTCTTATCCTCTGCAATAAGGAAGCAGCAGAGAAGTACAATTTTAACAAGGCAGTATTCCCGGGAACCCAGGGTGGTCCGCTGATGCATGTGATCGCAGCCAAGGCTGTCTGCTTCAAGGAGGCACTGACAGACGATTTCAAAGAATATCAGAAGCAGATCATTAAAAATGCACAGGCACTCTGCAAAGGACTGCAGAGCAGGGATATCAGGATTGTATCCGGTGGCACGGATAACCATCTGATGCTGGTGGATCTGACCACTTATGATCTGACAGGCAAGGCTGTAGAGAAGATGCTGGACGAGGCACATATCACAGCTAACAAGAATACGATCCCCAATGATCCCAAGTCTCCTTTCGTAACAAGCGGCGTACGCCTTGGCACACCTGCTGTTACTTCCAGAGGTATGAAGGAAGATGATATGGATCAGATCGCTGAAGCAATTGCTCTGATCATCAAGGGCGGCGAGGAGAAGATCCCCGAAGCAAGAGCTATCGTACAGAAGCTGACAGATAAGTATCCGTTAATTTAATAATTTAAGCGGATGGGATGTAACAGAATATTGAACTGAAAAGGACAGGGCTTTCGGAATGCCATACAGGGCAGGAAGAAAGCCTGTTTTTATGTCATAGGAAATTACTTCGTAATGTTCCAATGACATAAAAAACCCTCCGGGCAGGATCGCACTGCGGCGGAAGGGTAGATGTCGCATGGAGCGACCCGCCGCAGGCGGAGAATCCTGCAAGCAGGATTCTTTTTTATTTACAGGAAATCAGGTTGTTCCTGACATTCCGGATTGAAGCATGCAAAATAAAATGACAGAATAATCGACAAAATATGACAATAAAACTGAAATAAATCCACAAACTGGAAAGTGAATAAAAAAATAGAAGAAAAATGAAAAAATGTGTTGACAAATAAAGACCGTTCGATTATACTAAAGTTACAAAAACACAGAAGAAAAAGAAAAAAGTACAAAGGACAAGTACTTAAGAAGCACTCAATCGTATGGATGCACAAAAGAAAAAGTAACGAAGAACATAAGAGAAACAGATTGATGAACCGTTACAGTACCTGGTACAAAAGAAAAAGTGGAGAAGTACGAAAGAGAAAAGAAAACTGAATAAGGAAACGATACTACGAAAAGAGGTAGAGACCATTGGAGAGTATAGTTTAGAAGCGGGTGTTGATCGAAAGGATTGATGCCCGCTTCGCCGTATAGGAAATTATTTTGCAAAAATTTTGGACGGGCTTTTTGGGATCAAACCAGAGAAAAGAAGTGAAGAAAGAAATTTCCTGTGGTATTTCGGCGGTAAATAGGGTATCATGGTTTACAGATGCCGGCTTTTGAAACGGCAGTTACTTTTAATAGAAGAAACATACGCAGTACAGGAATGAGGATGAAAATGGCAGATACCGACAGAGATGAAGAATTTGATGAAATAGACAGAAGAGAATACCGGAGAAAACGACGGATGAAAAATCAGATCATTGCCTATGTCAGTGCGACAGTTATCATGGCAGTGGTAATCGCCGGAGCCGGGATTGGAATCCATAAGGGAATTACCTCCTATCAGGATAAGAAAAATGCCAGAGAGCTGCAAGCACAGCTTGAAGAGATGAGTGCACAGCAGGAAGAGCCGGTGGTAGTGCAAGCTCCGGTGGCAAGCCCGGAAGAAGAGACACAGGAGCAGCTAAGCCCCCTGGATGAGATCGTAAATGCACAGATTGAAACGATGCCGATCGAAGATAAGGTAGCCGGACTCTTTGTCATCACTCCGGAAGCACTGACAGGAACAGATCAGGTGACCAAGGCGGGCGATACTACGAAGGAAAAGCTGACACAGTATGCAGTAGGAGGACTGGTTTATTTTAAGCAGAATATTTCTTCGGGGGATCAGCTGAAGGAAATGATCAGCAATACAGACAGTTACAGTAAATACCCATTATTTATTGCTGCAGATGAAGAGGGCGGATCTGTGAGCCGTCTTGCAGCAGCAGGTCTTGCTGAAAATGTGGGAACCATGAAGGAGATCGGAGCATCCGGAAACCCGGACAATGCGAAGACTGCAGGAAGCAGTATTGCCTCCTATCTGACAGAGTATGGCTTTAATCTTGATTTTGCACCGGTTGCTGATGTAGTGACAGAAGGAAATACTTCTATTGGAGACAGATCCTTTGGAACAAATGCCGGTGATGTGGCTACTTATGTGGCAAAGAGCGTGGAAGGTCTGCAGGAGGGCGGTGTCAGTGCCTGCCTGAAGCACTTCCCCGGACTTGGCAGTGTAGACGAGGATTCTCATGAAGGAATGGTCGTTTCTGAAAAAACACTGGAGGATTTTGAAACAACAGATTTCCTTTCTTTCCAGGCAGGAATTGATGCCGGAGCAGATTTTGTCATGGTCGGACATCTGTCTGTACCTGGTATTACAGGAGACAATACCCCCTGTACGCTTTCTGAAAAGATGATCACGGAGGTTCTTCGTGGCCAGATGGGCTTTGACGGAGTTGTTATTACCGATTCTATGGCAATGAGTGCCATTACAGATTATTATACAGCAGATGAGGCAGCCGTAAAGGCGCTGCAGGCCGGGGCAGATATGATCCTTATGCCTGAAGATTTCGAAACAGCCTATCAGGGAGTGTTGGATGCAGTAAATAATGGAACCCTTACTGAAGACAGGATCAATGAATCTCTTGTCAGGATCTACCGTGTGAAGCTGAAAGACAGAGCTTCGTAAGAAAACCCGGATTCCGGGTTCAGGGAAAATCCCGGAGGAGAAGCCGGGTTTTCAGTGCATGTAATGTATAAAGATTTCAAATAATTAAAAAATTTAAAAAAATTTCAAATTTGCTGTTGACAAAAAGAATAGTATCATGTATATTAATACTTGTCCGTTGGATACAGCGGTTCGAAATTGAAAACGCACGAGTGGCTCAGTTGGTGGAGCACGACCTTGCCAAGGTCGGGGCCGCGGGTTCGAGTCCCGTCTCGTGCTCTGTTAAAATCACTCAAAATGCTGATAAATACAGTGTTTTGGGTGTTTTTTATTTCTCCAAATTTGCATCTAAACTGCATCTAAAGCGTATTTATGCGGTTTCTGGCTGTTTCCAAGCAGATTTCCACCTCTTAAACGATTCTTGCGTTCTTCGGCATCAATAACCTCGTGGATGTAATCCCAAGTCTGCTGTTCTGTATTATGCCCCATCTGCTGTTTGATGGTACGAATATCTGTACCGGATAAATATTCCAATGAAGCATAGGTACGCCTGCAATCATGGCAAGAACGGGCGTTACGGTCATGGGATAATCCAAGAATCTCATGGTGAACATATTCACGCAGGTAATGGTCTATAGCGCGTAAATGCAGTTTCCCGTCAGAACTACAAGGATTCAACAACAGAAAAGGTGAAATGCTTTCATCCTCAAGCCGATAATTGACAGCTTTGGATAATACCAGTTCTGCATCAGGTGTCAGATAAACATACCGGATAGAATGATCTTTACAATCCTGCTCAATATCATAAGTCTTTGTGCATTCCATCTGATGTACCCATATCCGACCTTTGCATAAATCGACATCTTCTGTTTCCAGTCCAAGTAATTCAGATGCCCGAAGTCCGGTTGTTATCATAATGGCAACGGCAAAGGCATTGTAGGACGGGTGAGAGAGTGCATACACCACAATTTTCTGTGCCTCTTCTTTGGTAAATGCAAGATCTAAGTCCTGCTTTTGAACAGGCTTAAAATCCCTTTTCCCCTTGAGCTTGAATCTACGATATGTAGCAATCACGGCACGAATATCTATAATGTCGATGTGTTCATAGGCGCAATAGTCCGCAATCGTATTCAGTACGCCAATCGCATTATTAAATTCTTTTTTGGAGATTTCCTTTTTACGCATTTCTTCTATTGCATCACGCAGTTTGGATTCTGTCAGATTAGAAGCAGTACATTTACGCAAAGAGGAAAACCATTTACAAAAACGCTGATACTTGCGAAGTCCGGTTTCTGGTCGATCACTTTGTATTGCAGTAAGCAGGATCTTTTCCAGAGTGAGCTTGCGGTCATCCAAAATGTTGAGATAATAGGCAACAATCTTTGCTTCCAATTCCTCTTGCGTCTTAGCGTAAATCTTATGTTCATGCCCTCTGCATTGGGGCGTTAATTTCGTCCAATAATAACGCTGATCTTTCCACCCCTCTCCGGGCGTTTTAATTGGATATACATTGTCAATATGGTTCTGTAAAATAGAATCTTTCCGTTTCATAATATATTCATCTACGGACAACTCATCTATAAGTTTACATTCATTTCGCAGATAGTTCAATATCTTCTCTTTAAGTTCCATTGCATTTCGCCTCATTTCTATAGAATGAGGCTTGCGTCTTTCGATTTCCTTTTTTCCCTTGATTCCTTGTTTGCACAAGCCTTAGACGTTCCCTAAGGGAACGAAGTTAACTTGGTTTACTGTTCGTTGTCAGGCTCGGCTGGGATGTTATTCCAGTCGATGCCTGCTTCGATCTTTTCGGTTTCGGCAAGCCATGCGGCCTGCATTACTTCCAGATCAGCCATTGTGAAACTATTGTTATCGGTTACTGCCATCACCGGTTCCTCCTTTCTGATAATCCGGGTTGTCAAAGTTACGATAATCATACTGCAGAGCATCACCAATACGATGCAAGGCTATATGATCCTGTTTTACCTCACCGGTTGCATTGTCAATAATCCGGTAATCAGTGAACCGGACGTAACGCCCCGACTTGTAACCTTCATACCGTTCCAAGGTACAGTTATGAACCATGGAGAGCATCTTCGCCATGCGGGCGAAATTATAGCGGTTAACAGGATCAGGAACTGGTTGATAAACGTTAACATTGCTTCGACGTTCATCAATTCTTTGCTTGGCACAATTATGAGTTGCTTCAACCGCTGAATCGTCAAACCCGATATGTACATAATGTTCCTGCTGGAGGTCACTGTTATAGGACATAAACTTATCCAGCTGATTCAAGGTAACAGCATAAGCATCAATGTAACCTTCCGGTGCATCTTTAATATAGCTTGCAAAAGTTTTTGCAATGCCTCTGATGCTGATGCCTGTCTGTGATGTTGTTGCCAGAGCCATGCCGATATAACGCCTGCCATTGGGATCTTCTCCAAAGTAAGCGCAACCGCTTCGTGTTTTCCCAGACCGGAACCATCTTTTCAGACAGTCAATCAGGATTTCTTCTGCGGCTTCCAAATCGGCACCAGTTACCAAAATTGGAATGAACAGGATCCAGCACGGATTCGTGGAATCATATGCAAAGGATTTTGCAAAAACTCCCTTGATCCTGTGGTGATTGGTTGATAGTGACGTTGCTATAGCTCTCATATGGCTATTCCTCCTTCTAATTCAAATGCAGGTGCTGTTTCAGTGCTTGCACCTATAGTTTCCAGTTCCTTCAATTCAGTTTCGCTTGCTTGAAGAGCAAGTTCTTTTTTCTTGAAGTATTCATCCAGCACTTCACGGGGACTGCCTGAAATAAATCCCTCATCTGTGAAGAGGTTCGTGGATGTATTGCTCTGCAGAATCTTCACGCCATCTTCAAAGAAGTGGATGTTGTAGCTGATCCTGCGCAGAAAAGCATTCCATACTTCCGGCTTGCTCTGCTGGATTTCTTTGTACTGTTCTGACAAAGAAAGATTCGACAGGATGTACACCTTTGAAAAACAAGCCTGCTTATCACAGTATCGTGCTTCCAGCTTAACAGGGTAACCATCCAGCCAATTCAGCATACGTTGGAGAACAAAACTGCTGTTGAACTCTTCAAATACAACAACAGACTCTGCCTGATAAGTATCCCAAGGATGCACGGAATCGGTGACACGGAATACATTTTCATATCCGTATTTCTCCATGACATATCGGGACTTTCCTACGCCGGTATCACCACGTATGTAAATGACTTCCACATCACGCCAAACAGAAGCATACTTCGCCTGATTGACCGTAAGGCGGCACTTATCAATATCACTTAACTTGTACATAAATTGAGGAAATTCTTCCAGAATTTCTGCATTAGTCCGCCCGTCCTTGATCAGTTCATACAACACTCTTTCATCGGCCGTGTCTGCTGAACTACCAGATGATTGAGGAAAATCACCATGTTCTTCAAAGGTACCTTCCACAGAAGTTTCGGCTTTTTCCGTTTTTGCCCATCCTTCGGACTTTAGGACATAGTTACGTACTTCGGCACTAGTCTTTCTGGCAGGTCTGATATCCGCATTGCCTGAGAACAGGTTAAATATGGTCTTCCACTTCTTTGGATTCTCATAAATCACAAAAACGTGGGTGTGGTAGGTACCCGTCTCATTTCCGATCTCGTCAGCCATACAAACATACTTTAAACCCGTTATCTGGTTGAGGAGAGCCATGATAACCTCATGGCTCAACCCTTTTTCCGCCGGATTGTTGATAGTAAGGAAAAACCGTCTACTTTGGTTTGACATCTTATCTTACAATCCCCCTTTCCTTGCCAACCTCACTGTATAATGGTTGGCTTCGATCACCAAAGCCTGCGTGTCGATCCATTGAGCTAGCACGGAATCCACAATGCAGTCGGGATCAACTGAAAGCTCTTTGCAGAGCCGCTTTTCACCGCTGGACAGTTCAAAGTAATCCGCATAAGAGATATGCTTTTCAAAAGCAAGTCCAATGGCAACACCAGATCGGTATTCGATTACGTAATAATGCCGGTTGCCCATGTTTAACCTCAATGATTCCAATCGTTT
>ERZ791837.775-NODE-775-length-23626-cov-3.438547_pt1 | contig 23626 bp, 17 predicted proteins | sample MGYA00510292_ERZ791837 | MGnify/ENA primary metagenome ERZ791837 (study PRJEB30046, sample SAMN00715259) | human gut metagenome | study: EMG produced TPA metagenomics assembly of the A metagenome-wide association study of gut microbiota in type 2...
CCGGCCGCGCAGAACGGCGGTAGAAACCGCGTCGACGGCTGCCTGCTGGCCGATGATGCGCTCGGAGAGCGTCTGGCGCAGGGACAGCAGCCGTTCACGGTCAGACTGCCGGAGCCTGCCGACGGGGATGCCGGTGCGCTCGGAAACGACGGCGGCGATATCCTGCCGGGTCAGGCTCACGGTGCGCTGGGCGCGGCGGGCGGCAAGCTGGCGGCGCACGAGCGTGCGCAGCTCGTCGCGCAGCTTCGCCGCCTGCTCATACTGCGCGTTCGCCACAGCCTGCTCAAGCTGCTGCTCGAGCTGCTGCTGGCGCTCTGCGTCCTCCGCAGGCTCCGGGCCGCCGAGCCAGACGTGCGCCGCGCCCTCGTCGAGCAGGTCGAGCGCCTTGTCCGGCAGGAAGCGATCTGTCAGATAGCGGCTTGAAAAATCGACGGCGGCCTCGATGGCCTCCTGCGTGATGCGGATGCGGTGGTGTGCCTCCAAGCCTGGACGAAGCGCTTCAAGCATACGGCAGGCCGTCTTGCGGTCCGGTTCGCGGACGATCACGGGGCGGAAGCGGCGTTCAAGCGCGGCGTCCTTCTCAATAAATTTGCGGTATTCCTCCAATGTCGTCGCACCGATCATCTGCAGCTCTCCCCTGCCAAGGGCCGGCTTGAGCAGATTGGCCGCGTCGATCGCGCCCTCGGCGCTGCCTGCGCCGACGATGGTGTGCATTTCGTCGACAAATAGGATGACGCTGCCGCAGCGGCGGATCTCGATCAGGATATCGCGCACGCGCTCTTCAAATTCGCCGCGGTATTTCGTGCCCGCAAGCAGATTCGCCATGTTGAGGCAGTAGAGCTTTTTCCCGCGCAGCGCCTGCGGCACGTCTCCGCAGGCAAGGCGCTGGGCCAGCGCTTCAACGACGGCGGTCTTGCCGACGCCGGGTTCGCCGATGAGCGCGGGGTTATTCTTGCTGCGGCGGCTGAGCACCTGCATGAGCTGGGAAAGCTCCGCCTCGCGGCCGACGACGGGGTCCATCTGCGGTGCCCGGTCGATCATGTTGTCACAGTACAGTTCCAAAAGCTTCAATTCCGATTGTCCTTTCACGTCCTGCGCCGGATGTAGGATGCGCAGGCGGTCATATGTTTCCGAAAATACGCAGTTGCAGTCGACGCCAAGCTCCGAAAGCATGCGCGCCGCCGCATAGGCGTCGTCGCGCATGAGGGAAAGCAGCAGATGCTCCGGCAGGCAGAGGGGCGCGCCAAGGCGGTCCGCCTCGTGCTGTGCGCCGTCAAGCGCTCTTGCGGCAGCTGCGGAAAGGCCCTGCCGCCCGGCTGGCTCCGGCTCCTGCCTCGTCAGCAGCATACAGCGCAGGAGCCTGCCCTCGGCTCCCTGATAGCATAAAATGCGTCCGGTCTGGGAAATGCGTTCCTGCGAGAGTGCAAGCAGCAGATGCTCCGTGCCGGTCTGTGCGCCGCCAAGCTCACGCGCCAGCCGCGACGCGCGGAAGAGCACCCGGTCCAGCGCTGCGGAATACGCCGGTTTTTTCATTCTGATCGCCTCCTGTCGAAGGAGAGTTTCGACGCGGCGGTCAGCGTTTATACGACGCACGCGAAAAAATCCGGGCCGTTCGAGGAATTTACACTTTTTTCATTGCATTTTCAGGAAAGTATGATAGAATGAAGCTACCTTGAAAATGGAGGTGCTTCAAATGGCACACGTAATCAATGACAACTGTGTAAAGTGCGGTGCTTGCGCTGACGCATGTCCCATCGGCTGCATCAGCGAGGGCGAAGACAAGTACGTCATCGACGCTGATCAGTGCGTGGACTGCGGTACCTGCGCTGCAGAATGCCCCAACGACGCGATCTCTGAGGAATAAGCACATAAACAGTAGGGGGGTGCTGCACGCAGCACCCCCCTGTCTTTTTGATTGGAGCCCATATGGAAGAGCTTCTCTTTGACCGCATTCGGATGAAAATTTCAGACGCACAGTTCCGCGTGAGCACGGATTCCATGGTGCTGGCAGATTTCTGCCGGATAAAGTCTGGCAGCCGAGTGCTTGATCTTGGCTGCGGGTGCGGGACGCTGGGGCTTCTGCTGCTGGGCGCGGACGGAACGCTGCACGTGAGCGGCATTGAAATTCAGGAGGCTGCCGCGCGTCAGGCACAGGAAAATGCCGAGGAAAACGGATTTTCCGACCATCTGCACATCGTATGCGGTGATCTGCGGCAGGCGCACGCGGAAATCGCGCCCGGAGGCTTTGACTGTGTGCTGTCCAATCCGCCCTATTACCCGCCGAAAAGCGGGCATCTGCACACGCAGGACAGTCTCAGCGCCGCGAGAAGCGAGATCTGCTGCCCGTTTGACGCGCTCTGTGCGGCTGCGGCGCGGGCGCTGCGGTGGGGCGGACGTTTTTTTCTGGTTCACAAGCCGGAGCGGCTGGTCGATTTGATGACCGGACTGCGCGCGGCGCGGTTGGAGCCAAAGCGCATCCGCTTCGTCCGGCACAGAGCGGAAACCGCCGTGAATCTCGTTTTGATCGAAGCCCGCCTCGGCGGAGGGCCTGGGCTGCAATTTGAGCCGGATCTGATTTTATACACACAGACCGGTGACCTGTCTGCCGAGGGTCGGCGCATTTATCATCTACAGGAGTGAACCGAATATGGCTGGTATCCTATATCTTGTGCCGACGCCCATCGGCAATCTGAATGACATTTCGCCCCGCTGTGCCCGGACGCTGGCGGAGGCTGATTTTATCGCGGCGGAGGACACGCGCGTGAGCCTCAAGCTGCTGAACCATCTGGAGATCAAAAAAAGCCTTGTGAGCTACCATGAGCACAACAAGGCCGAGAGCGGCGGGAAAATCCTCGCGCGGCTGCTGGCGGGCGAAACGTGCGCGCTGGTGACAGACGCGGGCTCCCCCGCCATCTCCGACCCCGGCGAGGACCTGGTTCGGCTGTGCGCGGAAAACGGCGTGACGGTCTGCGCGATTCCGGGGCCGTGCGCGCTGGTGACAGCGCTGAGTATTTCGGGGCTTCCGACTGGCCGGTTTACGTTTGAGGGTTTTCTGTCCGTCAACAAAAAAAGCCGTCAGGAGCACCTGACGGGCTTAAAGGACGAAACGCGGACGATGATCTTCTACGAAGCGCCGCACAAGCTGCTGACCACGCTGCGCGATCTGGCAGACGCGTTTGGAGAGGATCGGAAAATTTCCCTCTGTCGGGAGCTGACGAAGCTGCACGAGGAGGTCCGCCGCATGACGCTGGGCGAGGCGGCGGCCTATTATGAAGAAACCCCACCGCGCGGCGAGTTCGTGCTCGTTGTGGCTGGCGCGGAGGAAAAAGCGGACGAGGGCTGCACATTTGAAGCGGCGCACGATCTGGTCCGCGCACGCATGGCGGAGGGACTTTCCACGAAGGACGCTGTCAAGCAGGTCGCGAAGCTGACGGGGTTTGCGAAGAATCTGCTGTATGATGCGGTGGTGAAGTGACGGGAGCTGCAAGGTTAGGGACGCATATTTCGGCGCACTTTGAGGGGTGCGATTTGTAGGGGTCGATGCCCACATCGACCCGGCAGAACGCACCCTTTTTACGGAAATCTATGGCAAATCCGCAACTTCCCAGCGGGCCGATGTGGGCATCGGCCCCTACAAAACTCTGGCGAATCCGTACTGCCCTGCAAATTTCGAACGCAAGGCGTTTTTACCGCAGATATTAAATCGCAACTGCTCACAAATCTGTTGTACCGTAACAGGCGGCGCGCAGTATAGCGCCCGTAGGGTGAGTTTGTGTGTTCGTAACAACTGAAAATCAGGAACCACCTGAGTCGTACCCGCAGTACGCACCAAACGTAACCAGTGCCCCTTTTCTCCCCCTTCTTTTCCGGCAAGGCGGAAAAGAAGGGGCCGCCGGAGGCATCCCCAGCCTGCAAGTTCGCAGAAATCTATATATGGACAAACGAAAGCGGCGGACACGCAGATCCGCCGCTTGGTTTTTATTTTTCGACGATCTCCAGCAACTCCATGGGACATGCCTTGACGCAGATGCCGCAGGCGGTGCATTTGCTGGAATACGGGACGGCCTCGTCCTTGACGATGAGGCCGAAGGGACACGCTTCGACGCATTTTCCGCAGCCGGTGCAGAGCTTGCGGCTGATCATCCAGACGCCCTTGGGGTTCTGGGTGATCGCGCCGGAGGGACAGACCTCGGCGCACTTGCCGCACTGGACACAGACCATGGGACGGACGTTCTCGCCGCGCTGGACGATCTTCAGAGCGGCCTTATCGGGGTGGAATTCCTTATAGTATGCGTTGGAGCAGGCGCGGACGCACTCCAGACAGGCCATGCACTGCACGCCTTTTTTGATGGACAGCTTTTTCATGAGCGTTCTCCTTCTCATTTTTATCTGTTGTTTATTATACAGCATAAACGAAAACTTTCAATATGCTTGTATCGATTTTTATCGATTCCTGCTCTGTAAAAAACTCACAGCATACCGCGCGCAATGCCTGCAGAAACTAGCCTCAGCGATACGATTCGCAAAAAAGGAGGAATTTCTCATGAAAAAAGGCTTGATCCTGGTGCTGGCCGCGCTGATGCTTGCGGTGTCTCTGACCGCCTGTGCGGCGACGCAGCCGTATTACGACGGCTATTCCAACGTCTCCACGACCCGGAACGGCTATGTCAACGGCACAAACGGCTATGGCGGTATGTATAACGGCACGAACTACAACCCCGGCTACAACGGCGCGGGCTACAGCCAGAGCGGCACGGCAAGCGGCAGAACCGTGACCGGCAGCACGTCCGGCACGGCGATGCGGTAACGAGGTGCGCATATGACAGTACGGGGCTTCTTTCTGACCATGGGCGCAGGCGTCGCAGTCGGCGCGTTGGGCGCGATGATGCTGCCGAAAAACAGCGACGCGTACCGCATGACAAAGCAGGTCGCCAAGGCTATTCAAAACGAGGCGGAAAAGGCTGTGGACGCGATCTCCTCGGCCATGTAAGCGGAAAAGGCTTCCCGGAGACGGGAAGCCTTTTCCATGTTTTCGAAAGGATCGATCAGAATGCGTTTACTGCGGCGGTTTCCGCTGCGAGGGCGCTGCGGTACCAGCCGAGATAGCGGTCGAAGCCGGCGGCATCCTCGGGATCGGGAGCAAGCGTCGTGCGCTTGACATCCGCGAAAACCTCTGTTTCCAGATACTGCTCAAGCGTCTGGCCATCCTTTTTCTGCACCAGATAGGACGCAAGCAGAGCCATGCCGTAAGGCCCGCCCTCGCCTGCCGATTCCATGCACGTGACCGGTGCCCGGCAGGCAGCAGCCATATACTTCTGGCCGACAACCGGCGTCTTGAACAGGCCGCCGTGGCCGGTCAGGGAATCGATCGCAACGTGCTCCTCCGCAAGGATATCCATGCCGAGCTTGAGCGTCGACATGGTCGCGTAAAGCTGGGAGCGCAGGAAATTGGCAAGCGTGAACTGGCTTTCGGGCTTGCGGACGACCATCGGACGGCCCTCGTCCAGATGCGTAACACCCTCGCCCGCCATATAGTTGTAGGTCAGGACGCCAGAGCAGTCGGCATCACCCTCAAGGCTCTTCTGGTAGAGCTTCGTGAACAGCTCGCCAGTCGAAACGTCCGCGCCGAAGAGCTTCGCCGTCTCGCCGAGAAGGCCCACCCATGCGTTCATGTCGTTCGTGCAGTTGTTGCAGTGCACCATGGCGACGGGCTTGCCGCTGGGCGTGGTGACCATATCGATCTCCTGATAGACCTTCGACAGGGGCTTTTCCAGTACGACCATAGCGAAGATGGACGTGCCTGCCGAGACGTTGCCGGTTCTGGGCGCGACGGCGTTCGTCGCCGTCATGCCGGTGCCTGCATCGCCTTCGGGCGGGCAGAACGGGATGCCGGCGGGCAGAAGCCCTTCAAGGAACGTTCTCCCGGCCTGCGTCAGCTTACCTGCGGCCTGTCCGGCCATCAGGACCTTGGGCAGGACGCTGCGGGCCGTCCACGCGAAGCCGTATTTGGCCAGCAGCGCGTCAAATTTTTCGAGCATCGCCGCGTCATAGTCCAGCGTTTCACTGTCAATGGGGAACATACCGGAGGCTTCGCCCACGCCGAGAACGTTTTCGCCCGTGAGCAGATAGTGGACATAGCCGGCAAGCGTCGTGATGTGCGCGATATTTTTGACGTGCGTTTCGCCGTTCAGAACGGCCTGATACAGATGCGCAATGGACCAGCGCTGTGGAATGTTGAAACCGAATTCTGCCGTGAGCTGCTCGGCGGCCTCGCCGGTCATGGTGTTCTGCCAGGTGCGGAACGGTGCCAGCAGGTTCCAGTCCTTGTCGAAGGCCAGATAGCCGTGCATCATGCCGGAAATGCCCATGGCCGAAACAGCCCCCGGCAGCTCGCCGAGGTTGCGGATGGCGGTGCGCAGGCCATCCTGCACATCCTCCATGTGATACGTCCAGACGCCGTTTTCCAGACTGCTTTTCCATGTGTAATCACCGCTTTTGACGATGCGGTGCTCGCCGTCGATCAGGACGGCCTTGACGCGCGTGGAACCGAATTCAATTCCAAGATAATACTGTTTCATAGCAATCTCCTTGATCGTCGTTTTTGGATTTTCTGTCTCTATCATAACAGCATCTGCCTTTTTTGTCTAGCGGCCGGGGAAAAACAGCGCTTGCTTTTTGGCGGCGGCTCGCGTTATACTGGAGGAAACAGCGAATTGGCGCTGTGAAAGGAGATACAATATGCTGCTGATTCAGAACGCACACATCAAGACGATGGCCGGAGCGGATATTCCGAACGGCTGTCTGCTGGTTGAGGATGGAAAAATCGCCGCAGTCGCGCCGGAGATCGACGCGCCCGCGGGTGCAAAGGTCATTGACGCACAGGGGCGGCTGCTCACGCCGGGCTGTGTGGAGGCGCACTGCCACATCGGCCTTGACAATCAATCCATGCGTTGGGAAGGCATGGACTATAACGAGATCGTTGATCCGCTAACGCCGCAGCTGCGCGCCATCGACTCGATCAATCCGCAGGATGAGGCGTTCGGTCTGGCGCTTCGCGGCGGCGTGACGACAGCCTGCACCGGCCCCGGCAGCGCGAACGTTGTCGGCGGCACGTTCGCCATTCTCAAGCTGGCAGGCAAGCGTGTTGACAAGATGGTACTGCGGTCGCCTGCGGCGATGAAATGCGCGTTCGGCGAAAACCCGAAGGGCTGCTACGGACAGGGCAAAAAACAGAGTCCCATGACACGTATGGCCGTGGCCGGACTGCTGCGCGAGCTGCTGATGCGCACCATCCGCTACCGCGACGACAAGGCGGCAGGAAAAAATCCGCCGCTGGACGTGAAGCTGGAAGCGATGCTGCCGGTCGTGAACAGAGAAATTCCGATCAAGTGCCACGCGCACCGCGCGGACGATATTCTGACCGCCGTGCGCATCGCGCGGGAGTTTGACCTCAAGCTGACGCTCGACCACTGCACAGACGGCGAGGTCATCGCGGACGAGCTGGCCGAGGAGGGCTATCCGGTCTTTGTTGGCCCGTCGCTCGGCGGCAAGAGCAAGGTCGAGCTGCGGAACAAGAGCTTTACGACAGCGGGCGTTCTGTACCGCGCAGGACTGACGGTCAGCATCATCACCGACGCACCGGTCATTCCGCTGCAGCATCTGCCGCTGGCGGCTGGACTTGCGGCTGCGGCAGGACTGCCGATGGAAGAAGCGTGGCGCGCCATTACCATCAATCCGGCGCAGAGTCTCGGCATTTCTGACCGCGTCGGCAGTCTGGAACCGGGCAAGGACGCCGATCTTGTTCTCTGGACGGCAGACCCGCTGACCACCATCGGCGGCGAGGCGTACATGACCATCGTAAACGGCGAGATCGTCTATCAAGCGGAGCGATGATTTCCCCTGCTCTGTAAAACCAACGAAATTCGACCGCAGTTGGTAGGGGCTTGGCTCTTGCCCCTACCAACTCTATTCGGTCCTTTGCTGCTCTCTGCGTGAACCGGACACGCCCAAGTCTTACGCCGAATTTGTTTCTTGACGAATTTGTGTTTTTTGTTATAATAAATATGATTTTATGCGAAAGGAATGAAACACATGGATTCTGACGACAGCGATTGTCATAGTACATATCTGATCTGTCATCTGTTTTGGGAAGCATATCTGCGCTGCTAGATGCAGGGCGGACGTGCTTTTTTGCGTCTTCACACACGATTTCAGATAACAGAAAAGGAGTTACCGTACATTGTCAACCACTACTTGCATTGTTATAATGACTGTCTGCCTGATCCTCTCCGGCTATTTTTCGGCGACGGAAACGGCTTTTTCCTCTGCGAACACAACGCGGCTCAAGACCCTTGCAGAGAAGGGAAACAAACGGGCGGCACTGGTCTGTAAGCTGCTCGAACGCTATGACCGGCTGTTGTCCACGATCCTGATCGGAAACAATATCGTGAATATCGCCACGGCCTCCATCGGCACCGTGCTGTTCGTCAGGCATTACGGTGACGCAGGCGCCACGATCTCCACCGTCGTCGTCACGGTCGTGGTGCTGATTTTCGGTGAGATCTCTCCGAAGAGCATTGCAAAGGACTGCGCAGAGCAGTGGGCCATGCTGTCCGCGCCGATGCTTCAGGTCCTTATTTGGATTTTTACGCCGCTGAACGCAATTTTTTCGTTCTGGAAAAAGCTGCTGGCGAAGGTCTTCCGCCTCAGCTCCGACAACAAAATGTCGCAGGAGGAGCTTCTGATGCTTGTCGACGAAGTGCAGCAGGACGGCAGCATTGATAAAAACGAGGGCGAGCTGCTCAAGAACGCAATCGATTTTTCCGAGCAGCGCGCGGAGGATATTCTGATCCACCGCACTGACTTGGCTGCGCTTCCGATCACGGCGACGAAGGAGGAGGTCGCCGCGCTGTTCACGGAGACGAAATATTCAAGGCTCCTGATCTATCAGGATTCGATCGACAATATTCTCGGCACCATCCACCAGAAGGACTTTTATGTCGGCTGCGGCGTGACAGACAAGCCGCTGCGGGATATTATTCTGCCGCCGGTCTACGCGCTGGAGATGGAGCCCATCAGTCTGCTGCTCAAAAAGCTCCAGCAGGCCAAAACGCACGTCGCCGTCGTGGTCGACGAATACGGCGGCACCTGCGGCATTGTGACGATGGAGGACATTCTGGAAGAACTCGTCGGCGAGATCTGGGATGAGCACGATGAAGAGGAAACGCCGATCAGCAAGGGGGCTGACGGCACGTACCTGGTCGACGCGGAAATGAGCTTTGACGATTTTGCGGACTATTTCGGGCTGAGATCCGACTCGGACATGGCCTCCGTCAGCGGCTGGGTCATGGAGCAGTTTGGCCGGCTCCCCGAGACCGGTGCGTCATTCGATTTTGAAACGCTGCACGTACAGATCACGCGGATCGCGAACCATCATATTGAGCAGATCCGGGTTTCCACGGCCGCAAATGAACCGGCGGACTCCGGTTCGGAGACTGGAGCTGCGAAGGGCTGAGCTTTGGAAAATTACTCACCGGCGCTGCCTATAATATTTCAGAGTTTCAGATCGTAAATTGATTATAAATTTCCATATTTGAAGGCTCCCCTGCTAACGATAGGGGAGCCTTCGTGTATACGCAGCGTCATATCAGCGGAGCTTATGCCGGAAGAACCAGATCTGGAACGGGAGCGAAACAACGAAGGTCAAAAGGTCTGCGCCGGGCTGGCTCATTTCTACGCCGGGCAGGCCCAGCATACGCGGCAGGATGAGGATGAGCGGCACGTACAGCAGTCCGTTGCGGCAGCTGGCCAGAAGCGTCGCGGCCTGATGGAAGCCGAGGCACTGGTATAGTTGGTTTACATAAGTTGAATATCCCATCAGCGGCATGACGGCGCAGGCATAGAGCAGTGCCTGACGGCCGATGCGCGTGACCTCCGCATCGTCGCGGAAGAAGTGCATGATCTCGTCGGGAAAGAGCGAGATCACAGCCGCACAGACGATGCACACCGCTGTTCCGAGCAGCACGGAAAACCAGAACGCCTGCCGCGTGCGCTTTTTATCGCCCGCGCCGAAATTGTAGCCCGCTACAGGCTGGAACCCCTGCCCGATGCCGATCACGATCGACCGGACGAGCAGATAGACCTTGTTGGAGATCGTCACGGCGGCGACCGCCGCATCGGAATAGACAGCTGCCGCATTATTTAAAAGCGCCGAGGACAGGCTTGCGAAGCCCTGCCGGCAGATCGTCGGGAAGCCGACGAGCAGAATTTCGCCGTAAAGTCCGGGCCGTTTGCTGATGCAGCGGACGTGGACGCGGACGATACTCCGCCCGTGGAGGAACAGCCACGCGAGGATGCAGAAGCTGACCAGCTGGCTGAGCGCTGTGGCCAGCGCCGCGCCCGCGATGCCCATGTCGAAGACAAAGATGAACAGCGGGTCGAGCGCGACGTTCAGAAGTCCGCCCGCGCAGATGCCGTACATGGAAAGCATCGCCTCGCCCTCGGAGCGCAGCGTATTGCTCAGGACAAACGAAGCGCACATGATGGGGGCAGCCAGCAGGATAATGCGCGCGTAGCTTTCCGAGTACGGGAGGATCGTTTCCGTTGAGCCGAGCAGGCGCATGAGCGGCCGGAGCGTGCAGAGCCCCGCAATGCAGATGAGAAGCCCCACGGCGGCGGCAAAAAAGAACGCGCTGCTTGCGGTGCGGTCGGCCCGCTCGTTGTCGCGGCTGCCGAGACTGCGGCTGATGATCGACCCGCAGCCCATACCGATGCCGAAGCCGAATGCCTGAATGATGGACATGAGAGAAAAGACGACGCCGACCGCCGCTGAGGCGCTGGTAGACAGCTTGGAGACGAAATAGGTATCGGCGGTATTATAAAACACGGAAATGAGCTGCGACGCCAGCGTCGGGATAGACAGCGACACGATCAGCTTCGGGATCGGCGTGTGCAGCATCCGGCCGCGCTGCTCCTCGCTGGAAATGATATGCGCGGGCATAAAGCGCCTCCTGTTGCGGTTTTTCTACAGTATAACACGGATCTTGATGAATTCCAAGACGTATGAAAACCATTCGATTTACTTAATTCTTTCTTAAATCTGTCCCAAAGGGGTTTCTTTTTGGGTATATTTCTGTTACCATGTGGCAGCATGGAGCAAACCATATCGGAACCAGAAAGGAGTCACGTTTATGACAAAACGTTTGCTTTGCGTCTGCCTTGCGCTCGTTCTGCTGTTCGGCGTTCTTGCCGGGTGCAGCAAAAATGAGGCGCAGACGGCGGACGATACGAAGAAGACAGAACAGAGCGATACCGAGGACAAGACCTCCACGCAGTTTGCCTATCAGGCACAGTATTACGATCTGCCGGAGGATATTCAGTGGATCGGCACGAGCTGCGTTTCCGGCGACACGCTCTACTTTACCGCCAGCATCCCGGACGGCGGCACAGAAACCTATACCGACGAAAACGGTGAGGAATACTCCTATGACACGTATTCCGAGGTCATTTTCCGCTTTGACCTCGACACCGGCGAGTGCGTGCAGCTTGACAATTATGTGGCCGAGCCGGTCGTGGAAAACCCGGACATGCCGGATGGCGTGACCATGAATCCGGACGGCAGTATGCAGACCTTCAACAGCAGCACCAGCATCCAGACCATGGCGGCCGGTGCGGACGGCACGCTCTGGCTCTTCCGGCAGACGAGCCGCTACGCGGACGACGGCACGGAGGGCGATTCCATCTCCGAGCTTATCCAGCTTGACGCGCATGGGACGCTGCTGCGCACCATCACGCCCGTTTCCGAGGAGGAGACGGACGATCCCGAAGGCTGGCGCTATACGTACATCGACTCCATTCTCTCCGACGACAAGGGCTATGTCTATACCTACGACCACCAGACCGTCAACGTCTACGGCCCGGACGGCAGCTTCGTGTTCAGCAAGTCCGGCGACGAGCTGAACGGCCAGATCTGCCAGCTGTCTGCCAGCGAGGTCGGCATGACCACATCCTCCGCCGACGGCAAGATGGTCTTCAAGCAGCTTGACCCGGAGACGAAGGACTGGGGCAAGGAAACGCCCGTTTCCTCCCGCGCGTGGAACATCCTCCCCGGCAATGATGTCTATGCCTATTTCTTTATGGATAACGGCAATATCTTTGGCGAACGCAGGGACAACGGCGAGGTCGAGAAAGTCGTCGACTGGGTGGCCTGCGATGTGGACAGCAACAATATCAATGGCGACCAGTTCGGCTTCCTGTCGGATGGGCGCATCGTCGCTGTGACCTATGACTATTCGGACGACGGCCCCAGCAAGCAGCAGATCCTTGTCCTCAACCGCGTGGACGCGGCCTCTGTCACGGCAAAGACGGAGCTGACGCTGGCCTGCCTGTATTTGGATTACAATCTCCGCAGCCAGATCGTAAAATTCAACAAGAGCAACCCGGACTACCGCATCGTCGTCAAGGACTATTCCGAGTATGCGACGGACGACGATTATAATGCCGGTCTGACCAAGCTCAACACGGAGATCATCTCCGGCAATGTGCCTGATATCCTCGTCAACGGCACGGAGCTTCCCATCGGTCAGTATGCCGCCAAGGGACTGCTGGAGGACCTGTGGCCGTATCTCGACGCGGACCCCGAATATTCGCGCGACAAGCTCATGACGCAGCCGCTGAACGCGGCCCAGACCGACGGCAAACTCTACCGCCTGCCCATCGATTTCGGCGTCACGACCGCAGTTGGCCTCGGCAAGGTCGTGGGCGAGTATACGACATGGACGCTGGCAGACGTCAATGACGCGCTTTCCAAGCTCCCCGAGGGCGCGACGGTCTTCAACAAGTATTACACGCAGGCGGAAATGCTGCAGTACTGCGTCGCGATGAACGCGGGGAGCTTTATGAACTGGCAGGATGGCACGTGCAGCTTTGATACCGATGAATTCCGCGCGCTGCTGGAGTTCGTCAAGCCTTTCCCGGCGGAATACGACTGGCAGTCGGATTCGGACGACTATGAAAGCGATTATACGCGCCTGAAAAACGGCAAGCAGCTGCTCTATCCGACGTCGCTTTCCGGCTTCAGCGATCTGTACTATACGTTTGCCGCGCTGAACAACGACATCCGCTTTATCGGCTTCCCGCGCGAGGACGGTTCCAGCGGCAACGCGTTCAACGCCAGCTGCACGCTCTCCATCTCCACGACCTGCAAGGACAAGTCCGGCGCGTGGGCCTTTATCCGCTCGACGCTCTCCGACGACTATCAGGAAAGTATTTGGAATTACCCCATTGTGAAATCGGTCTTTGAGGCAAAGGCGCAGGAGGCCATGACGCAGGAATACGAGACGGATGCCGACGGCAACCAGATCCTTGACGATGACGGCAACCCCATCCCCATCTCCAGCGGCGGCATGAGCTACGGCAACGAGCCGATGATCGAGCTGTACGCCGTCACGCAGGAGCAGTATGACGCTGTGCTGGCCCTGATCGACTCCACGACGACGTTTGTGGACTATGACCAGAATGTGCTGGACATCATCTCTGACGAAGCCGCAGGCTATTTTGCGGGCAGCAAGACCGTGGAAGAAGCCTCCAAGCTCATCCAGAGCCGCGTCAGCCTCTACATTCAGGAACAGAAATAACCAACTTCTCCAAAACCGCCGGACGCGTTCCGGCGGTTTTTTCGTGCCTGCGGCTTTCTTTTGGGCGCACGGCATGATAAAATGAGAAAAACAGCAAAGGAGGCGGGCATATGCTGGAGCTTTTGCACGGGCCGGACAGGACGGCGAATTCCATGGAGCTGCTGGCCCGGATCTGTGAGAACGCGGCGCACGGCGTCGCCGGGCAGATTCTGATCGTTCCGGAGCAGTATTCGCATGAAACGGAGCGTGCGCTGTGCGAGCGCGGCGGCGATACGATCAGCCGGTATGCCGAGGTTCTGAGCTTTACGCGGCTGGCATCGCGGGTCTTTTCCGTCTGCGGCGGCGTGTGCGAAGAATATCTGGACGAGAACGGGCGCATTCTGACGCTCTATCTCGCCGCGCAGCAGGTGCGCGAGCAGCTGAAATTTTATGCCGCCGTGATGACAAGGCCGGATTTTTTGAAGCAGCTCGGCGCGCTCATGGAGGAGCTTCTGACCTCCTGCGTCACGCCGGATGCGCTGCATACAGCCGCCGCAAGGCTTGAAGGGCGGCTGGCGCAGAAGGTTACAGAGCTGGCGCTGTTATATGAAAGCTATCTGTCCGTCTGCAAAACAGGACGCGGCGATCCTGTCACGCGGCAGATGCGCCTGTGCGAGCTGCTGGACGAGACGGAGTTTCTGGACGGGCGGGAGGTTTTCCTCGATGGCTTCTCCGATTTTACCGCCTTACAGATGCAGATCATCCGTGCAATTCTTGCGCACGCGAAAAATGTGCGCGTCGCACTCCTCACCTCCGGCGGGCAGTACGCCGCCTGTCAGACTGGAAATGAAACGGAAAAGCAGCTCCGGCAGCTGGCGGCCCGGCAGGGTATCGAGACTGTCCGTCGGAGCATCCCGGCGCGCGAGCACCGCGTGCCGGATGTGCAGCTTTGGCTGAACGGCCTGTTTTTCGGCGGCAGCGGCTCAGGAGAAGCGCCGCAGAACGTCAGTCTCGTCCATGCAGGCTCACAGCAGGCGGCCTGCGCCTATGCCGCGCGCACGGTGCGCAGCGGCGTGCTGTCGGGTCTTCGTTACCGCGATTTTACCGTCTGCATGACGGACGAGGCCGCGTACCGGCTTCCCATGCAGACGCTCTTCTCGCGCGCAGGAATTCCGGTCTACTGCGCGTCCAGTGCGCCTGTCGCGCAGAACCCGCTGATCGCGGCGCTGCTGTCCGCGATGCAGGCTGTTCTGCGGTATGAACCGGGTCCTGTACTGGCGTTTTTAAAGTCGGAGTTCTCGCCGCTCTGCGAGGCGGACTGCGATACGCTCGAGCGCTATGCCTATTACTGGGGCATTCGCGGCTCCGCGTGGGAAAAGCCGTGGCAGCTGCACCCGTGCGGGCTTGGTCAGCCCATGGAGCCGGAGGATGAGGCCGCGCTGCAGGCGCTGAACGCCCTGCGCGAGCAGGCTGTGGCCCCGCTGCGCACGCTCCGGCTGGCATTGGCAAAGGCACGGACGGTAGACGAGCAGGTGCGCGCCATCGCTGCACTGCTGGAAACGCTCGACGCTGCCGGAAGGCTTCAGACGCAGCAGGATGCGCTCGAACAGGCCGGGCAGGCCCAGCGCGCGCAGGAATGCGGCCAGCTCTACGAGGCGCTCATTTCCGCGCTTGAGCAGATGGATCAGGTTCTGGGCGCGGCAAGCCTTGAAACGGAGCTGTTTGTGCAGCTGTTTTCCATGCTGCTGCAAAATACTTCGGTCGGTTCCATTCCCTCCGTCTGCGATGCCGTCCAGCTTACGACGCTGCCCATGCTCCGCCACCGCCGCACCCGCGTTCTGCTGGTGCTTGGCGCGAATGACGGACTGCTGCCTGCGTTTTCCGATCCCGGCGGGCTGCTTGCCGACCCGGAGCGGCAGAAGCTCCGCAGTCTCGGCGTGGAACTCAGTCCGGGGCGCAGCGCGTCCTCTGACCGCGAAATGAGCTGGGTCTGCGCGGCGCTGAGCGCGGCGGAGCAGCGGGTATGCCTTGTGACCGATGCGGCGCAGCCGTCGTTTTTATACAGCCGCACAGCATCGCTGTTTCCGGCTTTGCAGCCGGCTGCGGCAGAGGACTTCCCCTTCCTGCCGGACTGCGCCGCAGCTGCGGGCGCGGCCCTGCAGCAGAGCGCGCTGCCTGACTGGCTGCCGGAGGCGGTTCAAAAGGAGGCGCGGACGCTATCGCAGCGCTGCGCGTATTCCTTCGCCTCCATGCGGCCAGAGGCGGTGCGTGCGCTCTACGGCAGGACGATCCCGCTTTCCGCGTCGAAGATCGACCGGTTTGCGGGCTGCCGGTACGCGTTTTTCCTGCAATACGGCCTGCGCGCCACGCCGTGGAAGCAGGCAGAATTCGACGCGCCGCTGTTCGGCTCGTTCGTGCACGATGTATTGGAGCACGTCGTCCGCGAAGCGCAGGAGCAGGGCGGCTTCGCCGCCATGACGGACGGAGAAATTTCCGCGCTGACAGAGCGCTGCATGGATAACTGCATGAAGACCTATCTCCCGCAGGGACAGGCCGCCGCGAGCCGCGAGAGCTACCTTTCCGCACGCAACCGGCAGGAGGCTGCCGCCGTCGTGATGGACGTGGCGCGGGAGCTTCGGCTGTCGCAGTTCGCGCCTGCGGCGGAGGAGCTTCGGTTCGCGCCCGGCGGACCGCTGCCGCCGATTGAGTACCGCGCAAAGACCGGCTCCGGGCTTCTAACCGGGCAGATCGACCGCGTGGACACCTATGAGGCGGACGGACGGCGCTATTTCCGTATCATCGATTACAAGACCGGCCATAAGGATTTTGATTATGCAGAGCTGCTGTACGGGAAGAACCTGCAGATGCTTCTGTATCTGTTCGCGCTGGAATCGTATCAGAGGCGGGCGGGAACGCCCATGCAGCCGGCCGGAGTGCTCTATGTTCCGGGCCGGTGCGACATGGTCAAGCTCAAGCCGGGTGAGGACCCTGCGCAGGCCGATGCCGAACGGCAGAAGGATCTGCGCCGCAAGGGGCTGCTTCTGAACGACGAAGCGGTCCTGCACGCGATGGAAGCGTATGAGAAAAAGCCGCAGTACCTGCCCTTCGCGCCCGGCCCGGACGGGCTGATTGGCGATCTCGCCTCCCCTGCCCAGCTGGCGGAGCTGGAGCGCTTTGTGAACGGACAGGTCGAGGCGATGATCGACGAAATTCTCTCCGGCGCGACCGCGCCGAACCCCATTGACCGCGGCCCGTCGGATTCCGAATGTAAATACTGTGATTTTTCATCGGCCTGCCACAAGGACGTCTGCGGCGTGAACGCACGGCGGTTCGCCTCCGTTACGCCGGAGGAATTCTGGCAGGCGCTTGAAAGGAGGCTGGAGCATGGCTGAGATCCGCGCAACGCCGCAGCAGCGGGCTGCGGCGGAGGATCGGGGCGGCGCGCTGCTCGTTGCGGCGGCGGCAGGCTCCGGAAAGACGAAGGTTCTGGTCGACCGGTTGATGGGCTATCTGACCGACCCCACAGACCCCGCCGACCTCGATGAATTTCTGATCATTACATACACAAGAGCCGCCGCGTCTGAGCTGCGCGGCAAGATCGCCGCGCGCATCGCCGAGGCGCTTGCCGGCACGCCGAACGACCGGCATTTGCAGCGGCAGCTGACGCGCGTGTATCTCGCGCAGATCTCGACGGTGCACAGCTTCTGTCAGGCCGTCCTGCGGCAGTATGCGGCAGAGGCGAATCTGCCTGCCGATTTCCGCGTGGCGGACGAGCAGCAGGCGGCGGCTCTGCGTGCGCAGACGCTTCGGGACGTGCTCTCCGAGCTGTATGCGAAGCTTGACGACGAGCCGGATTTCGCCGCCATGATCGACACGCTCGGCTATGGGCGTGACGACCGGCGGCTACTGGAGCTGGCCGAGCGCAGCTATGAAGTCATGCGCTGCAAGGTCGACCCCGAAGCATGGATGGCGGACTGCCTGCGCGCGTATGCGCTGCCGGAGGGGACTCCGGCGGAGCAGACGCTCTGGGGCGCGCATTATCTCAAGGCGCGCAGGGACGCGCTCGAAAGCGCGGACGCCATGCTTGCGCAGGCAGAAGCGCTCTGCCGCGCGTACGCGGCTCTGGAGCAAAAATGCCTGCCGCTGCTGCAAAAAAACCGCGAAACCGTCCATGCGCTCATGGCGGAGACGACTTGGGACGGCTGTGTGGAGGCGGGGCTCCCCTCCTTCGGCGTGATGCGGATGCCGAAGGACGCGGAAAACGCGGAGCAGGTCAAGACACTGCGCGACGAGGCAAAGCAGCTGCTCAAGACCGTGCAGAGCTATTTTTACGCGCCGTCGGAACGGGTCGTAGACGACCTTCGCAGCACCCTCCCGGCGCTGCGGGGGCTTCTGACGCTGCTGCGGCGCTTTGACGAACGGTTCACGCAGGAAAAGCGCCGCCGTCATCTGCTCGATTTTTCCGATCTGGAGCACTGCATGATCGGGCTTCTGACGAAAAAGGGCTCCGGCAGGCCGACAGAGGCCGCGAAAAGCCTTGCGCAGAGCTACCGCGAGATTCTGATCGACGAATATCAGGATTCCAACGCCGTGCAGGAGCGCATTTTTCAGGCTGTCAGCCGCAACGGAAAAAATCTGTTCATGGTCGGCGACGTCAAGCAGTCGATCTACCGGTTCCGGCTGGCCGATCCGACGATCTTCCTTTCCAAATACGACGCCTATCCGCCGCTCGGCACACAGGCCCCCGGCGAGCCGCGCAAGCTGCTGCTGTCGCGGAATTTCCGTTCCCGCGCCGAAATTCTGGAGGCGGCCAACGACGTGTTTTCGCTTGTGATGAAAAAAGAGGCCGGGGAGCTGGACTACACGCAGGACGAAGCGCTCGTCCCCGGCGCGCAGTTCCCGGACTCGCCCGGTCCGAAGGTCGAGCTGCACTGCCTGAATTATCTCGCATCGGAAGAAGAAAGCGGTGACAAGACAGGCGCGGAGGCGGAATTCGTCGCTGCGCGTATTGAGCGGCTCCTGCGCGAGGCCTTCGTCACGGAAAACGGCGCGCTGCGCCCGGCGAAGCCGTCTGATATCGTGATCCTGATGCGCTCGCCCGGCATGATCGCCGGGGTGTATCAGGCGGCACTGCAACGGCGCGGCATCGCCTGCGACGTGGGCGGGGACGGCGATCTGATGCAGACAGCGGAAATTGAGATTTTATTCCAGCTTCTGCAAATTATCGATAACCCGCACCGGGATATTCCGCTGGCTGCGGCCATGGCAAGCCCCGTCTTCGGCTTTACGCCAGAGGAGCTGGCGCTGCTTCGCGCGCAGGCGCAGAAGGCAGACCTTTACGACTGCCTGTGCGCCTGCCGGGAGCCGTCTGAAAAGCTGTGCGCGTTTTTGTCCTGGCTTTCCCGTATGCGCGAGGAAAGCCGCAGGACGCCGCTGCCGGAACTGCTGAACACCGTCGTGCAGTCCTCCGGGCTGGAAATGGTCTTTGCCGCTCTGCCGGACGGCGAACGGCGGCGCGGCAGTCTGGCTGCATTTGCGTCGTTCGTGACGGCTGGCGCACAGACAGAGCTTCGCAGCCTGTCCGAGCTTGTGCAGCTGCTGCTTCAAATGCAGCAGCGCGGCGCAAGACTGCCCGCGCAGGACGCGCCTGCCCGGTCGGACGCCGTGCGCATCATGTCCATCCACAAATCCAAGGGACTGGAATTCCCTATCGTCATTCTGGCCGATCTGGCGCGGAAGATGAACATGCAGGACAATGCTGCCGCTGTTCTGACGGACGAGGAGCTTCTGATCGGCGGCAATGTCGTCGACCTTGCAAGCCGGTCGTATTACCATGGGCTTGCGCGCAGAGCCATCATCGACCGCAAGACAGTACAGACCGTCTCTGAGGAGCTGCGTGTTCTCTATGTCGCCATGACCCGCGCGAAGGAGCAGCTGATCATGACGAGCTGCGCGGCACATTACGGCTCGCGCCTGAAAAAGCTGCTTTTGCGGCTGTCCGACCCGCTGGGGCCGTGGGTGAGCGCGGCAGTGCGTCAGCCGGACGAATGGATCTTGCTCGCAGCGCTGTGCCGCACGGAGTCCGGCGCGCTGTTCGCCGAATGCGGCCCGTGCGCATACAGCCGGGTACGCCAGTACCCGTGGCTGGTCACGCTGCAGGACGTCTCCCCTGCCGCTCCCGCTGCACGCGGGGCACAGGCGGAAGCGCCGCGCGCAGCACAGCCGCTCGACCGGGAGCAGGTTCTGGAAAGCGTGGGCTTCCGGTACGCGCACGAGGCGGCGACACGGCTGCCGTCCAAGCTGACGGCCACGCAGTTGAAGGGGCGCGGACTTGATCTGGAAGCGGCGGAGGAAACGCCCGCACAGCCGGAGTCTGCCAGAAAGCCATGGCGCACGCCGCAGTTTTTGCAGGACAGGCCGCTGACAGGCCGCGAGAAAGGAAACGCGACGCACCTTTTCATGCAGTTCGTCCACTACGAGGCCTGCACGACGCGCGATGGCATCCAGCAGGAGCTTGCGCGGCTGCAAACGGAAAAATTTCTGACGGCCCGGCAGGCCGAGGCGGTAGACGCAGAGAAAATTCTGGCGCTGTTTTCCTCGGAGCTTGGAAAGCGGATTTTGAACGCGAAGAACCTGCGCCGCGAGTTCAAATTCTCCATTCTGACCGACGCCGGCGCGTATGACCCAGCGGCTGCCGGGGAACAGGTCATGCTGCAGGGCGTCGTCGACTGCTTCTGGCAGGGGGCAGACGGGATCGTCATCCTTGATTTCAAAACTGACTACATTGACGGCGATTTACAGCTGAAGGCCGCGCGCTACGCGCCGCAGCTGCAGGCCTATGCGCGGGCGCTTTCGCTCATTTATGGGCTTTCTGTCAGGAAATGCATCCTTTATTTCTTCTCCGCGGGGAAGGCCGTGGAGATTGACCCGGAATAATATAAAAAAGCCTCCTCCTGCCGCGCTCTGTGCGGTAAGAGGAGGCCGTTTTTTCACTTATGTCAACCGAGTGCGCCAACGTATGTGTAATTCTGGCTCGGTTCCGGTGTGGGGATGTCTGTCTGCACGATGGTCATGTTCTCCGCGATTTTTTCTGTAAGCTCCCAATCGCCATTCAGAAATACCACACAAAGCTTTTCGGGGTCATAGAGTAGGAGATAGTGATACGTAACATCGGCGTTGGTTTCGTGCGAGGCCTCGATCCAGCTTGCGTACAGCCCGTTGATCATCCCCTCCTTCGTGATTTGCGGATCGTTCCCGATAACCAGCAGATCACAGCCTGCGATCTCATTTGCGGACAGGCACGTAACCGAAAAAGATGTGCCGGTGCTTTTGCTCCATGTATAATAGATGCAGTCTTCCATCTGCTGCTTCTGGCTGTCGGAGATCCCCTCCAGCTGCTCCGGATTCCGGTAGGAGACAGAGCCATAAAGCGTCGAGGTGTTGTCCGGAGGCGGCAGGACCGGCAGCCAATCAAACTTCATGCCGCAGTAGGTGCCTGTCGTCCGCCCCTCCGTGTCGACGCGGATGATCGCGTCATGAGAAAAATCATAGGAATACGGATTTGGCGTACCGTCTGAACGGATGACCACGCCCTCGGCGTGAAGAACGGCTCCACCCTCGAAATGCCCTGCCCCGGCGGCGACTCCATCCGGGAGCTGATGAAGGCCGTACAGGACGGCAGAATTTCTGAGGCCGCCGCTGCGGCAGCTGCCGCGATGCGCACCACGCGCCTGCGGCTGCGCTTTTTCGCATCCTGCCGCGCAAGCTGCAATGCACCGCTCAGGATTTTGGCCTGCCGCTCGTCCGAAATTGCATCGACCGGAGACTCCGGCAGATCGGCATTCTGCAAAATCATATCAATGTTATTCATATACAAATCCTCCCCGGCATAACTCGTTTTTGATGGCTTCCCGGCTGCGTACCAGCCGCATACGCACCGCGGAAGGTGTCAGCCCCAGCACGGCGGCGATTTCCGGCGCGGTCTGGCACAGGTCGTAAAACCGCCGGATGATCTCACGATCCGGCTCTGAGAGCAGCGCGACCGCCTCGCGCAGCTGCTGCGCCTGTTCCTTTTTGACAGTCTCCTCGAGAAGAAAATCGTCCGTCCCGGCCAGCTCTTCGTCCAGCGGCATATCCATACGCGCCCTTCGCAGCCGGTCGACGGTCTTGTTCCGCGCCACGCTCCCAAGCCACGCGCGGATGCTCCCGGCCTTGACTGTCCGGCAGGACTGCCAGAGCGCGAAAAATGTGCTTGAAGCAAGCTCGTCCTCGTCCTCCAGAGAAAGCAGCCCGCGGCTCCGGTTGTGAATGACCGTCACGACATAGGCGCTGAAGCGCGCGATCACCGCTGCAAGCGCCTGCTCGTCTCCGCGCCGCAGGCGGGAAAGCAGCTGTTGTTCGTCCATACAGGTTCCTCCATGTTTCGTATTGTCAGCTGACACCTATATAGTCGCGGAAGGGGGCGGAAGTGTAACAGCCGCTGACCAGCCCTTGTCAGCTGAGGCGATACTCAAAAAACGCTCCGTGCGTCTGCACGGAGCGTTTTTTGTCTTATGAACCGGGAAGGGATCAATAGAACTTCTTTCTGTTCTTGCGAGCAGCTTCAGACTTCTGCTTACGCTTCAGGCTGGGGCTGACGTAGTGCTCTCTCTTCTTGACCTCGGCGATGACGCCGGCCTTGGCGCAGCTGCGCTTGAACCGCTTGAGAGCATTCTCCAGGGACTCGCCTTCCTTGACGCGAACTTCAGACATTGTTTTCCCTCCCTCCGATGCAGCCGGCTATTTCCAGGCTGCTTTCAGGGCCAACATAATTGGCTTGATTATTATAGTGAACAAGCCGAATCTTGTCAAGTGTTTTTTTCGACTGTCTGTCAAAATCCAAGAAATCTTTTACTTTACGATCAGATTCACGAGCTTGTTCCTGACCAGAATGACCTTCACGATGCTCTTGCCGTCGATGGCGCGGGCGACCTTTTCGTTCTGCTTTGCCGTTTCAACGACAAAGTCCTGCTCAGAGTCGACGGGGACGTTGATCGTGCCCTTGAGCTTGCCGAGCACCTGCACGGCAAGCTCGACATGGGACGCGACGGTCTTGCTCTCGTCATACTCCGGCCACGGCTGCTGCATGGCCATCGTGCCGGTCTTGGCCGCCTCGCCGGTCAGCTCCCACATCTCCTCGACCATGTGCGGTGCAAACGGGCTGAGCATGAGCATGAGCATCTTCAGATCGCCCTTCGTCAGGCCGTTGGCGTAGAACTCGTTCACCATGGTCATGAGGGCGGCGATGGCGGTGTTCATTTTCAGCTCGTCGATATCCTGCGTGACCTTGCGGATGGTCTTGTGGATGATGGCTTCGTTTTTCTCGCTGAGCGCCTCGGAGTCCTTCGCCATGTCCATCAGATTCCAGCAGCGGTCAAGGAAGCGCTTCGAGCCCTTGACAGCCTCGTCGGACCACGTCGCGACCTTTTCAAAGTCGCCGATGAACATGATATACAGACGCATGGTGTCCGCGCCGTAGGCCTTGACGACGTCGTCGGGGTTGACGACGTTGCCGAGGGACTTGGACATCTTAACTGCCGGGCGCAGCGCCTGATTGCCGTATTTTTCGATCAGAGCCTGCTTTTCTTCCTCCGTGGAGACGTTGCCGACGTAATGCGGGTTCTGGCCGAGGATCATGCCGTGGCTGGTGCGCTTGGCATACGGCTCTTTGGTGTGGACGACGCCGATATCATAGAGGAACTTGTGCCAGAAGCGGGAATACAGCAGATGCAGCGTCGTGTGCTCCATACCGCCGTTGTACCAGTCGACGGGGCCCCAATAGGCTTCGGCCTCTTTGGAGACGGGGGCATTCGCGTCATGCGGGTCCATATAGCGCAGATAGTACCAGCTGGAGCCTGCCCACTGGGGCATGGTGTCCGTCTCGCGCTTGGCCGGGCCGCCGCAGCACGGGCAGGTGGTGTTGACCCAGTCGGTCATCTTGGAGAGCGGGCTCTCGCCGTCGTCGGTCAGCTCGT